>Ga0214473_10000039_pt1 | contig 177467 bp, 180 predicted proteins | sample RVTome_7_FD_203509 | JGI IMG/M metagenome (GOLD analysis project Ga0214473, IMG submission 203509) | Soil microbial communities from uranium-contaminated site in the Upper Colorado River Basin, Wyoming, United States - RVT98D197 | ecosystem: Environmental > Terrestrial > Soil > Contaminated >...
TTTTGTCTCCTTTCTCACTTACCGTTTTTATAAGTTCAACGTTGAGAGAATCGAAAACTTCATGCCCTGCCCGTTTCCTGATATCTACAAACAGTGAAGGATCAAACACGGGCTGGGTAATAAATTCCTTCAATCCAATAAAAAATTGCATATAGGGGTTTTCCTGTATTGCAGCGATGACACCTCTATCATCCAGTTTTTCAAGGTGCTTTATGATTAATGCTCCAAGAACAATCCTTGGAGAAATACCAGGTCGTCCAAAATCAACAGTCATCATGGACATATAAACTGAAGCAAATTTATCCCACGGAACCACCTTGCTGAGTTTAACCCACCGATTATCAGCTAGTAATGAAGTTTGAAAAGGAGTTTTGAACTCTTCAATTGTCAACTGTCGATCAGAATTATATTTTATCATAAATGCAAATATTTTTAACGGAATTTATGTTTTTATTTGCATTTTTACTATTTATTCAAGCTAAAGATATTAACATATATCGTTGATTATTAACATTATATGTATGCAAAACCACTTTATCAGCAAACCCTATTTACGAAATCTTAACCTGTCTCGTAATTTTACTCTTCTCCTCTTCATCTTTCGGAAGTCCGATCGTAAGAATACCATCTCTGTAGTTTGCTTCAATTTTATCCTTCTTTACATTTTCAGGAATGTAGAAGCTCCTGCAGAAGGATGAATAACTGAATTCTTTTCTCTTGTATCCATCTTTATTCTCCTCTGTCTCTTTTTTCATCTCAGAAGATATTGTAAGAACATCCTCGTTGATATCAATCTTCAGATCTTTCTTGTCAATCCCCGGAATTGCCAGGTCAAGAAGATAATTTTTTTCATCTTCCCTGATATTTACTGCCGGCATAGAGCTGGTTCTGTTCGAAAGTACAGGGAAAAAATCGTCGTCAAAAAGATTAGGCATATAAAATGGCCTGAAACTTCTTCTGGTAATTGTTGGTAACATGGTTTTGTCCTCCTATTAATTTAAGTTTAACATATATTTCAAATTACACATATCTGTTTTCAAATTACGAACCAAAATATAAAACATGCCATAATGGCGCAGGTATTAGGAAAGAACAGACAATATGGCAGTCACTCTATTTCTCAGCCTTATGCTACAACTTATGGTAATAATTCTATAACCTTAATGTACATCATCTTCACTGTTTGATTTAATCACTGAGTTTCACTGAGTTAAAACAGAGTGACACTGTTTCCAAAAAAATAGGAGGGTAATTTTTTTGTTATTTTCCTATAATGATCTTTCCGAAATATTTTATTATGACCTATATTATTTTAATTAATTACTCAGTGTTATTCCAAAGCTCATTCGTGTAACTCAGTGGTTAATAGTCTATTATGGCTTTATGCTACTCTTCTTATTATAGTAAACCCCGGCAATTTGTTTCCAATAAATGTGTATTGAGATTAGGATAGAATTAGTGGGTGCAGCAGGGGAGGGAGTTAGCGAATTTCAAAAATTTGGATTAGGTTTGTATAAAGAATTTAAATAATTAATGAAAACAACTTTCAGAAGCATTCTGGTCATCTTTGGGGTATTACTCCTTTTAGGCTTCCTATGGTATTTCCGCAACATTGTTGTTTACATTCTTGTATCGGGTGTTTTTTCTATCATGGGTCGTCCTCTGGTTGAACTTTTTGGCAGAATAAGGATTAGAAAATGGACTTTACCTCGTGCACTTAGTGCATTGCTTACACTAATAGTAATATGGGGAATAATTGTGTTGTTTTTCGTCATATTCGTGCCTCTTGTAACAACACAGATTAATCATTTCTCAACTATACCCAGCGAAAAAATTGTTCAGCTTGCTGAAGGGTCTATTAATAAAGTTGAGAATCTTTTTAGAGCCTTTAATAAAGATTTTAGAGATGAAATCTCAATTCAGAATTATATTACCGACAAAGTTTCAGGCATATTAAATATAAATATGATTCAGAATTTTCTGGGATCACTGATTGGTATTCTGGGAAACGTGCTGGTTGCTATATTCTCAATTACATTTATTACATTTTTTTTCCTTAAAGATCAGCGTCTGTTTTTCGAGTCTATTTTGATGTGGGTACCTGATACATATGTTGAGAATGTAACAAGGGCTCTCAATTCGATAAAAAATCTTCTTACGAGGTATTTTATAGGTATTGTTATACAGAGCACATTTATAATGATCTTAATTACGGTTGGAATGACCATCGCAGGAATTCAATTTCAGCAGGCTTTGGTTATGGGGCTTATCATCGGAGTTTTAAATGTAATTCCTTATGTTGGTCCGTGGTTAGGTGGGTTTATAGCAATTATAATGGGTATTGCTTCACATATTAATATGGAAATAGGCTCTTTTCCGGCACCACTTATTATTTATATGATGTTAGTTGTGGCCATAACACAGATAATTGATAATATTGTTTTTCAGCCTGTTATCTTTTCCAATAGTGTCAGGGCGCACCCTCTCGAAATCTTTGTTGTAATTCTGGCTTCAGGATTTGCTGCCGGGATTCCGGGAATGATACTGGGAATACCGGCCTATACTGTGTTAAGAGTATTTGCACGGGAATTCTTTAATAACTTTAAAGCTGTGCAAAAGATCACTTCAAGCTTATCACCTGAAAATATTAGGGGGAAGAGTCACTTTCCTCTGAAGGAAGATGACACTTCCGAAGGTGATCAGGCTTCAACTCCATAAGTGGTATTTTATATCTTTGACAAATAATTTTATTTAGCCTGGACTACTGAATAAATGAAAAACGGTTTTCGCCTTTTTAACAGGATTTTCCTCTTTTATTACGATGGTTTCAGAAATATGTCGCTTTGGGGAAGAAAAGTGTGGCTGATAATAATTATTAAGCTATTTATAATGTTTGCTATTCTGAAAATATTCTTTTTCCCGGATTTTCTTAAAGTAAAATATAAAACGGATAAGGAGAGAAGTGAATACGTTCTGGAACAACTAATTAATTCAACAGATAATAATGATTGACAATATTGATCTGACCCTGGTGGACTGGTCGAGAGCTCAATTTGCTCTTACTGCCATTTACCACTGGCTGTTTGTACCCCTTACACTTGGACTATCGTTTATCCTGGCTATTATGGAAACAATTTATGTCAGGACAGCCAATGAGGAATGGAAACGTCTGACTAAATTCTGGATGACTCTTTTTGGGATTAATTTTGCTATAGGTGTTGCGACCGGAATAATACTTGAATTCGAATTCGGAACTAACTGGTCAAACTACTCATGGTTTGTAGGCGACATATTTGGAGCTCCTCTGGCAATTGAAGGAATCCTGGCATTTTTTCTCGAATCTACATTTGTTGCAGTGATGTTTTTCGGATGGAATAAAGTAAGCAGGAAATTCCACCTTCTTTCAACATGGCTTGTTGCAATTGGGGCAAGCCTGTCTGCTCTTTGGATCCTCGTTGCCAATGCCTGGATGCAACATCCTGTTGGTATGACCTTCAATCCTGAAACAGCCCGTAATGAAATGGTTAACTTCTGGGCAATCCTTTTCAATCAGGTCGCTATAGATAAATTCCTCCATACAATATCATCAAGTTTCCTTGTGGGATCAATGTTTGTACTGGGTATAAGTTCGTGGTTCCTGATCAAAAAACGAGAAGAGGTCATGGCCAGGAGAAGTATTCTTATTGCAGGGGTATTCGGGCTTTTATCATCTTTAATGGTGGCTTATACAGGCGATGAATCTGCCAGGACCATATCAGAGGTTCAGCCGGTCAAGTTTGCTGCTATGGAGGCAATATATGAGGGAAAGACCAATGCCGGGCTGGTAGCTCTTGGCCTGCTCAGGGATAGTGAAAATAAAACAGGAGAAAAAAATAATAAAGAATTTGTTTTTAAGATTGAGATACCTGATCTGCTTTCAGTACTTACTGGTGGCAACAAAGATGCCTATGTCCAGGGAATTACAGATCATATTTCGGGTAATGAGGATAAAGAAATAATGTCAGTATATGAGAAGATTGAAAGGGGTTCGTATGCCAGGGATATGCTTTTAAGTTACAAAAGGGCAGGTATGACCAATGATACTGAAGAGATGATTAGATTAAAAAATGAAATCAGTGGTCAATCTTTCCAGGATAAATATTTCAGATATTTTGGGTATTCTTCAATAGCCAAACCTGAAGATGTTATTCCGAATGTACCCCTGTCATTCTACTCTTTTCACCTGATGGTAATCCTGGGATTTCTTTTTATCATGATCTTTACAACATCTCTTTATCTTCTCTTTAAAGGGAAGCTTTCTGATAACAGGTGGTTTTTATGGATTGCACTGCTGTCAATACCCCTTCCATACGTGGCCAGCGAGCTGGGATGGATCCTGACCGAAGTCGGCCGTCAGCCGTGGGTAATTCAGGATCTTATGACTGTATCGCAGGCTGTATCGAGGATCAACTCAGGGTCTGTGATTGCGACATTCATTCTCTTTGCGGTTCTTTTTGGAGTATTGCTGATCTCAGAAATATCGATAATGCTCAAACAAATCAGAACAGGACCAAAACATTAACATTGCGATACTATGATTACTACAATATCACACATTTTTTTGCAGAATTACTGGTGGATGATAATCTCACTTCTTGGAGGATTACTGGTTTTCCTGATGTTCGTGCAGGGAGGGCAATCGATGATTTATACTCTTCCAAAGAGCGATCTTCAGAAGACAATGGTAGTAAATTCCATGGGCAGGAAATGGGAGTTTACCTTTACCACTTTAGTCACATTTGGAGGCGCTTTCTTTGCCTCATTTCCGCTTTTTTATTCGACCAGTTTCGGAGGCGCCTACTGGGTTTGGATTGCAATACTCTTCAGTTTTATTATTCAGGCAATAGCCTATGAATTCAGGTCAAAACCAAAGAATATTTTCGGTAAGAGAACATTCGACATGTTTCTTTTTCTGAATGGTTCATTAGGACCATTTCTGATAGGGGTAGCAGTCTCTACTTTTTTTTCCGGATCGTGGTTCAGTCTTAATTATATGAACAATGTAAAATGGGCAACTTCATTATATGGACTCGAAGCATTGTATAATTTCCGGAATGTTTCTCTCGGTTTAACACTGCTGTTTCTGACAAGGATTAATGGATTATTATATATAATCAATAACATCGACGAGGAAGAACTAATTAAAAGAGCAATCAAAGCCCTGGTTTCAAATTCCGTTCTGTTTCTTCTCTTTTTCCTCTTCTTTACTACCACACTTCTCCTTTCGGAAGGATTTGCAGTGAATCCTGCATCAGGCCATATAACACTGGTAAAGTTCAAATACTTATATAATTTTATTCAGATGCCTGTTGTATTGGTCATCTTCCTTGGTGGTGTTATTTCAGTTTTATGCGGTATCGGAATAACATTATTCCGAAAAAGTCTCAAAGGGATATGGTTTACAGGGTCAGGTACCATACTTACAGTTTTCTCATTGTTTTTGATTGCCGGATTTAACAATACATCTTTCTATCCCTCATTGTGGGATATGCAGAACTCCTTAACAATCAGGAATGCTTCATCAAGCCTGTTCACACTGAAAACAATGATGTATGTCTCATTCATCATCCCTTTTATTATGGGATATATCTGGTATGCCTGGAAATCAATTAATAATAGCAGGATTAATGAAGAAGAAATGAAATCAGATGGTCATGTATATTAAGGCGTCAGGCGTGAGGTATCAGGCTACAGGCATCAGGAAGAATATTTTACCAGACGCCCGATGCCTGACGCCTCTTTTAGAAAATATATCATAAAGAATATAAAATATGTACCTAAGTGAAATTCTCCAATACCTGATATGGCCTGGCTTTATCATATTAAGCTGGTTTGCAGTAAAATTTGCTTTATCTTTTTATGAGAAAAAATTCCCTGAGAAGGAGTAGCCTTTGATCAGAAGATCAACGACAGGAGCGATGCAATAATATAGAGAGGAATTATCAGGGGAGCCGCGGCTGTCCCGAAAAGAGCGAATGAGGCCAGAACAAATATTACAAGAATATATCTTCCCTCATTTCCTTTAAATCTTATATTCAGTATCTTAAGAGAAAGTAACGGAATTCTGCTTACCATTAATAACGATAATATGATTGTTAAAGCTACCATGAAGCCCGGCGATCCTGTAATTGTTCCATAAATGGCTGACCCGGAGTACCTGGTGGCAAAAATCAGAGATATAACTGCAATTGCATTTGCCGGAGTAGGCAAACCCTTGAAGCTTGTTGACTGTGTTTTGTCAATATTGAATTTTGCAAGTCTCAACGCTGCACAGACCGGCATTATAGCAGGAGTTATCAATATAAAGTAGAATTTTAACCCACCAGAACTAACAATTCCCGGCTCGAATAATGAAAATGAATCATAAAGCAACTGATATATAATTACTGCCGGCGCTGCACCAAAACTTATCACATCAGCAAGACTGTCTAGTTCTTTTCCCATATCTGAATAAGCATTCAGTAATCTGGCTGAAAAACCATCAAGGAAATCGAAGATCATTGCAGCAAAAATAAACCATGATGCTGATAAGATATCTCCGTTTGATGCAAAGATAATTGCAATAAAACCGGAAACCAGATTAAGAGAGGTTATGAAATTGGGTATATGTCTCATCATGAAATTAAATAATGTGATTCGGAAGGGGAGTAAAATTAAGAAAATCTTCTCTCATTTATTATTAGATTTGTATCAATTAACATAATTTGAATGGTTGACTTCACAGGGATTAAGATTGCAGTAGATTTTGATGGGACCATTGTTGAACATGCCTATCCTGACATTGGAAAGGAGAAACTCTTTGCTTTTCAGACCTTAAAGCAACTCAACAAAATGGGCGCGAGTCTTATATTATGGACCTTCCGTTCAGGAGTAGAGCTTGATAATGCTGTGGAGTTCTGTAGAAAGAACGGGATTGAATTTTATGCGGTAAATAAAAATTATCCGGAGGAGATAATTGACGATAGTGTGAGTCGCAAGATAGATGCCGATATCTATATTGATGATAAGAATATCGGAGGCTTCCCGGGCTGGAGTGAAGTATGGCAGATTTTGAATCCATTTGAGCTTCAGGAAAAAGAGGCAGAAAGAAGAATTTCATCAATGCGAAAAAATATTTTTAAACGTTTATTTACCAGGAAAACCAAAACAGATGAGAACGGATTATCCTAAATATTTCATTTTCCTTTTTGTAATGATATTAATAACATGGACTATTTCATGTTCCGGCCGTTCGGAAGTGAAGGCTGAAAAAGAGATTCAACCTGTTGCAGGTCCTGACGAAGAGGAGGCCATCCGACTTATCAGGTTTATTTCTCCTGAAGAGAATACAGGATTTAAACTCAACGATCCTGTTAAGGTAACCCTTTCACTGGAAGATGAAAAAAGGATTCCCGACTCAGTATTGATCGTTTTCGATGGGAAGACAGTTACAAGCATTAAATCTCAACCCTGGGAATATTCTATTCCTCCATCATATACAGTAACTACTGGAAGAAAATCCCTGAAAGTATCAGCCTATAAAGGTGGCAGAGCACGTACCACTATTACCAGGTTTATGATAATCTATTCAGATATTGTTCCAAAAAGAAACAGTTATAAAGTAATTAATGTATATCCTCACAGCAGGGATGCTTTTACACAGGGACTTGTTTATGACAATGGCGTTTTGTATGAAGGTACTGGTCAGGAGACGGGTTCAAGCCTGAGGGAGGTGGATTTAAAAACAGGAAAAGTGCTCAGGCAGCATAATCTTGATGCATCATTGTTTGGAGAGGGTATTGCATTGTACAGAGACCGTATCTATCAGGTTACCTGGACAAATAAAGTCGGGTTTATATATGAAAAATCAACTTTTAAACTGATTAACAGGATATACTATCAGACACAGGGCTGGGGTTTGACAGTTATTGACGATAAAATTGTAATGAGCGACGGGACAAATGTCCTCTATTTCTTTGAGCCTGAAATGTTCACCGCTGTATCGCGAATTGAAGTTTATGATAATGAGAAGAAGATTGATTCGCTTAACGAACTGGAGTATATTAATGGCGAAATATGGGCCAATATCTGGATGTCTGATCTTATTGCCCGGATTGATCCGATCAGTGGAAAAGTTATTGCCTATATAGATTTTAAGGGATTACTGCCTGAGTCAGAACGGAATGCAGAAACAGATGTCTTGAATGGGATTGCTTTTGATCAGGTCGGAAACCGAATATTTGTAACCGGTAAGAGATGGCCGGAATTATTTGAGATCAGGCTTATTGAATGATATTTGTCCCGTAAATAATTTTTACACTGGCAGGGAGAATGGTGAATTCGGCAGGTGTATGTCCAAGTGTTTCCCCATCTGCCTGAACATATAGAAGTGTCTCTGAACTGACTGCGAGTCTTTTGCATTTGTAACTGTCAACTTTATGATGATCAAGGATTGTTCCATCATAAAGTTTATTAAGGTTCCTGATAATTTCAATCTTCCCCATACCATTTATAACAGTAACTTCAAGGATACCATCGTCAGTAAGTGCATTTGGAGTTAACCTCATACCTCCTCCGCAATACCTGCCATTACCAACATTGATGGTATAGACATCCGCATTGGTTTTTTCACCGTCAATAATAATCTCTGCTTTACAGTTTTTATAATTTATTAGACTTATTAGCAAGTTGTAGAGATATATAGCCTTACCACCTCTGCCTTTTTCTTTCTGAATATTCGATTTTCTTACCACCACTGATTCAAATCCCAGACCTGCATTATTTATAAAATACCTTATTCTTTTCTCTGTGTTGTCATAATAATCAACTATCCCGATATCATGAAGGATCTGGTTATTATCCTTGATTAATTTAATTGCTTTTTCGTAATCAACCGGGATTCCAAACATTCTGCCCCAGTCATTTCCTGTACCGACCGGGATCATAGCAAGGGAAATATCTGTTGTAGGACATGTTTGATTTGAAAATACTCCGTTAACAATTTCATTAAGGGTACCGTCTCCTCCAACAGAAATAATCTTTCTGAATCCGGCCTTTATCCCATCTATCGCCAGGGATATGGCATGACCTTTTTTTTCCGTAAATTTTTCTGAAAAGATAAATTCCTCTTTTATTAATAGATCAGATATCTTTTCCCAATCCTTTTGCCCTTTTCTTTTCCCGGCATTCGGATTAATTATTACCAGCCACTCTTCCTTTTTGGAATATTGATTCATCTTTCAGTTATGAATTGTATAAGACAAATATGGGAATAAATAGGATAATTTCTTATGCACCTGTGTTAATAAGATGTTGAAAACCCCGAAATAAATGTTTACAATTACATCTTTCACTTCCCGCAGCAGTTGTTCATTAATAGTAAATTTGAAATTCAAAATATTACTGAAATTACTAAGGAAAAAGAGATGGGTAGGATTATAGCAATTGCAAATCAAAAAGGAGGAGTGGGGAAGACTACAACGGCAATAAATCTTGCTGCCAGCCTGGCTGCGCTGGAGAAGAAGGTATTGATAGTTGATGGAGACCCGCAGGCAAATGCAACTTCCGGGATAGGTATTGATACACGAAAAATCAGCTGTACAATATATGATTGTCTGATTGATGGAAAGGAACCGGGAGAGGCCTTAATGAGTTGTGAAGTAGAGAACCTGTCGATTATACCTTCTAATATTGACCTGGTAGGAGCTGAAATTGAGATGCTTGACAGGCCTGAGAGAGAAAAAACACTTAAAGGAGTTATTACTAAAATAGAGGCTAACTACGATTATATACTGATTGATTGTTCTCCGTCTCTTGGGTTGCTGACTGTTAATGCTCTCGCAGCTGCACATTCAGTAATAATCCCTGTTCAGTGCGAGTATTTTGCTCTGGAAGGACTTGGCAAGCTTCTTAATACAATAAAAATTATCCAGAATAATCTTAACCCGGATCTTGAGATAGAGGGTTTTCTTCTTACTATGTATGATTCACGGTTAAGATTGTCGAACCAGGTGGCAGATGAAGTAAACAAACATTTCCAGCAAATGGTCTTTAAAACAATTATTCAAAGAAATGTTAAGCTTTCTGAAGCACCAAGTTTTGGCCAGCCCGCAATCCTCTATGATGTGGATTCGCGAGGTACGGTAAATTATCTCAATCTTGCCAAAGAGCTGATAGAAAAAGAGGAAATAAGAGAAAAACAGTAGTTATCAGAACTTTATTTACCGGAAAAAAGAATGAATATGACAAAGAAAAATGCCTTGGGAAGAGGACTTGGAGCATTGATTGACGGTGTGGAAAAAGAGGTTCTTGAAAAAAAAGTTGCAGCAAACATGGATATATCTGTTGACGCAATCGATGCCAATCCTTTTCAGCCAAGGACGAGTTTTGATGAACAGTCTCTTGCAGAACTGGCTACCTCTATAAAAAAACTGGGAATTGTTCAGCCGCTTACAGTACGTGAGACGGGAGCCGGACGTTACCAGCTCATAGCCGGAGAAAGAAGACTAAGGGCTGCTCGTCTGGCAGGAGTGTCACATGTTCCGGCATATATAAGGACAGCTGACGATCAGGCTATGCTTGAACTGGCACTGGTAGAAAATATTCAGCGTGAAGATCTCGATGCAGTGGAGGTTGCAATAAGCTTTCAACGATTGATCGAGGAGTGTAAACTTACTCAGGAACAGTTGAGTGACAGGGTAGGAAAACAACGCTCTACAGTTGCTAATTACCTGAGGCTTTTAAAATTACCGGCCGAAATTCAGCTGGGACTAAAAAATAAACACCTGATGATGGGTCATGCCCGAACTCTTGTAAATATTGAGGATCCAAAAAGACAGATCGACATTTATTATAAGATAATTGATGGGGAACTTTCTGTGCGGCAGGCTGAGGATCTTGTGAGGCAATTGCAGTCTGAGAAGATTAAAGATACAGGTAAAATTGAAAAGAAGAGGAAATTAAATGATGATTTCAGGCAGCTGTCTGACCATCTTAATAAGATATTTTCAACCAAAGTAAACTTCAGAATAAACGAAAAGGGGGCGGGTAAGATCGTTATACAATTTAACACCCCTGAAGAGATGGAACGCATTTTAGGAGTATTCGACCACCTTAACTCCTGAAAATAATTATCTTTACCGCACCGTTATATATGTGGTAGAAGATAAATGCCAGGGTTTTTATTTTGAAGACATTTATAATAATACTGATTATAATCATCCTGCATCTGAATTGCATTCAGAATAACCTCTATGCTCAGGATCCACAGTCTGATTCCTACAGTGTAAAAAAACGGTTTTCTGCAGAACCTCTTAAAGCGACCATGCTTGCAATTGCGTTTCCGGGGATGGGACAGATATACAACAGGAAATACTGGAAAATTCCCCTGGTCTATGCCGGTTTTGGAGCTCTTATTTACAGTGTCGGATATAATTCATCCAACTATAATATGTACATGAAAGCCTATCAGGACTTCACTGATTTAATACCGGAAACCGTAAGTTATCAGAAGGTGATCCTTTATGCTGATCCCGCAACGTACGACCCCGTGCTGCACCCTGATACTTATCATCCGTCAGATGCGGCATATTACAGAGAGGGAATGCTCAGATTGCTCGACTCTTACAAGAGATACAGGGATCTTTCGTATATTGGCATCGCAGGATGGTATCTGATTTCAATCCTTGATGCTAATGTTGATGCAAGCCTGTTTAATTATGATATAAGTGATAATCTTGATATTGCAATAGCCCCGATACAGGTTCCTCTACCCGGTGGTTATCCGGCAGCAGGAATAAATGTAGGACTTAGGGTGACATTTTAACTTAAATGTTTAATTATGAGATATATGATCTTGATGATAACTGCTTTTTTTACTTTTCTGAATGTAAGTGCATTATCAGTTTCCGATACCATAATCATTAATTCTGATGATGACACTGAAAGAATTTCACGGGACCTTGATAGCCTCGTCAGTTCCTGGTACGTAAAAATGGCTATAAATTATATTCCGGTTGAATACTCGGGAGATACAACCGTTATTCAATTTCCTGATTCTGTTTATGCTGAAAGGTTAAGAAAAATTAATTCTGTAATAAGCCTGCCCTATAGTAATAATATTATCAGGAATCATATTCATGTTTATACTGTAAAACAAAGAGACAAATTCAGTGCGATACTTGGACTTAAGGATTACTATTTCCCGATGATAGAAGATATTTTTGATTCCTATGGACTTCCTGCAGAACTTAAATACATGGCAGTTATTGAATCAGCACTTAATCCGAATGCTGTATCAAGAATGGGAGCTACCGGGTTATGGCAATTCATGTATAGCACAGGGCGTTTTTATGGATTGACCATTAATTCTGTGGTTGATGACAGGAGGGATCCTGTTAAATCAACTCATGCTGCGGCAAGGTATATAAAAGACCTCTATAGTATGTATAACGACTGGATTCTTGTAATAGCTGCCTACAATTGTGGCCCTGGAAATGTGAATAAGGCCATCAGAAGATCCGGGAACAAGAAGGATTACTGGGATATATATTACAGGCTTCCCAGGGAGACTCGAGGATATATTCCTCAATATGTAGCAGCTACTTATTCAATAAACTATTATCCGGAACATAATATATTGCCAATGCCACTGAATATCCCGGTTGCAACCGACACTATAATGATAAACAGAGATATTCATCTCTCTCAGATATCAGAGGTGATGGGAATACCTCTTAAAGAGCTGCGAGCATTGAATCCACAATACCGTACCGGGCTTGTTCCGGGTTCATCAAAACCTCTTTCTATTACACTTCCCATGAATCATCTGGGTGATTTCATTGATTTAACTGGCACTATAATCGGGTATAAATCCGACTTATATCTTAATAAATCAAACCTGATTGCTGACCCATTACGGTCTACAGCCCTGCCAGCAGATATTAAGGGCAAAACAAAAATAATTTACACTGTTAAAGAAGGAGACAATCTCGGTTATATTTCTGAATGGTACAAAGTAGGATTATCTGACCTGAGATATTGGAATAATGTTTACCGAAATACCATTCGAATTGGTCAGAAGCTAGTTGTATATGTAGATCCTAATAAATCTGAATACTTTTCAGGGATAAATTCTATGTCGTTTACCGAAAAGCAGAAGATGATAGGAAAAACAGTCCCTTCGAATGTACTGCCTGTTGCATTTGATACCAGTCCTGAACCTGACGGAGAATTTATTGTTTACACAGTCCGTTATGGAGATACCATTTGGGATATTGTTAAGATGTTTGATAATGTGACTACAAGTCAGGTACTGTCTTTAAATAATATTTCTGATCCGGGGAAGATACAGGTTGGGCAGAAGCTTAAGATCAGAAAGAAAAGCTGATTCTTATCTAAAATATGCGCCCTTTAAGGTCATTATTGTTGTTACTGATCTTTCTGGCCTGTTTTACCGGTCTTCATTACATTATTCCTGTAGATCATTTTTTTCCTTTAATTTATGAATTTGTTCCCGAGAAACTGCTAAATGAACTGTTTTCAGGGAATCAGACTCCTGATATATTGGCATTTGAGAAGGAATCTGATACAATTAGAACGGTATCTGCGAAGAATGACCCTCGTGTTGATACTGTTCCTCATGGCCCGAATCTACTTCCTGTTGATCCACTAAAGGGATTTCTTGATTCGTTACGATATTTTAAGAGGCAATTAAGGATTCTGTACTATGGTGATTCCCAGATCGAAGGAGATAGAATTACCTCTTATCTCCGGCAGGCTCTGAGATCGGGTCATGGCGGTACAGGTCCTGGTCTGTTTCTTCCACTTATGCCGGTAATGTACACTGAAACAATTTGGCTCAGATCGTCTGCAAACTGGAAAAGATATAATTATCTCTCATACAAAGAAGGCGAGATATCACACAATCTACTAGGTCCATTCATGACAATATGCCGCTATTTACCGGAAGGAAAGAAAACTATTATTCCTGAAAAGGCTTATGTCAGGATCGTACCCTCCGGATTTGCAGACAGTGCATCATTTGAATATGATTCTCTAAGATTGTTCTTTAGAAACAGTGAAGGTATTGTAAATGTTGTTATTAAGGCAGATAATTCTATTGTTTTCAAAGATACCCTGAAGAGAGGTAGTGGCATTGAAGAGATAGGGTGCCTCTTAAACAGAGCTAAGGAGATACTTATTGAATTTGAAGGAAGAGTTAGTCCTGATATCTACGGAATAAGCATTGAAAGCCGGAATGGTGTAATCCTTGATAATATTCCCCAGAGGGGAAGTGCAGGGCTTGAATTTACAATGGTCGACAAGGAAAACCTTTCTGATTCGTACAGCAAGCTCTCACCCGACCTTTTTATTCTGCATTATGGTCTGAATATAGTTAAAAATGTAAGGGACGATTATTCATATTATCAACTGGGATTAGAACGGCAACTATCGCTCCTGAAAGAGGTCTCACCATCAACGCCGATTTTACTAATCGGCCTTACAGATATGGCGGCAAGAGAGGGCGATAGCATAATCTCATACAGGAATATTCCCTTAATAATAGATGCCCAGCGACAGGCAACACTTGAATCGGGTGTTGCATTCTGGGACACATACTCTGCAATGGGAGGAGCCTCATCAATAACAAAATGGGCGGAAATGAAGCCTCCTCTTGCCCAGAAAGATTACACTCACCTTACCTATCAGGGAGCAGAAACTCTGGCAAAAATAATGTCAGAGGCTCTGTTTTCTATGAAGGAAATCGATTCAGGCAGGCTGGAAAATCTTCATTACATGGAACAACCAGATGCAATGAGCTCTAAGGATCCTGCCTCAGAACAAATAACGCTCATCGAAGAGAAAAGCAAAATCATAACTATTATAACATACCTTTTTAAATATAATAGCGACAAACCATTCATCTTCTCAACGCCGGCATTCTGGATCTTCTTTTTACTTCTTCTTGCCGGATATAGTATTGTCTATAAAAAACTGTTTATCAGGAATTTCTATCTGTTTCTGGTTAGTCTTTTATTCTATTATAAATCTGGAGGGTTGTTTCTTTTCCTTCTGCTATTTGTCACCCTCGTTGATTTTACCTGCGGATTAATGATCCACAAATCAAGGACGAAATTCATGAGACAGATGTTTGTTGCCATCAGTATCCTGTCAAACCTGGGGATACTTGCCTATTTCAAATATACAGGGTTCCTGGTAAACACCATAAATGAACTGTTTGGCACCGATTTCAGGGTTTATGATTTTCTGGCAGCATTTTCAAATTCTCATCTTGGAACAACATTTAATATAGATAATATTATGCTTCCTGTTGGGATATCCTTCTTTACATTTCAATCGCTCAGTTATATATTTGATCTCTACAGGAGAAAAATAGAACCGGTAAGGAATATTATTGATTTTGGTTTTTATGTCTCTTTCTTTCCTCAACTGGTTGCAGGACCTATAGTAAGAGCCTCGGAATTTATTCCACAGCTATATACCGGGTTCCATCTTGCCAGGAGAGAATTTAGCCATGCCCTGTTCCTTATCTCAAAAGGATTGATAAAAAAGATAATAATTTCCGATTTCATTGCTATTGGATTTATTGACAGGGTATTTGACACTCCCTCCATCTATTCAGGGTTTGAGAACCTGATGGCTGTATACGGATATGGTCTTCAGATATATTGCGATTTTTCAGGTTATACCGATATTGCAATTGGAATAGCACTGATCCTTGGATTCAGATTACCAATTAATTTCAATTCTCCATACAAGGCAGCCGGAGTTTCCGATTTCTGGAAACGGTGGCATATATCACTTTCCAGGTGGTTGAAAGATTATCTGTACATCCCGTTAGGGGGGAACAGAAAAGGTAAATTCAGAACAAACATTAATTTGATTGTCACAATGTTGATCGGGGGTCTGTGGCATGGGGCATCAATAAGGTTTGTAATATGGGGAGCTTTACATGGTATAGGACTGGTTATAAACAAGATTTGGAATTCTCTTTTTGGCTATCGGCATAATAAGAGTTTTGTCAGCCGTGCAATTGCTGTTTTTATAACCTTCCAGTTCGTAAGCTTTTGCTGGATTTTCTTCAGGGCTCCTGATATGGATAGTGTTAAGGTGATGCTTTTTCAAATATTTGAAAACTTCCATCCGGGGTCATATGCAAATATTCTCTCTGCATTCAGCAGCGTGTTTATTTTAATATTTGTCGGGTACGCAATTCATTTTCTTCCGGAAAAGATCAAGGAATCATACAGAGGATTGTTTATCAGAATACCTCTTTTTGCTCAATTGATTATAATATTTCTGATAGCAATACTCTTATACCAGATGAGGTCGGTTGATGTGATGCCATTCATATATTTCAGGTTCTGAAAAATGTTGCCTGCCCTGTGAAATATGGCCAGGGCATTTTGGCATTACGCTATTTCACAGGGCAGGTTGCTGTTTACCTGTTGCCCGGATCAGTGGTAAGACAAATCAGTATTATAGATAAGAGTTCTGCTCTTTTGCTCCTTTTACAAATGGTGCGATAGCCCTGTTGTAAATGCCATACACATAAGCAATTGCCATTCCGTAGTTGGTGACAGGCACACCGGCCTTAATAGCTGGCTGGAGCCTGTTATAAAGTTGTTTTCTTGTTATCATGCAACCACCACATTGAACAAGAAGTGCGTAGTCAGTTACAGGTCGTGGTAAAATATCAAGTCCGGCGATAATGTCATATTCAATCTTCTTCCCGGTGAATCGGGATAACCACCGTGGGATCTTTGTTCGGCCAATATCATCGCATGAGACATGGTGGCTGCATGATTCGAGAATCAGAACCCTGTCTCCATCTTTTAAATCAGATATTTTTGGAGTTCCTTTGAGGTAGTTCTCAAAATCACCTTTATAACGTGCCAGCAATATGCTGAAACTTGTAAGAGGTATATCATAAGGAATAGAAGCGTTAGCTTTTACAAATACCTGTGAATCGGTGATGGCAAGTGCTGGTTTGATTTTCGTTTTTTTCAGAAAAGCATCTACTTCTCTCTCTTTTAATACAATTGCAACAGACTCATTGTCAAGGATATCTCTTATTGCCTGAACCTGTGGCAGGATTAACCTCCCGGCCGGGGCCTCAACATCAATAGGAGTTATCAGAATAACAATATCGCCGTAGGTGATGAGGTCGCCCAGAAGAGTTGGTGTTTTAAAGGAATATTCAGGAATGGAGTTACAGATCATATTTATCAGAGCCTCCAGGTTGTTTTTTTTTATTATTGAGAAATCAAGTGGATATGTTCCCGTGAGTTTCATAATCCTGTCTCTGAACTCTTCAGTGGATTCCTGTATATCTGATTTATTATGTATTATTATAAAAGGGATATCATTTTCCTGAAATCTGGTTAGCAAGTCGTCTTCATATATCCCCCATGAGTTATGTGTAATAACAAGAATTGAAAGATCAATGATTTTAAGAGTCCGTAAGGTTCGTTCAATCCTCTTATCCCCGAGTTCACCTGCATCGTCAATGCCGGCAGTATCAACAAGTATTACAGGTCCGAAACCTGTGATCTCAAATGACTTCTTAACAGGGTCCGTTGTCGTTCCTGCATGCTCGGAGACAATTGCAATATCCTGCCCTCCGATACAGTTAATCAGGCTGCTCTTACCTGTGTTCCGGCGGCCATAAATGCCAATATGGGGTTTCGATTCTCTTCCTTTTGCCATTACCGGGAGATAATTTGCTGCGAAATTACAAATTAAAATTGTTCTCCGTGTCTCTCTGTGTCTCCTCTGTGCTCATCTCCCGATGAATCGGGACAAGTTGTGTAAGTTCTTTTTTTTTATTGTTACACAGAGAGACACTGAGGTTGCACAGACCTGCCTGCCAGCAGGCAGGGAACCACAGAGTATTAAGAATTAGAACCGGAGACAGGTTTTGCATAGGCAATAACATCATTGCCTGTAATTTCACTCGGGCAGAGGATGATCAGTCGCTCAAGAACGTTCCTGAACTCCCTTATATTACCAGTCCATTCTATCTTTTGGAGCTCTTTGACCGCATCTTTGCCGATTATCTTCTTACTCATCCCGTATTCATTGCAGATCAGGGAATTAAAATGTTCAGCAAGGAGCGGGATATCTTCACTTCTTTCATTAAGTGAAGGGACATGAATGAGAATAACACTGAGCCTGTGATAGAGATCTTCCCTGAACCCGTTATTTTCAATCTCTTTTTTTATGTTCTTGTTTGTGGCTGTTATTACCCTTACATTAACATGTATATCCTTATCTGAACCAACTCGTGTTATCTTATTTTCCTGCAAAGCTCTTAATACTTTTGCCTGGGCAGAGAGGCTCATATCACCTATCTCATCCAGAAAAAGAGTTCCTCCGTCTGCCTGTTCAAATTTACCTATTCTCTGTTTGATGGCAGAGGTGAATGAGCCCTTTTCGTGTCCAAATAATTCACTTTCAATTAGTTCAGAGGGTATGGCAGCGCAATTGACTTCAACAAACGGATTCTTGGCCCTGTTGCTTTTCTCATGTATCTGGTGAGCTACCAGCTCTTTGCCTGTCCCATTTGATCCTGTTATAAGAACTCTTGCCTCGGTTGGGGCAACTTTGTCGATCATACTTTTAACCTGAATGATTGCTTCCGATTCCCCGACAATCTCATACATCTTGCTGACCTTATTTTTCAGAACCTGTGTCTGGGTGATCAGAGTTGACTTATCCAGTGCGTTTCGGATCGTAATAAGGAGCCTGTTAAGGTCGAGAGGTTTTTCAAGGAAATCGTATGCTCCTTTCTTAATAGATTCAACAGCTGTATCAATATTGCCGTGACCGGATATCATTATTACAGGAGTTACAGTGGTGATTTCCAGTATCTTGCCAAGAACCTCGATACCATCCATCTTTGCCATTTTGATATCACATAGAATGATGTCATAGGAATTTTCGGAAAGCATTTCAATCCCTGTAGGTCCGTCTTCAGCAAGATCAACCTCATGTTTTTCATATTCCAGAACTTCCTTCAGGGTGTTCCGGATTGCCTTCTCATCGTCTATGACCAGTATTTTCGACATAATCTTCTTGTTTGTACTTTCATACTTTTTTGAGAAGGCGTCAGGCATCAGGCATCAGGCGTCAGGATTCTATCATAAAGGTCAACTGTTGCCCGTCGCCCGACGCCCGTCGCCTATCCCCTATACCTGAGCCATTTCCACATCTCTTTCCAGGAGGTTTTTTTCCCGTACATAAGGATTCCTGTGCGATAGACTTTAGCTGCCATCCAAACAAAAGCTGCGAATGTAACCAGCATTATTCCCATGGAAAGAGCTATCTGCCAGTAAGGAACTCCAAATGGAATTCTGGCCATCATCACAATTGGTGAGGTTAGAGGTATAATTGAGAACCAGAATGAAAGGGAGCTTTCGGGATTTTGCATGGTCCCCATTGCTACCAAAAGTCCCAGTATTATAGGGATCATAATTGGAAACATGAATTGCTGTGTTTCTGTTTCGCTATCAACTGCAGAACCTATTGCTGCAAATACTGATGCATAGAGGAGATACCCGGTAATAAAATAGAAGATAAAACTGATTATTATCAAACCCCACGGCTGATTCACAGCATTATCAAACATTTTTGAGAACTCTGCAAGCTCCGGGGACATTTCGCCGGCGGGAGCTGCATTTACACCCTGCACATTGCCTGAAAAGATATCCTGTGGATTTGATTGTGTGACTTCAATGGGAGCACTCTTCTGTAATACAGTGGTTTTCAGGACAGTTACAGCAGCTACCGTCAATAAAATCCATATCATTAGCTGCGTCAATCCTACCAGGGCTATGCCAATTATTTTTCCCATCATCAGCTGAACCGGCTTAACCGATGAGACAATAACCTCTACTACTCTGCTTGTTTTTTCTTCAAGCACACCTCTCATTACCTGGGTTCCAAAGATGAGAACAACCATATACATTATGAAACCCAGGATATATGCAAGGAACATTGCAATCCCGGTACTTGTCTCTTTTACTGCACCGGACGAATCTATCATTACTGTTGTAATATTTACTTTTGTCTGAATGCTCTTCATAATATCATCCAGATTTTCAATCTGGTAAGCAAGCAATTTCTGCCTCTCAATCTCTTTTTCGAGCGAATTTTCAATATACTGTAAAATACCAATAGGGGGTTGTTTTTTAGAGACAAGCTGAATTGCGTTTGGAGTTGTTATCACATTAGGTGAAATATATAAAACACCATAATAGCCTGCACTCTCAAAAGTGTTTTTCATCTCTTCAAATTTTGTATTTTCCAGGTAGACAAATTCAGCCTCCTTTGTATTTTTCAGGACACCCTTAAAAAGATCCGAATTATCTTCTATTACTGCTATTTTCTTAAAATCACCTTTCTGGTTCATCATAAGAGTCGGAATAAGTACGAACATACCTGCCATTAGCAGGGGGGCAAGAATAGTCATTATGATAAATGATCTTTTTCTTACCCTGGTGACATATTCTCTCTGAATTATTATCGATATCTTGTTCATAATATGAAGGTTATAATGTTAGTTCCTGATATTAATTACGGTTTTCAACGACCCTGATAAATATTTCATTCATAGATGGCATTGCAGGGTTAAAGGAGATCAGACTACCTGATTTCATTACAGACTGAAGAATATCATTAGAACTTATACTGCTTGTAGTTTTTAACCTTACTACGCTCCTGTTACTTTCAACGTCATGATTAAGAATTTCATACTGTCCGTTTCCCTCAATTTTCACATTGCCGTCAAATACCAGATCATACTCATTTGCTGCCCACCTGCTGCGGATCTCATCAACACTTCCCTCGAGTATCGTTTTTGCCTTGTCGATAAGAGTAATGTTATCACATAATTCCTCAACCGATTCCATATTATGGGTGGAGAAGATTATTGTAGCTCCCCTTTCTCTCAGAAACAGAATTTCATTTTTTATTGTGTTTGCATTTACAGGATCAAAGCCGGTAAAAGGCTCATCAAATATGATAAGCTTCGGTTCATGCAGGACCGTAGTAACAAATTGCACCTTTTGTGCCATCCCTTTTGATAATTCTTCTACTTTTTTGCCCCACCAGTCAATAATTTCTAGTTTTTTAAACCAGTATCTAAGCCTTTTCATTGCTTCAGCTTTAGAAAGTCCTTTTAACCGGGCCAGATATAAAGCCTGTTCACCCACTTTCATCTTCTTATAGAGACCTCTCTCTTCAGGCAGATAACCAATATACCGTACATCATCGGGCATCAGTTTTTTACCATTCAGGTAGAGTTCTCCGGAATCAGGACCAGTTATCTGGTTGATAATCCGGATAAGGGTTGTTTTACCGGCGCCGTTAGGTCCCAGCAATCCATAGATACACTGTTCCGGTACCGATATGCTGACATTATCCAGGGCCAGATTGTTACCGTATTGTTTCGTGACATTCTTTGCTTCAAAAAGTGCCATAGAGGATAGGTTATTAATTTTTAAAGAATTGTAAATATAAAAAAATCTCTGTGGAACTCTGTGATTTTTCTGTGAAACTCTGTGTAATTTTTTTCTGTTGCACAGAGAGCCACTAAGATCCACAGAGATCCACAGAGGGACATTAAGAAATGTTAATTCTATTCAAAGTATCCCCTCATTCTCTCGAAGAAGCCTCTGTCGTTCTTATCGGGCCTCGGTATGAAAGAATCGGAATCCTTAAATTTCTCAAAAATCTTCAACTCCTCCTTGCTCATACTCTTTGGTATCCAGACATTTACATTGACAAGCAGGTCGCCTCTTCCATACCCGTTTACTTCGGGCAATCCTTTCCCTCTGAGCCGAAGGATTCTTCCGGGTTGGGTACCTGGTTCTATTTTTATCTTAACGTTATTATCAACCGTTGGTACCTCAACATGTGTACCTGTAACTGCATCAGGTATGCTGATAAAAAGGTTATAGATAAGGTCGTTACCTTCCCTGATAAGTTCATCATGTTCCTCTTCATCGATTACTACAAGCAGGTCGCCATTAACACCACCTCTTCGTGGGGCATTTCCTTTTCCACCTACGGTCATCTGCATTCCTTTGCCTACTCCGGCAGGTATATTGATTTTAATTACCTCTTCTTTCTGTACTATTCCTTCTCCATAGCATGCCGTACATTTTTTGGTGATGGATTTACCTTCTCCTCCGCATGTGGGACAGACAGCAGTAGTCTGCATCTGACCAAGCATCGTATTTGTAATTCTTGTAACATGTCCCGATCCATGACATGTTGAGCATGTCGATAAACTTGAAGGGTCGTCTGCACCGGTACCTTTGCAGTGGCTGCATGTATCATACTTATTGACCTTTATTTTCTTCTCGGTGCCGTTTGCAATTTCCCTGAGCGTTAGTTTGACTTTTACCCTGAGATTACTTCCCTTATTGATTCTGCGTCCTCTCCTGGAACCTCCGAATGCGCCAAATCCACCGAAGGCATCTCCGAAAATATCACCGAATGATGAGAATATATCCTCCATTGTCATTCCGCCGCCACTGAAGCCACCGCCCGAGTTTCCCATTCCTGCATGGCCGAAGCGGTCGTACCGCGCTTTTTTCTCATCATTGCTTAATACTTCGTAGGCCTCAGCTGCCTCCTTGAAGTTCTCCTCAGATTTTTTATCGCCAGGATTTTTGTCGGGATGATACTTTAAGGCCTGCTTCCTGTAAGCCTTTTTTATCTCATCTTTAGTGGCCTCTTTCGATACTCCGAGAACTTCATAATAATCTCTTTTTCCCATCCCGATTAATTTATATTTTTACAGCCACATTTACAAATTTCGTCTGTAAGATTTCCTATTCACCTACAACTACTTTTGAAAACCTTAATACCTTATCCTGAAGCCAATACCCTTTCAATACAACATCAACAACTTTCCCCTTTTTATCATTATCGTCAACGGGGATTTTCGCTACAGCTTCATGACGCTCTACATCAAAAGAGGTGTCGAGCGATTCAATCTCCTTAATTCCGTTTTGTTTAAGAAACTCGCTGAACTTCCCATAGATCAGATCAATTCCGTTTTTCATTGCAGCACAATCTGTTGCACTATCCATGTGTGCCAGGGCCCTGTCAAAATCATCCATGAGAGGGATAATACCTAGCAGAAGATTTTCTCCAGCGTATTTTGATATATCCATTTTCTCACGAAGGGTTCTTTTTCTGTAATTGTCAAACTCGGCAGAAAGACGGATATACCTGTCCTGCATTTCTGCCAATTTTGCTTCCACCTGCTTCAATTCATCTTTCTCATTGTCAGGTTCCCTGTCGCTCTCATTCCTCTTGTCACTACCATCATCAGCGGAGAGATTATTTGCGGATGACTCAGCCTGATCTGATCCGGTATTTCTCTGATTCAGGTTATTCTCTTTATTTTCAATTGATTCGTCTTGAATTTTATCTTCTTTGTCTTTCCTGGATTCTTTATTTCTTTTAACCATCTCTGCATTTTTTCTGATCTGTTTCACTAGTAATAACAAAATACCTGCCAACAAAATAGTATTGTCAAATTGACAGAAAAATAATACGGTATTACGCCGTTACGCCACTATGCCGTTACACCAGTATGTCTATTGAACCCTGATTAATGTCAGACTCTTCTAATATCTGCACCGAGTGCATTAAGCCTTGTATCGATATTCTGGTAGCCTCTGTCGATTTGTTCTATATTATGAATGATGCTCTCCCCATCGGCTGACAGCGCAGCTATAAGCAAGGCGACACCTGCCCTGATATCGGGTGATGACATTACAGTACCTTTTAATCTGAACATTTTATCCTGACCGATCACTGTCGCCCTGTGCGGGTCGCAAAGGATTATCTGTGCCCCCATATCAATAAGTTTGTCAACAAAGAAAAGCCGGCTTTCAAACATTTTCTGATGTATCAGAACGGCACCTTTTGCCTGGGTCGCTGTTACCAGGAGAATACTCAGAAGATCGGGAGTAAGGCCTGGCCATATCGCATCAGAAATTGTCATTATCGATCCATCGATAAAAGTCTCTATTTCATAATGTTCCTGGTGGGGGATGAAGATATCATCTCCAATTCTTTCAACAATTATTCCGAGACGCCGGAAAGAATCAGGTATTATTCCAAGGTTATCGTAAGAGGTATCCTTAATAGTGATTTCCGATCCTGTCATTGCAGCCATCCCTATAAACGAACCTATCTCTATCATATCTGGAAGGATAGTGTGGGTGCAGCCATTCAGGCTGGTAACACCGTCAATGTATAAAAGATTTGATCCTATGCCTTCAATTTTTGCACCCATCGAAACCAGCATCCTGCAGAGTTGCTGAATATATGGCTCACAGGCAGCATTGTATATGGTTGTCCGACCCTTTGCCAGAACCGCTGCCATTATAATATTGGCTGTCCCGGTAACCGACGCCTCATCAAGATGCATATAAGTACCGGTCAGGGAGGCTGCTTCTATTTTGTAAAATGGATGGGATGTGTCGAATTCAAATTTTGCACCAAGTTTCTGAAATCCAATGAAATGAGTATCAGTTCTGCGTCGGCCAATCTTATCTCCACCTGGTTTGGGGATAAAAGCCTTTCCAAACCTGGCAAGGAGTGGTCCGACAATCATTATCGACCCTCTGATACTTGAGCTCAGTGACCTGAATTCGATGGTCTGAAGCCAATCGAGGTCAACATTGACGGCTTCGAAGGTGATAACTGAATCAGATACCCTGGTTGTCTTCACACCCATCGTACTGACCATTTCAATAAGATTGTTGACGTCACTTATATCGGGAATATTCCTGATTGTTACTTTCCCGGCGGTTAGTAATGATGCACATATAACCTGCAAGGCTTCATTTTTGGCCCCCTGAGGAGTAATTTCTCCCTTAAGAGGTTTACCTCCATGAACAATAAAAGTGCCCATTAGTGTCTGCTGTGTCCTTTTTTCTTAAGGTAGGGCTTATTCTGTTGTTTGCCATGTGGCTTTCCCATCTGTTTTCTTTTGACAGGAGGAATCAGGTCTCTTACCTCAAGAATTTTCACGCCATCAGTCATTTTTAGTCTGCCACGGGATAATAATTTCATATCACCTATAATTACTTCGTCAGCTACCTGCCCTCTGTTCCAGGTAACATATGACTTTTTCATCTGATTGACTATCATGTTGGTAAGATACTCTTTTTCATCGCCATCTTCCATCTCGGAAGCCGCATCAATCATAAGCTCTATTATACGACCATAGTGAAGATACCTTATATCGCCTTGTTTATATGGTACCTGTTTGGGCTTTTCTATAAATTTTGAGGGTTCGGGTACCGGATATGGGGAGTCAATGTCAAGATCGAATTCCGCAATAAGGGAGAGATGATCCCATAATTTATGTTTAAAATCACCGACATCCCGAAGATGAGGATTAAGGTTTCCCATTATGGAAATAATCGTCTTGGCAGCACGGTTCCTCTCATCCCTGTCTTTAATAGACTTGATATGATCCACCATCTTCTGAACATTTCTGCCATATTCAGGCAAGGCCATTCTTTTTCTCTGAGTATTATAATCGTAATTCATAATAAGCTGAATATTTTATGCAAAACTAATAATTTAAAGCTGAATTACGAAAAATAACCACATTGCCGATTGTTGCTCCCAGGGGCAGTGAAATATTTTTCTACAATCCCAGGAACTGGATAGCAAGACCTGAAAAGAGAATCATAGCTCCGGCTATAAGATGACTGTATTTCTCAAGAGGTTTAAGATTAATCTTATTTAATCCAAGCCTAAAGGCAAATACTATCGATATCATTGTACCTATGGTAACAACTGAAAAAAGGATTGAAACAATAATAGCACCGGAAATGTTGCTTTTAGCAGCAGGGTACATAAGTATTGGAATGAGTGGTTCACATGGTCCGAACACAAATATGAGAAAAAGAATCCATGGAGTTGTGTTTACAACCTCTTTATGATGTATGTGAGTGTGTTCATTATGGTGATCATGTTCGTGAACATGTTTCTCTCCGTCAATATGAAAATGTGGGTGGCTGTGTTTCCTCTTTTTAACCAGGTTCTTTATACTGATGATCATATACACCAGACCAAATGCAATAAATAGCCAGGCAGCAATATTCCCGCGAAATGATTCCACCGATACCAGCTTTGTCACAGAAACTCCGATAGCAATACCCAGCAGACCCAGAATAACAGAACTCAGTACATGCCCGAGACCACAAAAGAAGGTAATGAACATAGTCTTTTTAAGTGTCCATTTTTTTGCCTGGCTCAGTACTACGAAGGGGAGATAATGATCGGGTCCCAATATAGTATGTATGAAGCCAATTGATATAGCCGTTACGGATAAAAGTGCAATTGAATCGTTCATCTGTTATAACTAATCTGAATAGATGATTTATTATACAATAATATTATAAAAATTGCGAATACTCTATAATTTCATACTAAATAATCCAATTAATTTTCAGTTAATAAGGTACTCCTTCATATTAATGTTCTGTCTTTTGAGAAACTTCCTGGAATCATTGATAAACTTTTTCATCATGTCATAATCCTCAGGGTTGGTGAAAAATCCGGCATCTTCCTCAAATTTTGAACAGGGGAGGATATAGTACCTTTTCTTGTTGTTTTCAACATGAATATATACCCAGGTAAGATAATAACCGGCATCAGAAATATCATACGAATCTCCATTTTTTAAAAGGTCTATTCTGATAATGGAGCCACCATCGGTCCCTGGTTTTCTCTGGTTCGAAACAAAATTACCCAGTGAGTAGGCCACTATTCTGCCTTTTCCGGTATCGGCATCTTTGGTCCATGCCATTTTTTGAAGAACATGAGGGTGAGAGCCAATAACCATGTCAACTCCTGATAAAAAAAGCCAGTTTGTAAACTCAATCTGATCTTTACCCGGAATTGTATCATATTCAGTGCCCCAGTGAAGGTAGAGGATTATTATATCTACTTTAGCTTCTTTGGCTTTAACTATATCTTCTGCTATGATATCTTTATCCAGCATATTGACAATGCCATGTTCTGAAATATCTATTCCGTTTGTACCATAGGTATAGCTGAGCAGCGCAATTGAAGCTCCCTTGCAGTTTATGATAAGAGGAGAGAGTGTATCATGGCATTCTGAACTACAAAAGGTGCCGGTATGCTGTAACCCTATGCTATCAAGTTTCCTTATAGTACTAATGATCCCGGTTTTCCCGCGGTCGGCAAGATGATTATTTGCTGTAACAAAGCAATCTATTCCTGCATCCCTGCAGGCAACTGCAAGTTCATCAGGGGAGCTGAAGCGGGGATATCCTCTGTAAGGTGGACCGGCAAGCGTTACTTCTAAATTGGCTATTGCAAAATCTGTTTCGGAAATCAAAGGTTTAATGTATCTGAAAACATCATTATAGTTATATGTGTGGTTTAAAGCGTCCTCTGCCGCAATTATCTGACCATCATGCCCCATAATGTCGCCAATAAAGAGAAGGGAGACCTTATCTGATGAAGATCGCTGATCCTGACAAATGGCAGAAGAAAAGGCAAACGCCTGAAAATATATAACTAAGAGAGATCGTATAACAATATCCAATGGTTTCATTGGTTGTAAAATGTCAGGTTAAAATGCTATTTTTTGTAATCATTTAGTACTTTTGATGACAATTTTTGCACCTGGCTTAAGTTTAATATTTCATAGGAGCAGTAATTATCTGCATCATAGTAAATATATTAATAATTATTATCTTTGGCCGTTTTTGTAAAATCTTCTGGTTGAAAGAAACATTATAGTAGAAGCATGAATGGGTCGGGGAAACACCTGGATATAAAAAAACTCTCATTTGCCGGTGTACTTATTACCCTCGGTATAGTCTTCGGCGATCTTGGTACCAGCCCTCTGTATGTAATGAAGGCAATTGTTAAGGGTGGCTCTGAATTTAATCCGCTGCTAATTTATGGATCCTTATCATGTATTTTCTGGACATTAACCCTCCAGACTACCACAAAGTATATTCTTATTGCCCTGAGGGTTGATAATAAGGGAGAAGGAGGAATTCTTTCACTATATGCTTTATTACGAAAGAAAACTACATGGGCGGCATTGCTGACAATGATCGGAGGGGCAGCCCTGCTAGCAGATGGGATAATTACGCCTGCAATCACTGTAACATCTTCAATTGAAGGATTGAAACTTTATAATCCCGATATCCCTGTAGTACTTATAGTGCTTTTCATCTTTGCCGTACTCTTCTTTTTCCAGCAGTTCGGGACCAATCTGGTCGGAAGTTCCTTTGGTCCGATAATGGTTATATGGTTTATAATGCTTGGTCTGCTTGGTTTTTCAAAGCTAATGCTTCAGCCTGATATACTGAAAGCTATTAATCCTGTCTATGCTATAAAGTTTTTAGGTCAATATCCTGGTGGTTTTATCCTTCTTGGTGCTATATTTCTTTGTACAACTGGTGCTGAGGCTCTTTATGCGGATCTTGGCCACTGCGGCAGGGCCAATACACAGGTAGCCTGGATATTTGTGAAAATTGCATTGTTAATGAACTACTTTGGTCAGGGAGCCTGGCTTATTACGAGTGGAGCACACGAAGCTGGTCTAAATCCATTCTATGCTATTATGCCTAAATGGTTTTTATTGCCGGGGATACTGATCGCAACAGCCGCTTCAATTATTGCAAGTCAGGCAATAATCAGCGGTTCATTTACCATTGTAAAAGAGGCTGTTTCACTCAACTTCTGGCCTAAACTCAGAGTCCTGAATCCTACTTTTATCAGGGGGCAGGTTTATCTGCCATTTGTAAACTGGTATCTCTGGATGGCATGCAGCCTTGTTGTAATATTCTTTAAAGAGTCTGCAAATATGGAGGCTGCATATGGGCTAGCAATTAATATCACTGAGATGATGACTACCTTGCTCTTAACCTATTACCTGTTCAGGAAAGGAGTAGATCAGAGATTAGTATTATTAATTCTCCTTGTTTTTTTAACTATCGAAGGAAACTTCATGGTCGCAAATCTTCATAAATTCGATGATGGAGGCTGGTTTACAATTATGCTGGCATCGATATTTTTTGTTATTATGTATGGCTGGTATTTTGGAAGAAAATTAAAAAACAGGTATGTAACTTTTACCAGTCTTAGCAAAAATATTGAATTGTTTAAGGATCTGGTCAAAGATGAGTCTGTTCCCAGGACAGCAACTAATCTGGTTTATGTAATTAAGGCCAATAAAGCAGATCAGGTTGAGTCGAAGGTTATCTACTCCATTTTCCACAAGCAGCCAAAACGGGCCAATACATACTGGTTCCTTCATGTTAACGGTGTTGATGAACCTAACAGATTTGATTACCAGGTAACCCAGATTATTCCGGGAATACTTATAAGGGTTGATTTTCACATAGGCTTCAAAGTGGACGCCAAGATAAATATGTATTTCAAAGAGGTGCTTGAAGATATGGTTGCATCAGGCGAGATAAAACTTGATAGCAGTTATGACTCCCTTAGGAAACATGATCTCCCGGGAGATTTTAAATTTATCCTGATTGACAGGATAATGCCTCGCGATTACAAACTTTCAACAATTGAGAATTTTACACTTACCCTTCACAGTATCTCAAGACTATTCTGCATTTCCGATGTAAAAGCCCTGAATCTGGATCCTTGTATTACAATTGAGGAAAAAGTCCCGATAACGATAAACCAGCCAATTGATTTAAGAATAAAGCGAGTTAAACAGTGAAGTCAGATCTGCCTCAGACTCTTATAGCCGGTATTGGATATCTTTTAAACTCCCTGTTCCTGTCAAACAAATACCTGTAAGTAATATAATTCTTTGCCGGGACACTTCCGACAGAGACAAATATTTTTCTCATTTTAGGATTAAAGTCAGCAACCCATGAGAATTCAATTTCCTGGTAATGAGGTTTTCTATCAAGTGCCTTTCTCAGATGCAGGATAAAAGCTGATTCGATTCCCAGTCCCTGATATTTTGGAATAACCCCCATTAAAAGACCCCTTGCCCTGGTCATCGTCTTTCTTTTCTTAAGATAAAGAAACCTGATCATGCTTATCAGGTTAAGTTTCCCATTCAAATGTTTCAGTATCTGATTAAGATCAGGAAACATAATATATATAGCTATCGGCTTTCCTTCGAAATAGGCAAACCAGATAAACTCCTCATCGATTATAGCTTTGGCTTTTTTAAGAACACCTTTAATATATTCAGCCTCAATTGGTTCAAAGTGTTCTTTAAATGAAGGCCATGCCTCATTAAATACATCAGCAAAATCCCTGGTATATTTATCCTCATCCCTCCACGTGAAGTGATGGAATTCATATCCGGGTTTATTTGCCACCCATTCTGCTATCTTCTGAAACCTCTCCGAAAGTGGTTTGGTAATGTCAAGATGAAACCCTTCCATTTTATAATAAGTCTGGAATCCATACGATTCAAACAGATCCTGGTAATAAGAATGATTATAAGATACTTCATATGATGGATGAGTAAATCCATTAACAAGTAAACCCCAGTACTTATCCGTTTCACCAAAATTAATGGGTCCGTCCATAGCTTCCATTCCCCTGATCCTCAACCACTCTTTTGCAGTATCAAAAAGCAAACAGGCTGCTGGTTTATCATTAATGCATTCAAAGAATCCCATCCCTCCTGTAGGTTGATCGTAGGAATATGCCAGGTTTTTATCAATAAATGCAGCAACCCTGCCGATTAGCTTGTGATCATGGTCTTCAAGAATCCAGCGCTCTGCTTCTCCATGTTTAAAATACGGGTTTCTTTCAGGATCAAAAATTGTCTCAATTTCATTATCAAATGGACAAATCCATACTTTGTCATTTTTATAAATGATTTTTGCAACCTCCAGGAATTGCTTCCTTGTTTGCCTGTCGGTAACCCTGATAATTTTCATATATAATACCTTTTTCATCGACCTCATCCCCCTATCCCCTTCTCCTGAAAGAGAAGGGGGTAAGTGTAAGATAATCTGGATCATAGCCCCTCTCCTTCAGGAGAGGGGTTGGGGTGAGGCCAGCTTATTTCATATATATCTGATCAACCAGTATTCTGTATTTATCTGTTATGACCTGGCGTTTGAGTTTTAAGGTGGGAGATAATTCTCCGGTTGCCGGGCTCCATTCATCAGGTACCAATTTGAACCTGCTGATCCTCTCGTAAGAGTTGAGCTGCTTGTTAATCTTTTCAATTTCAGAATTGAAAAGTGCCTGAATATCACGATGCTGTATCATTTCTTTGTAATCAGGGAAGGAGAAGTTATTTGCCGACTTCCATTCATCGAAGTATTTAAAATTCGGCGAAATTAGTGCGCTGGCAAATTTTTTGTGCTCTCCTAAAACCATTATCTGATCTACAAGATTCGATTGCTTGAAGATGTTTTCTATAACCTGGGGCGCAATGAACTTTCCGTTTGATAGTTTGAATATCTCTTTTTTCCGGTCTGTTATCATCAGGAATTTGCCCTCTTCCATATATCCGATATCACCTGTATGAAACCATCCCTCATCATCGATTGCTGATCTTGTAAGATCCGGATCGTTATAATAGCCCATCATAACATTGGGCCCTTTACAGAGAATTTCACCATCATCTGCAATTTTTACTTCAACACCTTCAATTACCATTCCAACAGATCCAAGTTTTGCACCACCCTTAAATGTCCTGTTTATGGTGATAATTGGTGAGGTCTCTGTGAGACCATACATATTGAGTATTTTAATTCCTGCCGCCCAGAATATCCTTTCAAGTCTTGGCTGCAGGCTCGCTCCGCCACACCCTACAATTCTAATCTTACCCCCAAGAGCATTTCGCCATTTACTGAAGATAAGTTTATCTGCAACTCTGAGTTTCTTTTCATAAATCCATCCTTTCCCGCCAAAAGGTTTATATTTTAATCCCAGGTCGACAGCCCAGAAAAACAGTGTTTTCTTGATCCCTGTGAGTTTTTTGCCTTTTGAAATAATAACGTCATAGAATTTTTCCAGAACACGCGGCACAGCATCAAAACCATCGGGTTTTATCTCCTGCATGTTTATTGCTATAGTACCCATGCTCTCTGCGTAATAGATACTGGCCCCACTATATTGGGTCTGATAATTTCCCAGACGCCCTCCCACATGACATAGGGGCAGAATACTAAGATATTTATCAGTTGGTGCCAGGTTGAAGACAGATGCTGCAGAGATGAAATTGCTTACCAGGTTATTCTGAGATAACATTACACCTTTCGGCTTACCTGTTGTTCCCGAGGTATAGATCAAAGTTGTAAAAGTATCAGGAAGTATCTCGCTTTTTACCTTTTCTGCAGCCTCTCTTATTTTCTCTGAACATGATTTTCCCCGTTCTACTATTCCAAGCCAGCTTTTAACCCCCAAAACCTCATCAAAAGTGTAAACATTTTCAGACAACCCGGTGCTTTTAATAGCAGCACTTAAACATTTTAAAAGCTTGCTGTCTGATATTATTATCAATCCGGCACCTGAGTCCTTGATAATATATTCATATTCAGCTGAATTAAGAGATGTAAAAACCGGTACATGTACTACTCCCAGCATTGCCATCCCCATATCAACAAAATTCCATTCCGGTCGATTGGAAGATACTGTAATAATCTTATCACCCTTCCTGAATCCAAGTTCATAAAGGCCATAAAAGAAATGAAGAGAATACTCAATATACTCCTGTGAACTGAATTTTATCCATTCACCATTCTGTTTGAAGCATAATACATCATCTTTTGGAGGGTTTTCCGCATATCTGTCCAGCAGATCAAATGTCCGGGTAACTTGCATACTCTCTTTTTGTGAATTAAAATCTAAATAAGTATACTACTGCAATTTAGAATATTTAATTGAAATAAACAATTCCGGGACAGATGTATAATATGGCCTCAGACTACTGAATTTATAATACGTCACTTTTTCAGACCTGTAATTTATTTACATAGGACAAATTCTTTTGTTTTTAAGGGAAATATGTTTATATATTTGATTATTAAATCAGGAAAATGAAAAATCAATCTTTGCTTATGACTGCTGCTTTAATTGCAGGGGCCTGGGCATGTAAATCAGAAAAGAAAGAGACTCGCCCAAATATCCTTTTTGCTATCAGCGATGACCAGTCTTTTGCACACACAGGATTTGTGGGCTGCAAGTTTGTAAAAACACCTGCCTTTGACAGGATAGCCATGGAAGGAGTCTATTTTAACATCTGTTATGCCGGATCTCCAGGTTCCGCCCCGTCGCGAAGTACAATAATAACAGGACGGTATCACTGGCAGAATGAACAGTCGGGTCAGCATGCTTCAAGCTGGATGAAAAAATTTGTGCCCTTTGTCGACCTGCTTGACCGTAACGGCTATTTCACAGGTCGTACAGGCAAAGGTGTTGCACCTTTCCAGTATGCACGTAACGAAAACGACTCGCTCTGGCGTGAAACTAATGCCGCGGGGCTGGAGCGCAGCCAGATACGTTACGAGAAGGATACACCTGGCGATGAAAGGTATGGAGATGGGATCAATGTTCTTAACTATTTCGAGAATTTTAAATACTTCATGGAAAACAGGGAAGCGGGCAAACCCTTCTTTTTCTGGTATGGAGCCCATGAACCGCATCGTGCCTATGAAAAGGATTCATGGAGACGCATGGATAAGAGTCTGAGCGATGTAACAGTTCCGGCATTTCTTCCCGACAATGAAATTATAAGGGGCGATATCCTTGATTATGCTGTTGAGATCGACTGGTTCGACCTGCACCTGCAACGAATGCTCGACTACCTTGATGAAATTGGTGAACTGGAGAATACTATCGTAATTGTTACATCTGATAATGGAATGCCATTTCCCCGTGCCAAGGCGCTTGGATACGAATATGGTGTACATGTACCTTTGGCCATCCGTTTCCCTAAATATTTTCCTGGCGGAAGGGTTGTGGACGACCCTGTTAGTTTCGCCGACCTGGCACCAACCATCCTCGAACTGACAAAGACAAGCCCTGAAGGGATGCTACCTATATCAGGGAAAAGTATTGTTAACATTCTGAAATCAAAAAATCAGGCGATAGTTGATGAAACGAAAAATTATGTTTTTGCAGGCCGCGAACGCCACTCATCATCACGATGGAATAACTATGGCTTCCCTCAGCGAATTATCCGTACGCGAGATTATTTATACATATGGAACCTGAAACCTGAACGCTGGCCGGCTGGCGCTCCCCAGGCTATCCTGACTGATTCTGACGGGAATCTGGCTCCAATGTTCGGGGTTGACAACAAAGGGATACATCACAGCGACTGGGCTTTTACCGATGTGGATGCCAGCCCCTCAAAAGCTTTCCTTATTGAAAATTACGGGAATGATTCTATCCGTCCCTATTTTGATATGGCATTTGGAAAAATCCCTGAGGTTCAGCTTTACAAAATTTCTTCTGATCCTTTTTGCATGAATAATCTGGCAGGAAATCCTCAATACACCAAAGTAGAAAATGAACTAAACAGTGTTTTGCTGGGAGAGCTTAAGAAATCAGGCGATCCCCGAATTGTTGGACCCGACAAGGAGATATTTGATTCATATCTGCGTTACAGCCCGATACGAGAATTTCCTGAGCCTGAATGGGCCCTTGAGGCTGAGAAAAAGTAAATATCTGAAATATTATGTTATGAAAAGGCTGAGTTTCTTCTTAATTATCCAGTTCGTGTTCAATTGTACATTGATCCATGCAAAAGAATACCATGTGTCGGTAAAGGGCGATGATACAAATGATGGTTCTGTCCTGAAGCCATTCAGGACAATTTCAGAAGCAGTCAAATTTGCTTTTCCGGGAGATACAATTACAGTTCATACCGGAACATACCGGGAATGGATCAATCCCGTCAGGGGAGGAGAGGACGATTCCAAAAGAATTTTATACAGGGCAGCTCCGGGTGAAAAAGCTGAGATTAAGGGATCTGAGTTAATAACCGGGTGGATGAAGGAGAGAGGGGGTGTCTGGAAGATCATTATCCCTAATTCGTTTTTTGCAGATTACAATCCCTACCAGGATTCTGTCTTTGGTGACTGGTTTAACAGGTTGGAAAGGATACATCATACCGGCGAGGTCTTCCTTAACGGTAAATCGCTGTTCGAAAAAGAGACTCTTGCTAAAGTGTCTAACCCGGTTCCCGGCAAAAATATAAAAGACCCGGAAGGCTCTGTATATACCTGGTATTGCGAAAGCGATAAGAACACGACAACAATATGGGCTAACTTTCAGAAATTCAATCCGAATAAAGAGATTGTTGAGATCTCTACCCGAAGAACTTGCTTTTATCCTGACAGACCTGGAATCAACTATATTACAATCAGAGGGTTTCATATATCGCAGGCAGCAACACAATGGGCAGCACCTACAGCAGAACAGATCGGCATAATAGCAACCCACTGGAACAAGGGCTGGATTATTGAAAACAATGTTATTAGCGACTCCAAATGTTCTGGTATTACTCTTGGAAAAGAGCGGGGAACAGGTCATAATGTCTGGTCAGCCGATAAGAGTATCGATGGTTCTATTCATTATATAGAAGTAACATTCAGAACATTAAGGAATGGATGGAACAAAGATCATGTAGGTTCACACATTGTCAGGAACAACACTATTTTCAACTGTGAACAGACTGGTATTTGTGGTAGTATGGGCGCTGCATTCAGCCTTATTGAAAACAACCATATCTATAATATCTGGACAAAGCGGCAGTTTACCGGTGCCGAAATAGGAGGTATCAAGTTTCATGCAGCTGTTGATGCTGTTGTGACAAGAAACAGGATCCACGATTGCGGCAGGGGTTTATGGTTTGACTGGATGACCCAGGGTACACGGATATCCCGTAACCTGCTCTATAATAATGATCTGGAAGATCTTTTCCTTGAAGTAAATCACGGACCCTTTTTAGTCGACAACAACATACTCTTGTCACCCGCCTCAATCAGGACCCAGTCACAGGGGGGAGCATTCGTGTATAACCTGATTGCCGGAACAGTATATATGTGGAGTGAACCCGGCCGTTTTACACCTTATTTTTTACCTCATTCAACTGAGGTCGCAGGACTTTCAACTATTTATTCGGGCGATGACCGGTTTTATAATAATATTTTCATTGGCATAGGAGATGAAGAAAACAGTAAGACAAAATACAAGCATGGGTTAGAGGTGTATAATAGTGCAAAACTTCCTGTCTGGATAAAGGGTAATGTTTATTATTACGGAGCAAGACCCAGTGAAAAAGATCTTGATTACATTGACTTGCCTGCATTTAATCCTGAGCTGCACCTGACAGAAAATGGAGACAATGTCTATCTGGCTCTGACCCTGGACAATGAGTATAACAAACATAAAGTGGAATGTATTACCAGTGATTTATTGGGTGTTGCAAAAATACCTGAGGCAAGGTTCGAAAATCCTGATGGTACATTGGTTAGGTTTGACCAAGACTACTTTGGTCATCTGCGTTCATCAGAAAATGAAGTTGCAGGCCCTTTTGTTGATCCGGTAAAAACCAAATTAAATATAAAAGTCTGGTAGCAGGCGTTGCCAATGACAGGCAAAAAGATTAATATTGCCATCGATCCGTACTCGGTAAATGTAGTTAAACTGAAAATAAAGAAATAGTATATGGAGTTTTTTCAAGCGCTTTTCGATTGGTACATGGCCAACCTGAATTATTTTACTGTTGCCCTGCTTATGGCTATTGAGAGTACTTTTTTGCCATTGCCATCTGAAGTAGTTATACCATTTGCCGCCTTTAAGGCTGCTCAGGGTGATCTGAATATATTTATGGTAATAATATTTGGTACGATAGGTGCTCTTTCCGGATCGCTGATCAATTATACCCTCGCATATTATCTCGGACGACCACTGGTTTACAGATTTGCCGATTCAAAAATCGGGAAAGTATTCCTTTTATCCAAAGAAAAGGTCGTTCATGCTGAAGAGTATTTTATCAGGAACGGGAAAACCTCAACTTTTATTGGTCGTCTGGTACCGGGCGTTCGTCACCTTATTTCTATTCCTGCCGGACTGGCAAAAATGAACCTTCGCGATTTTATGCTTTTTACCTTTGTTGGGGCAGGGATATGGAATATTATCCTTGCCATAATTGGTTATTTTCTATATGAGGTCAGGGATCAGATCTTTCCATATATAGGGCATATACTTCTTGGTGCGGGAGCTCTCTTCGTTTTATATCTGATAATCAAGGCCAGGAAAAACAAGAAGAGTTCTTTGTGAATCTTGGTGGCAATAAATTCTTTCTCAGAGGTATTTTCGAACATTGAATCCTCGTTAATCTGCGTGATCAGCGGGAAACCTTCCTGTTTTTTGCCAACTGCCCTTTATCTAGAGCCCTGAGCCCCATTTCAGTCTTCAAGATACCCGAATTTTCCGTTATAATAATCTTCATATGCCTTTTTTATTTCCGATTCAGTATTCATAACGAAAGGTCCGTGAGGCGCAATTGGTTCATTAAGTGGTTCTCCGCTTAGAATAAGTATAATACTGTCTTTCAGAGCCTCAATTACAATATCATCTCCATCATGATTGAACAGAATAAAATAGTTTTCAGGTGCGGTTCCGGAGTTATTGATTTTTATTTCTCCCTCAATTACAAGCATTCCCGTATTATCATTTTTTTCGAAACTGAAACCGGCTTCAGCACCCTTTTTAAGTTTAGCATTAAATAAACTTAACCTGGAGAACACAGATGCAGGTCCCTTCATCCCATTATATTCTCCTGCAATAATCTCGACATAGCTTTTCCCGTCTTCAAGTATAAATTTTGCCATCTTTTTATTCTGAATTTCCTGGTATTTGGCCGTAGTCATTTTAAATTTTGCAGGAAGGTTTACCCATAACTGAACCATCTGGAATATTCCCCCTTTTTTGATGAATTCCTTTTCGTGATACTCTTTATGAAGAACTCCTCCTCCGGCTGTCATCCATTGTACATCACCTTCGCCTATTACACCGCTGTTCCCGGCACTATCGTTATGCGCGACTTTTCCGTGATAGGCAATTGTTACAGTCTCAATCCCTCTGTGCGGATGAACTCCTACCCCTCTTTGCCTGTCGGAGGGAGGGACGTTCCATTTCGAGCCATAGTCCATCAGGAAGAATGGACTCATCCCATGCAACCCTATTTCACGGGTTGACGGGAAGAAATTATGCACTCTGAATCCATCTCCCACCATATGAAATGGCGGTGGAGCCAGAATAGTTCCTACTGTTTTGAAGTTTTTATCCATTTTATTTCCTGTTTATGGAAATAACAAATATTCTATTACTAATGTTTATCAGCATGAATATTATAAACAGTTTCTTTTACCTGCTGAGCCCAGTCGTACTGGGGTTTCTCATTTGTGAATGTCTGCCATGGAATCATTTTACCAATTGTCAGCGTGACCTTTGAATTATGTTGTTTATGCATTTCGCGTGGCAGGAGGATAATTTCAACAGACATTTTTATTCCCAGAAATTTTCTCAGGTTGGAGATGAAGTAAAACATGTTGGAATTCCTTCCGCTGATATGAACAGGTATAATATCTCTTTTGTGTTGAACTGCTTTTGTAATGAAAGATTTTTGCCAGGCTAAATCGGAGATGATCCCTTTGGTTCTTCGAGATACTACCCCGGCGGGGAAGATCATGATCTGAGTATCTGACCTGAATAGTTGATCATATTTTTCAACCGTCTCTTTGGTGTTTATTCCAAAGACATTGACTCCAAGAATTACCGGATGAAGATTAGGGATATAGTTAAAAAGCTGGTTTGATGGGGAGATTACATCAGGATAGAAACGATAAATGGCACTAAGAAATGAAAGTGCATCTATTCCTCCGACAGGGTGGTTCGCAACAAAAACAAATCTGCCATTTTCAGGAACATTTCCGCCACCTTCAACAACTACTTCTACATTCCATTCATTTAAAATTCCATTTACAAAGGGTACTCCTGATTTATACCTGTTATTATGAATTGAAATATTCATTTCCTCCTGATGAACCAGTTTTTCTATAAATCTGATAATAAACCGCGGGAGCGATTTTACGAATTTCGAATTACTGCTTCTGATAGCTTTTTCGACATCAATCACCTTCGCAATATCATCCATATTACTATTCATTTTCCAGTAAAACTCTGGTAAGCCATTTTTCTGCAAGTAAAGGCCAGCTCTCTGCAGCCAGGTTTCCCGGACGAATTCCGTATCCATGCCCTCCTTTCTGCATATAATGCAATTCAACTGATAGCTTAGCATTACGAAGTGCCGCGGCCATCACAAGAGCACTGTTTCCGTAGGAGTCGTCAGCAGTCTGGAAGATAAAAATAGAGGGAACCTCTTTACTAAGCTTCAGTTCAGGAGTGAGAGTCAGGTCAGTACCCTGGTCGAGATATGCCGGGTAAATGAGCATTGTAAATGAGGGTCTGCAAGACAGGCTGTCGAGAATATCGACAGGCTGATAACATTTTTTATTAAAAAGAGTGCTTGCCCTTGCACTGAGGCTGCCTCCTGCAGAAAAACCCATTATGCCTATCATGTCAGGATGAATATTCCATTTTAAAGCGCCATTTTTTACAATTCTTATGGCCCGCTGGGCATCCTGGAGCGCTCCCTCTTGTTTTCCCGGAACCCTGTACTGCAGAATAAACGCTGCAAATCCATGTTTATTTAGCCAGGCTGCAATCTCTGTTCCCTCCTTGTCATAGGCAAGGATGCTATAACCACCTCCCGGACAAATGATTAATGCCGCTCCGTTAGCGGCTTTCGGATCAGGTAGCCAGACTTCAATTGCCGGATTTGTTACCTCCGAATACCTTAAAACATTATCGTTTCTGTTTTCAGCTATAACAGGAGATTGTTTTTCTTTAAGCTCTCCTGGTACTTTACCTGGCCATAAATAGATCATTTCATGTTTCTGGGAAAATGCACTGAGAGAAATTGTCAGTAAGAATAATACTGTTATATACTTCATAATTAGTTGATTATAATTTGTTTGTTTTTACCTCACATTCATCGGGTACACATTACTTCGGAAAACCAGAGAGGATTTACCCGACTATTTCCGCATTATCGAACCTTTGGGAGTTAATGTTAACACGCCGTTTACTGACTCTTGAAGCACCCTTGCTTCCAAAGAATCCCCATCCGCCGCTGCCCAACAGGAATCCCAGAGCATACAATCCCCCGTTATTATTCTGGGCATACATAGTAATCTTATCATTGAAAAGCATACCAATGAAGTCGAAAGGGGCAATAAATCCATGCCATAAACCACCAATGAAACCATATTTGTGTCCTGTGAGACATGAGTCAATAACTTCATTATTAGCGCATCCTGTTAAGATGTAAAGCGACGCCAGGCATAATACTATCAATAGAGGGTTTTTATGAATCAGATTTTTCATTGTACAGAATTTTAAGTTATTAATTGAGTAATTATCAAAATCAAAAAAGCAGCTGGTCAACTGGTTTTCCCGAATATTTTGCTTCATGGTCAAGCAGCCACCTCTTCCTTTTCAAACCTCCTCCATAACCTGTAAGATGACCATCTGCACCAATTACCCTGTGGCAGGGGATAATGATAGATATGCGGTTCATACCATTTGCATTTGCCACAGCCCTTACAGAATCAGGCCTGTTCAAAGCTACTGCCTGTTCCTGATAAGTCCGTGTTGATCCAAACGGTATCTTCTTAAGTTCCAGCCATACCTTTTGCTGAAATTCTGAACCTGGAGAAACCAGTGGTACTGAAAACTCTCTTCTTTTTCCTTCGAAATACTCTTCCAGCTGCTTTCCGAGTTGTTTCAGATGCATGTTCTCCCCCTCTTCAAATGAAGTTTTAAGCAGCCTTTGAAGATCTTTATATTCAGCAGGCAACATTCTCCTGTCAGAAAACTCAAGCAGACACACTCCTTCATCTGTTGCACCGGCAACCATATCCCCGATAGGCGTCTCTATTTCTATAGTCTTTATCATAATTCCATTTCCTTCACCCATTCAGTATCTTAATTACGTATTTAAATACGTATTTAAATACGTAGATCGTTTAGCCTCTATCCGGGGATCCTGCCAGATGCAGACTTAATATACTTAATATTCCTGAACCTGAAAGCTGACCAATCCTCATCGATAGCCACCATTCGAATGCCATGGAAACCGTAATCAACCAGTGTTTTCCAGCCATGGTCGCGAGTGATATCGGAGCTGTGTTTCTTAGAAGTTTTCTTAGGGTAACAAAACCATAATAAACCATCGGAGATAAGGTTATGAATCGCAACGGGAGCAAGATTCTCTATCTCAGATACACTCTTTACAAATATTAATATAAAACCATACGGACACCGAAGGTCGATTTCCTCATCTATGATCACATCTCCAAGTGCTTTTGATAATGCAACGATAAAACTCTTTTCACCGTTAATTATAACAATCCTTTTTTGATCCTTATAATTAAGCTTGGCCAGCAAATTCTTCATGAGGTCTCACCATTTAATCGCTAATTTAACAAAAAATTGAGATCCGCCTCTATTGACCGGGAAACAAATAAAATATATCCTGATATAATATAAAATAAAAGGTCTTATCTTTGCAAAGTCAAAAATGGGGTGCCTTATAAATTGCAGGCTGAGATCATACCCTTGAACCTGATCCGGATAATGCCGGCGGAGGGAATATAGAGTATCATACAAATCAGCAAAACAAACCATCCTCATTTGCCTGACATAAATAGTGTTATCTTTTCATATTATGAGAAAATTATTCTGTTTTGTTGGATTTGTGTTTCTGTATTGCATTTCACATGCAATTGATATTCAGGATAGTAACTCAATAATAAAAGGCAGGGTTACAGATATTAACGGTTCCGCCCTTCATGGAGCCGGCATCATTATTGAAAACACACTGCTTGGATTGCAAACAGATGATGATGGGACCTATTTGATAAAGGATCTGAAAGATGGTAAGTATACTCTTCGTTTTTCTTTTATAGGATATGAGATGCAGGTTCATGAGGTAAACCTTGAAGGTGAAGCCATATTAAATATCATTCTTCAACCTGTTTCTTATCTCACAGAGGAGGTTTATGTAAACGCTACCAGGGCAGGAGAATATTCACCATTAGCATATTCAACAATTGATAATACATTATTGAAAAAGCAAAACAGCGGTCCCGATATGCCCTACCTGCTCTCTCTTACACCTTCTCTTGTCGAGACCTCCGAATCGGGTAACGGCATCGGCTATACGAGCCTGAGAATACGCGGATCAGACGGGAGCAGAATTAATGTAACCATAGACGGGATACCGTTGAATGACCCTGAATCGCAGCAGGTATTTTGGGTAGACCTCCCTGATCTGGCTTCTTCGGTTGAAAACATACAGGTTCAGCGGGGAGTCGGCACCTCTTCCAATGGAGCAGGAGCTTTTGGAGCAACAATAAGTATTCAGACTAAGAATCCTGACAATGAGCCATTTGCTGAAATCAGTTCATCGATGGGATCTTTTAATACAACGAAAAACAGGGTATCCGCCGGAACAGGACTTCTTGGAGGAAGGTTTGCTGTTGAGATGCGTTATTCCGATCTGAAAAGCAATGGATACATAGAAAGAACTGGTTCAGAGCACAGGTCGGCGTATATTAGCAGTACATTCAGGAGTGGCAAAGCAAAATTAAAAGCTAATATTATTCTGGGCGAGGAACATACAGGGATTGGCTGGTGGGGTGTGCCAAAAGATATGCTGGAAATTAACAGGAGATACAATCCTTCCGGTGAGTATACTGATGAAGCAGGAAATACGAAATACTATGGAAATGAGAGCGATAATTATATTCAGAACCACTATCAGCTCATTTATGGTCTGAAAGTTAACAATAATGTCTCTCTTCATACTGCCCTTCATTATACTAAAGGGAAAGGTTATTATGAGGAATACAGGGAAGACCAGGTATTGTCAGATTATGGTTTGCCGGCAATTAATATAAGTGATACAACAATATCATCAACCGATATGATAAGAAGGAAATGGCTTTCGAATGATTTTTATGGCTTAATATATTCCCTTAATTACCGGAATGAGCGTGTTGATGCAGTTGCAGGAGGCGGGATGAACCTTTATCTTGGCGATCACTTCGGAAGGATAATCTGGATGAGAAACTCAGGCAATGTTGAAAAGGATTGGCGATGGTACTTTAATGACTCCAGGAAAGGGGAGGTAAACCTCTATGGGAAAGTAAACTACTCCGTTACCGGAAGAACAACTGTTTTTGGCGATTTTCAATACAGACATATCCTGTATAAAATGGAAGGGATTGATGACGATTTGAAGGATATTGGACAGGAACACAAGTTTGGGTTTTTAAATCCCAAGGCAGGAGTATTTTTCAATATAACTCCAACCCAGGATGCCTATTTCTCATTTTCTGTTGCCAATCGTGAACCTGCCAGGGCTGATTTTAAGGAGGCGTCAGGTGATCCGGCTGCCACTCCAAAGCATGAGACACTTTACGATTCAGAATTTGGATATAAGCTCAGTAGAGACAGAAGTTCTTTTGCGATCAATATGTATGGAATGATTTACAGGGACCAGCTGGTGCCAACAGGAGAGCTGAGCAATGTTGGTTATCCAATTATGACCAATGTTGATAAGAGTTACCGTTTGGGTATGGAGCTGGCAGCAGGTATTAAGCCATCAGATCTAATCGACTGGAATCTCAACCTGACTCTCAGCAGAAACAAGATATTGGATTTTGTGGAGTACTATACTGAGTACAATACCTCTGACTGGTCATCGGCATATTTAAGTAAAGATCTTGGTATGGTTGACATTGCATATTCCCCTGCAGTTACATTTACCAGTAATATCGGACTCAGTTTCACCAGGTGGATTGACCTGCACCTGGTTAGTAAATATGTAGGTATGCAATACTTCGATAATACGATGAGCCACGATAGAAGCATTGATCCATATTTTGTTAATAATCTGAGGATTGATATAACCCCTGAGATCAGAAGTATCAGAGAGATGGAATTCCAGTTCTTTATAAATAATATTCTGAATGAAATTTATGAGAGTAATGCTTATGGAGGTAACTGGTACGAAGATGGAAATGAGAAGAGCTGGTCATACTTCTTTCCGCAGGCAGGCATCAATTATATGGTAAGAATAGGGTTTAAGTTCTGATAATCAATAACTTATTATGTTAGTATCAAACTGGTTGTCAAATAATTACATTGAGGTATTCGGTGCTGTTTCGGGTGTAATATATGTATTTCTGGAGATCAGGCAGTCAATATGGTTGTGGCCCATAGGGATCATCACATCCGCAGTATATATCTGGGTCTTTTTCACAGGCAAGCTTTATGCTGATATGAGTCTCCAGGGGTATTATCTGGTTATCAGTATACTGGGGTGGTATTGGTGGGTGTGGGGCGTTGGGCAAAGGGCAAAGGGCACGGGGCACGGAGCACAGGGCAAAGGGCAAAGGGATGATGGGGAGAAGAGGAGAAGGGAAGAAAGGGAGAAGGGGAGAAAGGGAGAAAAGGAGACGGGATCGCTGGTTGTTACGAGGTTAAAGGTTAGAGTGGGGGTAATTCTGGCTGCAGTATTTATTGTATTATATATATGTATGTGGGTAATCCTTTCAAATTTAACTGATTCACCTGTGCCACAATGGGATTCTTTTATAACCTCACTTTCTGTAGTGGCAACATGGATGCTTGCACGTAAGATATATGAACACTGGTACTTATGGATTGTTGTTAATATTGTTGCTATGATGCTATTCTTTTCCAGGGAGCTTTATCCAACAGTAGTTCTTTATTTAGTCTATGGGATAATGTCGTTTGTAGGTTTAAAGGAATGGAAGAAAACAATTGCCCCATCCCCGGATCCTCACTAAAGATATAGATAATTATCAAATGAATAAAACTGTAGTAGTTGCCGACGGTTCATTCCCTTCTCATCCTGTTCCTCTTGGGCATCTCAGAGATGCAGACAGAATTGTCTGCTGTGACGGTAGTGCTGAAAATCTTCTTGATGCAGGTTTCATACCTGAAGCAATAGTGGGCGATCTGGATTCATTCAGCGGGGAGCTGGCTGTCAGGTATAAGGATATTATTTACCGTGATGAAGACCAGAATACCAACGATCTTACAAAAGCGGTAAAGTGGTGCAAAGAAAAAGGATTAAATGATATCGTGATCGTAGGAGCAACAGGCAAGAGAGAGGACCATACTCTCGGAAATATTTCCCTCCTGTTGGAATATATAAAAGATATAAAGGTAATTATGGTAACAGATACCGGTATCCTGTTACCTCTTCTGGGAAGCTCAGAAATTTCATCTTTCCCCGGTCAGCAGGTCTCTGTATTTTCTATACTGCCTGAGGTGGAAATATCATCCCAGGGATTACGATACCCATTATACAGGAAAAAAATAGGAAACTGGTGGGAAGCTACATTAAATGAAGCTTTAGGGGAGAGTTTTTCACTTGATTTCAGTAATGGCAGGGTGATAGTCTATCTGAAATTCAAAGATTGAAAAACGGCATAATGGCATTACGGCACAACGGCACAATGGTAAATAAGACCGTAACCCATAACGCCGTAATGCCGTAACACCATAACACCAAATCTAAGTCATCACTATCTCTTTAACGAGATTTATCAGCTGTACCCGGCTTCTGACATTCGTTTTTATATAGATCCGGTGGGTATGATCTTTCACAGTCTGCAGGCTGATAAATAACTTCTCTGATATCTCCTGGTTGCTCAGACCGTTACAAATTTCACGGACAACATCTGTCTCGCGCGGCGATACTTCAAATTTTTTACAGAAATCTTCGAATGAGAGATCTTTTATCGGATCAGATGTAAAGGCTGAAAGAAGAGTTCCGTAATTAAAATAGACAGACAGAAATGTATTTCCGGCAAAGAATGTGAAAATAAATATTATGGCAATATAGATTTGTGATGTATAAAAGAGCAAAGGAACGCATTGAGTTAACATGACAAACAGTAATATGGGTGCAATTAACTTTCTGTCATGGGAATGAATAACCGATCTTCCTTTCCGGGGGAAAAAGATCAGGATCGAAGCTACGGAGGAATATATCAGGTTCATAAATATGAAGTAACTCTTTATCAGGGAAACGGGTTTAACTTCACTTGTTTTTGCAATAAGATACCCGACCACAATTATTATTGAAAAATTCAGAAGCAAAAACAGGAATACAAACCAATTATTACTTTTTCTTCCCGAGATCCCATTTGAAAACTGTATCAGCATCAACCAGGCGAAGACCAGGAAAGGTAGTCCCAGCAGCATTGAGATATCTGTAAATCTGACAAGTAATTCTTCGGAGATATATGTTGAGAGAAACGCTTTTATTACCACCTGTCCCCAGATACCATAAAAACCAAAAGTAAATATGAAGACCTGGAAGTAAAGTAATGTTGAGAAGATCTGATTGCGGTATCTGTTTCTTAGCCTCGATGACAGGACAATTCCTCCTGAGGCTAGAGCAACCGATAATATGAATATTAAATAAACCAGATATTGCAACATATTATAAAGGTATAAAAATCTGGTTAAACCGCGACAATAAAAGTAACCACTACTTAAGTATTGGACTACATACTTAAGTAGGAAAAATAAAAAACACTACTATAGTATGAAGTCCGCTTGAATAGCATGGATTAAATTTACTTCATAATCGTTAACCGAATTTTAAATTAAACAATCAATAATTATGGAAACAAGTAATGAATACAATTTGGTACCCGGAGTTCGAAATAGTTTCAGAACAGGGTGGAGGGTTATGACTGATAATTTTCTCAGGTTATTCCTGGTAATTGTCATTCTGGGTATTGTAACAGCTCCTATGAAAATGCTTAACTGGCATTTTGACGTTTCCGATCTGCACAGAGCTCCATGGAACTGGGATGGAGATTTTGCGCATAATATCTTCACAATAGGTACTTTAGGGGTTTTTGCAGCATTTTTTGGATTGCTCGCCATGCTTTATGCCTTTGTTGTGGCTCCAATCTTTAATTATGGAGGAGATATGATTTTTGTTCAGGCTGTAAGGAAAATAAAGCCCGATTTCGAATATCTGGTAAAAGGATTTATGGAAAACTACCTTAGCATCATCCTGGCCAATCTCCTGGTTTTTGCCCTGGTGGCTATTGGATTATTTGCACTTATCATACCCGGGATCATAATAGGATGCAGACTGGTATTTGTATCATATATTATTATGGACAAGAAACTAGATCCCATTGAAGCTGTTGAGATGAGCTGGAGACTGACAAGAGGCCATGGATGGAGGATCTTTTTAATGGGTTTCATATCAATATTTATTATCATTTTCGGATTTTTTATGCTAATAGTTGGCATTTTCCCTGCCATTATATGGGTAAGCAGTTCATTCGCGTCCCTTTATGAATCGGTTCTGAGGGCGAAGGAACAGCCTGCTGAGATAGTTGAAGCTTAGAAATAAAAGCTATAATCCTTAATTATTCATTTTAAAGCACCCATTTTTTCCCCTTCTCTCCCGCAGAGAAGGGGATTTTTTTATGATTTATATTTGTTTTGGCAGTTGTACATGATCAAAAATAATCAGTAACTTTATGGTTTATAATTAAATCATATAAACATGAAAACACGGGCATTATTTTTAGTATTCGCTTTAGTACTCATATTACCTGCTTCATCAAACGGGCAGGTTGGGAATCTGCTAAAGAATAAGCTTAACAGAGCTATTAATGCTGGAGTTAAAACCGCTGATAAAGAGACCAATAAGGAGATTGATACAGCAGTTGAGAAAGGTGTGCTCAATGCCAGAGACAAGGCTGATCAAAGAGTTGAAGAGAATAAGCAGAACAATGCTGTTGAGTCAGGTGATATCGAAGCAGATAAAGGTGATAGCCAGGATAGTCAGGAGAACCAGGGTCAGAGTAGCGCAGATTTCGGGAAACTTTTTGGAAATAAGGTAGACCTGAAATATAAAGAGGAGTATGGTTTCTCATCACGTATATATATGGTATCAGAGACATATGAGAAGAAAGAGGTTATCAAGGTGGATTTTTTCATGTATTACAGTTCTTCAAGTCCGAGTGTTGGTATGGAGACAAAGACAATAAGCAATGAAAACGGCGATGGAGCACCCATTACTGCGGTAATGGTTATGGATGGTGAAAATAAATCGTTTATCATGCTTACCGATATTAACGGAATGAAAATGGGGATAATATCGCCGGTCCCTGATGAGAACTCGCCACAGACCCAACCCGATGGTAAACCGGCAAAGAAATCCACTCCCCCCACATTTACTAAAACAGGTAACACCAGGGTAATTGCAGGTTACAAATGCGATGAGTATACCTATACCGATGTTGATGATGAATCAAAAGGTAAGGTTTGGTTTACAAAGGATGTTGATCTGAAAATTGATAAGAGAGGCTGGAAGAGTTCAGGAATGGATACTTTTTACGGAAGCTACATGTTTAATGAAGGGGTTATAATGGCTACAGAATCTTATGATAATAAAGGTACATTAATTTCTAAGTCAGAAACGAAAGAGATAAATCCAACTTTTCCACATTCAATATCTGTGGCGGGTTATACCCTGAGGCAGATGAATATGGGTCAGTAGGACTTTTTTAATTTAGCAAATCTCAGTAACAGCTTCTTTCTTCCATCTTTTTCAAATTCAACTGTTGCTGTAGTGTTGGGAAGCTGACCCTCTATTGAAATTATAACTCCGTTTCCAAACCTCTCATGCTGCACATTATCGCCCTCTTCAAATAAGGAGGTATCACTTCCGGTGAAAGATGTCGCAATTGTGGATTCTGGTCTCCTTATTCTCTTGAACTTCTCATCTTTGGAATAGGGTTCAGACTGCTCCCTGAAAGATGGAGGCTTGACGGCAGATCTATTCCCGTTCTGAAACGGCTTCCCCCCTGTCTGGGGATAGTGCAGAAATTTCTGATCAATCTCTTTTAGAAACCTGCTTGGACTGCATCTCTCAAGATTTCCCCATTTATATCTGTTAAGTGCATAACTAAGTGTTGCCTGTTTTTCAGCACGTGTAACCGCTACATAGAACAGCCTCCTCTCTTCTTCGAGTTCACGGGCGCTTCCCGACGACATTGGTGATGGGAACAGAGTATCCTCCATACCAACAATATATACATGTTTAAATTCCAGTCCCTTTGCTGAATGCATTGTCATGAGGGTGACTTTGTTACGGTCCTCCTCTTTTTCAGTATCCTGATCTGTCAGTAATGCTACGTTGGCCATATATGCCTCAAGTATTGTTGGTTCTCCATTCGTTTCAGCAGCTTCGGTAAACACTTTTATTGCATTCAACAACTCCTCGAGGTTTTCATAACGACTCACCTCCTCGGGTGATTTCCCCTCCTTGAGATCTCTCATAATACCTGACCCAAGAGCAATTTCCCTGGCTTTAACAAAAGCATCCGTTGTGTCTGAATTCAGGCGCAGAGTGTTGATGACATCAAAATACGTCGTTAATTTTCTGACTGTACCTGAATTAAAATGGTTCATAAAATTCCTGCAATCAGTCAATATACTCCAGGGAGTCACATTTAATGAAGAGGCCAGCTCAAATATTTTTTGAATTGTAGTATCACCGATACCCCGTTTTGGATAGTTGATTGATCTTTTAAGAGCCTCTTCATCTTCAGGATTTATTACCATCCTGAAGTACGACAATATATCCTTGATCTCCTTACGTTCATAAAATGATAAACCTCCGTAGATTTTGTAAGGTATATTTTTCCTGCGGAGAGTCTCTTCAAATATCCTCGACTGTGCATTCGTCCTGTATAGAATTGCAAAATCCAACCAGTTGAGCTGCTGAGAAAATCTCTTATCAAATATGTCGGATGAAACGTTGAAACCCTCCTCAGAATCTGTCATCGCCTGCATGACCTGCATCTTTTCACCGGTCTCATTCATTGAGTAGACTTTTTTCTGGATCTGACCGGCATTGTTTGCGATGATTGCGTTTGCGGCATTTACAATTGTCTGAGTTGATCTGTAGTTTCGTTCAAGTTTAAAAAGCTGATAATCAGCATAATCGTTTTTGAATTCAAGAATATTCTCTATTCTTGCACCTCTGAAGGAGTATATGCTTTGAGCATCGTCGCCTACTACACAGATATTCTTATGTGAGGCAGCAAGTTTTTTTACAATAAGATATTGAGAATAATTTGTATCCTGATACTCATCAACAAGCAGATAATTAAACCTTTCCTGGTATGCGGCCAGTATATCAGGAAAATCCCTGAAGAGAATATTGGTATTTAAGAGAAGGTCATCAAAGTCCATTGCGTTAGCCTTAAAACAACGGGAAGCATAGATTTTGTAAACATCAGCCAGCAAAGGCATCCTGCTCGATCTGTCATAATCCTGCATTGAACTGTTTGAAGCATACATACTTGCCGTTACCAGGCTATTTTTTGAAGATGAAATTCTTGCAGCAATTACACCTGGTTTATAAATGTTATCATCGAGGCTGAGTTCTTTAATTATAGACCTTAACAGACTCCTGGAATCTGTAGTATCGTAAATGGTAAAATTTGATTTGTATCCCAGTCTGTTCCCATCCATCCTGAGTATCTTTGCAAATATTGAGTGAAAAGTACCCATCCAGAGCCAACGGGCAACTTCAGGTCTGACAATTTTTGCAATCCTCTCCTTCATCTCTCTTGCTGCTTTATTTGTGAAGGTAAGGGCCAGGATTTTTCCAGCAGGGATGCTATTATGAAGAAGGTGAACTATACGATAGGTCAGTACTCTGGTTTTACCGGCACCTGCCCCGGCTATTACCAGAGAAGGCCCCTGGTAATTTATAACTGCTTGTCTCTGAGACTCATTAAGATCGTTCAGGTAGTTGGTTGTCATGTGTTAATTTGAATTACAGCGTGCCGGGTCCGGCAAATTTAACAATATCAGGGTGAACGATACGAAATGCCATTCATAAAAATTGGAATATTTATCAACATAGATAGTAGCTATGCCCAATTTGGGCGTAGCTACTATCGTAATAATCACATGATTTTTATTAATATTGAAAGATTAAACTATCACATAATTAAAGAAATATTATGAAAAGATTTGGTCAGATAATAGGAGTAAAGCCTAAACACTTTGAACGTTATAAAAAATACCATGCAGCAGTATGGCCTGAAATCCTTGCTATGATTAAAAAATGCAATATGCAGAACTATTCAATCTTTCATAAAGATGGAATGTTGTATGCCTATTTTGAATATACCGGGACAGATTTTGCGGCAGATATGGAGAGGATGGCTGCAGATCCGAAAACACAGGAGTGGTGGGCAATTATGGAGCCGATGCAGGACCCGTTATCAACACGCAAAAATGGAGAGTGGTGGGCAAATATGGAAGAGGTTTTTCATCTGGATTAAAACTGAATTCTGCCCTTATTTCATTATACTTGCAGATTATTATACCAAAGAGATAGAGATTGCGTTTTTGATAGTAAGATCTGATTGCCTGTGCGTTATTTTTTTCTGATAATAATAGTATTGATTCCTTCGCTTTCAGAAGCTCAGCTGTCGGCTCCCGGTATGAGTGCGGTGAGGTATACTTCATACCCCTCTGCACCGGGAGTAAAAGATCCTCTATTTATATATTGCAATTCATCGGGAACACAGAAAGGGAAACTTGATGCCATTAGTCCGGCTGGGTCAGCCCCATTTAACTTCTCATGGTACATGTGGAGCGATATTACAAAAAGTTTTAGTATATTCCTTAAAACTGAATCCGGAGTAACTTCTTCTTCCTATGATAATCTTGATGAGGGAGGTTATAAAGTGATTATCAGCGGAGGATTTGATACCACTCTCGTAGGATGGATATTTTTTGATAAACCACCTTTTGTTAAAGCGAGCTTACAACAGCAATTATGTTACAGGGTTGCTTTGAGGGGAGATACTTCATTCCCTGTGCACAGCTTTTATTACAGGGATAAATTATCCGGAAATACTGTCAGATTGCCAAATGAAAAAGAATTTCTTTGGTCATCCACCCCGAATTCTATAATACCATACCCTGACCTGGAAATAAATCCTGTAACCTATTCACCTCCCCTTGAAGATGTAACCTATAAGCTTAAAGTAGATAACCTTGGATGTAGCAGTGAATCCTCATTTTTATATGAATCTATACATGTAAAAGCAGATTTTTCGGTCGACCCTGATAATGGTGAGGCTCCGCTTGAGGTCACATTTACTGATAATTCTATAAGGGCGCTTAATTATAAATGGGAATTTGGCGACAGCAAAGATAGCATTTCGCTGCTCAGCACTCCTGAGCCGCATATATACTATAAACCCGGAGAGTATTCAGTTAAACTGACCATTGAAAGTGCTCTGGGTTGTGTCGACTCGATGAGGTTTGAAAAAATTGTTGTTGATAAGTCGGAACTGCATATCCCAAATGTTTTTTCCCCCGATGGTGATGGACTAAATGACAATTTCATAGTTGAGTCCAAATCGCTGAGGTTTATCAGCGTGGATGTTTACAGCCGGAGTGGAATTAAGGTTTACAGTTTTTTTGGTGAAGGTGAAACCCTCAGGGAATGGGAAGGTTGGGATGGTACCGTGAATAAATCATCCATTAAAGCCACTCCCGGAGTCTATTTCTACATGATACGCGCTTTTGGCTGGGATGATATCGATTATAACGGCAAGGAGTATCGGGGCTTTGTATATCTATACCGCTAACGGCATAACGCCTTTTTTAATTTCCCAGATTTTTTCTCAGGAAACGGATAAAGTTTTCACTCATAATATTTTGAATATCCGTTTTTGAATATCCGATATCCGATAGCATACCCGGAATCTTTTGGAGGTCAGCTATTGTTTCAAGATCGTGAGGACACTGCTCCTTTCCAAAGGCTCCGTCGAGGTCAGAACCTATGCCTGCATGAAGGGAGTTACCGGCAAGCTGGCAAATATGGTCTATATTTTCGATCATCAATTCCAATGATACTCCCATCTTTTTCGGATCTGATTTACCTCTGATCCAGCCGGGTACCATCATCCAGGCATCGAGAGCCACCCCGATAACTGCTTCCCGGTTTATCAGCTCGGTGATCTGCAAATCAGAAAACTGTCTTTCATGGGGTACGAAAACCCTGCAGTTATTATGACTTGCCCATACTGGTCCGTTATAGAGGTCCATTGTTTCCCGGAAGCTTTCATCTGATAAATGTGTTGCATCAAGAATAATACCCAGTCTTTCAATCTCTTTGAGAAGTTCACGCCCTTTTGCACCGATTCCTCCTGATGATCCTGTCCCCTGAGCATAGGTGCCGGGACCATAATGAGCTGGTCCGATTGCCCTTAACCCGTAATTATAAGCCTGTTCAAGGTAGCCCGGATCAATAATAGAGTCGGCACCTTCAAGACTCAGGATATATCCAACCGGGGCATCAGTTGGTGGATTATCCCATAACTGCAAATGTGTTTCCAAATCAGCACTGGTGCGTAGCTGTATCATCTCGCCTGCCTCTTCCATAGCTTTGTACCATGCCAGTTGCCCCTGTGTCTGTGCCCATGCCTGTTCAGGAGATCTCCACCCGGATAAATTATTTTCTCTTTTAACATATCTGGCGATCTGAGTGGCAACACACACACCAACGTGCCCTTCACGCATCGTAGGCAGACTTACAGTCCCTTTTGATCTGTCAGGTTTATCAGTCATTCCCTTCTCACTCTTCCTGATCGCCTCTACTGTCCATCTCAGATCGCGGTTCCATTCCATAGCATTCATAGCCAGATCGAGGTGGGCATCAAAAATCAGATTTCTCTTTCCCATTAATACGATTGTGGATTAAAAATTGATCTTACGCTTTCGTGCATCAACCGACCATTGATCGACAGCCTTATTGTTCCTCACTACAGTCACCCAGTCATATCGGTCAACCGTAGGACAGATATGCCATGGGACACCATAGAAAACATCCCCTGTTCTGAATTTGTCCGCTTCATCTGTCTTTAGGACCATGTGTTCCTCATTATGATTAATTATGGTGTAATTCTCAAGTCCAAGAATTTTTACTCTTGGCTGAGGCATCTCTGAAGCAACTGCTTTATGTCCCAGGTCGAGACATAATAAATCATTGCCTGGTTTACTGATTACCCTCATAAGCAAGAGTGCTGCATGCAAAAAGTTCATATCGGCGAAAGAGCTGCTGTATCCATAGTCCCACAAAATAAGGGTCCCCGGACTTGATTCCACACCTTCACGTAAAGCATGCACAGGAAAAGTCGGAGTTCCTCCCGCAACTACGCTTATTGGTCCAATACCTTCATTTTTGATTCGGTGTATAAGCTCCAGCACCGGAACAAATGCATTATCTGACACAATTTTTCTTACAGAGAGCTCTTTATCCCTTATATGGCCATCATAAACCTGCAGCCCTCCTGCCTTTAACATCGGTAAATCATTGATCATCTTAATAAGCCTGACTGCATCTGCTCCCGGGACAACACCAGTACGGTTCATTCCGTTGTTTATGTCGAGCCATACATTCGTTTTCAGATTCATACCTGATGCATTTGCAGATAATTGAAGGATAACATCTTCATTATCAGCGATACAGGAGATGTTAGCAGCAGGAAACTCCCTCCTTAACCGGAAAAACCTTTCTATGTTCGGTCCAACTGGTTGTACAGCTAAAAGTATATCTTTTGCCCCGCACCTGGCAACCATTTCAGTCTCAGATATAGTAGAAGTCTTGAATTTACTGATGCCATGATTCATCTGTATCCTGACTACCTCCGGCATTTTATGTGTTTTGACATGTGGTCTGAGCTTTTCAGCTCCCCCTGATATACGGATCATCTTTTTAATATTGTTTTCAATCCGGTCGGGATAGACCAGCAGGGATGGTGAAGATACTTCATTTATATTCTCTGCTTCGTACCACATGTTGTCAGAAGATCTTTTGTTTCCTATTAATATTTTATAAAAGTTCAAAAATGGCTTCCACTTCAACAGGAATATTGAAAGGCAAAATCATTCCAACAGCGCTTCTAACACCTACACCTTCATCTTCACCAAAGACTTCAGCCATAAGTTCACTGAACCCGTTTATTACAGCAGGTTGCTGCCCGAAGTCAGGTGTACTGTTTACCATTCCAAGGACTTTCACGACTCTCTTAATCTTATTAAGTTCTCCAAAATGTTCCTTTAAGGTAGATAACATAGTAAGGCCAGCCTGTCTTGCCGCGACTTTGCCTTCCTCAATAGTAAGATCTTCACCGAGCTTTCCGGTCATTAAAGTACCGTCGGTCCTGATGGGGGCCTGCCCGGATACATAAAGAAACTTATCTGCAACCAGAACAGGTTTATAAACTCCGGCTGGTTTTGGAGCAGGTGGCAATAAAAGAGCCAGCTCAACAATGCGCAAATCAGGATTATGTTTCATCTTCAATGGTTTAATTTGGGATTAGTAAAATTAATCATTTTAATGATTTTGATTACAATTCTTACCCGGGGTAGTAAATTGTCAGGTGAATATTATATTAAGTAATTTAATACCAGGACCCCTGTCAATCCTACAACGCTTATAATGGTCTCCATAATTGTCCACGTTGAAAATGTCTCTCTGACGCTGAGGTTAAAGTACTCTTTGAATAACCAGAATCCACTGTCATTCACATGCGACATCATCAGGCTTCCGGCTCCGATAGCCAGTACTAATAATTCCTTATTAACGGTTCCGTTTGAGGCTAATGGAAGAATTATACCGGCAGTAGTTAAACCTGCCACTGTAGCAGAGCCGACACAAATTCGCAACACTGCTGCAATTAGCCAGGCCAGAAAGAGCGGGGAGAGATGAGAATCACTAAGCAGGTTGCCAATATAGCTGCTTGTGCCGCTATCCACCAGTACCTGTTTCAATCCTCCTGCGCCGGCAATGATTAATAAAACCATTGTTATACTTGCCACTGAATGTCCAAGGGATTCCATTATTACTGCTGTTTTTTCCCCTCTGGTTAAACCTAGTGTGAAGAAAGCAACAATTAGTGAAATAAGCATCGCAATAACAGGGTCCCCAAGAGACTCAAACAATGTTTTTACTTTCAGATTATCGGAAAGAATAAATCCGGAAACAGAAGAGATGCCAATTAGAATAACAGGAAGAATTGTAGTAAGTATACTGTTCCAAAGTCCCGGCATCTCGTCCTCTTTCAATACTTCAGTATTAACAAATTCTTTCAGTGGGGTGGCATTGATTCTCTTAATACTCCTGGCAAATAATGGACCTCCAATGATAATTGCAGGAACAGATATTATCAGACCATAGATGAGGGTTTTTCCAATATCAGCACCAAACATCACTGCAACAGCTGTAGGTGCGGGGTGGGGAGGAAGGAAGCCATGAGTGACAGACAGGGAAGCGATCAAGGGTACAGCCACATAAAGCAGTGGTAAACCGGTTGAGACCGCAATTGTGAAGACCAGGGGGATAAGGATTACAAATCCAACCGAGTAAAACATTGGTATACCTACAATGAATCCGGTAAGCATAAGGGCCCACTGGACTTTTTTCAATCCAAATAGAGAGATTAGTTTAGATGAGATCCGCTGGGCTGCGCCACTATCGGCAACAAGCTTCCCCAGCATGGCACCAAAGCCAAGGATGATCACCAGTGAACCTAATGTATCACCCATTCCCTGCTGGATGGATAAAGCTGTTTTCCCCAGGGGTAAACCCTCGGCAACACCTACAGCGAGGGAGACAATTGTAAATGCGATAAAGGCATTTATCTTAAATACTATAATAAGTATCAGCAATAATGCTATTCCAATGGCTACAATTATTAGTGGCATATAATACAATTAGTTAAGGTATAGAAGCCTAACGCCTGACACCAGTCGCCTGGTGCCTCTTCATACCAACAATTCTGCTCTCAAGATTGTTATTGCCTGGCCGGATATCTCTACCCTGTCATCCTTCAACGATACTTTTAATACTCCTTCTCTTTTCGAAACCTGATGTGATGTGAAGTCATGCTTCCCGGTCTTCATATGCCAGAAAGGTACCAGTGCGCAATGAGCTGAACCTGTAACAGGATCCTCATCAATCCCCAACAAAGGGGCAAAACAACGTACACAGAAGTCGAAACCTGGTTCTTCGGATTTTGCGGTTACAATCAGATCCCCATATTCTGAATTTTTCATCATTCTGAAATCAGGCATCATGTTACGTATTACCTTTTCATTTTCAAACAGGGCCAAATTCCACCCAAATGAGCTTTTATAAAACTCCAGTGGCTTGAAACCTGTCATCTCTTCTATCTCCGAAGGGATAGCTGCCCTGGTTACCTGGTATGCAGGAAAGTTCATTGTTATCCAGCTTCCTGACTTTCTCATCTTTAATTCTCCTGCTTTTGATAAAAGAGAGATAGGTTCATCCCCATTTACTAAATTGGTCTCATACATTATATGAGAAGCAGACAATGTTGCATGACCGCAGAGGGGTACTTCGGCCACTGGAGTGAAGAACCGGATTAACCTGCCTTTGTCACCCGGAAAGACAAACGCAGTTTCAGAAAGATTCATCTCCATGGCAATATTTTGCATCCAATTCTCTTCCGGCTCATTATCAAGAATGCATACCCCTGCAGGATTTCCACTGAAAGGAATATTGGTAAAGGCATCGACCTGGTAAATAATCTTTGGTGCTGTCATCTTAACAAAAATAAGTTCATTTTCATTGGGGCATCCCGGCTTAAATGCACACCTTCCGGCTGGCTCAGCAGGAGAGGCGAAAAGGCAAGATATGAAAAATTCTAATTAAACAACTCTTTTAACCTGATGCTTTCAAACCATTTCCTGTATGAGAGTTGAACCGTTGAGCCGTAATGCCTTCCGTCATTCACCGGTAATTTTCGCTCATTCAACATATATTTTACGAAACTTAACATAAAAAACTTTGAAAACTAAAAAGGTTTTCTCATTTTTGTGTGAAATTTATTTCTGATCTATGGATGTGAGGGACAAAATCATTGAAGGCGCAGCTGTATTATTCAGGACTTACGGAATAAAAGCCGTAACAATGGACTCACTGGCGAACCATTTGGGGATATCCAAAAGGACTATCTATGAAGTCTTTTCAGACAAGGATGACCTGTACATTGGTGTTCTTGACTGGATGGTGAAAATGCAGAAGGAATTGGTTACAAGAGTTCTACAGGAATCTGAAAATGCATTAATAGCAATATTCAGACTGCTTGAGATCAACAGAAATCACTTCCAGGATATGAGCCCCGCTTTCCAGGCTGATATTAAGAAATTTCATTACGAAGTTCTATTTAAGAAGACCAAGAAAACTGAAATACCCGATTACGGAGATAATATCCAGGTAATTGAAAGGGGTATTGAGGAGAGGCTCTTCCGAAAGGATATAGACCCCGATCTGGTTAATCGTAGCCTGAATTTATTGGTAAGGTCGATCATTGATGATGAACTATTCCCATATGAGCAATTTTCAAGAAAGGAAGTTGTAAAAAACGTATACATCAATTATTTAAGAGGTATTTCCACAGATGAAGGCATTGAATTGATCAACCAACTTGAAGTAGAATTATAGAACGCATAAACATGCTTAGATAATAAATTACAGATATGAAAAACAACTTTTTCCTGACAGTATTACTGCTTCTCTTTTTGCCAAATGGATATATCCTGGCACAACAGGACAGCAGTGAATTAAAACTCTCCTTAAAAGAGGCACAGGATTATGCAATCCGGAATAACAAGAGTGTGATCTCAGCAAGGATGGATGTTGAAGCATCAAAAGCTGCGATTTGGGAGACTATTTCCGCCGCTTTGCCCCAGCTAGATGCCACCGGATCATTGACAGATAATCTAAAGTTAATGACAACCCTTCTGCCTGGTGAGTTTTTTGGACAACCGGCAGGTTCCAAGATACCTGTTACTTTCGGTTCGCAGTTTAACAGCTCGGGATCTATTCAGGCAAGTCTTCTTCTTTTTAATGCGCCCTTGTATATTGGTATCGAGACTACCAAGCTGGCACAAAAACTCAGTGAGAAAAACCTTGAAAGATCAGAACTTGATACAAAAGAATCAGTTAGCACAGCTTATTTCCTGATATTGGTTTCAGAGAAGTCGCTTCAGATACTTGAAGGGAATATAGCAGACCTGAATGAGACTCTTAAATCCACGAAAGCTATGTTTTCTGCAGGTATGGCTGAATCGACAGATGTTGACCAGATGGCTTCAAATTTAACTATGGTGGAAAACACAAGGAGCTCAATGCAGCGAGCAATAGAACTTAACTACAATATGTTGAGATTCCAGCTTGGCGTACCTGCCGATACCAGGATAATACTTTCTGAAACGCTTGATAATCTGACGTCAGAGATTAATGTTGAAGCGCTTCTTTCTCAAAATTTTGATCACACAAAAAATGTCAATTACCTGCTTATTGAAGGTCAGGAGCAGATGTCTTCTCTTGCACTTAAAACACAAAAGGCCTCAGTTCTTCCAACACTTGCAGGTTTTTATAATTATGGAACTAATGGCATGGGTGACAAATTATCTGAGCTGGATTGGTTCCAGTATTCAATGACCGGGCTTCAACTCTCTGTCCCTATTTTTGCAAGCGGTCAGAGATCAATCAAAATAAAGAAAGCCCGGATAAACCTCGATAAGGCCAGAACAAACAGAGAAATGGTAACGGAACAGCTTATGATTCAGGAAAAGCAACTCAGGTATAACCTTATTAGTGCAAACCAACAGTATATTAGTCAGAAAGATAACATCGATGTAGCGAAAAGGGTCTATACAAGCACTGAAAATAAATTCAGACAGGGTATGGCTTCAAGTCTTGAGCTTACACAGGCTAATTCTCTTTACCTGCAGGCAGAAAATAATTATGTCTCGGCCCTCATGAACCTTCTTCAGACAAAACTGGCCCTAGATAAACTTTTAAATAACATGTAATAATATATAGGAAACCACCAAAATTATAAAAATGAAATACTTCAGATTAATTACGACATTATTGGTAAGCGGACTTTTGCTGACAGCCTGCTCATCAACCAGCAATACCCCGGTTGCTGATACAGCCGATGTTGCAACAACGATCGAAATCAGTGCTATACCGGTGAAAGTTATGGTATTAGGTAAGACCAGAATATCGCGGATAATTGACTATACAGCTACGGTTTTACCATTTGAAGAGGTAAATATGGTTCCATCAACTCCTGGCAGGATTGATAAGATCTATGTTGAGATTGGCGACATTGTAAGCAAAGGCGACAGACTATTCCTGATGGATCGTACTCAACTTTACCAGCTTAAACTTCAGATGAGCAGCCTGGAGAAGGATAAGGCCAGACTCGACACTCTCCTTAAGACCGGAAGCGTGAAAGAACAGCAATATGACCAGCTTAAAACACAGTATGATGTAACGAAAACCAATGTGGATTTCATGGAGGAGAATACATTGCTGAAAGCTCCTTTTTCCGGAGTAGTCACAGGTAAATACTTTGAAAACGGAGAGATGTATTCAGGAGGTCCCACAACACTGACAGGAAGGTCAGCTGTTGTTACGGTTATGCAGGTGAATCCTTTAAAAGTAGATGTAAATATTTCGGAAAGGTTTTACCCGCTTATAAAGATAGGAATGAAAGCTTCAATTATTGCTGATGTTAACAAAGATGAGGTTTTTGAAGGCAGGGTATTCAGGATTGCCCCTACCGTAAATTCAGCAACACGCTCCTTTACAACTGAAATTGAACTTCCTAATAGAGATAATCAGCTTAAACCAGGCATGTTTGTCAGGATTTCAATGGAGCTGGGCGAAGTCGAGACATTTGTTGTCCCAGCATATACTGTAATGGTACAGGAAGGTACCAATATCAGGTATGTTTTTGTTGAAGAAAACGGATCCTCAAGACGGATTGAGGTGGTGATAGGAAAAAGATTCGATGACAACCTCGAGATTATTTCCGAGGACCTGAAAGAGGGTGACCGGTTGATTACTGAAGGCCAGGCAAGGCTGCTCAGTGGTGACAAGGTCGAAGTAGTAGAGTAGACAGACAATTTTTAATACAATTGATATGAGCATATACAGCGCTTCAGTAAAAAGACCAGTTACAACAATCCTTATTTTTGTGGCACTGATTGTAATCGGCCTCTATTCATTGGTAAAATTGCCAGTTGATCTATACCCGGAGATAGAGTTGCCATTTGTTACGGTAATGACGACATATCCGGGGGCCAGTGCTTCAGATATTGAGAGTAATATAACACGTCCACTGGAAGATGTTCTGAATTCTGTAAGTAATCTCAAGGAGTTAACCTCTACATCAAGTGACGGGATCTCGGTCATATTCCTGAATTTTGAATATGGCTCCAACCTCGATGAGGCAATGAATGATATAAGGAGTAATCTCAATTTTGTGACAAGCTTTCTTCCGGAGGATGCAGAGGACCCCACAATCATAAAGTTTAACTCCAGCATGATGCCCATAATCTTTTATGCAATAACTGCTAAAGAGAGCTATGCAGGGCTTGAGAAGATTCTTGATGAAAAAATTGTCAATCCTCTGAACAGGATAGAGGGTATCGGGAGTGTTGCTCTTACAGGGGTTCCCGGGCGACGGATCTATGTCGATGTTGATCCCAGGAAAATGGAGGCATATAATCTGACCGTTGAACAGATTGGCAATGTACTGAGATCAGAAAATATTAATTTGCCGGCTGGTTATTTAGAGATGGGACAAACCGATTACCCGCTCAGAATCCAGGGTGAGTTCCCGGAAAGTGATGTTTTGAAAAATATTGTAATAAGCAACTTCAACGGGAGTGCGGTATATCTGAGGGACATTGCAGAAGTACGTGATACTATACGTGACTCAAAGCTTGATACAAAAATTAATGGTGCTAAAGGGATGGGATTGTTTGTCCAGAAGCAGTCAGGCGGAAACACTGTACAGGTGACACGTGATATTGAAAAAACCCTGAACGAACTAAAGAAAGACCTTCCTCCGGATATCAAGATAGAACTTCTCTTCTCAAGTGCAAAATTTATAAAGGATTCAATTAACAACCTTTCGAGGACGCTTCTCTTCGCAGCTATCTTTGTTGTACTTGTAGTTCTCTTTTTCCTGGGCAGGTGGAGAGCAACCTTTATTGTTATCCTTACAATACCAATATCGCTAATTGTAGCATTTATTTACCTGTTTGTATCACATGCATCCATTAACATAATTTCGCTTGTCTCCCTCTCCATAGCCATAGGTATGGTAGTGGACGATGCTATTGTGGTGCTGGAGAATATTACCAGGCATATCGAAAGAGGTAGCAGACCCAGGGAAGCCGCTATTTATGCAACAAATGAAGTATGGCTGGCAGTTATAGTAACGACTCTCACTGTTGTGGCCGTATTCTTCCCACTGACATTTGTTGAAGGCCTTACCGGGGTTCTTTTCAAGCAGTTGGGATTAAGTGTCACAATAACAATCATTACGTCGACTGTTGCGGCTATAACGCTTACTCCAACTCTCAGTTCACTGTTGTTGAAATACTATCCAATAAGGAAAGATGCTCCCTTTTGGACATATGACGGCAGCATAAGGAAACTCCTCGACCGTGTGGACACTTTTTACGAAAGGACATTGAGATGGGCTTTACGGCACAAAACTGTCATAACCATATTTTCAATACTTATCTTTATTTTTTCCATGGGTCTCTTCTCAGTTATTGATACAGAATTCTTTCCCCAGGCAGACGAATCTGCAGTTTATGCTACAGTGGAACTTCAGACCGGAACAAGGGTTGATAATACGATCGCGATAGCAGACAGGCTAGATAGCATTGTATCGGCCAAATACCCTGAGATAAGTCTTATTTCAACTTCAACGGGTAGTGATGACCAGGGAGGTTTTAGTTCCATTTTTGGATCAGGGGGCACACATGTAATTCAGTATACCTACAGCCTTGTTCCTATAGAAGAACGAACAAGAGATGTATGGGATATTGCTGAGGAGATGAGAAAAGACTTTGCGAAATTTCCCCAGATCGTTGACTTCAAGATAAGTACAACCCAGAATATGGGGTCGTTTGGCGGTAATAATGTCGATGTAGAAGTTTATGGCTATGATATCGTCGCAACCAACATGGTTGCTCAGGAGTTGGCCGAGAAGATAAAGTTGATACCTGGAACTCAGGACGTGGCAATTAGCAGGGACAGATCGAAACCTGAGCTCCAGATCATCTTCGATCAGGAGAAGATGAGCGCCAGTGGTCTGAATACAGCTATGGTTGCAACGGCTGTCAAGAACAGGGTTGATGGTTTGATTGCAACCAGGCTAAGGCAGGCCGGTGATGAATACGACGTTGTTGTACGATTGAAAAAGAGTGCAAGAAGCACCCTGACTGACATTGAGAACCTTGGAATTATGGGACCTGCAGGCAATTTAATCAGGCTTGGTGAGATAGCTCAGATAAAGGAATCGTGGTCGCCGCCAAGTATAGAACGGAAGCGTAAAGAAAGAATAGTCAGGATCTCCTTCACTCCATATAAGAGATCTCTTACAGATATCCAGAATGATATACAAAAAGCAATCACTGAAGTTCAGAAACCTGCTGGGGTAATGGTTCAGATTTCAGGTGCTATTAAAGAGCAGATGGAGGCATTTATGGATCTGGCTATGCTGATTGTCGTCAGTCTGATCCTTGTTTACCTCGTAATGGCATCACAATTTGAATCATTGAAAATGCCATTCATTATCATGTTCTCCATCCCCTTTGCATTCTCCGGAGTGGCAATCGCTTTGTTTATAACCCATACCACCTTGAGCGTAATATCAGGGATCGGGGCAGTTTTGCTTATAGGTATCGTGGTAAAAAACGCCATTGTGCTTGTCGATTTTATAAACCTGATGAGAGACAGGGGGAATGAGCTTTATGAAGCTATCGCAATATCAGGCCGGTCACGTTTGCGTCCTGTGTTAATGACCTCGGCTACCACTATTCTGGGTATGCTGCCGCTTGCTCTTAGCAGCGGATCAGGATCAGAACTCTGGAGTCCGATGGGAATAGCTGTTATCGGGGGACTTATATTCTCCTCTTTCGTCACAATGGTACTCGTTCCTGTGGTATATGCAATATTCGTGAAGCGTGGTGAGAGAAAAAAGAGCATATCGGCATATTCAGACCTGAAATCACTTAATGGTGATAATAATATCAATAATTCGAGTAATTAACATAATATACCTTCTGTTATGAAAGCAGTAATGATAATATACAATCAGGCACAAACTGAGAAAGTAGAGTATATGCTCGAAAAGCTTGGTATAAAAGGGTATTCACTCTGGGAAAATGTGCAGGGCAGAGGAACCAGTTCAGGCGTCCCACACCTTGGAACCCATACATGGCCTGAGATCAATAAAAGTCTCCTAACAATTGTTGATGATGAGATGGCGGATGCTCTCCTTGATAAGGTAAAGAGAATCGATTCTATTAATACAGAGGTGGGTATCAGGGCATTCGTGTGGGATATATTGAAGACGGTGTAAATAGTATTAATTTTAAAAATTTCAGGCATGAAGACACAAGGGATAATTTTTACCGTGATAGTTGTTTTAATAGTTGTCACAACTACCGGTTTGTGGGCGCAGGAAGAGGGGCAACATTCAAATTTCAATTTGGGAGCCGACCTTTATTCAAATTACGTATGGCGAGGTACCAAATTCGGGTCAGGACCCTCTGTTCAACCAAGTGTGACATTTGCAAAGGGAGGATTAACCATTGGTGTTTGGGGCGCATTTGATGCTGCAGGCTACGCTGAAGCAGATCCATATTTCTCTTACTCATTGCCATTTGGGTTATCTCTTGGATTAACTGATTATTATTATCCGGAATTGCAGGTATTTGATTTTTCCAGAACTTCGGGCAGTCATGCCCTTGAGATCAATACAGGGTTTGAGAAAGGCGGATTTTCACTTGGTGCTAACTACATATTGAATGAAGCAGGCGGAGCTGCATCGGCAGGAGGTGATATGTACTTCCAGGCAGGATATGCCTTCACAAACTTCGAATTATTTGTCGGAGCAGGTGACGGCTGGCATACATCTGACGGCAATTTTAATATCTGCAATATTGGATTGGGTACATCGAAGGAAATAGTCCTGACAGAAAAATTTTCAATTCCGGTAAGCGGGCAGATTATCCTTAATCCGGAGAGGGAACGGCTTTATTTAGTGGTTGGTTTCTCGTTTTAGGATAATTATCTATTCTTCCTCCTCTTCCTCTGAGTATGCTTTTATTACAGCTTCCTGTACATCGCCGGGTACCTGTGCATACTCGGCAAACTTCATCGAGTACATAGCACGTCCACCGGTTATCGAACTTAATGCCGTCGAGTACTTATTCATCTCGGCAAGAGGAACTTTGGCCTTTATAACTTCGAATCGCTTCTCACTCGACATTCCAAGAACCATACCGCGCCTTCCCTGAAGATCGCTTATTACATCTCCCATACGTTCTGAGGGCACCATTATCTCAACATCATAAACCGGTTCCAGAATCTTTGGCCCTGCATTTTTAAAGGCCTGGCTGAAAGCATTTCGTCCTGCCAGCCTGAAAGATATCTCATTTGAATCAACAGGGTGCATCTTACCATCATAAACATAAACCCTTATATCACGGGCATACGACCCTGTCAGAGGGCCTGTCTCTATCTTCTCCATTATCCCTTTGAGTATAGCAGGCATGAAACGCGCATCGATAGATCCCCCAACAATACTGTTTACATAAACAAGTTTTCCACCCCATGAAAGTTCTATCTCCTCTTTATCGCGAACTGAAATCTTTATATCCTTGCCTGCTATTTTTTGCATTGTAACTTCAGTCGATCCCTCTTCATAGGGTTCGATTATCATATGAACCTCACCAAACTGGCCGGCTCCTCCTGATTGTTTCTTATGGCGGTAATCAGCCTGTGCTGATTTTGTAATTGTCTCCCGGTAGGGTATTTTAGGAGAGTTGAAATGGCTCGGGATCTTATATATATTGTCAAGATGCCATTTCATTATATTCAGGTGGTATTCCCCCTGACCGTGTACTATTATCTGTTTCAGCTCTTTTGAGTATTCAATGCGTATGGTAGGGTCCTCAAGGTGAATTTTATTAAGGGCCTCTCCAAGTTTCTCATCATCACTTTCACTTTGTGCTTTGATGGCTGTCCTGTATTTTGGTTCCGGATATTTCACTCCCTCATATTTCCAGTCGTTTCCGGCAGCATTTAGTGTGTGTCCGGTTTTAGTGTTTTTCAGTTTGACAAATGCTCCAATATCACCGGTGTGCAGCTCCTGGACTCTGGATCTGTTTTTCCCTGCGCTTATATAAAGTTGTGACAGCCTCTCCTTGGTATTGTTATTGGAATTTGTAACATCCAGATTTTCAGTAATTTTTCCAGAAAATACCCTGAAATAGTTTATCTCCCCTATATGCTCTTCTATCGCTGATTTAAAAACATATACCGAAGCGGGCCCCTCAGGATTCGGTTTCACTTCATTACCCTTATTGTTCTTAATAACCGGCATATCTGTTAATGATGGAGCTTCGTTAACAATAAATTCCATCAGGCGATCGACACCTATATTGTTTTTTGAAGAGAGACAGAATACAGGGAACATTCCCCTTGTGATAATACCCTTGGCAATTCCACTTCTTATTTCTTCTTCAGTCAGGGTATCATTTGAAAAGAAGAGTTCCATGAGAGCCTCATCGCTTTCAGCAGCTTTTTCCACCAGGGCATTGTGCAACTCAGCAGCTCTGTCAGCATGATCAGCCGGAATATCGACGATCTCTGCTTTACCTCCATCTTTGGAGTACCTAAGCATTTTCATTTTAAGGACATCAATTATAGAATTAAAGCCTACACCTTCATTCACAGGATATTGAATAAGAATAATGTTATTACTCAATCTCTCCTTCATCATCTCAACTGCCTTCTCAAAATTGGCTTTTTCGTGATCCAGTCCGTTAATTACAAGTATAAGTGGTTTATTTTCTTTTTCGGTATGTCTGAAATGTATCTCTGTTCCGACTTCAACTCCATTCTGGACATTGATTGTCATGACAGCAGAATCTGAGGCAAACAGGGAAGAGATAACCCCACCGCTGAAATCATCAAGTCCCGGAGTATCAAGGATGTTTATTTTCTTATTCTGAAATTCAGTATAAAGCACTGTCGAAAAAATTGAGTTTCCATTTTCATGTTCAATCGGTCTGTAGTCAGAAACAGTGTTATTTCCATCAATGGTGCCTCGCCTCTCTGTAATTCCACCATTGAAAAGCATTGCTTCTGCCAGGGTTGTTTTTCCTGATCCTGAGTTACCCACCAGGGCAATGTTTTTAATCTGGTCCGTCTGGAATGTTTTCATATTTTTCCTGATATTACTTTATACTTATTTGATATATACCTTGAATTGGGTGGACAAAAATAATAATTTTTTAAAAACAGTGTAAGAAAGAGGAGAGAATTACAATTTTTTTATTTCCTTTGCACCAGTTTTTTGAAATACAGGAGTACCGTTTTTTCTTTCACAGTAAGTTTATAAAACGTTTTTCGCAAGGAAAGATCGGGAAGGAACCTGTTAATAACTTACATAATAAGTAAGATATTTTGATTCTGAACATGTTTTAGGGTGTGTAATAGATTATCCTATTTGTTTACGATACAAATATAATTAAGTATCAGGTTATTAATAAATTGGATTACACAAGTTGTTTTACTACTCACCCTTAAGTACTCAGTATTATTAATATTGAGGTATCTGAAACATGTCTGTTATTAAGGTTTAAAAAAATTAGAGGTTGTTTGTAACAATATTAAATATTAATCAATACCTTTGCAAACCATTTTTTTAAGTAAAATTTAATGCTAAAATAAATTGGATATATGCCGACAATTCAGCAGTTAGTAAGAAAAGGCAGGAAGAAACTGATAGATAAGAGTAAAGCTCCTGCTTTGGATTCATGTCCTCAGAGAAGGGGAGTATGTGTTCGTGTTTACACAACGACACCAAAAAAGCCTAATTCTGCAATGAGGAAGGTGGCCAGGGTAAGGCTTACCAACCAGAAAGAAGTCAATGCCTATATTCCCGGAGAGGGCCATAATCTTCAGGAACACTCTATCGTACTGATCAGAGGTGGCAGGGTAAAAGATCTTCCGGGTGTTCGTTATCACCTTATTCGTGGTGCTCTCGATACCTCCGGAGTTGATGGTCGTACACAGAGAAGATCGAAATATGGAGCTAAAAGGCCGAAGAAGTAACAGTTAAAGGAATAAGATAATGAGAAAATCAAAACCAAAGAAGAGGATTCTGTTACCGGATCCAAAGTATAAAGATCCGTATGTGACAAGGTTTGTGAATAATCTTATGTTCAGTGGCAAAAAGAATCTTGCTTTTAAAATTTTCTATGATTCCCTCGAGATAGTAGGTGATAAATTTAAGAATGAAGGCAAAACTCCGCTGGAGATTTTCAAACAGGCTCTCGATAATGTTACACCGCAGGTTGAGGTAAAAGCACGCAGGGTTGGTGGAGCCACTTTTCAGGTGCCTATGGAGATCAGGAGCGACAGGAAGGTAAGCATAAGCATGAAGAATATGATCTCTTTTGCAAGAAAGAGAACCGGACATTCAATGGCCGATAAACTTGCAGCAGAGCTTATGGCTGCATATAAACTTGAAGGCGGAGCCTATAAGAAGAAAGAGGATACTCACAGAATGGCTGAAGCAAATAAGGCATTTGCTCATTTCCGGTTTTAATTGATAGGTGAGACAGAAGGATAGAAATTAGATGGATAAGAACCTGAAATATACCAGAAACATCGGAATCATGGCCCATATTGATGCCGGCAAGACCACTACAACAGAGCGTATTCTGTTTTATACCGGTCGAACCCATCGCATGGGTGAGGTACATGATGGGAATGCCCAGATGGACTGGATGGTTCAGGAACAGGAGAGAGGTATTACGATTACTTCAGCAGCCACAACCACATTCTGGAAATACAGGGGAGAGGAATACAAGATCAATATTATTGATACTCCGGGGCATGTTGATTTTACAGTTGAGGTTGAAAGATCGCTAAGGGTTCTTGACGGAGCAGTTGCCATATTCTGTGCAGTAGGAGGGGTAGAGCCTCAATCAGAAACTGTATGGAGGCAGGCAAATAAATATGTTGTTCCAAGAATTGCCTTTATTAATAAAATGGATCGTGCCGGTGCAGATTTTTTTAGTGTGGTTCAACAGATAAAAGAGAAGCTGGATGCAAATCCGGTACCGGTTCAGATACCTATTGGTGCAGAGGAGAATTTTACCGGAGTTATCGACCTGGTAAATATGAATGCGGTAGTTTATTACAGCGATCCCGAAATAGTCACCCGTTATGAATTAGAGGAGATTCCTGCTAACATGAGAGCTGAAGCCGAAGAGTGGCGGGGAAAACTTATTGAAGCTGTTGCTGATGTTGATGATACACTTCTTGCAAGATACATGGAAGATAATGAGTCAATTACAGGGGAAGAGATTCTTGTTGCACTAAGAAAAACAGTTATTAACGGATTAGCAATACCTGTATTATGTGGTGCTGCTTTTAAAAATAAAGGTATTCAGCGATTACTCGATTCTGTAATTGCTTATTTGCCATCACCTGTTGATAAAGGATCGGTGATTGGAATTGACCCAAGAAATGATGAGGAGATAGTCCGTGAACCTGACGATGAGGCGCCGATGGCGGCTCTGGCATTTAAAATAGCTACAGATCCGTTTGTGGGACGTCTGGCTTTCCTGCGTGTTTATTCAGGCATTCTTCATGCCGGAGATACTGTTCTGAATGTACGAACTGGGAAGAGGGAACGTATTAACCGCCTTTTTCAGATGCATGCCAACAAACAGAATCCTAAAGAGAGTATCTCAGCCGGGGATATCTGTGCAGGAGTTGGATTTAAAGATCTTAAGACAGGCGATACACTTTGCGCAATCAATAAACCGATATTACTCGAATCTATGGATTTCCCGGAACCGGTTATAGGTATCGCAATTGAGCCTAAAACACAGGCAGATGTAGATAAATTATCAATGGCGCTCAACAAACTTGCTGAAGAAGATCCCACCTTTCAGGTCAGAACAGATCCCGACAGCGGACAGACAATAATAAATGGTATGGGTGAGCTTCACCTGGAGATACTTATCGACCGTCTGAAGAGGGAGTTTAAAGTTGAATGCAACCAGGGAGTACCTCAGGTTGCTTATAAAGAGGCTATTACAACCTCGGCCGAATTCCGGGAAGTGTTTAAAAAACAGACCGGTGGAAGAGGTAAGTTTGCTGACATAACATTCGATTTAATGCCGGCAGATGACAATATCAGGGGTCTTCAATTTGTTAATGAGGTAAAAGGCGGGCATATTCCCAAGGAGTATATCCCATCGGTCGAAAAAGGATTCCGTGAAGCGATGGTTAACGGCCCGCTGGCAGGTTTCCCTCTCGATAACCTTAAAGTAGTGCTCAAAGACGGTTCATACCATCCGGTTGACTCTGATGCTTTATCTTTTGAAATTGCAGCCAAACAGGCATTCAGAAAATTTGCCGGTAAATGCAATCCCGTAATTCTGGAACCTATAATGTCAACAGAAGTGGTAACTCCTGAAGAATATGTAGGTGATGTTATTGGTGATTTTAACAGAAGAAGGGGCAGAGTGGAGGGTATGGAATCGAAAGCAGGTTCAAGAGTTGTTAAGGCAAAAGTACCTCTGGCCGAGAAATTCGGTTATGTTACAGTACTTCGGACTCTTACCTCAGGAAGAGCAACTTCAACAATGGAGTTCTCTCATTATGAAAGGGTACCTGTGGAAATATCAAACAGAATTGTAGAAATTACAAAAGGAAAAATTCTTTAAAGAAATGAGTCAGAAAATTCGTATCAAATTGAAATCTTATGATCATAACCTGGTGGATAAATCCGCAGAGAAGATCGTAAAAACAGTAAAATCTACCGGTGCAGTGGTTAGTGGTCCTATTCCTCTTCCAACACACAAAAAGATATATACTGTACTTCGTTCGCCCTTTGTAAATAAAAAAGCAAGAGAGCAGTTTCAACTCTCATCATACAAAAGATTGCTTGACATTTACAGCTCAACCCCTAAAACCATCGATGCTCTTATGAAACTTGAGCTTCCAAGTGGAGTTGAAGTAGAAATTAAAGTGTGAAACCAGTAAAGATATAAAGAGATGCAGGGATTAATTGGTAAAAAGGTAGGAATGACCTCCATTTTTGATGAAAATGGAAAGAATGTTCCATGTACGGTACTGCAGGCTGGTCCGTGTGTTGTTACACAGATCAAAACAGTTGATAAAGACGGGTACTTTGCTGTACAGCTTGGATTCGATGACAAAAAGGAGAAGCATACAACCAAAGCAGAGATGGGCCATCTCAAAAAATCAAATTCCACACCTAAACGGAAGCTCGTGGAATTTACAGGTTTTGAAGAGGGACAGGTCAAAGAGGGCGAGGTGCTTACAGCAGAACTTTTCAACTCCGACAATTGGATTGATGTCAGAGGCTGGGCAAAAGGCAAGGGATTCCAGGGTGTTGTGAAACGTCACGGCTTTCATGGTGTTGGCGGACAAACCCACGGACAGCATAACAGGGGCAGGGCCCCCGGTTCACTGGGCGCTTCATCATTTCCGTCCAGGGTATTCCCCGGTATGAGAATGGCAGGCCGTACAGGAGGCAATCAGGTTATTTCAGAAGACCTGATGGTGATAAAGGTTATGGCCGAAAATAATTTAATAATTGTAAGAGGATCAGTCCCGGGTCCAAAAGGTGGTTACATAATAATTACAAAATAATGGAATTAGCTATTCATAATATTAGTGGAAAAGAGACCGGCAGAAAAGTTGATCTTAATGATTCAATTTTCGGTATTGAACCTAATGACCATGCTATCTATCTGGATACAAAACAGTTCCTTGCCAATAAAAGACAGGGCACCCATAAAACCAAAGAACGTGGCGAGATAACTGGTAGTACCAGGAAAATAAAGAGACAAAAGGGAACCGGAACTGCCCGTGCAGGAAGTATAAAAAACCCGCTTTTCAGGGGTGGAGGACGCGTATTTGGGCCGAAACCAAGGTCATATGGCTTCAAGCTTAATAAGAAAGTTAAACAATTAGCCAGAAAATCAGCACTTTCATATAAAGCATCAGCAAATAATATTATTGTTATTGAAGACTTCTCATTTGAGGCGCCTAAAACAAAGGAATTCATCAATCTGGGGAATAACCTGAATATTGGTAATAAAAAATCAGTATTTGTTTTACCGGAACAAAATAATAACCTATATTTGTCAACCCGAAATGTACAAGGGGTTGAAGTTATAATTGCCACAGAACTAAGTACATACAAGATCATGAGAGCCTCAAAATTGATACTTGTAGAGAGTGCAGTTGACGTTTTGCAGGCAACATTTGAAAACTAGAAAACTTTGAGTAATGAATATTTTGCTTAAACCGATTGTAACGGAAAAGATGACAAGCCAGGGCGATAAATTTAACCGCTATGGTTTTCTCGTTGCCAGAAATGCAAATAAGTTACAGATTAAGAAGGCTGTTGAAGAGCTGTACAGTGTTACAGTAGATTCGGTCAATACGATGCGTTATGGCGGTAAGATAAAATCGCGTAATACAAAATCGGGTGTCCTGGTAGGAAAGACATCAGCAACAAAGAAAGCTGTTGTTACTCTTGCAGAGGGAAATAAAATTGATTTCTATAGCAATATATAACAAACTATATGGCAGTAAGAAAAATAAAACCTGTTACACCAGGTCAGCGACACAAAATCGCAAGCACTTTTGAAACACTGACAAGTGCTACGCCGGAGAAATCCTTACTTCGACCGTTGAGAAGAACAGGGGGAAGGAATGTTAACGGCAAAATGACAATGAGATACATCGGTGGCGGTCACAAAAAGATGTACAGAGTTATCGATTTCCTGAGAGAAAAGGATGGTATTCCTGCAAAAGTTAAGACTATCGAATACGATCCGAATCGTTCTTCGAGAATTGCGCTTGTTGTTTATCAGGATGGAGAGAAAAGGTATATTGTTGCACCAACCGGACTCCAGGTCGGCCAGTCATTAATGTCTGGGAAAGATGCTACTCCGGAAATTGGTAATACATTATTTTTAAGCGACATACCTCTTGGTACCATCGTTCATAACATTGAGATGAAACCTGAGAAAGGTGCAGTAATAGCAAGAAGTGCAGGTACTTATGCACAACTATCAGCTCGTGAAGGTAAGTATGCCACAATAAAACTTCCTTCCGGCGAAACAAGGTTGATCCTTACCTCATGCCGTGCTACTATTGGAACTGTATCCAATCCTGACCATAATCTTGAGAGATCAGGTAAGGCAGGCCGTTCACGTTGGCAGGGACGCAGGCCAAGGGTAAGAGGAGTGGTTATGAACCCGGTCGATCATCCAATGGGTGGTGGTGAAGGAAGAGCTTCTGGTGGTCACCCGAGATCGCGCAAAGGCATTCCGTCGAAAGGATTCAAGACCAGGGATAAGAAAAAATACTCAGGGAAACATATTATTGAAAGAAGGAAAAAATAACTGATATATTATGAGTAGATCTATTAAAAAAGGCCCTTTCATTGATTTCAAACTAGAGAAGAGAATCCTCGAAATGAATGATGGACAAAAGAAATCAGTCGTGAAAACATGGTCAAGGAGATCAGTGATATCACCTGATTTTGTGGGACATACTATAGCAGTTCACAACGGGAACAAGTTTATCCCCGTTTACATTACTGAGAATATGGTAGGACACAAGTTGGGAGAGTTTTCTCCTACGCGTACTTTCAGAGGCCACTCAGGTAATAAATAATGAGTAATGTAAACAATGAAAAACGTTTAGAAATGGGTGCAAGAAAAAGAAATACAGCTGAAGCGAAAAAGGAGGAAGCCAGGAACAGATACCAGGCGATACTCAGAAACTGTCCTACTTCACCGCGAAAAATGAGATTGGTTACCGATCTGATAAGCGGAATGGAAGTAAACAAAGCCCTTGATGTCCTTAAATTCAGTTCTCAGGAGGCATCCCGCAGATTGGAGAAACTGCTCCTCTCGGCAATTGCCAACTGGCAGTCAAAGAATGAAGGTGTAAGAGTGGAAGAGAGCAATCTCTATGTGAAACTGATTCATGTCGATGGAGGCCGTTCATTAAAGAGACTGCAGACAGCACCTCAGGGAAGAGCATACCGGGTCAGAAAAAGATCGAACCATGTAACTCTGGTGCTTGATAGTATGAATAAGGAAGTTGAAAAAACATCAATTTAAAACAGATGGGACAAAAAGTAAATCCGATAGGTAACAGATTAGGTATAATCAAAGGTTGGGATTCAAACTGGTATGGCGGAAAAGACTTTTCCGGTAAACTGGTTGAAGATACAAGGATAAGGGAATATCTGAATGCAAGGCTTGCTAAAGCCAGCATTTCAAGGATTATCATTGAAAGGACACTGAAACTTATTACTGTAACTGTTAATACTGCACGCCCGGGTATCATTATTGGTAAAGGAGGTCAGGAGGTTGACAAGCTTAAGGAAGAATTGAAGAAGATTACTAAAAAAGAGGTTCAGATAAACATCTTCGAGGTTAAACGTCCTGAACTTGATTCTAACATAGTGGGTAATAATATTGCCCGTCAGCTTGAAGGCAAAATATCATACCGTCGTGCCATCAAGATGTCTATAGCATCTACTATGCGCATGGGGGCAGAAGGGATAAAAATTATGATCTCAGGCCGTCTGGGAGGAGCTGAAATGGCCAGGAGTGAAACATATAAGGAGGGACGTATTCCCCTTCATACTTTCAGGGCTGATATTGATTATGCTTTAGCTGAAGCTCATACTAAAGTTGGTTTACTGGGAGTTAAAGTATGGATTTGCAACGGTGAAGTTTATGGCAAGAGAGATCTTAGTCCTAATATAGGTGCCAGGAATGCGAAAAATAAAAGCCTGAAGAGGAAAACGAAAAAATAAGAGACTGAAATAGTATAAAATTTTATAACAATATCTGAGCAATGTTACAACCTAAAAGGACCAAATTCAGGAGAGCCCAGAAGGGAAGAATGAAAGGCAATGCACAAAGAGGCAACCAGCTGGCATTCGGGACATTTGGTATCAAGGCTTTGGAAGAGAGCTGGATCACCGGGAGGCAGATAGAAGCTGCTCGTCAGGCCGTGACACGTCATATGAAACGTGAAGGCCAGTTATGGATACGCATCTTCCCCGATAAACCTATTACCAAAAAGCCCGCAGAGGTACGTATGGGTAAAGGAAAAGGAGCACCTGAAGGATTTGTTGTTCCGGTAACTCCGGGAAGAATTCTGCTAGAGGCGGAAGGAGTACCTTATGAGGTAGCAAAAGAGGCACTTCGTCTGGGCGCTCAGAAACTTCCGATAACAACAAAATTTATTGTCAGACGAGATTGGGTACAGGAATAAAATTAATCAGAAATGAAAACTTCAGAAATAAGGGAACTAAGCACCCCGGATCTTCTCGAGAGGATTGATACCGAGAGGACAATGCTCGTTCGTATGAAGCTTAACCATGCAATCACACCACTTGATAACCCGCAGAAGGTTAAAGAGATGAAGCTTACCATTGCACGCCTGTTAACTGAAATGCGTTCAAGAGAGTTAAATCAGAAAACTAATAGCTAGATCACCAATGGAAAGGAATCTTAGAAAAGAACGTATAGGTATAGTCGTCAGTACAAAAATGGACAAATCTATCGTAGTAGCTGTGAAAAGGAAAGTGAAACATCCTATCTATGGCAAATTTATTAACAGAACAAAGAAGCTGATGGCACATGATGAGGGAAATTCATGTAATATTGGTGATACCGTGCGTATTTCAGAGACCAGGCCTCTGAGCAAAAATAAGACCTGGAGATTAATTGAAATAATCGAAAGAGCCAAGTAATCATGATACAGCAGGAGAGCAGATTAACCGTAGCCGATAACTCAGGAGCCAAACAGGTGTTGTGCATAAGAGTCCTCGGTGGTAGCAAAAAAAGGTATGCTACTGTAGGCGATAAAATAGTTGTGAGTGTGAAATCAGCACTTCCATCTGGTGAAGCAAAAAAAGGTACTGTCAGTAAAGCAGTTGTCGTCAGGACGAAAAAAGAGATACGTCGTTCAGATGGTTCTTATATCAGGTTTGATGATAACGCAGTTGTCTTGCTGAACAATATGAACGAAGTACGCGGTACGCGTATCTTTGGCCCTGTTGCAAGGGAACTGCGTGATAAATATATGAAGATAGTATCATTAGCACCTGAAGTGTTGTAATATTTTATAATGACAACGATGCAGAAGAAATTAAATATAAAAAAGGGCGATACGGTTATGGTAATAACCGGGGAATCAAAGGGTTCAAAAGGACGTGTTCTTGAAGTTGACAGAGAAAAATACAGAGCTATTGTGGAAGGTGTAAACCTCGTTTCAAAACATACAAAACCTAATGCAAAAGCCCCACAGGGAGGAATTATTAAGAGAGAAGCCCCGGTGCACATCTCAAATCTTATGCTCATCGATCCTACCAGCGGTAAACCTGCACGTGTTGGCAGGAGACTTAATGAAAAGGAAAAATTAGTACGTTATTCAAAAAAATCAGGAGAGGAGATTAAATAATGTATACACCTGCGCTTAAAACTAAGTATAAAGACGAGATAGTTCCTGCATTGATGAAGGAATTCGGATATAAATCAATAATGCAGGTTCCGAGGTTGGAAAAAATAGTTCTCAACCAGGGGGTAGGTCAGGCAATTGCCGACAAGAAAATTCTTGAATTTGGAGTTAAGGAGATGTCGGACGTTGCCGGTCAGAAAGCTGTTCAGACAAACTCAACAAAGGACATTTCAAATTTTAAGCTGAGAAAGAATATGCCAATAGGAATCATGGTAACATTGCGTTCAGAGAGGATGTATGAGTTTCTTGAAAGACTGATTTCTGTTGCACTTCCGCGTATCCGCGACTTCAAGGGAATAAATTCGAAACTTGATGGAAGAGGCAATTACACCCTTGGAATAACAGAACAGATCATATTTCCGGAAATTGACCTTGATAAAATTGCCAAGATCATGGGGCTGCAGGTTACGTTTGTTACAACTGCCGATACAGACGAAGAGGCATTTGCCTTGCTCAAGCACTTTGGATTACCTTTTAAAAATATTAAAAACTAGGAATATGGCTAAAGAATCTATGATGGCCCGCGAAGTAAAACGCGCAAGAATGGTTCAGAAGTATGCTTCAAGAAGAGCAAAACTGAAAGCTGATGGTGATTATATCGGTTTAAGCCGTTTACCCAGGAATTCAAATCCTAACAGAATGCATAACCGTTGTAAAATTACGGGCCGCTCCAGAGGTTATATGAGACAGTTCGGAGTAAGCAGGATAACTTTCAGGGAGATGGCATCATTCGGGCTAATACCGGGTGTTAAAAAAGCCAGCTGGTAAAATGAGAAAAAATATAAACTATATTAATTAATAGAAGATGACTGATCCAATTGCAGATTTACTGACCAGAATAAGGAACGCCATTATGGCCGGTCATAAGGTTGTGGAGGCACCAGCATCCAATCTTAAAAAAGAGGTTGCCAGGATCCTGTTTGAAAAGGGTTATATCCTCAGCTATAAGGTTGTTGATGGCGAAGGACCGCAGGGGGTACTAAAAATAGCTCTTAAATATAATTCCAAGAGCAAAAAGCCTGCAATAAAAGAGATACAGAGAGTAAGCCGTCCGGGTCTTCGTCAATACACTGGTTTTGATGAAATGCCGAGAGTGCTTAATGGACTGGGTATTGCAATTATATCGACCTCTAAAGGTCTAATGACTGATAAAGAGGCTAAGAAGGAAAAAATCGGTGGTGAAGTATTATGTTACGTTTACTAATAGGAGGATAGCTTAATGTCACGAATAGGAAAATTACCTGTAAACCTGCCCAAAGGCGTCACTGTAAATATCAGCGACACCAACGTGGTTAGTGTGAAAGGCCCCCTGGGAGAGTTGACTCATGCAGTCGACAAAGACCTTAAGGTGGAAGTGGTGGAAAACGAGATCATTTTATCGAGACCATCAGAATCAAAAAGTCATAAATCGTTGCACGGTCTTTACCGGGCACTTATCCACAATATGGTGGTTGGTGTTTCAGAAGGCTACAAAAAAGAACTTGAGCTTGTAGGAGTTGGTTACAGAGCTGAAGCAAAAGGACAGAATCTTGAGATGAGTCTTGGCTTCTCTCATGAAGTTATAATCCAGCTTCCTGATGAAGTTAAAGTAGAGACTAAAACTGAAAGAAGGGCTAATCCTATAATAACCCTGACATGTATTGATAAACAACTTATCGGACATATTGCAGCTAAGATCAGATCTCTTCGTCCACCTGAGCCTTACAAGGGAAAAGGGATAAAGTTTGTCGGAGAACAGCTCAGAAGGAAAGCTGGAAAGTCTGCTAGTGTTTAGGGTGTGTAATAATTGTAAAAGAAAAAAAAGATGGCCTTAACTAAGTTGGAAAGAAGAACCAGGATCAGAATGAGGATCCGGAAAAAAATAAAGGGTACTGCTGAAGCTCCCAGGCTGGCGGTTTACAGGAGCAATAAACAGATTTATGTTCAGGTGGTTGACGATCTGAAGAGAGTTACTCTTCTGTCGGCTTGCTCCAAAGAGAAAGAGATAGCAGCAGCAGGAGGTGTAAAGAAAATGGAACAAGCTAAACTTGTAGGGAAACTACTTGCTGCCAAATGCAAAGAAAAGGGTATTGAGAAAGTCGTTTTCGACAGAAGCGGATATAAATATCACGGAAGGGTAAAATCATTGGCTGAAGCTGCCCGCGAAAACGGATTAAAATTCTAATGAATTATGGGAAACGGTATAAGAAAAGTTAAAACCAGCGATCTGGAACTTAAGGATAGACTCGTTAGCATCCAGAGAGTTACCAAAGTCACAAAAGGGGGGCGTACATTCAGTTTTTCTGCCATAGTCGTGGTTGGGAATGAAGATGGAATAGTAGGCCATGGTCTTGGTAAAGCAAGTGAAGTAACAACTGCAATTGCTAAGGGTATAGAAGATGCCAAGAAGAACCTGATAAAAGTTCCTATTATTAATGGTACAATACCCCACGAACAGGTTGCTAAATTTGGTGGTGCTAAAGTATTCATCAAACCGGCGTCTCCGGGTACCGGTGTTAAGGCAGGTGGTGCTATGCGAGCTGTACTCGAGAGCGTTGGAGTGCATAACGTATTAGCGAAGTCGAAAGGTTCATCAAATCCCCATAACCTTGTAAAAGCCACTTTTGCAGCACTCCTCGAATTAAGAGACGCTTTTACGGTTGCTGAACACAGAAGTGTTACAATGGAAAAAGTATTTAACGGTTAGTAAAGAACATCACGATGGCAAAAATTCGTATTACACAGGTGAAAAGCAAAATCGGAAAACCTGCAAGACAGAAAAGAACTCTTGAAGCTCTTGGTATCCGTAAATTAAACCATTCAGTTGAACACGAAGCTACTCCACAAATTTTAGGAATGGTGGTAAAAGTTAGACACCTGGTTAAAGTTGAAAACATTTAAGATATAAACCATATTTATAATATAAAATTATGGATTTGAGTAACTTAAAACCTGCAAAAGGATCAGTTAAAAAAGGTAAGCGTATCGGTCGGGGACAAGGTTCCGGCAGAGGAGGAACCTCCACAAGAGGGCATAAAGGCGCAAAATCCAGATCAGGTTATAGTAAGAAAATCGGATTTGAAGGGGGGCAGATGCCTCTCCAGAGACGTGTACCAAAATACGGCTTTAAGAATATCAATCGCAAAGAATATAAAGGGATAAATATAAGTACCCTTCAAACCCTGGCGGAAGATAATAAACTTGAAAAGATCGATTTCGAGGTACTCGTAATGGCCGGACTGGTTTCCAAAAATGCTTTGGTCAAAATACTGGGAAATGGGACTCTTGAAAAAAAGCTGGAAGTTCATGCCCATGCATTCAGCAAATCAGCTGTTGAAGCTATTGAAGCTAAAAAGGGAACTGTTGTAAAACTGTAATTGAATGAGACTTATACAGACAATAAAGAATATTTTTAAGATAGAAGATCTTCGTGCAAGATTGACATATACTTTTGGTATCATTCTATTGTACAGACTGGGTAAATATATTACCCTTCCCGGTATTGATCCTTCTCAGCTGGCTGGACTAAGAAGCCAAACCTCTTCAGGTATTATGGGATTGCTTGATATGTTCTCAGGAGGTGCTTTTTCACAGGCTTCTATTTTTGCGCTTGGTATAATGCCATATATATCTGCTTCTATAGTGGTGCAATTGCTGGGTATTGTATTCCCATATTTCCAAAAGCTTCAGAAAGAGGGTGAGAGCGGAAGAAGAAAGATGAATCAGTATACCAGATATCTGACTGTTTTTATTCTTGTGCTGCAGGCACCTACTTACCTTGTAAATCTTCATGCACAGCTCCCCTCGACAGCATTTATCCTAACCGGACCATTTTTTACAATCTCCTCTGTAATAATACTCACAGCCGGAACAATGTTTGTAATGTGGCTGGGGGAAAAGATAACCGATAAAGGCATAGGTAATGGTATCTCCCTTATAATTATGATAGGTATTATAGCCCGTATGCCCCAGAGTTTCATATTTGAAGCCGGAATAAGGATGAACGGTGCCGGCGGTGCAATTGCACTTATTGTTGAGATATTGTTTTTATTTGTTGTCGTTCTTGGTACAATTCTCCTTGTACAGGGTACACGACGTGTTCCTGTTCAGTATGCAAGAAGGATTGTCGGGAATAAGCAATATGGCGGAGTACGTCAGTATATACCGCTTAAGGTAAATGCTGCCGGTGTAATGCCTATCATTTTTGCCCAGGCAATTATGATGCTACCTATTATTATCGCCGGCTACTCTCAATCGGGTTCTGGCTTTGTTGTTGCCTTCTCCAATATGTACGGATTCTGGTATAATCTTGTAACAGCTATTTTAATTATTGTATTCACCTATTTCTACACAGCCATTACCATAAATCCTGTGCAGATGGCTGAAGATATGAAAAAGAATGGGGGTTTTATTCCTGGAATCAAACCAGGAAGGAAAACAGTGGAATTTCTTGATACTATTATGTCGAGGATCACATTCCCGGGATCAGTTTTCCTGGCAATGGTTGCTATCCTTCCTTCTATAGCAGTGAAAGCTGGAGTAACACCTCAGTTTGCACAGTTTTACGGAGGCACATCACTTCTCATTCTCGTAGGGGTTATACTTGATACCCTGCAACAGATTGAGAGTCATTTGCTTATGCGCCATTATGATGGATTGATGAAGTCAGGTCGTATTAAAGGACGAACTGGCGGGTCAATGTAATTGTATTAATTAGCTTAGCGTTCTTTGATGTTGTATTTAAAGACTGATGAAGAGGTAGGGTTGTTAAGGGAGAGCAATATGCTGGTGTCAAGAACACTTGCTGAAATTGCTTCAGTTATCAGACCCGGTATTAATACTCTTTATCTCGATAAAATTGCCGAAGAGTTCATACTCGATAATGGAGCAACTCCGGGTTTTAAGGGATATGGTGGTTTTCCTAATACACTCTGTACATCTGTCAACGACGAAGTGGTTCATGGTATCCCCTCAGATTATATACTTAAGGAAGGAGATATTATATCAGTTGATTGCGGTGTAATATTAAACGGTTGGTATGGAGACAGTGCATTTACTTTTTGTGTTGGCGAAGTAAAAGAGGAGGTCCAGCGCCTGCTCGATTATACAAGAGCCTCGCTTGAAGAGGGAGTTAAGGCAGCAGTATCAGGAAAAAGAATAGGCGATATCTCCTACGCAGTGCAGATGAAAGCTGAAAGCGGAGGATACTCTGTAGTGAGGGAATTAGTTGGCCACGGAATTGGAACAAAATTGCATGAGCAACCAGAAGTTCCTAATTACGGTAAACAGGGAACAGGTCCTAAGATGGAAAAAGGACTTGTTATTTGTATAGAACCAATGATTAACTTTGGGAAAAAAGAGACATTGCAGATGAGTGACGGCTGGACAATTAAAACAGCCGATGGGAAACCTTCGGCCCACTTTGAATATGCCGTTGCTGTTAATCATGGGAAACCGGATGTTTTAACAACTTTTGAATTTATTGATAAAGTTTTAAATAAAATGTAATCCTATGGCTAAACAACCATCAATTGAGCAGGACGGTACTATAATTGAAGCCCTTTCAAATGCAATGTTCAGGGTGGAGCTTGAAAATGGACATGTCATAACTGCCCATATCTCAGGAAAGATGAGGATGCATTATATCAAGATCTTACCGGGGGATAAGGTAAAAGTTGAGATGTCACCATATGATTTAACAAAAGGAAGAATAACATTCAGATATAAATAAGAAATATTAAAATAATGAAAGTAAGAGCATCTGTAAAAAAGCGCACTTCTGACTGTAAAATTGTCAGACGCAAAGGTCGCATTTACGTTATTAATAAGAAAAATCCCAAGTTCAAACAGAGACAGGGATAATTTTAACTAATTTTGCAACTCATTTAAGAAAAGTATTATATGGCACGTATTGTTGGTGTAGATTTACCAAGAAACAAAAGAGGCGAAGTTGGCCTGACTTACATCTATGGAGTAGGCAGGAGTATTGCACAGAAAGTGCTTGACGAAGCTGGTGTTGACAGGAATGCAAAGGTTCAGGACTGGACTGATGATGATATCAATGCTATACGCAGAATCCTGAATGAGACCTATAAGCTTGAAGGGGAACTCAGGTCAGAGACACAAACGAATATTAAAAGACTTATGGATATAGGCTGCTACCGTGGTGTACGTCATAGAATAGGCCTTCCTGTCAGAGGACAGAGTACTAAAAACAATGCCAGAACCCGGAAAGGGAGAAAGAAAACTGTTGCAAACAAGAAAAAAGCTACTAAATAAATAGATTATGGCAAAGAAGACTGGAGCATTAAAGAAGAGGGTCGTTAAGGTTGAACCTTCAGGCCAGGCACATGTCCACTCATCATTCAATAATATTATTGTTACTCTGACTAATAATTCAGGTCAGGTTATTTCATGGGCATCAGCAGGAAAGATGGGATTCAAAGGTTCCAAGAAAAACACACCCTATGCAGCTCAGATGGCATCGGAGGAGTGTGGTAAAGTGGCTTATGACCTTGGATTAAGAAAAGTAAAGGTATTTGTTAAGGGTCCGGGTTCAGGTCGTGAATCAGCTATCAGGTCAATAAGTAATGTTGGTATCGAAGTCACTGAGATAGTTGACGTTACGCCAATGCCACACAATGGATGTCGTGCCCCGGGCAGGAGAAGAGTATAATATGATTGCGGATTTCGGTCCGCCAGCTGGCGGACCGAAATCCAAAATATAAAATAGTAACTAAAATTTCAAATCATTATACACAATGGCAAGATATACCGGCCCAAAAACAAGAATAGCAAGAAAATTCGGTGAGCCAATTTTTGGCCCCGATAAACATCTCGAAAGGAAGAATTATCCTCCCGGACAGCATGGGATGAATAAAAAGAGGAAGAAGACTTCAGAATATGGTGTTCAGCTTAAGGAAAAACAAAAAGCAAAATATACCTATGGGGTTCTCGAGCGTCAGTTCCGCAATACTTTTGAGAAAGCCTCAAGAAGTAAAGGGGTAACAGGAGAAGTACTCCTTCAGCTGCTGGAATCGAGGCTGGATAATGTTGTATACCGCCTTGGTGTTGCTCCAACCAGATCAGGAGCACGACAGCTTGTTTCACACAGACATATAACTGTAAATGGTACAGTATTGAATATTCCCTCCTGCCAGATTAAACCCGGTGATATTATCGGGGTGCGCGAAAAATCAAAATCTCTTGAATCGATAGTTGATTCTCTGACAACACGTAAATATACCAAACTTCCATGGCTTGAGTGGGATGATACACAGATGGCAGGTAAATTTATGAGCGTGCCGGAGCGGTCTGATATTCCGGAAGATATTAAGGAACAACTAATTGTTGAATTGTATTCTAAGTAATAATATTAAGATAAATTCTATGGCCATTTTATCATTCCAGAAGCCTGATAAAGTAATAATGCTGGAAGCGGACGAAAAACACGGAAAATTCGAATTCCGTCCGCTTGAACCTGGCTATGGTATTACTGTCGGCAATGCACTGAGAAGAATACTTCTCTCTTCGCTTGAGGGTTTTGCCATTACAACGGTTAAAGTCGAAGGCATTGACCATGAGTTCTCAACGATAACCGGTGTAATGGAAGACGTTACCGAGATTATCCTGAACTTTAAACAGGTCCGCTTTAAAAGAATTATAGACGATGTTGACCACGAGAAAATCACTATTAAAGTCAGTGGTCAGGAGGTATTCAAAGCCGGAAACCTTAATAATGCCTTGAGCAGTTTTGAGGTTCTGAATCCGGAACTGGTTATCTTCCGGATGGAAACAGATGTTAAGATGCAGATAGAACTTACTGTTAATAAAGGCAGGGGATATGTTCCTGCGGAAGAAAACGAACCTGTCGACAGTGAATTCGGCCTTATTGCCATAGATGCTATTTTTACTCCTATCAGGAATGTGAAATATTCAGTAGAGAACTACCGTGTCGAGCAAAAGACTGATTATGAGAAACTCCTTTTTGAGATTGAAACGGATGGATCTATCCACCCGAAAGATGCTCTTAAAGAAGCTGCAAAGATTCTTATATATCATTTTATGCTCTTCTCCGATGAGAAAATAACTCTTGATTCGGATGATAAGCATGCAAACGAGGAGTTTGATGAAGAAGTATTGCATATGAGACAATTGCTCAAGACAAAACTGGTCGATCTAGACCTCTCCGTAAGAGCACTTAATTGTCTGAAAGCAGCTGAAGTTGAAACACTTGGTGACCTCGTAAAGTTTAATAAGAATGACCTTCTTAAATTCAGGAACTTTGGCAAGAAATCACTCACTGAGTTGGATGAGTTGCTTGAATCCATGAGCCTTTCCTTTGGGATGGATGTAAGCAAGTATAAATTGGACAAAGATTAATATAAACTGGTTAAGGAAATAGAGAAATGCGACATTCAAGAGTTATTAACCATTTAGGAAGAACAAGTTCACACCGGAAGGCAATGCTTTCAAACATGGCTACCTCGCTTATCCTTCATAAGAGGATAACAACAACAACAGCCAAAGCAAAAGCACTTCGTACCTTCGTTGAACCTCTTATTACTAAATCAAAAGAAGATTCAACACACTCAAGAAGAGTGGTTTTCAGTCAACTGAAAGATAAGGCTGCTGTAGCTGAATTATTCAGGGAGATATCACCAAAAATAGGGGAACGTCCAGGAGGATATACACGAATATTGAAGATCGGGAACAGATTAGGCGATAATGCAGATATGTGCATTATGGAACTTGTTGATTACAACGAAGCTATGCTTGCCGGGGATACTACAAAAACTAAGTCCACCCGAAGAAGAAGATCTGCCAGGAAAAAAGGGGAACCAACCGTTGAGACTAAACCTCCAAAACCTGTAAAGGAGGAGAAGCCAAAAACCGAAGAATCAATTGCTGAAGCAGAAACAAGGGTTACCGAAGTTGAAGAACCAGTTGTAAAAACAGAAACACCGGTTGCAGAGGTTGAAGAACCAGTTGCAAAAGCTGAAGAGTCAACTGCAGGTGGTGAAGAGCCGGTCGCAGATAATGATAAGAATAGAGGAGAATCGCTTCCAGAAGAATAGAGAAATGTTTAAGGAATTTATTTTTTTAAGGGATTGGTCATTTTGACTTAATCCCTTTTTTTTTGTATATTGCAATATTGTTTAATTATAAAGTAAAATATTATGGGTCAGATAGTTAGTGTACACGCAAGGGAGATCCTTGATTCCCGTGGTAATCCCACAATTGAAGTTGATGTTATGACAGCAAGTGGTTATTTTGGAAGGGCGGCTGTGCCATCAGGTGCATCCACCGGAGAAAATGAGGCTCTTGAGCTTAGGGATGGCGACAAAAATCGTTATCTGGGTAAAGGAGTTCTTAAGGCTGTTCATAATGTTAATAATGTTATTGCAGAAGATATAATGGGTATGGATGTTACCGATCAGGCTGGCATTGACAAAAAAATGATAGATCTGGATGGTACAAAAACAAAAAGTAACCTTGGAGCCAATGCAATTCTCGGTGTTTCGCTTGCAGTTGCCAAAGCTGCTGCTTCTTATCACGGATTACCACTGTTCCGCTATATTGGCGGCACTAACGCAGTTACACTTCCTGTCCCGATGATGAATATCATAAATGGCGGATCTCATTCCGATGCCCCTATCGCTTTTCAGGAGTTCATGATAAGACCTGTTGGTGCCCAGTCATTCAGAGAAGGATTACGTATGGGAGCAGAAGTATTCCATTCATTAAAAAAGGTCCTTAAAGAACGTGGATTAAGCACAGCCGTCGGTGACGAAGGTGGCTTTGCTCCAAACCTCGATGGTACTGAAGATGCTCTTGAAACAATTCTTAAGGCGATAAGTGCTGCCGGTTACAAACCTGGGTCCGACATTACTATCGCCCTTGATCCGGCTGCCTCAGAATTTTATAAGGATGGAATGTATAACTATTCAAAATTTGAAGGACCAAAGGGAGCAAGAAAGACTTCAAAGGAACAGGTGGACTATTTTGAGCAACTCATTAGTAAATACCCTATAGACTCAATTGAAGATGGTATGGCTGAAAACGACTGGGATGGCTGGAAGATGCTGACAGACAGGATAGGAAAGAAATGCCAGGTCGTAGGGGACGATGTTTTCGTTACCAATGTTGATTATCTTAAAAAAGGGATTGATATGGGTTGCGCTAACTCTATACTTATTAAGGTAAACCAGATAGGTTCACTGACAGAAACTCTCAATTGTATTGAGATGGCTCACAGGGCAGGCTATACTACTGTTACATCTCACCGCTCAGGTGAAACTGAAGATTCAACAATTGCCGATATAGCAGTTGCTACAAATTCAGGACAGATTAAAACAGGATCTGCAAGCAGAACAGACAGAATTGCCAAGTATAATCAGCTCCTCAGAATTGAAGAGACACTTGGCAACCTTGCAGTATACGGGTATAAAAAATAATTATTGATTTCACGGGCCACGCCATGGCGTGGCCCTACACGCATTAGACAATTTAGTAGGGTCATGCCATGGCATGACCCTACTAATTATCACCAGATTAGTTCCCCTTCAGGGGGACGGTCGCGAAGCGGCAAGGGGGTATCAATCTCAAATCAGAAATTCCATAGGAAGGCTGTGAAGCGGCCATGGGGCTTATTCTCCGACGTTATTAACAATTGTTGATAACATCTGTTTATATCAGGTTTATAACAACGATCTTGATTCTATGGTTTTTCAATATTCTTATTATAAATTTGATTCATCAGGTGAGCGATAAAAGACTGCTCAAAAGATGTGGGAACAGAAGAGGTTACTTAATTGAAACATGATTCTTTCCATCCGGGCCTTCGGGCCTGCTCATCAAGAGAGCCGGAGTCTGGACTAAAATGGCCTTGCGTCATCGATGTGCAGGAAGTCGACGAAAACCGGAAACGTTCTTTCAACGATTGAGTCACAGGGCTTCAGAAAATGAAGGGCTTCGGCCCCGGGTTATCTGAAACTGATGCCTTCTCCTTCGGGAAAAGGGCTGCAGCGCCTGAATGACACTTCATCCCGGAATCCCGCTTAGGCGGGAGAAAGGAGAGCCGGAAGGTTATGCCGTAACAAGCAAAACCGGAAAGCCATGGGTTGCAAAAGCGGGTCTCGTATCCGGAGATGCAGCCGGTCAGAATAACAGTAATCTGACATCGCGAGTAGCCTCGGCTGTGAACGGTGAATGGGAACTAATCCTAGCGAATAGTTCCCATTATTGTTTTTATACATCTCCATTTTTAACCCCCCACCCCCCATATGGGGATCTAAAAGTTCGTAAAAATTATTAAAGTCCCCCATTTGGGGGATTTATGGAGTAAATATTATAGCTTATTGAATATCTTTGAGTTTTATCTGAAATAGATATGGCATATTCAGGGTTAACAGAATTTATTGTATCTCTTGAAAAAAACGATAAGCTTCAGCGAATAAAAGCATTTGTTAATCCCATTCTTGAGATAACGGAGATTACAGATCGAATAACCAAAACAGGAGGGAAAGCGCTTCTTTTCGAAAATAACGGAACAGCTTTTCCTGTTCTCATAAATACATTCGGATCCGACGACCGGATGGCAATGGCAATAGGAAGGGATAATCTTGATGAAGCAGCCCTGGAGATTGAGAAGATATTTAGAAATATTTCCAATGAAAGGGGAACAATATTTAAAAAGCTTTCTGTTCTTCCGGAATTAATCAGACTGGCAAGTTTCCTGCCATCAAGGTCTAAACGTAAAGGAGATTGTCAACAGGTTATACATATGAAACCTGATCTCGGAATACTTCCTGTACTAAAATGCTGGCCATATGATGGTGGTCGTTTTATTACCCTTCCGATGGTGCATACCATGCATCCGGAAACCGGAAAAACCAATGTCGGGATGTACAGGATGCAGGTGCTTGATCAGAACACAACTGGTATGCATTGGCAACGTCATAAAACCGGAGCTAACCACTTTGATGCATGGAAAAAGAGGAATGAAAGGATGCCTGTGTCAGTAGCTCTGGGAGGAGATCCGGTATATACATATGCTGCAACAGCTCCACTTCCGGAAAATTTCGATGAATATATCCTGGCAGGATTCCTCAGGAAGAAAAGGGTAAAACTGGTCCGATGTCTGACTAATGAACTATGTGTGCCTTATGATGCAGATATTATTCTGGAAGGCTATGTTGATCCGACGGAGGAACCTGTCTGGGAAGGTCCGTTTGGCGATCATACTGGATTCTATTCACTGGCTGACTGGTATCCCAGATTCCATATTACATGTATTACCCACTCAAAAGAAGCAGTATATCCGGCCACTGTTGTAGGGATACCTCCACAGGAAGATGCCTGGCTGGCAAAGACAACGGAAAAGATATTTCTTGCTCCGGTAAGAATGACAATTCAACCTGAAATTGAAGATTTTCATATGCCAGATGCAGGAATAGCACACAACCTGGTAATAGTAAAGATTAAGAAATCTTACCCGGGTCAGGGAATGAAAGTTATAAGCTCTTTGTTCGGAGCAGGCCAGATGATGTTTACAAAGTACCTGGTAGTAGTAAGTGGCAATATAAATATAAGGAGCTACGAGGAGTTGTTGGCACATATTTTCATAAATACTGATTTCAGAACAGATCTTATTTTTAGCAAAGGTCCTCTTGATGTTCTCGACCACTCAGCCGATAATTTTTCCTTTGGAGGAAAGCTGGGAATAGATGCTACAATTAAACACCCTGAAGAAGGTGAAACGTTGGATGAAAGTTTTGATAGATTCAAAACACAGTCATTCAGTATGTTAGATAATTTATTAACCAATAGTATTATAAAAGGGTATAATCTTACCCTGTTTAAAAAGGATATTCCTGCTTTGATTATTTCTGTTAACAGGTCTGAGGATAATGATGTTATTGAGAAGGTAAAAGAATTATTCAAAACGAACTCTTCAGGTCCAACTTTTAAACTAATACTGGTGATAGATCATACTGTTGATCCTGATGATCTCTTCATGGTAACCTGGCAAATTCTGGGAAACTCGGATCCACAGCGGGATCATGAATATATATCTCCAGTATCAGTTTTATTGGACGGGACAGTAAAAGCCTTTCGGAAAGGCGGATTTCCCAGAAAATGGCCTAATATAGTATGTTCAGATATTGATACGATTTCAGAAGTCGATCGGAAATGGGATTCGCTGGGTTTAGGACCATCCATTCACTCTCCAAGTTTAAAGAACCTAGGTTTGATCCGGGAAGGGAGAGAGGAAATTTTCATAAATAAAGTCTGACATAATATTAGCTACCATCAGATAACATGTACCGATAATTAAACTATTTTTGTATTATCTGATGGGGATTTCAAAATTTATATATTTTTTTTCTGTTGCTGTAGGTGGGGTTTCAACGTCCAATGATACTATTGTAAATTCAACAGCCTCTCCCTATCGTTTCATTTTGTATAGTGTACTTGTAATTGCCATTGTCTATTTCATTGTAATGTCGCAGACAAGGAGCCTGATAAAAACCAAAAAGCTCCTTAAAGAAAAAGAACAGGCACTTAAAACAATCGAACTGCGAAAGACAGAGCTTGAGTTAAAAGAAAAGGATATTACAGACAGTCTGATATATGCCCAGAGAATACAGGATGCTCGTTTACCATCAGAAACATATTTCAGAAATCACTTTAAGGAATCATTCATTTTATTCAAACCGAAAGATATAATTAGTGGTGATTTCTATTGGATAGGCGAAAAAGATGATAAAGTATTTGTCGTTGCAGCCGATTGTACAGGTCATGGAGTTCCTGGCGCCCTAATGTCAATGATAGGATTGGAGATTATAGAAAAAACCATCAATGAGGAGAATATTGAAACCCCGTCAAAAATCCTGGAGGTGCTTAATAGAGGGTTGGAAAAAACATTTACAAGTGAGAAGAATATTGGTACCATAATCAGAGATGGGATGGATATCGGACTATGTGTTGTTGATAAAAAAAGAAGGAAGATTATATTTGCAGGAGCCTATTTCCCTCTCTACCTGATTCGTAATTACAACCTGATTGAGATAAAGGGAGATAAAATAATTATCGGAATGAATCCTGAAGGAAAACCCTATTCAGATCAGGAGATCGATCTGCAGGATGGAGATATCTTTTATCTATTCTCTGATGGCTATGCAGATCAGTTTGGAGGATCAGAAAACAGGAAATTTATGTATCGCAGGTTCAGGTACCTTCTTTTAACAATTCACCATTTTTCAGTGGATGATCAGAAATCCATCCTGGAAGAAAACATTAAAACCTGGATGGGAAGAAATGTACAGGTTGATGATATGACGGTAATTGGTTTCAGACCTCTTGAAAGCAAGAATTAAATAATCCTTTTGATCTTTTCAATCAGGGCAGATGGCTGGAAAGGTTTGCTTATATAATCGTCTATTCCGACGGAAAGACATTTCTCCTTATCTCCAATCATTGCATTTGCTGTAATTGCTATAATCGGCACATGTGAATTGGTAGTTGACTCAAGGGCCCTTATCTTTTCAGCTGCAACAAGTCCACTCATGATCGGCATCTGAATATCCATAAGTATTAGGTCATAATTTGCTGTGCCGAATTTATCTAAAGCCTCTTTACCATTTGAGGCTGTATCAATACTTCTAACCAGAGGATTAAGTGTCAGGAGTGTGATCTTCTGGTTAATCAGATTATCTTCAACAAGCAGTATTCTTATGTCTTTCAGTCCTTTATGAGGTTTGTCTTTTTGAATGAGCTCTTCAATTTTTGAAGGAGCAATTTTCTGTTTTGGCTCTGAAACAGAATTGACAAAGGGGAGAAGAATATTGAATATAGTTGAATTATTTCCTATCTCCTGACTGAAAGTACCCTTTCCTAACGAGATTAGCCTGGCAGCCAGACTCTGTTCTTTACCCTTATCATCAATAAGTACTATGCTCTTATCAGTTTGAATCCTGAATGAGATAGTGCTTTCTGATCCTGATTCTTTTGTCTTTTTTAAAGTTATTAAGACCTGAATAATCCTGTCTGTTACCTGGTTCTCAATTGTGTTGAAAATGTCGAGAAAGATCTGCTTGAGTATTATTGGGTCACCGAAGCATTCGAAATCGCCAATTGCCTTTTTCTCTAAAATGAAATCAATATTTGCTTTATCCTTAAGACTATAAAGTTCAATTGTATTTTGTATTGTCGATAACAGGTTAAATCTTATCGCCTTTCTCGATTCATAACTCATGTTACCGGCCGAGTGCATCGATAGTTCATTAACGGTTGTAACCATGTTATTCGTTGATGCTATAAAAGTCTCAAGAAGCTCCTTCTGCTTTTTCTCGAGACCCGACTCCATAAGCATATCCGTTATTATAACGAGGTTGTTCAAAGGTTCCCTGATCTTGTGGGAGAAATCAGTAATGACATCATCTCTCTTCTCATTCATGGAAGAAAATTCATTCAATGAATCTTTAAATCTTTTATTAAAATCGAAGACATTCTTGACAATAATTATACCGATACTTGCGCCTGCAATTATCATAATGCCTGAAAGAAGCTTAAGATTAAATGAGAGTAAGAGGATTGCTGCAATAAGGCATAGAATCGCAAGAATAGAATATGTTTCTATTAGCTTCCTGCTCTTGCCAAAAAAATCCTCTGAAGACTTTCCTATATTAATATTATTACTCTTTCTGGTTTCACTAACCATAAATAGATTTTTGGGCTTTGTGTAAAATTAATCAAAATAAGTAATAAATATACATCAATCGAAATTATCATCCTTTAAAGTAAAACGTTAAATTTGTGCCTGCGGTATGATATTTGATCAGAATCAGTAAATCATATTCTATTATGGAGAGAGGGTTGAAAAATTTATATTCATTGATATTGATATTGCTTGGTATATCAATGGTCCATTTATATGGACAGGATAAAAGGGCGATGGTGAAGTATACTCCTGATTTCAGATTCAAGGATGGTATTTATCTTAATTTTGAACAGGTGAAAGCGAATAATCCCATACCCAAAGCCAAGCTGCTCACTTCAGTCGATTATAACGACCGGGAATTCTTTAAAAAGATCTTTGAATTGGATAAAATCTACTTTTATGATAATCTGGGTATAAGGCAGGAAGTCACTAAAGGTAATATATGGGGTTATGCCCGAAATGGGATACTGAATATTCAGATTCAGGAGAACTTCAACCGGATCACTTTCGTTGGCTCCATATGTCATTTTGTAGCTGATGTAACAACCTATGACTCTCGCTACTATAATTCCCCATATGGCTACTATGATCCATATTATTCACCTTACGGATATGGTAACTATTATAATCCGTACAGCTCATATTATTCACCATATTCACCATACAGGCAATCTAATATAGCTCGTTCGGAATTAAAGCAATATTTAATTGATTTTGAGGAAGGTAAAGTAATAGAATTTGATGTTCAGAATACACAATTGTTTTTAATGAAGGACGATGAGCTTTATGAAGAGTATGTTCAACTCTCACGAAAAAAGAAAAAAGAGCTAATGTTTGTATATATTCGTAGATTCAATGAAAAACATCCGTTGTATATACCTGTAGATTAATACTATTCTTATGAAAAAACTAACTTTTGCAATCATTCTGCTTTATTCCACCTTAAAACTGACCGGACAGGCACCCTTCCCAACTAAAGATGAAATTAAGCAGTTTACTGCCTCGACAACTTGCATTGTACTGGAAGAGAATCTATTTTCTTCATATAACGCATTTATTAAGGAAGCAGTGAAAACATTCTGGACTATAACTCCTTATGAATTTATTGAGATTAAGGATTTTAATGTTAAACGACTGAAACCGGAATACTCCTTTATTGTTCTGACTGAAACGAATTTTGAAAAAGATAAATCCAATTCAGTATTTAATTTTATTAATTTACTTCAGGGGAAGAATGTAAACAGACTTGGAGAAATGCCTGAGATTTGTGCCGTGCCGCTCTCGTTTGCAGGAGAGGATGATTTTGAATACAATTACAAACTTGGTGCAATACTCTCTTTTATGCAGAAACATGCACAGATGATATCTGAAGATCCTTCACTTACAGGAAGAAAATATCTTAAGTATTATAATAATTATACCCCGGAAGTTCAAAATAAAAAGATTCTTGTCAAAGAGGAAGATCTTGTACCTGAGATATCTTCAATAGAAAAGATAAAGAGTATTTATTCAGGTGATATAGAAATAGTTAGTGAAGAAGATATTGTTAAGGCAATTGAAAATAAAACTCCAAATACTCTTATTATACATAAGGTTGGGCCGGTTGGAAATGTAAATTCGGGATTTTGTTTTAAGATGCTGATCGGAGCTGATGACGCCAATATGTATTACTATAACCAGCACAAGATCGATAAAAACAATCCTAACGGGCTTTTACCAGCCGATCTGAAAAGGTTTGCAAAATAATTGCTATGCAGCATTATTAAAACAGAACCGTCTTTTATATAAATATCTTAATATCATGGAGGAAAACAGAGTATTATCTGATGCTGAAAAAAACTGGGCTATGTTATGTCACTTGTCGGCTTTTGCCGGTTTCTTTTTCCCATTTGGAGCTATTATTGGCCCCCTTATTTTCTGGCTGACAAAAAAAGATGAATCAGCCTGGGTTGATGAAAATGGGAAAGCTTCTCTTAACTTCCAGTTGTCAATGCTTCTCTATATAGTTCTTACAATCCCATTATTATTTATTCTTATAGGGATACCCATTATGGTAATGCTGGGGACTCTTAAGATAATTTGTATAATTATTGCAAGTGTTAAGACCGGCAAGGGCGAAAAGTTCAAATACCCGCTTGTAATACCCTTTATCCAGTAATTAATATCTGACAATAAATCCTGCCTTCTGCGGGATTTTTTTTGAAATTATTTCCGTATCTGAGAAAAATATGGTAAATTTCTTTTTCATTTAAAAATCTCTGATCATGGCAAACAGTAAGGCAAAGAAACAACCTAAAGCAAAAATTGCTAGGAAGGCCGATTTATATCATGATATTGAACCTGAAAAAAGGAAGAAACTAAACCGCAAAGATTACGAAAAATTGCTTTTGAAGCTCGAAATTGAAATGGTCAAGCTTCAGGAATGGGTGAAGGCAAACAAATTAAAGGTAGTTGTTGTGTTTGAAGGAAGGGATGCTGCCGGAAAGGGTGGTGTAATAAAAACAATTGCAGGATGCATGAATCCAAGAATATGCAGAATAGTGGCTCTTGGGATACCCACCGAGAAGGAGAAGACTCAGTGGTATTTTCAGAGATATGTTTCCCAGCTGCCTGCAGGGGGAGAGATCGTCCTTTTCGACAGGAGCTGGTACAACAGGGCAGGAGTTGAAAAGGTAATGGGATATTGTACCAACGAGGAGTATGAAGAGTTCCTCAGAGCATGCCCTGAATTTGAAAAGATGCTTATCAGATCAGGTACAATACTTGTTAAATATTGGTTTTCTGTTAGTGATCATGAGCAGGAAAATCGTTTTCAGGACAGGATCAAGGATCCTACCAAAAGATGGAAAATCAGTCCTATGGATGTCGAATCCCGCGATAAATGGGTAGAATATTCCATGGCGAAAGACAAAATGTTCTCATTTACCGATACCAAACAATGCCCATGGTATGTTGTACATGCAGATGATAAGAAAAGAGCCCGCTTGAATTGCATTGAACATCTGCTTTCACTTGTTCCATATAAAGATCTTACCCCGAAACCTTTTAAACTTCCTCCTTTAATGCACGATGTGGCATATGTCAGGCCTCCTGTTACGGATCAAACCTTCGTGCCGGAAAAGTATTGATTATCAAGACAAAAGATAAAAGTTAAAAGACAAAAGTCTTGAAGCAATAGTTTTATTTTATAAATCTTTTGTTTCTTCTTTTGTCTTTATACTTTTATTCCCGCGTTGGGATTTGGCTTCACCGAGCTCCACTTCGTTCCGGTTCGTCACTTGTTCCTCAACTTTTTACTTTTATCTTTATACTTTTGTCTTTAATAAATTACCATGTCTTCCAAACCAACAATACCAAAAGGAACCAGGGATTTCTCAACTGAAGAGATGCTGAAGCGCGAATATATTTTTGAAACCATAAAAAACGTATTCAGGTTATATGGGTATCAGCCCATTGAAACTCCCGCTATGGAAAATCTGTCAACTCTGCTTGGAAAGTATGGTGAAGAGGGAGATAAACTTCTGTTCAGAATACTGAATTCCGGTGATTTTTTGTCGTCAGTTACTGATGAAGATATGAACAGAAGGGAGAGTGTCGGATTATCTTCAAAGATATGTGAAAAAGGCTTAAGATATGATCTGACTGTTCCATTTGCCAGATATGTTGTACAGCATCGCGATACTATAATATTTCCGTTTAAAAGATACCAGATTCAACCTGTCTGGAGGGCTGACAGACCCCAGAAAGGAAGATACAGAGAGTTCTTTCAATGCGATGTGGATGTTATTGGAAGTGATTCATTATTAAATGAGTATGAGCTTATAAAGATTATTGATGATATTTTCGGCAGGCTGAAAATAGAATCTGTAATTAAAATCAATAACCGAAAGATTCTTACAGGGATTGCAGGTTTCATTGGTGAAGAGGATAGAATTGGTGATATAACGGTTGCGATTGACAAGCTTGAAAAGATAGGCGTTGAAGGTGTTAATGAGGAGTTGCGTATCAAGGGTTTATCTTCAAAAGCAATATCTAATCTGCAACCAATACTGGAATTAACCGGGAGCACAGAAACCAAGCTTGGGAAACTGGGTGAAGTACTTTCTCAATCAGAAACAGGGATGAAAGGTATTACCGAGTTACAGACACTCTTTGCTTATATTGAAAACACCTCTTTATCCTGTGATGTTGAACTGGATATTACGCTTGCCCGGGGATTAAATTATTATACCGGAGCCATTATTGAGGTAAAGTCGAAGAATGTAAGTATTGGAAGTATTTGTGGTGGTGGGCGTTACGATAATCTGGCAGGAGTTTTTGGATTGGAAGGGGTATCCGGTGTCGGGATCTCTTTCGGAGCCGACAGGATATATGATGTTCTTATGCAGTCAGATCTTTTTAATGATATCAAAGTATCTTCAACTGAAGTACTGGTAGTTAATTTTGGTAAGGAGGAGACCAGGTACGCTCTTCAAATTCTGGATCTTCTGCGCAGGCTTGATGTAAGCACAGAATTTTATCCTGATGCTGTGAAACTTAAGAAACAGATCTCATATGCCGACTCAAAAAAGATACCATATATAATTATTGCTGGTGAAGATGAAATTAGCAGAAATGAAATTACCATAAAGATAATGTCTTCCGGCGAACAGGCTAAAATGCCTTTGAAAGATCTTGAGTCTTTTGTAAAAGGGGAGATCAAGCAAGCAAGATTATTATAAATATAACCACAGGCTGTTAAATCTCTTAATAAATGAACCATAGAATCTCTCCTGAAAATCTGAACCTTGAAACGATACAGGAAATTGTCAGCAGAAGTATTAAGCTATCCCTGTCAAAGGAATCAATAGATCTTATTGCTCACTGCAGAGAGTACCTTGATCGTAAATTAAAAAACAACACTTCACCCATCTATGGTATTACCACTGGTTTTGGTTCTCTTCAGAGCAGGACAATAAGCAGCGATCAGCTTAATAAACTCCAGGAAAATCTTGTTATGTCACATGCTTGTGGTACAGGTCCTGAAGTACGGGAAGAGATAGTCAGACTTATGCTGCTTCTTAAAATTCATGCCTTAAGCTTTGGAAAATCTGGAGTTCAGGTAGCGACAATTCAACGCCTGATAGATTTCTTTAATGAGGAGATCACTCCTGTTGTCTACGAACAAGGATCTCTGGGAGCTTCAGGGGATCTCGCTCCCCTTGCTCACCTGGTACTTCCATTACTGGGAATGGGTGAGGTCATATACAAGGGGAAAAGGTATAAAACCAGTACAATTCTGAATAAATTTGGATGGTCGCCTGTGCAATTACAATCTAAAGAAGGACTTGCACTCCTGAATGGCACTCAGTTCATGAGCGCTTATGCTGTATATATTATTTCGTTGTCAGAGAGACTTTCAGAAATTGCAGATATAACCTCAGCCATCTCTTTCGAAGCATATGACGGAAGACCAGATCCGTTTTTTGAGATTGTTCATGCTATACGACCACATAAGGGTCAGATAATCACAGCAGGAAATATAAGAAATATATTGAAGGGAAGTCAATTGATCTCTTCTTCAAAAGCTCATGTCCAGGATCCCTATTCTTTCCGTTGTATACCTCAGGTACATGGTGCAAGTAAAGATGCCATAAGTCATGCGAAATCGGTAATTCTTACAGAAGTTAATTCTGTCACTGATAACCCGACAATATTTCCCGATGAAGATATGATTGTATCCGGAGGAAATTTTCATGGCCAGCCGCTTGCCTTAATTTTCGACTATCTGTCCATTGCACTGGCTGAGTTAGGAAGCATCTCTGAAAGAAGAGTATACAGGTTAATTGCCGGTCAGCGTGGTCTCCCGGAATTTCTTGTTGCTAATCCCGGTCTGAATAGTGGATTCATGATACCACAGTATACTGCAGCTTCGATTGTCAGTCAGAACAAACAGTTATGTACTCCCTCATCAGTGGATTCTATACCATCTTCTAACGAACAGGAAGATCATGTGAGTATGGGTGCAAACGGGGCTACCAGATTGTTGCGTGTGGCAGAAAATCTCGAAAAGATCCTCGCTATTGAATTATTTACTGCTGCCCAGGCTCTTGAATTCCGAAGACCTCTCAGATCTTCTGAATATATTGAAGGATTCGTTAAATCGTTCCGTGAATCCGTACCGTTTATTGAAGATGATAAAGTAATGTATGGTGAAATTGCCAAATCTATTGATTTTGTTAGAAACTGTAATTACAGACAAAACCATCCATCCAATAATTTATAAATCGGGCCGTGGGGGCATGCGTTGTTGTTGCCGGGTGCCCTGCAACTCGTTAAGAAGCTGAACCTTATACTGATTTTCTACCTGATAGAACCTTATTACTTTTGCGGGTGGCAGCAACTCTTTAAGTTTGTTATGAAAAGATACAGCGAGAGATGATTCCTGTACCATTGTTGACATCAGTTTATCTCCAAGTTCAGTAAGCTGGTTATCATTAAGTGTACTTTCATTCTGATTATAATTCCTGATAATCGAATTTCTCTCAACCTGAATGATATTCTTCTGCTTCTGATATTCGTTATATACCGGCCAGAATTTTTCAGCCTCCCGGGAAGAAAGATTTAATCTCCTTGTAAAGAATGCAACTTTATATGCATTCAGTTTATCAAGATTCGGGTTTTGGGCTTTTGTCCTGATTACAGGAATCATCAGTATTATCAGGATAACAATTATACCTCTTCTCATAGTTTCGAACTTAAAGATGTTCATAAATATCGTTAATTTCTATATTATCAAGTAAAAGATAATCAATAATGTCTGTCTTATCAATTATCGGTAAGTCTTCAAAAAGATCAAGAGAAGCAGCACTCTCCTCAAGTGTTAGCATATCAATATCGTTCATAAATGTTTCAGGATAGTCGGTATAGATAAATTCAGTTAACTGTGAATTCTGTTTTTGAAATGTCAGTAGTTTTATCGCACTGTAACTAAGAATAATGAAACCGGCAACAGACGCTGCAACCAGAAGGTAGGGCCTTAATCTGACATATAAACCTGCTTTTGTAACTTCCTGGTTATTTCCGGAAGTAACAGATATTATTTTTTTGTTCACATCCTCAAAGTAGTTTTCAGGTACTTTGAAGGGATTCTTTCCTGGTATTTCATTTAGCTTTTGCATCATTCATTTAGATAGTTAAGGATCAAAAAGGTTTAACCTTCACCTATGATTTTTTCTATTTTTTTTACAGCATGATGATAAGATGCTTTTAGCGCACCTTCTGAAGTATTCAGGACTTTACTCATCTCCTGGTATGGCATCTCATCGAAATATTTTAAATTGAAAACAATACGTTGTTTGTCAGGCAGTTGCAGAATGGCATTCTGGAGTTTAACCTCTGCTTCTTCACCATCAAACCATGAATTTCCTTCAAGGGAACTGGCAAAGTGGCTTTCAAGATCATCCAGCGAAACGGCTGCATTTCTCTTTCTTTTGTTAATTAATGCCAGGGCTTCGTTTGTTGCGATGGTGTATAGCCATGTATAAAGTGAACTTTCACCTCTGAAATTCTGAATACCTTTCCATGCATTTATAAATGTGTTCTGCAGTGCATCATCAGCATCCTCGTGAAGTATAACAAGCCGTCGTATATGCCAGTACAACCTGGAACTGTATTTTTCCACAACAAGCCGGAATCCCTTTTCCAGATCGGTCTTGAGTAATTCAGAAATGTTATCCTCGGGCTTAATACTACTCAATTGCAATTACGATTTACCCTTTTGATACTAATAACTATGAAAGGTTTAAAGATAGAAAATTTATTTACTCCCCCTGCCTGCCGGCAGGCAGGCAACCCCCCAAATGGGGGGGCTAATGCACGTTTAAAATTGTAATTTACCTAAATATTATAGTTTTATCCCTTTTTTCTTACCCTCCACACCCAAATCAGGCTTATAGCTTATTAAGGTCTTAAAGTCCCCCATTTGGGGGATTTAGGGGGTTGATAAAATTGAATTATCCCAGAATAATGATAAATTTGCCACCTAACAGATTAATATAAGCTGATGGCTCTTCAATGCGGAATTATAGGGATAACTAATGTTGGAAAAACAACAATCTTTAATTGTATCTCCAATACAAAAGGGGAGACAAATGCTTTTGCTTTCAGTGCAACAAAATCAAATATCGGGATTGTACAGGTTCCCGATCAAAGATTATATGAGCTTGAAAAACATCAGGCTACTGAAAGAATTATACATACTACCATTGAGATAGTCGATATCCCCGGATTGGCTAAAGGATCTAACAAGGGCGAGGGTGTTGGCAACAAATTTTTAGGAGATATACGGAACACTGATGCATTAATACATGTATTGAGATGTTTTGATGATGACAAATTACCTCATATCGACGGCTCAGTCGACCCTGTTCGTGACCTGGAGACAATCGATCTTGAGTTGCAGGTTAAAGATCTCGAGTCGGTCGAAAAAAAAATTGAACGTCTTGAAAGGACAGCAAAAACTGGAGATAAGGATGCAAAGCGAGGGGTAGAAATCCTGAATCAATACAGGGAACACTTCGAAAATTTCGGCAATGCAAGAACACTCGAGATAAAAGATGAGGAGAGAAAATATGTTGATGACCTGTTTCTTCTCACAATGAAACCTGTGATGTATGTTTGTAATGTTGATGAGAAGTCAGCTGTTGGAGGCAATGAGTATGTAGAGAGGGTAAAGAACTTCCTTCATGATAAAAACGTTGAGATTCTGATTATTGCCGGTGCAATTGAGGCTGAAATTGCTGAACTCGAAAATAATGACGACAGAATGGCGTTTCTTAATGATGCAGGTCTTGATGAGCCTGGTGTTGATAAACTTGTAAGAGCAGCCTACAAAATGCTTAATTTACAGACATTTTTCACTGTAGGGCCCAAGGAGATAAGAGCATGGACAATAAAGAAAGGAATGACAGCACCTCAGGCATCAGGTGTAATTCATAGTGACCTGGAAAGAGGATTTATAAGAGCTGAAGTCATGAAGTATATTGATTTTATCTCACTGGGTTCAGAGCACGCATGCAGGGAAGCCGGTAAATTTAATATTGAGGGAAAGAATTATATTGTTGAGGATGGTGATATCCTCCATATACGATTTAACGTATAAAATAATTATGAAGAAACGTTTTCTGATATTACTGGTGGCAATATCCGTACTTGGACAAAGGTCTTACTCACAGGATAAAACCAAGGATACCAGACTGCGTGATATAATACAACAATATGGACAGGTTGAGGTAACTATTCCCTTTAAAGAGATTAGCGACTTTGACAATCTCACACGAAATGTTTCGATTCTATCTGTCAGGGATGGATTAGTGCATATTAGCCTGTCACAACTGACTGTCGAGTGGTTTAGCATACAGGAATTCTATTATTTTATTATTGAAAAGGTTGATAATAAGGGTGTTGTCTCAGCGCTTAGTGTTATCCAGGCAATGGAGTGGGATACCTATCCTTCCTATTTGCAGTACGACTCCATTATGCAAAGTTTTATTAACATCTATCCCGGATTATGCCACCTTGATACAATAGGTACAAGTGTAAATGGCAGGCTCGTGCTTGCACTTAAAATATCAGATAACCCGGGTAGTGATGAAAATGAACCTGAAGTGTTCTATTCATCAACTATACATGGCGATGAAACAGGTGGATATATACTTATGCTTAGGCTGGCAGATTATCTTCTTAAAAATTACAATTTGAATAGCAGGGTAAAAAGTCTTGTCGATAATCTTGAGATATGGATTAATCCCCTGGCCAATCCTGATGGTACATACAGAACAGGCAATATTATATCCTCTCCTATAAGGTATAATGCCAACGGAGTTGACCTCAACCGGAATTTCCCGGATCCGTTTCAGCCACTGGTAATTCAGCAAAAGGAAAACATCGACATGATTAAGTTCATGCGCTTACACAGGTTTGTAATATCTGCAAATTTCCATGCAGGGGCAGAAATTGTAAATTATCCCTGGGACAGGTGGATTACTAAGTTTCATGCCGATGATTCCTGGTTTAAAAGCATCAGCAGGGCTTATGTTGATACGGTACATGCCTTTTCCGTACCCTCTTATATGAATTCATATGATAATGGAATTGTTCGTGGTGCCGTATGGTATATAATTTATGGCGGAAGACAGGATTTTGTCACCAGCGAACTTCAGGGACGGGAAGTTACAATTGAACTTGATTATGACCATGTTACGCCAGCGGCACAACTCAATCTGCTATGGGATAATAATTGGCACTCTTTGATCGGGTATCTTGAAAATGCCTTATACGGGATCCATGGCCAGGTACGTAATGCAATTACATCGGACCCAGTGGCTGCCAGGATTTTCATTGCAGGTCACGATACTGATAGTTCTCATGTTTATTCCGACACCTTAACCGGTAGTTTTGTAAGACTTCTTTCACCGGGCACCTGGAACCTCACCTTATCTGCCACAGGATACAATGACACCACCCTGACCAGCATAATTGTTCTGGAAGGGCAAAGAACAGATATTGTAGTTGATATGGTTCCCGCAATAAACAGCATTGACACAACTAATCCGGAAAAGCCGGTTCTTTATCCCAATCCTGCAACAAGTGTAATAAAAGTTCTGCTTCCTGATCCAATTGCCGGAACAGTTAATGTCAGGATAATAAATTCATCGGGAAGATTAATCAAAGACTTTAGTACCGAAGTGAATCCGGGAATACCTCTGATTATCAGTGTAAAAGAGTTAATGAGTGGTACTTATTCAGCAGTTTTCACCAACTCTGTTACAAAAACTGTTTTCAAAGGCAGGTTCATGGTTATTAAATAATTCTCACCTTTTGCTTCTGACATTAAAAGAACTATTTTTGCCCATTACTTTTTGTATAGTGGAATTTATTTGTATTCATACATAGTTTGAAAAAAAAATAACATGTTGGAGAGTCTATTAAGAAGATTGGCCGGAGGAATACTACTGGCATCATTATTTGTAAGAATTTCAGGTCAGGGAGCTTATCTTCCGCCGGAAAAACCACGGCTTGTAATTGGAATAATAGTTGAACAGTTGAAATATGATCAGCTTGAGAAATTCAGGGATAAGATGGGGGAGAATGGTATAAGGAGGCTCATTAATGAGGGAACCTATTATAAAAATTCATCGTTTGAATATATGCTTACCCAGTCAGCTCCGGGTCACGCTACAATATCAACCGGTGCAGAACCTTCATTTCACGGGATCACTTCCGACAGCTGGTATTTACCTCTTCGGAATGAACTTATTTTTTGTTCTCAGGATATATCAGTCAGTCCTGTCGGGGGAAGTTTTGAATCCGGATTGCATTCTCCTGTAAACCTCCAGGCATCAACTTTTTCCGATGAACTGGAGATGGCTACGAATAAGAAGGCAAAAGTTTTTTCAATCGGATTAAAGGAAAATTCGGCAATTTTCTCAGCAGGCCATGCTGCAGATGGTGCCTATTGGTTTGATAATGTAACCGGAACATGGATGTCGAGTACTTACTATATGGAGGATCTCCCTTTCTGGGTTACGGAGTTTAATGGAATGAAGCAGTCAGAATCATACCTTAATAGCACCTGGAGTCTGTTAAGACCGGCACAGGATTATTTAAACTGTATTGTTGATACAAACAATTTCGAAGCAGGTTTTAATGGGATCAATTATTTTCCATATGATCTTAAAAAGTTGAGATCAAAGGGGATAGCCGGATTGAGAAATGATTTTTCCCTTCTCCGGGAAACTCCTTTTGGCAACTCTTTTACAACCCGCTTTGCTCTCAGGCTAATTGAGAAGGAGAACCTGGGCAAGGATGATATTACAGATTACATTACAATATGCTACTCTTCTACTGACTATATAGGACACCGGTTTGGACCATCTTCAGTGGAGATGGGAGATGCTATTTTACGACTCGACGATGAGGTCAGGAATCTGCTATCTTACCTGAATGATAGTATCGGGAAGAGGAATATTCTGATATACTTTACAGCCGCTCATGGAATTTCAGAAGTTCCTGCCGTTCTTGAATACAACCGGATTCCAGCAGGGTATTTCAGACAGAACCAGGCATTACAACTGCTCAGGAGTTATCTTAATGCTGTCTACGGCGAGGGCGACTGGGTTAAAGGTTATTCTGAAAGACAGATTTTCCTTAACAGAACCTTGATTGAGGATGCACGCCTGTCACTCGAAGAGGTACAAAAAAAAGTTGCACGTTTTCTTGTCCAGTTTACAGGTGTAGCCTCAGCTTATCCATATTCAGCTTTTGAGGCAAATGACTTTGGAAATGGAAACCTCAAAAGGATTATAAACAATTTTAGTCCTCAACGTTCGGGAGATGTGATAGTTACTCTTAATCCAGGCTGGGTCGAAAAGGAGGGGGATTCCATAACAAATCATAACTCACCCTATGAATATGATAACCATGTTCCGCTCATATGGTATGGCTGGTCAGTTAACAGGTCAACAGTTTCCAGAAAGGTAAATATGACTGATATTGCGGTTACCCTTTCATCTTTATGTAAGGTGCCATACCCCAATGCATGCACTGGAGAACCTCTCATTGAGTTATTCAGATAACCGGATTATTTCCTGAGTTCATCCCTTATCCTGCAGGCCTCATTTAGAAGTTCGGGGTTTGTTTCACACCCATTGCCCAATATCACAAGATCGGCTCCTGCATTGAATATTTCTTCAACCTCTTTCATGGTTGTTATTCCACCACCAACAGCTAATGGTATTGAAATATTCTCCCTGACAGATCTGATAACATTAATGGGTACCGGTTTTGTTGCTCCGCTGCCGGCTTCGAGATAGATAATCCGAAGTCCCAGCATCTCGCCTGCAAGCGCTGTTGCAACAGCTATTTCAGGTTTATCGGCCGGGATTGCTTCTGTCTGGCTGATATATTCAACGGATGTTTTCGTACCACAGCTGACCAGAATATATCCAGCAGAAATGACTTTTTCCTTAATATCCTTGAGGAATGGCGCTGCAATTACATGATTTCCAATGAGTAATTCAGGATTTCGACCTGAGATTAGTGACAGGAGCAGGATTGCATCAACGTTATGTGTGAGCTGAAGAAGGTTTCCGGGGAACAATATTACAGGTATAGTGCAATGTTCTCTTATATTGTCGATTAAAACATCAATACTATTGAATGTAAGGCTTCCTCCGGCAAGAATGTAATCTGTTTTATTCTCCTCTGCAATTTTAAGGAGTTTTTGCAGGGTATCTCCTTTAGCTTTATCTGGGTCCAGAAGAAGGGCTATACTCTTTTTGCCCGGGAAACTGTCTGTTTTCATAATTTTTCTTTGTCCATACAATGGCATAATTATCGTATTTTGAATAGAAAAGATCAAAGGGTTCGTTTATTTTTTCGGTATGCACTTTCCCTTTTATTTCTCCTGATTCTTTTAAATTAAAAGGAGTAATTGTTATATTATTTCTTACGCTGATACCCTCTTTGTCGCATATTTTAAAAAGAGCTTCCTTAGCACACCAGTGAACATACAGATGGTATTTACGATCATCAATCTCCTTTGTTACTTTTTCCTTCCTGTTTAAGAATTTAAAGGCCAGGGATGCAATGTTTGAACTCATATATTCCAGGTCAATACCAACCTTTTCATTTGTACTTAATAAAATTGCAGTGAGTTTATACGAATGCGAAATGCTGATAAATCTTGATCCATCCTGAAGGAATGGCTTGTTATTTTTATTATATACGATTTTTGCATCTTGCCCGATAAGTTCAGAGAGCAATGCCCTTACACTTAAAAACTCAAGTTTTCTTGAATTACTTTTAAATCCTTTATATCTCCTCTTCTCTTCACCATCCAGCATAACAAGGCTTAAAAGAGTATCCAGGTCCTCTTCAATTTTCCAAACCCCAAGTATGGAAAACTCGTTTAAGAAATGTTTTGTTAAGCAACCCATTGAAAGGTATTAAGGATTATTATTCTTTCCATTTTAGAGTCTCAATCAGATGGATGATATCCTCCCTGAAAAAGTTAATTACAGGTTCCAGTGAATCTGCATTTGGCTCTGCAGAAAAATATAGGGATCCTCTCAGAAAATGATTTACACTGTCTATTAAATAAAACTGGCAGGCTGTTGCCGTATTTCCTTTGAGATCATAAAGAATCCCGTAAACCCTGTTTTCACGATTATTAATCACCTGTTCTTTTATTGCATCGGCTTTAGAAATGTGGTTTTTAACATTCATCCTGTAAGTTTCGCCCATAATAGTATCAAAACTATTTGTTACATTCTTATATGTCAGATAGATTTTGGAATGAAATGCTGGAAATTCAATATTAAACCAGCCGGGTTCGCTCCTGTCACCAGCCTGGATATTTATATGTCCGTATGCCGGATATTCAAATGAAAATGGCATATCAGTTGCTTTTACGTTGCTCTGATCAAATACCAGATATTTCTTTTCAGGAAGATCGATGCGGAAATATCCATTGGGCTTAGGTATGGCTACCTCCCTGCAACTGAAACCAACAATAACATTTACTATTATTATCAAAAGAATGATCTTATTGAATCTGGCTATCATCTTCATTAATTTCAACACGTATCTCCTTTATTCTTCTCCTGTCGGCTGATTGAATTCTGAAAATATATTTTCCGAATTTGATTGTCTGGTTTATTTCAGGTATTTCACCCTTCAGTTCAAGAATTAAACCGGCCAGAGTTTCTGCTTCTCCTCTCACCCCGTCAAATATATCCTCTTCTATTTCAATGATCTTACAAAAGTCATTCAATAATATTTTACCTTCAAAAACATATGTTTTATCATCAATTTTACGGAACAATAACTGGTTCCCATCACTCTCATCAGTTATTTCACCAACAATCTCTTCAAGGATATCTTCAAGTGTGATTATTCCCGATGTTCCTCCATATTCATCTATTACCACAGCCATATGCATCTTCTTTGTTTGAAATTCCTTAAGAAGATCATTTATCTTTTTTGTCTCGGGGACGAAGTAGGGAGGACGCAGTAGAGACTGCCATTTAAAACTGCCGGGATTGTTAGTATAGGGAAGAACATCTTTTGCATAAAGTATACCCTTTACATTATCAAATGATTGTGAATAAACAGGAATTCTTGAGAAGCCCGAATTGATTATAACAGAGACAATCTTATCAAAACCCATTTTGATGTCAACTGTGGTTACATCCATCCTCGGACACATTATAGCACTGACATTAATATTCCCGAAATTGACAATTCCTTTCAGAATTTTATCATCCTCATCGAATTTATCAGAAGTGAGCTCCAGCGCATCAGAAAGGTCATCCATGCTGATGTTTGACTGCTTGGTTCCCGACCTTTTTTTTACAAACGATGAGGAGAATATCAATAGTGAAGTCACAGGGTAGAAAACTTTTTCAAGAATTGTTAAGGGGTAGGCCATAAACAGAGCCATCTCAACATGATTCCTGGTTGCATACACTTTTGGTAATATCTCGCCGAAAAACAGAAGCAGAAAAGTTATAACAATAATATTTATCAAAAACCCTATTACAGGTTCAGAGCTGAAGTCAAACATTTTGGAACTTAAAAAGGCGGCAAGTAATACAATTGCTATATTAATTGTGTTGTTTCCAACAAGTACAGTGCTAAGAAGTTTTTCCGGATTGTTATATAGGTTAAGAGCAGCCTGCGCCCTTTTGCTCTTGTTGCTCTTGAGCTTTTCTATGTCGTCAGGTCTGAAAGAAAAATATGCAACCTCTGAACCTGACATAAGTGCGGATATAAACAGGAGGAGACAGAGTATAATAAGCCCGATAATTATTTTGAGATCAGGGACACTGACAGTAACTCCTGATAATACAGAAATAAAAGAAAGTGAATATACAGGTTCCAATTGGTTTTTTTTAGTAAAACTTGCTAAAAGGGAAGATCATCCTCATTCAGACCAGGGCCCGTTTCTTCTTCAGGAAAATTTACCTGATCAGGCCCATCCTTTATTGCAGAACCAGTAGTATATGATGCAGCTGATTCATTTACAGCGGACCCAGATTCCTGGTTTTCATTTCTGACCGGTTCGGTTGCCCTGGTACTATTGACTGCTGCCTGTTTTTTATCGAGAAGGAGCAAAGTATCTGCAAGAATCTCGGTTATATATTTATTATTTCCTTCCTTATCGACATACGAGCGGGTCTTTATCTTCCCGACAATATATAATTGTGCACCCTTCTTAACAGTTTTCTCAGCAACTTCGGCCAGGGCACGCCATAATACAATGTTATGCCATTCTGTAGAAGTTATTGTTTCACCCTGCTGGTTGGTATATGTTTCACTTGTTGCCAGAGGAAAAGTTGCTTTGGCAACACCCTTATCAAAATATCTTACTACCGGATCTTTTCCAACATTTCCGACAAGTATAACTTTATTGATTGACATGTAGTTATGTATTTATTAATATTTCATATTCCGGAATGTAAAGTTAACGAAAAATTGCTTTATACAACCATAGCGATGATTAAATGATGAAAGCTCATAATATCAATATTTTAAGAAACAATTTTAGAATTAGCCAATATCATTGATTAATATCAGGGAATTATGCATCATTTACCTATTTCATTGTATTTAAGGCATTAATAATATAAAAAAAATAAAATTATTATGTAAGTGTTTCAATTTAACTAAATAATATTTTTATATTTGCACTATTGAAAAAACGAATACTCAAAATAATTTGTTGAATTTTAAACTTCAGGAAAAATGACTAAAGCAGACATTGTTAATGAAATTGCCAAAAACACTGGTATTGAAAAAGTAACAGTCCAGAAAACTGTTGAAGCCCTAATGGAAACTGTTAAAGATTCTATGGTAAAAGGTAATAACGTATATCTTAGAGGCTTTGGAAGCTTCATCGTTAAGAAAAGAGCTAAGAAGACAGCCAGGAATATCTCCAAGAATACCACTATTATTATTCCGGCACATAACATACCAGCTTTCAAACCGGCAAAATCTTTCATAACCAAGGTTAAATCACACGTTAAGAAATAATTTTCTATGCCAAGCGGTAAAAAAAGGAAAAGACATAAGATGGCCACTCACAAACGCAAAAAGCGTTTGAGGAAGAATAGACATAAGAAGAAGTAGCAGATCAGCAAGTGGTCACGCAACCGATATAGTAAACCTAAAGATCTGATGGTCTTTAGGTTTATTGTTACAATACATCGGATCTTGCTGATCATATATTAACTCAGCTTAATATAGTGAAGTGGTAAACAAGGATTTAATCATTGATGTTGGTGATTCCGAGGTTTCTTTAGCGTTGTTGGAAGACAAGCAGTTAATTGAGTTAAACAAGGAAAAACGAAATATTCAGTTTTCAGTCGGGGATATTTACCTGGGAAAGGTAAAGAAGATCATGCCCGGATTGAATGCTGCCTTTATTAATGTAGGTTACGAACGCGATGCGTTCCTGCATTATCTCGACCTGGGTGCCCAGTTCAGAACTCAGCATAAGTATTATATGACTGCCGTTCAGAAACAGGGTAAAGTACCCCCTGTCCACAGATTCAAACCTGATCAGGATATTGAAAAAGATGGCAAGATAACAGATGCCTTAACAACAGGTCAGACTGTCATTGTTCAGGTTACCAAGGAACCCATATCAACCAAAGGTCCAAGACTTGCTGCAGAAATATCTCTTGCAGGAAGGAACCTGGTTCTTATGCCATATTCAGATAAAGTCTCAGTATCTTCAAAAATAGAGAGCATTGAGGAGAAAAATCGCCTTAAGAATCTGGTGCAGAGTATAAAACCAAGGAATTATGGTGTTATAGTAAGAACTGTTGCCGAAGGGAAAAAAGTCTCTGTCCTCGATGCTGAACTCAGGGAACTGGTTCGCAAATGGGAATCAGCTTTCATCACAGTGAAAAGGGAGACAAAAACACCACGTCTGTTCATTGGAGAAATGAACAGGACTTCTACTATCTTAAGGGATATGCTTAATGTCACGTTTAACAGTATTTATATAAACGATGCTGTCTTAGCTGAAGACATACGCAGATATATCAGAGAAATAGCTCCGGAAAAAGAGAAGATAGTAAAAGAGTATAAAAGCACACTTCCGATATTTGACCATTTTGGTATCAATAAGCAGATCAAGGCACTATTTGGTAAAACAATCTCATTCAAGCATGGTGCATATCTTATAATAGAGCATACTGAAGCCCTGCATGTTATTGATGTAAATAGTGGAAACCGTTCAAGATCGGGCAATGACCAGGAATTGAATGCTCTTGAAGTAAACATAGAAGCTGCAATAGAAATTGCCAGACAATTGAGACTAAGGGATATGGGCGGGATTATTGTTGTTGATTTTATCGATATGCAATCAAGTGACTATAAGCAACAACTCTACGATAAAATGAAGGAGATTATGGCAAACGACAGGACGAAACATAATATCCTCCCTTTGACTAAATTCGGACTGATGCAAATTACGCGTCAGAGAGTCAGGCCTGAGATGAATATAGTAACAAACGAAAAATGCCCATCCTGCCAGGGTACTGGTGAAACAAAACCAACTATTCTCTTCACTGATGAGCTCGAAAGAGGATTGTCATTTATTGTAGGTAAAATAAAAACCAGGAGGCTTATTCTAAATGTTCATCCATTTGTGGCATCATTCCTTAAAAGAGGTATAATTCCAATCTTTCGTAAATGGAATTTTAAATACAGGATCAGTCTGAGGGTGCAGGCAATCACCTCATATCATATGCTTGAGTACCATTTTTACGACCTTGAAGATAATGAGATAGACCTGTTTTAATAAAGTGCTTAAGGCTCAGGGCACGGAGCGTAAAGCAAAAAATGATATAAAATTCTAAATAGTGATGAGAAAACTTATACTTTTAATATCCTTTATACTTTTTACCTTATTTACTTCCGCTCAGATATATGACCCTGTAACGTGGGAGTTCGGTTATGAGAAAAAGGGAGATAGGCAGTATGAACTGATATTTACTGCATCTATTGAAGAACATTCCCATATATATGCAATGAAAATTCCTGACGGAGGACCTATTCCAACCTCTTTTGTTTTCGACACTATACCAGACTATATACTTGAAGGTGACACATATGAGGTTACAGAAGCGGTTGAAACTCTTGATGAGGCTTTTGGTTTTAAAATCAAAACTTTTAGTAACAGAGCAGAGTTCAGGCAAAAAATCACTGCTGTTTCATCCTCCTTTACTGTTTCAGGTATTGTAAATTTTATGGCTTGTAATAATGTCACATGTTCTCCTCCAAAAGATGTTGAATTTGCTGTTATGATAGCCGATAGGAATATTGAAACTACAATATCATCCGGCGAATCATTCATATATGAATCAGATGCAGCACTGTCTGACAGGGGATTGTTAAAATTCTTCCTTATCTCACTGTTAGCCGGTTTTGCAGGGATATTAACTCCATGTGTATTTCCAATGATACCAATGACGGTTGCTTTCTTTTCACAGGGATCAGAAAACAGGGGCAAAGCTGTTGCTAAGGCTGTTATTTTTGGTCTCTCTATTGTTCTGATTTACTCTTCTCTTGGAATTATTGTATCTCTGACTAGTGCAGGTGCCGGTTTTGCTAATGCTTTGAGTACACACTGGATCCCTAATATGCTCTTCTTTATATTATTTGTTGTTTTTGCAGTATCTTTTTTCGGAGCATTTGAAATTGTCTTACCCAATAAATGGGTTACAAGCGCAGACTCTAAAGTTGGTAAGGGAGGGATGCTGGCAGCATTTTTTATGGGACTGACCACTGTGATCGTCTCCTTTTCATGTACAGGACCTATCATTGGTGCTCTCCTGGTAGAGGCTGCAACAGGCGATGTTTTAAGACCAACAATAGGCATGATAGGTTTTGGAGTTGCTTTTGCTCTTCCCTTTACAGTCTTTGCGCTCTTTCCCTCTATTATGAGCAGGATACCCAAATCGGGGGGCTGGTTGAATTCCATTAAAGTGGTTCTTGGTTTTATAATGCTTGCCTTCAGTATGAAATTTCTTATGACAGTTGACAGTGTTTATTCGCTTGGCATCATATCAAGAGATATCTACCTCGCAATATGGATTGGCCTCTTTTCAATTCTTGGATTATATCTTATGGGAAAGATTAAATTCTCTCATGACAGCGATGTCCAGTATATTGGCACTTTCAGATTATTCCTGGTTATTGCGGTCTTTTCGTTCGTTATATATATGATCCCCGGCCTCTTCGGATCTCCTTTAAAGGGACTATCAACCTTTTTACCCCCTTCAACAACTACCGAGTTCAGTATTTCAAGACTAATTTTTGAGAACAGGAACAATAGCGGGAGTATAGATGTAAAATCTAACCTTAGCCAGCTTTGTTCTGAACCCAAATACAGTGAATTTCTTGACATGCCGCTGGGTCTTGAAGGTTATTTTGATTATGAACAGGGTCTTGCCTGTGCGAAAGAGCAGGGGAAGCCGGTCTTGATAGAATTCAAGGGACATGCTTGTGCCAACTGTAAGCTTATGGAAGCAAAGGTATGGTCCGACCCTGAGGTACTCAGAAGGCTAAGGGATAATTTTGTGATAATTGCCCTGTATGTCGATGACAGAACTCAATTGCCAGAAAATGAATGGATTGTTTCTGCTCTTGATGGCAAACTGAAAAAGACGATAGGTAAAATAAATGAAGAACTTGAGATATCGAAGTTTAGGACCAATGCCTTACCTCTTTATATAATTGCCGATTATTCCGGAAATCCTCTGAATAAACCGATGCCGACAAATCTGAATGTTGAAGAGTATAAAAAGTGGCTTGATGAGGGATTGGCACTTTTTAACTCCTCCAGCACAAAATAACTTAAGCATTTTTCTCTGTGTAGCTCTGTGGTACTCTGTGTCCCTCTGTGAAAGTTCTTTTTATTTTGTTACACAGACCTGCCTGCCGGCAGGCAGGGAGCCACAGAGAAGACACTGAGGGGCACAGAGGTAAGAAATTAAAACTTACCGAACTTAAAGGTAACCATATAGCTTAACCCCTTAAGCGATTCGGAGCTTGCTGTTGACGTTCCGGAAAATCCTACATTAAATGCAGTAGGAAATCTGTAAGTTGCACCGACCGCCAAACGGAAAAACCTGGTCAGATTAAGTTCAAGTTCAACACCGGGTTCAGCTATCAGGAATGTTTCAGAATCCTCTATCAGATTGTTGTTCATATTTGACTCCTGCGATACATAGGATATGCCTCCGGCACCTAAAAGACAGGGGAAGGAGAGGTGAATAGGAGATCTTGGTAAAAGGATTGGTTCAATATAAAGCCCTCCATACCCTCCTGCAAGAAAAACCTCTTTGTCAATTGACGACTCATAGTGATATTCATTGATAAAACCAGTTGCTCCAAGACCAATTCCTAAGGAATGGCTGGCAATCCATCCAAATCTGCCACCAAAAAGTAAAGCATGGTACGTATCAATCTCTGAATAACCCACGCTAAAGGCTCCGTATCCGCCACCAGCCCTGTTACGACCCAATAATGTCTTGATTTCCTTGCTTTTATAATATTCCATTTCCGGATCCTGTGAAAACGCGGATGAATAGAGAAGCACTAATAACGCTGATAAAATAAGTGATTTTTTCATTATACTGTTTTTTAAATATATTAACTAAAAAATATAAGAGATCGAAACGCCCAGGTCACCTGGCATGATCCGTACGAATGTTGGAATTGTCAACTCAACAAACGGTTTGATATTAAGACTGATATTTAATGGTATATCGCGAAACCTGTATTCGGCAGCTAACCACCCGTCTGCACCGAAGGCAGGGACAAATCGTTCTCCCTGCAGGTTATATCTCTCACCAAAGAATCCAAAATGATCGGTATACATAAAGCCCACATGACCTCCATATCCCCAGGCAAAAAACAGATCGGGAGATATCTCACTTAATGAAGTTTCATATATTATGCGCAATCCCGTAAGCTGAATTCCGCTATTACTGAAACTAAGCAAAGCATTATAACCGATCTCTGCAGTACCTGCCTCATTTGTCATTTGTAAGAAAACTCCGCCTCTGTAACCGGTACGGATTCCGGCTTGTTTTGTTATCATCTGTCCCGAGAGGAAAAGCTGGGGAAAAATAATCGTAAATAAGGTTGTTATGAATATTTTTTTCATCATTATATACTTGTTTTATTGGTGTGTGAATGTCTCATATTTTTTAAAGAGTTCATAACTGGTTAGGATGCTGCGGAAAAGGCAGGCTTCCTATTTATATCTGATAATTCTACCTGATCCTGAAATGGTTTGACTGATATCCGGGTCTCCTTTCAGATAGATATTACCACTTCCGGAAATTACTGCAGTCAGACTGTTTTCTACACTTGTGAAAATATTCCCTGATCCGGATATTATCAACGATGCTGAAGAAATAAAATACTGCTCTGCAAAGATTCCTCCACTGCCACTTATTGTAAAACGGCATTCATCGCTCTCGCCTTTTAAATTTATAGTTCCGGAGCCGGAAAGGGAAAGATCTGAACTTGTTCCACTGCAATCTTCAACTAAAATATTTCCGGATCCTGATACTGTTATATGCAATAGTGTACAGTCGATCTGATCAACAGATATATCTCCCGAACCGCTTAACCTTAATATCACTGATTCACCTGACAAATAATCCGCCACAAAAGCACCCGACCCTGCCAGATCAATTTTTTCAAGGTTTGGTGAAGTAATAGTAATCAGGGGCCGCTCTTTAAAATCGAGGAAGCTATGTCCGGGCCTGTTCTTTATCTCAAGGGTGTTATCATTAGTTTCTGTAACTATATATTCAAGGAGATTCTCATCTGCCTTTATTATTATACTGGTTGAATCAGCCTTTTTATAGATAATATCAATTGAGGTAGAGTTCGCAATTTTGTTAAAGAGTCCGGATCTTCGCGACTCAGTTACAATTATTCCATTTCCCCGAACAGGCAATAAACTATCCAGACAGGAGTTCAGGGGGATCAGTAAAATTGAAATAAGGAGAATTATAATTTTGTTTTTCATGATAATAGAAATAATTTATTTTTTATTAAAGACATCAGAACAAGAATAAAGTTGCAAAGTGAAGAATATTATTTTAAATAAATATTTCCACGGGTTGCATCAATTTTTAATTTTGATGATCCCGGATTTTTGCCCACCGTTCCAGAGGTCACATACTCCTTTTTTTCCTCGTTGAGGGGCTTCTTCTCAGTTTTGACATTCTTTGACGGTAAAACCAGAAAGGAATTTATATGTCTGATATCCAGGTTATATGACGATCCCTCATCAAACTCCAGTGAAATATCAGTATAGCCTGAATTTATTGTAATTGCTTCGAAGCCTTTGGCAATCAGATCGGCATTCAAACTCCCATACCTGGTTGTCAGGTCCATTTCTTTAATCAAATTGTTCACTTTATAATCAGTGAAATATGAATTCCCTTCAAGCTTATCTACAGTGGCAATGAAAAATTTGTCTCTTCTTGATTCAACCGTGAGCCCCGCAGCTTTCCTTATATCGAACCGTGAGGAGATGGAGTTAACTGAAATGTTCCCTGTCTCTCCGATTGAGATCTCAGAAAAAGATGCACTAATCTTACCTGAAGCAATAGAGTTTATGGTAGCGTCGCAGAAAGCCAGGGTTAACGATGATCCTTCACCTATTGAATTAGCTTTAAAGGAGCCGTTAGAGACTGAAACCGAACAATAGCCCGTGCTGTTTTCCATGTATACATCCCCATATTTATTTTCAATCTTAATATTCAGGTATTGGGGGATATTTATATAGTAATTTATCTCGACCCGCGAATCGTACGATATCAGTTTGCTGGTCATCCCTTTGAAACTCTCAAATAGCATATTGATGTTCTGGGTAAAATCTGTCTGAACTCGAACAAGGTATCTTGTATCAGTCATATTAATTGTTACGCCATCAAACATTTTATTTAGTTTGGTTTGATTTGAAGCATATGCTTTTACCTCCGACATTATATATGCTGAGTCTTTACTCCAGGTGGTTACATGGATATTTCCATATTTATTGTACAACTCAAGAGTAGTCTCCCTGCCGATGGGAAATGTCTTGATATAACTCCTCACCTCAGACTCATTCTGAGCTGATAGATTGCTAAAAATGAATAGTAGCAGTTGCAGGTGAATTATGACTTTATAGTTCATAATGTTTCTCTTTTTCAGGATTATTTTCATTTTCCTTCAATATTATAAGCATATCCTCAAGAAGTCGGATTTTAAGCCTGTAATTCTGTATCATAGCCTCGACTACCTCCTGGTTTGCAACATTGTCTTTAAGGTCTTTCTTCATATCTGAGAATATACTGTCCAACTGGGAGATGTCAGTAGAGAGCTCTTTCCCGATTTCAGGATTTGCAGTAAGCATTGGAGATGCCTCACGATATAGTGAATTAATAATATTGTTGTAGTAAATTTCGGTCTCTCTCAGTTGTGGCCCGGTCATATTCAGAATGCCATCGCCGGTTAGCTCATTTCCGGCTTCAGCCGGCCCCGGCAGCGATCTGTGGAATATGACTGCAGTTCCCAGAATTACAACTACCATCGCTGCAATTGTAATCCATTTGGTTAAGGGCGATTTTTCACTCTTCAAAGCCTTTTTAATATTCTTCCATACAGATGAAGGTGGCTTATACCTGTCCAGTTCTTCCCTGTTCTTCCTTATATAATCTTCAAGTTTGTCCATAATTTATTTTGTTAAAAGCATATTCCTTAACTTCTCTTTTGCCCTGGAATATTGTGATTTTGAAGTAGATTCGGAAATCCCCAGTATCTGGGAAATTTCAGAGTGGTCGTATCCTTCCAGCAGATAAAGAGTAAGTATTACTCTGTATCCATCGGGAAGCATTTCTATACCCTTATATATTTTTCGGGTATCATAAGTAGTCTCATTATCTTCTTCATATACTTTTTCAGGCAGTGTATCGCATAGTGTCAGATCAATTTTTTTCTTCCTCAGATGGTTAATGCTTTTATTAATCAGTATCTTTTTCAGCCATGCTCCGAAAGTTGATTCAAACCTGAAGGAGGAGAGATTTCTGAAGCATTCAATAAAAGTCTCCTGAAGAATATCTTCAGCATCTTCACGGTTATTCAATATTCTGCATGCAAGGTTGTACATAGCTTTTGAATATTGGTTATACAGCTTGAATTGAGCTTTACTGTTGCCCATTTTACATTCCTCAATAAGGGGAGCATGTATATAAACGTTTAAATTATCCACCTGATAAGCTTACCTGATTACAAAGACAAAAGGATATTTTAATAGTTGCAATAATTCGTTATTTACCTTAATTTATTTTTGAAAGGTATCGCAACGAAGATAATTAAAATGGTAAAAACGCTGATTAGAGAAGATATACGCAACAGCCAATCTCCATATCTCACATAAGGTGTAATTCGGTATTCGGGAGTAAATTCACCTTTAATAACTTCCGTTGTCCACCAATCAGATTCAATTGTAATCTTACCTCTAATATCCATAATACACGAAATTCCGGTGTTGGCCGACCTGACAATCTGCCTCCTGGTTTCAATTGCTCTTAATGAGGCATACGACAAATGCTGCTTATAACCATTTGTGTTTTTCCACCATCCATCATTCGTAATTATGAAAATCGCCTGGGCACCATTTTTAATATAATCTGTTATAAAGCTTCCAAAGACAGATTCATAACAGATAACCGGCGCTATTTTCTGAGAATTGCCCGGATGCTCAAATACTGTTCTGCTTTTCTGGATACCATATCCCCATTTTGTGCCTCCCAGGTAGGGCAGTATCTTAACAATGAGTCTCCCGGGCCCATTGGAGAATTGCATCTCTATGCCGGGAACAAGTTTCGATTTATGATACACTTCTACCTCTCTGCCTGTATCTATTCTGAAAGCTGTATTAAAGTGATCGTAATATGAACCATTAATACCGGTTTTCCTGGCACTGACAGTTGGAGGTTCAGCCGATGGAGGATAAATTTTGTAACTAACTAATCCAGTAACAATTGATGCTTTAGGATATTCACGGGACAGCTCCTTTAACATCATTATGTATAGGTTACTATTCAGGCTGTCCAGGTTAACAGGGTCATCAACTGTAGTTTCGGGGGTAACAATCCATGAAGTATTGTTGGTAACTTCCCTCTTTGCCATGGAAATTACCTCTTTTAACTGCTCTTCGAAGGGAACGGTGAATTTTTCAGAATATGGATCTTTATTGGGTTGGACTATAATAACTTCAGAAGAACCAGTATTATTCTGTTTTATTGTATAATACCGTGTTATTGAAAAAATTGATGGTATTACTATTATTAATAACCAGGCTGCCAGGAAGATATTTTTGAATTTTTTCCTGTTCTGAAGAGTGATTAGAAAAAGAGCAAGGAAAAGGTTGGAGCATAAAATCCACAACGATCCGCCGGCGGTTCCGGTTACTTCATACCATTGAATGAACATTATATCCTTTGAAAGCCCGTTTCCAAGGTTTAACCAAGGTGTAATGATATTAATGTTAAGGCTTAGAAATTCATATCCCAGCCAGAAGGTTATTAGAGCAATATAACCGGGTATTGTACCAGCTTTCAATCTTACTATATGGGCAAGCCAGATTGTAAAAGACATCAGGAATGATAAACCCATAATTACTGTTACAGCTGCTACCACACTTGCAACTCTCATCCATCCGATACCAAGAATACTGAATATTACAAATCCGGGCAGGGTATAGATAAAACATGCATTTGAATTAAACCTGGTGTGATTTTCAAACAGGATATTCTCCACAAGCAAAAATGGCACAAAAGCAATAAGCAGAATCAATCCCGTACACCAGCCAGACCAGGCTAATCCAGACAGTATTCCTCCTGATACCGATAAAGCTACGAGGCTGTATTTATTCATCATAATTAAATGTATCACAAATTTAGCAGAAGAATGGTATACCAATATTTTTTCAATCTACTTTTAATGTGTTTACCACCATAAAACTATTGTTCGTCTAATTTTTCTGTTTACTTGTGAAAATGAACAAAATTAAATTGGATTTTACTTTTAATTAGCATATTTTTACAAATGTTATTAGTCTGTTGTAAATAAAATATCCGATAAATGAAGAGAACATTATTGTTTCTTATCACGGTATTTTTTGTCATATCTGCTTCTGGCCAGGTGAAGCAGGAAGTTATTGCAAGCGCCGGAGGTTATGATACCAACGGGAGTCTATCCATCAGCTGGACGCTTGGTGAAACAATAATTCCCACATTTACCAATGGCAACCTGGTATTAACTCATGGATTCCAGCAGCAGTTGATAATCACAACTGTTGAAGAAAATCTTGAGGTACTGATAAATGTTACTGTCTATCCAAACCCTGCCAGCGATATAGTAAATATTCGATTTGAATCTCCGGTGGAGGGAGAAATAACTATTACCCTGTTTGATTCTCAGGGAAGACTTTTCAAAACGGATGTAATTGAATCTGCTATGATTGAAAAGCAGATCAATTTACAGGATATCCCTGCCGGGATTTATTATTTGAGACTAACAAAAGGTAAACTTGTAAACGTATATAAAGTTGTGAAACTTTAAGGAAGCTTTTTACTGTCCAAAAGCAAATTTTTCCATTCTTTTCATGGCTGCCCCTGACTGCAAAGTCGGGGGCTTTTTACTTAGGAAAGATTAAATAAGCCTGGAGTGCAGGGATTGAGTTATCTGGCAGAGAGAGCATGGATACAACTATACAGATTAAGTAAACTGAAAAAAGGGGGCCTCAATAATAAGATTAGGGCTTTGTTTGTCTTCTATTTGTCATTCCTTCTGGCTAATTCTTCATTGATTTTCTTTATGCCAGCATACATAGGCAAAGCGATAGCAAAACAAGCAAGAGCCGGGACTAATTCCTGATATTCAAATACATTTTTTCTTATAAACAGGATAATAAAATAGATTATATATAAGGGAATAAGTATAGCCAGCGCTATCACAATGCCAGTTCCAATCTTTTTCCTTCTGATTAATTTCTCAGTGCTTAAGTCTTCAAGCTTTTCTTTTGCCATTAAAGTAAGTTTTTGGTTGGTACTGTATCAATAAAGATATTAATCCTTTCAAAACTGGCCCAGATAGGTGATTTATATCATCTTAGTGCAAGCCTGTAAACCCAAAAGCAATTTTTCCATTCTTTTCATGGCTGCCCCTGACTGCAAAGTAGGGGCTTTTTATATGTATGGTGCATTGGTTTATTGTTGACTTGCATTCAAGAATAGAGTATATTTGTTTAATAATGATTTGAACGGTTCTGTGTAGTTTGAAATGGTTTATAGAATTCTATTCATTATTGCAGCTATTACTCTGAATTCCTGCGAAAAGTTTGGAGAAAAACCTGTTGGTATTGCTGATCCATCAAATCAGTCAATAAGCACATCTGATGATATGACACCGATAAAGTTGTCTACTTCGAACAACATTGAAGGAACAACATTTGTTTGGTCAAGAGATAAACTTGATGAGATTTCCGGTCCTATTCCGGAAGGTAACGGCCAGACAATAAACAGTGTTGGTTATGTAATGAACTGGACTGACAAAGATCAATTAATTACTTATACCATCGTACCCACTGGTTACGAAGGAAAAACCGGCAAAGCATTCACGGCAACGATAAATGTCATCAAAACCTATGTATTTACCGGAACAGTTATTGATCAGGTTACTCAACTACCTGTCTCAGGAGCATCTGTTTACTATGCATACAGGCCATTTAATGAGAATGATCATTTCGTTGGAAAGATCGGTGAGCCTGTTTTATCCGGACAGGATGGCTCTTTTAAGATTTCTGTGCCAAAAGAAATTTACTCAGATAGAATACGATACCCCGGCCAGGTAATTTATGCTTCAGAACCGAATTATATCGGGAGTAGTATTGTATCTGGATCCGGAATTAAAATTTTACTGTATCACCCTGCCGAATTACATCTTCATGTAAAAAATGACACTATTAATAATCAAATAGATGAAATAGGTGTCTGGATAATCGGAGATCCCGGATTTTGGGGGTATCCCGGATTTATTGGACGTGTTTTCCAGGGTTGGTTGAAGGAATGGAGTAAACTATGCGCGGGTAGGGATTTTGATACAATTTTTGTTGTGAAGAAACTCTGGGGAAATATAGATTATGAAATAGGGGGCGGAGGTAGTTATCCGTCAAAACCTCTTTTTGATTATTCATTAACACTTAAACCTGATACAATAACCCATTTTGATGTGTTGTTCTAGTTGTTTTTTAATGTAAATTAATGTTATGATTATTAATGACAACTATAGTAAGAATATTTCACTGATAAGATTAATCGTACTACTCGTTCTGGTACTAACCTTCGATTTTTCGTGTATAAAAAACTATACACTACCGGTTTTGACAACTGAGGAAATAACGGAAATATATCAGAATAATGCTATCTCCGGAGGAAATGTTACAGATAACGGTGGGGGTACCCTGGTATCCAAAGGGGTGTGCTGGAAAAATTCAGAGAACCCTGAAATTACTGACAGCAGAACAATTGAGGAGGGGGGCTCCGGCTCTTTTATAAGCATCATTGAAGATCTTACTCCAAATACATTATATTATGTGAGGGCATATGCAAAAAATAAGGCAGGTATTGCATATGGAAATCAGGTTTCCTTTACAACTAGTGAGATAGATGTTCCTGCTTTGAGTACAGCTGAAATAACTTCCATAAAACAAACTTCAGCTGTGTCAGGTGGTAATATTATATCCGAAAATGGTAGTCCAGTAACTGAAAAAGGCGTTTGTTGGGGGCCTGCACCAAATCCAACAATTTTGTCTAATAAGCAAACTCATGACGGTTTTGGGAAAGGACCTTATTTAAGCAATCTTTTTGGACTGGAAATAGGCACAATATCTTTCGTGCGGGCATATGCAATCAACGAAGCGGGTATCGGGTATGGAAATTCCGTGCAATTTGAAACACAGGATTTTGGGAAGGTTCCCGATGTTGAAGGAAATATTTATAAAACCATTGCAATCGGAACTCAAACATGGTTTGCAGAGAATCTGAAATCATCAAAATACCGAAATAGAGAACCAATAGAAACAACAATACCTGCAACTTTAAATATTTCAACCGAGTACCAGCCAAAATACCAATGGGGATATGATGGGGATGAAAGTAATATTTCGGTTTACGGACGATTGTACACATGGTATGTTATTAGTGATAACCGGGGTATTTGTCCTGAGGGTTGGCATGTTCCCACAGATGTAGAATGGAGAGCCCTGATGGACTATTTAGGTGGTGATCCTCCCGCATATTATAAATTAAGAGAAACTGGTACTTCACATTGGAGTTCCGGATTTCCTCAGATAATAAACGATACAGGTTTTACAGCCTTGCCTGGAGGCTGTCGTTCTCCCACGGGTAGCTTCAATGCCATACAATCATATGGATTATGGTGGTCGTCAACTGAAGCAGATTCTACTTATGCCAGAACACGGGAATTTGGATCGAATGGATCTAATAGCCAATATGGTGAAAATAAAAAATATGGCTTGTCAATCAGATGTTTAAAAGATAATTAATAAGGCCAAAGTCGATAAGGTTTCTCAAAAAGCAATTTTTCCATTCTTTTCATAGCTGCCCCTGACTTACAAGTCGGGGGCTTTTTTTGACGTATTACTGCATCATTCGTTTTTTACCACGGGGTGCCACGGAGTAAAACGGATTTGTTTTGCCTTAAAATCGCTTCGTGTAACTCTGTGTAACCTCTGTGTGACTCTGTGGTTAAAGCCTTAAAATCTGTTCGAGGTATTATGCCTTTTTCAATAATTAGGATCTTGCTTCATTTTTTCTGACAACAAGGCAGCCAGCTATCATATCATGCAGAGCTTGCTTCTTTTCTGTCAAACCAGCAAGTATATAACCAATATACAGGATCATACCAGATATTATTTTCCCGAAGTATCTCCCTGTTGCCCTCGCGAAGCTTATTGGATTACCCTCAAGATCAGTTACCCTAAGCCCTAAAGCCATTTTCCCAAGTGTAGCCTGTTTTTTAGAGGATTCCATTAAAGCAAAATAGAGCCATCCCGCAATCACTATTACTACTATCAGCCCAAAAACAGATCCAAGAATTCCGGTTACACCTTTAACTATATTTTCAGTACTCTCCGGATCATCTCCTATGCCAATAGCAGAAAAGATAATACCTCCGATAAAAGGTAGTGAGATAAGGAATCCGGCAATTCCCATAATTATATCATCAATAAGATAAGCAACGAAGCGAAGCCAGAACCCGGCATACCGAACTTCATTTTGACCATTTGTTAAAGTTTCCATAATGACATTGAATTTTAAATGATCAATAAAGATATATAATTCTGAGGAAGTTTTGGCCTGAAAGACCTATTCACAATAAGTTTTACGATTAAGTATAAATATGTATCTGTATCATTCATTTCATAACCACGGAGTTGCACGGGGCAAACGCGGAGTAACACTGTTAGTTTTGCCTTAAAATCACTCCGTGTAACTGCCGTGTAACTCTATGGTTAAATGACTATTGTCAAATGATTCTAAACCATATTCATATTTTATTTGTTATATTCGTTAATGTTGGTAAATATTACCATCCTCATCCGGGCTTGAGAGGAGGATGAGATATTGAAATCCATAACTTGGCTGAGTTTTATTTGATATAAAAAGTAATGAGATAATGGCATATGATGAGTTTTTAGCTGACCGTGTCAGGGTTGTCCTGAAGCAGAAAAGGGTAGTTCATAATGAAAAGAATATGATGGGTGGACTTACCTTCATGGTGGACAACAAAATGTGCATAGGGGTTATTAAAAGTAAATTAATGGCTCGCATCGACCCTGAAATATACGAACAAGCACTTACAAAAAAGGGATGCAGGGAGATGGACTTTACCGGCAGACCCATGAAGGGATTTGTATTCATTGAACCTGAAGGAGTAGATATGGAGAGCGATCTGGAGTACTGGGTACAACTAAGTCTGGATTTTAATCCGAAAGCAAAATCGGGTAAGCAATAATACATTATAACAATGTAACGGGGTTTGTTTTATCTCCGGATCACTTCGTGAAAAACTCTGTGTAAATCAGTGCGAATCCGTGGTTAATATGATTTTATCTACTTGATGAACTTAGTAAATTTCTACAATAACAATCCTTTGGTAATAGATTTTTATTAAATTGCTGTATGAATAATTTCACCGTATTTAAAGCCGGCTTTTATGCCGGTGTAGATATTTAAAACCATGGCACGCAGAAAACTGGAAGAAAGGCATATACGAAGCCTTACTAAAGTATCACAAGGTACAAGTTATGCTATAACAATCCCCATTGAGATTATCCGGAAACTGAAATGGCGGGCTAAACAAAAACTGGAGGTTAAACTTTACCAGGAACGCATTATTATTCGTGACTGGAAACCTGAATAATCTCGTTTTTATGGACTATAATTAAGACAATAGTCAGTTTATTAAGGAGAGGATTTATCTATTAATCAAAATCATAAGAATGAAAACAAATCGCCGTAAATTTATTTCAACAGCCGTTGCAGGGAGCCTTGCTGCTGTATTACCGTTATCATCCTGCGGAACAGACAGTAAAACATCAGTTTCTCAGTCAGACCTGCAATCAAGATATTCCATGCTTGATGAAATACTTAAGCAACCGGTACTGAAACGGGAACTGTTTACCTCACCGGTGATTATAGAATCTTTGGAACTATTACGCTCTGAGAATAGTTTCATCTGCCGTGTCAGATCGACAGACGGGGCTGAAGGGATTTCAGTTGGCCATAATGAGCTCAGGACACTCTGGCCAATTTTCATCAATAACCTGCAGCGTTTCTTTGTAGGTCAGGATGCACGTGAATTGGACTTGATAGTAGACAGGGTTTTTATCTACAATTTTAATTTCAGATATAATGGCAGGGCCCTGGGAATCCCACTGGCAACAATTGAATTTGCGATTCTTGATATGCTTGGGAAAATTGCCGGCAAGTCAATGGGAAACCTGATAGGGGAGATTCGTAATCCGGAAGTTGGTGTATACATGGCTACCGAATTCCGGGAATTACCACTGGAAGAGCATTTTGAAAGGATTAAAAAGACAGTTTCTGAATATGATGTCAAGGCTCTGAAGATCAAAGTCGGTTATCAGTATGCCGGAACTACAGACATCCATTACGCCGGTCTGCCAGGGAAGACAGAGAAACTGATACCACTGGTCCGCAAAACTTTCGGAGATGATTTTTCTCTTTATGCTGACTCAAATGGCTATTATACTGCAAGTGAGGCTATTAGGGTGGGCAGAATTCTGGAGGAGTATAAATATAGTTATTTTGAAGAACCTGTTTTGTACTGGCATTTTGAAGATATAAAACAGGTTGCAGACGCTCTCACTATTCCAATTGCCAATGGTGAACAGGACCAGAGCTATTATAATTTTCGATGGCTCATTGCCAACGATGGTCTTGAAATAGTCCAACCTGATAATTTCTATTTTGGAGGATATATCCGTTCTATGAAGGTTGCCCTTATGGCCAATGCCTTCGGGAAAACCTGTGTTCCTCATATGTCGGGTGGAGACCTCGGTTATCTTTATGATATTCACTTTGTTTCAGCCATTCCCAATGCCGGTCCTCATCACGAAACTCATGGACTTAGTACTCATGTACCATTCGAATGTCCGACTTCATCTCTGGAGATCGTGGACGGAAAGATAAAAGTTCCCACAGGTCCTGGGTCGGGGATTGATATAGACCCTGAATTTATTAAGAAACACCAGGTTGTAAAAAGGGCTTAATTCAGTTTGCAGTCTCCCCATCCTTTTTATGGCTGCTGCGGACTGCCAGCGTTCGACGGAGTTCACTCTGAAGTAAGCTGGACCAGGGGCTTTCTGCATTGTTAAAATAGGTTAAATATTCATGTCTTATTAATAACAGATTTCATTTTAATTATCTTGCGACACAAACTTGATACAAGGAAATGAAAGTTCTTATTAAAATTAGTCTTATTATTCTACTGATTGCCGGCTGTAGTACTGCTGAAGAGAAACTTATAAAGCAGGCTGACAGGATACATGCCTCAATTATTACAGTTGATACACATTGTGATACCCCTATGGATTTCACAGATCCCTCTTTTGACCTGGGGGTCAGGCATGATGAGGGGTGCGTGGACTTTCCACGAATGGTTGAAGGAGGCCTGCATGCAGAATTCTTTGCCGTATTTACAGGACAGGGGCCCAGAAACGACTCAGCTTACAATCAAGTTCACACAAAAGCCCTCAATATTTTCGATGCCATACATAAAAATATTGAGAAGAATTCTGGAATGGCAGAAATGGCGTATACGGCAGATGATGCCTACAGGATAAAGAAAGCAGGCAAAATTGCTGCATTTATCGGTGTTGAAAACGGATACCCGGTAGGTCTCGATATTTCAAGGGTCAAAGAATTTTATGATAAGGGTGCAAGGTATATAACTCTGTCGCACACAAAAAACAATGATATATGTGATTCCTCAACAGATCCCAATGGACCTGAAAGTGATGGTCTTTCACCATTTGGCAAAGAGGTGGTTATGGAGATGAACCGTCTTGGTATGATGGTTGATGTGTCGCATATCTCTGATAAATCTTTTTTTGACGTTCTGGATATAACAAAGTCACCTGTTATTGCATCTCATTCATCCTGCAGGGCTTTATGCGGCAGCCCCAGGAATTTTACTGATGACATGCTTCTTGCTATTAAGGAGAATGGAGGAGTTATTCAGATCTGCATCCTGAGTAATTATCTCAAATCACCCGAACCAAATCCGGAAATGGAGGCAAAACTTAAGGAACTTCAGGATAAATATGGCGATTACAATGCCTTGCCTGAAGATACCAAAAAACAGATGCGTAGCGAATACCGTGCTATTCAGAAAGCATATGAAAAGCCTGCTACGGTCAGGGACATTGTTGATCATATCGATCATGTGGTACAGGTAGTCGGAATTGACTATGTAGGCATAGGTACAGACTTTGACGGGGGTGGCGGGGTAGAAGGCTGCAGGACTGCTGCTGAGGTTAAGAACATTACTATAGAGTTGCTCAGGAGAGGATATTCAAAAGCCGATATCACAAAAATTTGGGGTGCCAATGCCATGAGGGTATTGCGTAAAGTTGAAGAGGTAGCCAAGGTCCAATCAGCTGATACATAACACCTAGCACCTTTCAGCCTCCGTAGTTTTAACGAAGGAGGCCAGCACCCAGTTCACCCCTTTACCCTGGAATACTTAAGCGTCTTAACCATCCAGTCTGGAAGAGACTTATTCGGATCTCTTTTTCTAAGATCGATATACCAGCCAAGCTTCTTCAGAATTGGTACTTTATGAGTCTCGACAAATTCTATGAGGGTGCCATCAGGATCCTCGATATAGGCAAAGTGGCCTGCTGCCTCACCCATGTCGAAGCTGTTCCCTTCGTGGCTCTTTTTACTGTCGACAGTGAATGGGAATCCTTTACTCTTGCAAAAGGTCTTCAGTTCATCCATACCATGCATGTCGTAACAGAGATGAATAAATCCCGGGTCTCCCCAGAAACGGTTTTCATATATTTTCTTGCCGGGCTTACCAGTCGCAGATATGAGCTCAATAATACTCTGCCCAAGAACCCTGCTAAATGGACCTGCGAATGATTCCGATCTTTTCAGGAGTACTCTCCTGTATTCAGCATAGCCACCCGGGAGACCGGCAAGATCAGGAAAAATACCGGTTTTGTCGTAAACAACATCATCATATCCAAGAATATCGGAGTAGACAACTCTTGATTTTTCAATATCAGAGACTCCAATCAGCGCACCATATGATCCGCCGGTAGCTTTTTTCTCGTTTCTGAACCAGTCGGTTGCCTCAACCAGATGAAAAATATTTCCGTAGGGATCTTTCATGAAAAAGGTCATTTTACCTGATGGATCTTCAGCTGTATTTTGAGGTACCGGAATACCGTTTTTCTTGAATGATTTAAGAGTCTCTTCAATGTTTTTGACCTTTATTTTGCATGCTATTATGCCCAGATCGCCTATTCTGATCTCTTCTTTTTTATTTTCAGGATCTCTGCCCTTAAATTGCCATATTTCAAAACCGCCCCCACTTTGCAGGTTCAGAGCCAGTACAGCGTGTCTGCTTCTGGGTTCTCCTCCCGTGTAAGGCAACATCAGTTTTGCCACTGCTTCATCCTCGAAAATACGGCAGTCCATTCCAAATTGTTTTATATACCATTTCCAGGCTTCAGTAACATTAAGAACTCCAATTCCTATCTGCTGTATTCCGCTAATTACATATCCGTTCATGTGGTTTCTAGGTTGATTTTATCTTATCTTATCTGCAATTCTGAAAAACAGCCAGGGGCAATACCTCCTGATATGCAAAATTAATAATTCGCTTTTACCTACAAGAATTTCGCGTCTGTTCTTAGTTATTCCTCTTATAATTATATCTGCAGCTTTCCCTGGTGATATTCCTTTTGCCTGTCCGTCGTCCATCTTTCCATGTTCTTTACCTTCTGAATCCAGAGCATGAATTGATATTTCTGTACTTACTCTTCCGGGAATGATAACTGTCGACCTGATATTATTTTTTTTATTCTCGAGGTATAATGTTTCAAAAAATCCATGAAGAGCCTGTTTTGATGCGGAATATGCTGACCGAAGAGGGAATCCAAATCTCCCTGATATACTGCTAGTTGCAAGTATGTGACCCGATTTCTGCTGTATCATATAGGGAAGTACTGCTTTTGTAAAGGCAATTGTCCCGAAATAATTTATTTCAAATATTTTCCTGTCCAGCCATAGGGGAGTTTCATCGATTCTTGCTCTCTGGCTTATCCCCCCGACATTGACTAAATAATCGATTTTTCCTCTCTTTTTTATCTGTTCCTCAACTATTTCAGTGATACCTGAAGTGTCAGTCAGATCGAATGGTACGCAATAAACCATTCCGGATCTCTCAGAACAAGCTGCTTTAACCCTTTCCAGTCCAGGCAGATCATTTGATGAAGCCACAACAGTTGCACCTCTTTTTACAAAACCATAAACAAGCGATTCTCCGATCCCTGAAGATGCTCCTGATATCCAGGCCACCTTACCCGTAAACAATTTATCATATTTCATTTTACAAGCTTGAAACAAGGTTTACCAGTTCGCTATGGTTTTTTCGCAGAAGATCGAAGTCCTGATTATTGTTATTGTAATAACTCCTCACGCGGAATCCTCCTAGAATTCTTCTTAACAGAAGATGATAAAACCATGAGAACAAACCTGCAAATGGTAATGTAAGAAAAATGATGAGGCCGACCAGCCACGATGAAACGATTATTACAGAAAGAATAAGGTATGCAGGAAGGAAGATTAATGCCAGTATAAGTGAAACTCCGTATCTTATTGATGAATGGAATTGTGAATCACGTATTTTGCGGATCTGTAAATTTGGAATTTCCAGAAATGTAAAAGTGAAAATGCTACCATAAATAAATAGAGGGAATGTAGTTATTATAAACATTAAACCTGCAATCAGCCATCCCATAGAGTGTCTCCTTTTTTCAAGGAACCTGTACTCGGTATTCAGTTCCCTGGTTTTTTCCTTTACCTGCAGACTCAGTTTGCAAATTCTTTCGTAAAGCGTGAAATCAGCTGATCTAAGCTGGTTTATTTTGTTAATGAGAACCCTGTCTCTGAACAGTTTAGGAGATTTAATATCGTCACGGAATCTACCATTAACAATACTTCTGATTTCATCAATAGCTTCATAATCCTCCTCCGGCTCAATGTGTACCATAATACTTTTCATCTCTGTGGAAAGTTTGGTTCTCAGCTCATTAAGGGCTTTTTCAGGACTCTCTTTATAAAGATCGAAAAATTCAGATACCTCAACCGGTTTCCCATAGACAACTGTAAGTACTTGTCTGAACCGGGTATAGTTTGAGTATTCGATTCCAACAGGTATTATCTTGACAAAAAGCTGAAATCCGGTAGCTTCATCTGCCTGAAAAGCAACTCTGCATATCCCTTTTTTCAGTTGTCTCAGTCGTCTGTATCCCGCATGATCGCCCTCAGGTAATATTACCAGGCTGTTTTTTCTATTCTTCAGGACATCAAGTGTTTTATCAAATATTTCATCATTTCCTTTCAGGCTTCTGAATCCATCTCTGATCCGGTAAACAGGGAGAATCTTTAAGAAATAGAGGATGGAGGCAATTACTTTCTTTTTAAAGATATCGGCCCTGGCGAGAAATATCAGTTGTTTCTTCTGGGTGAAGAGGACAGCCAGTGCATCCATCAGCGCATTTTGATGGTTTGGTGCAAAAATAATATGGTGCTCAGGATTAATATTTTCCTGACCGATGACAATAACTTTTCGGTAAAAAACTTTATTATGCCAAAACCCTGCAAAAGATTTTAACAGCGCATATCTTGCAGAGTACTTCTCAATATTTTCCTTTCCCATTTAAAAATTATGCTCTTATCGTAATTAAGTAAAAAGGGGCTTGCCATCTGTTAAGTGCAAGTTATAAAAATTGGAGTTTCACTGTTGAATTAGGAAATACTTTAATTCTGATTTCCCAAACATTAGGTATTTATACTACCTTAATTATTATTGTTAACCTCCCCGGTCAGTTTATCTATAACCCTTCTCTCTTTTTTTGTGGGTCTGCCCGATCCCTTTTCCCTGTATACAATTCCAACTGATACAGGGAGATCAAGTTTCGCTTTTTCCCCCTCGGAGGTCAGATCTTCAAGAAATTTATCAACCAGTTTTGCTGATACCCTGTTTTCAATCGGTTCTATTACTCTATAGGTAAAAACGACAGGAGGTTTCTTAACACGGATAACTTCATCTTTTGTAATAACCCTTGAAGGTTTTACCTCGATATTATTTATGATTATTTTACCCTTTCTGCAAGCTTCGGAGGCATTGCTTCTTGTCTTATAAATTCTGACAGACCATAAGAATTTATCAATACGTATGGATTTATCTTCACCCATGAGAGTACTATTCTGGTAATTTTTCCCCGGTATCGGTCTCATCATTTGAGAAGGATGCTTTTCCTGCTTTGTTAAAAGCAGTCATTGTAAGATCCAGTCCGGCAAAAACGAACGATTTTATCATTTCTATCACTATGGAGCTTCTCTCCTCCATGTATCTTTTTTCTTCAGGATTCCAGCTGCTCAGTACAAAATCGCGCTGTGCCCCTTTCCGGAATCTGTTTCCTATGCCAATTCTGATCCTGGGATATTCATCTGTACCAAGGGTGAGACTAATGTGGGCAAGTCCGTTATGCCCACCATCACTTCCTTTTGGTCTCATGCGAATACTACCTAGCGGTAGTGCAATGTCGTCGACTATTACCAGCAAGTTTTCGACGGGGATCTTTTCTTTCCTGATCCAGTAGTTCACAGCATTGCCACTGAGGTTCATATATGTTGAGGGCTTAAGAAGTATCAGCTCACGTCCCTTATATCTTATCCGACCAATGTTTCCGTAACGCTTGTCTGTAAAAGAAATATTGGATGCACCGGCTAATGCATCCAATACTGTAAATCCGATATTATGACGGGTATCTTTGTACTCTTCCCCGATATTTCCCAGTCCAACTATCAGATATTTCATTGGCTCTGATTGTTGTTAAAATAAGAATAATTTTTACTCTGTTGCAGGAGCATCACCTTTTGCATCACCTTGTGCCTCGGCCTGGGCCCCAGCTTTTGCTTCAGCAGCTTCAGCGGCAACTGCAGCCAGAGTCTCTTCAGCCAATATCTCTTCTTCAGATTTCTGTGCAACACGTGATGTGGCAATATTCAGAACCATCGATTTTTTAGGATCAAGTAATTCTATCTTTGGATATGATAAATCACCAACTTTGAAAGAATCGTGAATTTTCAAATCTGTTATATCGATTGGAAGAGATTCCGGCAGATCATCTGCTAATCCTTTCACCTTCAGGGTTCTTCTTTTAATATACAATTTTCCCCCTGAGATTATTCCAACTGAATCGCCTGATACTTTGATAGGTATGTTTATAACAACAGGTTTGGTTTCGAGTATCTCAATGAAATCTGCATGTAATATTCTGTCACTAACCGGATGAAACTGCATATCTTTCAGCACAGCCTTGTAAACCTTATCATCAATTGATAGCTTAACCATGTGAGCTTCGGGTGTGTACACAAGGTGTTTGAAGCTGTTTTCATGTGCATGGAAATGGATGTTTTTCTCTTTTCCATAGATCACACATGGGACATTACCTGTCTTTCTGGTTTCTCTGGAGCTTTTTTTCCCTAACTCTGTTCTGAACGATCCTTTAATCTCTATTGTCTTCATTTGTCTGAGTGTTATTGTGCTACTAAAAGTTATCATCTCGATAACTTCCCATTACACGTTAATTATTTAAAAATTGGCCTGCAAATATAGGAGAAAGGAATCAGAATACAAAATTGGTGCTTATCGACAGATTTAGATTCACTGCCTGAATAGTTGTAGCAAACATTTCAGCAGAAGAAATCACTTTGATCTTGGGGGATTTAGTAATGATCGGTACAGAGTCACTTACTACCAGTTCTTCTATTGCCGAGTCATTGATTCGTTCTATTGCGTTTCCTGAAAGTATCGGATGTGTTGCGAAAGCTCTTATGCTGGTTGCACCTCTCTCCTTCATCATATCTGCTGCCAGAACAAGTGTACCTGCCGTGTCGACCATATCATCAATAATGACAACATTTCTTCCTTCCACCTCTCCAATAATCGACATCTCTTCAATAACATTTGGCTTCTTACGAAGTTTATAACACAGAACCATTTCCGATTGAAGATGCCTTGAGTATGCATTTGCCCTTTTTGATCCTCCCATATCGGGTGCTGAAACTGTAAGATTTGTCAGCTTCAGATTCTCAATATATGGTGCAAATATCGCAGAACCGAAGAGATGATCGACCGGCACATTAAAGAAGCCCTGGATCTGGTCGGCATGGAGATCCATCGTAATCACTCTGTCAACACCTGCAGTACTTAAAAGATCGGCCGACAATTTCGACCCTATGGAAACCCTTGGTCTGTCTTTCCTGTCCTGTCTTGCAAAACCATAATAGGGAATGACAGCAATCACCTTATAGGCTGAGGCTCTTTTGGCTGCATCAATCATAAGCAACAACTCGAAAAGATTATCAGCAGGAGGATTTGTGGATTGAACAATAAAGACCATACAACCTCTCACCGATTCGTCAAAAGCGGGTTGAAATTCGCCATCGCTGAAACTGGTCACTGTACTTTTGCCTAATTCGATCCCCAGTTTATCTGCAATCATCTGTGCCAGATGTTGAGAAGATCTGCAAGAGAAGAGTTTCATTGGTGCTTTTCCAAACATTTTATTCTATTTAGCAAAATTGTATAAGAACACTTATTCCTGCAAAATTAAAAATTCCCTCCGATATCAGGAGCCATTTGATAAATTGTTCATAGTTTCTTCTATATAGCCGAGTATTTCATCCCTCCCAAGACCACTTTTAGCCGATGAAATGAAGGTAACCGGTAGGGATTCCCATCTTTCCAGCATTTCAGAATTGTATTCGATTATCGATTTTTCAAGGGCCCTCTTTTTAAGTTTGTCACATTTTGTAAAAATCCTTACAAATGGTAAATTATTAAGCCCCAGAAATTCCATAAATTCCAAATCGGACCGCTGTGGTTTGAGTCTTGAATCAATAAGCACAAAGAGAGAGACAAGGTTTTCCCTTTTCAGAATATAATTTTCAACTTCTTTAACCCATTTTTCCCTTAATTTTACAGGTACCTTAGCATATCCATAACCAGGGAGGTCCACCAGATACCAGCTTTCATTTATAGAAAAATGGTTTATTGTTCTGGTCTTTCCGGGCTGGACTGATGTTTTTGCCAGCCTTGACCAGCCAGTCAGCATATTTATTAGTGATGATTTTCCGACATTCGATCTCCCGATGAATCCAAATTCAGGTTTCGCTGGAGCCGGACACTCTTTTAATGAAGGACTGCTTTTTATGAAAGTGGCTGAACGGATTATCATATTCACCCTTTTAATCAAGATCTTTGTAGGGTAAATCGATCTTTTTATATACCAGGTAATTATTACCGAAGTCAGTCAATATCTCTGCTATTATTCCGACATAGTCTGCTTTTGGAGATACTGTTTTCCTGAGATTCAATGTACCAACTCCTTTTATATTCTCTATCGGTTTACAGTGCGCTGTATCAAACAGTCCATTCGAAAAATCACCTCTGAAATATCTTACTTTTGTTGATTTATCTGACAGAGTAAGTGAGATCATGTAAATACCTCTTGACTGGTAATCATCGCGTATGTCAGCTACCAGTTCAGGGTAACCTCCAATTAGCTTTCCATCAGGTGCGAACTCCTCAAGATAAGTAGTTCGCAATCCCTTTACATAACTTAGTTTGGCTTTTATCCGCCCATTCCTGTAGTACTGTATTTGGGTACCGTCAATAGTATCATTTCTGTAAGGAGTCGATCGAAAAAGTTGTCCTTCCTGGTAATACCACTTTGATGAATCTTCCCTTACATCATTCTCATACCAGAAAGTCATTCGTAACCGTCCATCCTGGTAGAATGATTTCATTAAACCATTTCTGACTCCGTTTTTGAATGTCACTTCCTTAACAAGAACCTGACCGCTCATGTATTGGACTATACTATCAGCTCCTGCCAGAGTATCAGATTCAATATCTGAGCCTTTTTTTGAACCTCCTCCTGTGCAACCGGAAACGAGCACCAGGGAAAAGATCAATACTAATGTTCCAAAAAATACTTTCATAAATCTAATTTCTTATGGTTTTTTATCGGGTTCTTTCTAAATAATATATATTTCAAGTATCCGGACTTCTTTAACAGGTTCAAGAACAACCTCTTTTATCAGAGCAGGAAGGAGAACAGTCTCCCCTTTTGCGACTTCTTCAGAATTCCCTTCCCAACGGATAATAAATTTGCCTTCAATACAAATGTACACAACAAATGAGTCAATTTCATAATATTTTTTTCTGATAGGTGAGTCGAATTTTATCAGCCCTGTATAAAAAAATTCACAACTGACAAGATTTACCGTAGCATTAAGTTCAGGCTCCTTTCTGATTTTATTATTACCTGTTTCATTAAAGTCGATGGCATCAAGAGCCAGGTCTGTGTGCAACTCACGTATCTCTTTACCGGTGCTTATTCGGTTCCAGTCAAATATTCTGTAAGTTATATCCGATGTCTGCTGAATTTCAACCAGGAGTGTTCCGGCACCTATTGCATGTACTCTTCCGGAAGGAGTGAAAAATGTATCACCCGGTTCCACGGTTTCAATATTAAGAATATCAACCAGCTTTCCATTTTTGAGTGCCTGTTCATACATCTCCTTTGTAACGCCATCCCTGAAACCTGTGTATATTATTGCACTTTTATCACTTTCAAGTATGTACCACATTTCGGTCTTTCCATATGCATGATGTCGTTTCCTGGCCAGAACATCATCTGGATGAACCTGGACAGAGAGGTCTTCTCTGGCTTCAATAAACTTAATTAATAATGGGAACTCAATTCCAAACTTTTTAAAAACTGAATCACCGGTAATATCACCCATATAGACTTCAATGATCTCCTCTATATTGTTACCGGCAAGGAAGCCGTTGCTTATAATCGATTGATTCTCTGAAAGCGCTGATAATTCCCAGCTCTCACCAATTAACTTCGAGCCTGCCGACCTTTTATTATAACTTGCAACAAGTGCATTACCTCCCCATACTTTTTCTTTTAAAGCAGGTTCAAATTTTAAAGGATATAATTCAGACATGGTATGGGATTATTATAAGGGCCAAACTCTTTTTAAGATCAATTTATTACATTTGATAATTAATGTTACAAAACTAATTAAATATGTTGATTGTAGGAATAGCAGGAGGAACCGGTTCCGGAAAAACGGTTGAGATGCCTGTCTATTCCTATCTTACCTGTCTGAGAGCCAAAGAGACAATTCCTTTAAAGCCGGCAAGGGTTGTTTTGGTTGAAGGTATTCTTATTCTGACAGATAGTGGTCTTCGTGATTTACTGGATATAAAAGTATTCGTTGATGCTGATGCTGATGATCGTCTCGGACGTGTAATACAACGGGATATTATTGAAAGGGGAAGATCAACACTTAATGTTCTTGAAAGATACCACGACACCGTAAAACCTTCTCATCTCCAGTTTATTGAACCCTCAAAAAGATATGCCGATATTATCATACCGGGCGGAGGTGAGAATCAGGTTGGAATAGAGGTCCTGGTTTCTATAATTGAAAAATATTTATTAAGAAGTAAACAATAAAACTATGCTAGATAGTATTAAGATTGAAGATGTATTGTTCCTCGATATTGAAACAGTACCTGCAGCCTCATCATTTGAGAAACTCGATCCTTTAATGCAGCCCTTATGGGAAAAAAAATCAAAACAGTTCAGATCGCCGGAGCAGACAGCCGGAGATGTTTTTGAGAGGGCAGGGATCTATTCCGAGTTCGGAAAGATCATCTGTATATCGGTAGGACTTATAAAGGAAAAGAATCCCTTAAGTTTCAGAATAAAGTCATTTTTTGGGAGTGATGAGAAAGTAATTCTCACCGAGTTTTCAGCTATGCTTTCCAAATTCTCAAAGAGCAACAGAGAGGCTCTTCTGTGCGCACATAACGGAAAGGAATTTGACTACCCGTATATAGCCCGAAGGATGATAATTAACCGGCTTATTATTCCGGAAATTCTGGACAATGCAGGAAAGAAGCCCTGGGAGGTCAAACTCCTCGATACAATGGATTTATGGAAGTTTGGCGACTATAAGAATTATACATCTCTTGACCTGCTAACCTCTATACTTGGCATCCCCACGCCAAAAGATGATATTGATGGCAGTATGGTTGCTGGAATTTATTATAATGAAAACGACATGGAGAGGATTGTACGGTATTGCGAGAAGGATGTTCTGGCTATTGCACAGGTGCTATTAAGGTATATGAATATGCCCGCAATAGAGATCGATAAAATAGAGTCAGTTACTTTCCTATAAATTACATTTTCACCTCATCCCCCTGGCCCCCTTCTCCTGGAGGAGAAGGGGGTAAGATACATATTATCAGCAAGATAACCCCTCTCCTTAAGGAGAGGGGATGGGGTGAGGTAAAAAGGAAAGTGAGAGATATTGGGATGAGATTAAAACAAGTGATTTAGTTTATATGTTGTTAACAGATAAATAAAATTCATTTCAGTATACTAAGTCGTTTCTACTTACTATCTTCTGACAGCTTTTTAATATAGCTAATTACGGCACCAGGATTATCTGCATGAATCCAGTGCCCCGCACCAGATACGGTTACGAATTCAGCTGCAGGAAATACTCTCTGAATATCTTTGAAATCGGTATCGGGTATATAGTCAGACTTTTCGCCTTTTAAAAAAGTAACAGGGAAACCGTAAATCTGCTGAGACGATTCACTCCGGTCAATTCCTTCCATTATCCTTTCCAGATTGGAAAGGAGGGAAGATGCATTTATTTTCCATGAAAATCTTTTATCATGAGTTCTCTGCAGATTTTTTAGAATGAATCCTCTGACCTTTTCAGACTGTATGGCTCCCTTTAATCCGGAATCTGCCTCTTCTCTTGAAGAAACCTCTGACAGATCTAAAGATAACATACCATTAAGGATTGAGATATGTTGATTATAAGATGAAAGTTTCTGGTTCTCATTGATAAACGGAGAGATGTCTGCAATTAACATACCCAGTAACATTTCAGGCCATTTAAGGGCAAAAGAGATAGCAGTCTTTCCGCCCATGCTATGTCCCGCCAGGAAAAATTTATTCAGATTCAGATCTTTTGCAAGTTCAAACAGATCATCTCTCATTGAATCATAATCATGAATATCATTATGAGGAGAGCGGCCATGATTCCTCTGATCGGGCAGATAAACGGTGAAAGTGTCACTCAGATTTTTCGCTATTGCTGACCAGTTGTCGGATGATCCATACAGCCCATGAAGTATAATAAGAGGTGGACCACTTCCGTATTTTCTGTAAAACAATTTCATCAGACAAGTGTCATGTTAGCTGCCGCTTATACATTTGAATCGTATTCTCAAGTCCAAGATAGAGAGCATCCGAAATAAGCGCATGACCTATAGAAACTTCTTCCAGCCAGGGGATAGACTGATGAAAATATCTAAGATTGTCGAGATTGAGATCATGTCCGGCATTTAGCTCCAATCCTGCATGGCGGGCAACTTCCGCTGCTCTTATAAACGGGTTAACGGCTGAGGCAGCATCACGACTAAAACCGGTGGCATATGGCTCGGTATAAAGTTCAACCCTGTTGGTTCCTGTTAAAGCTGCATTTTCAATATTAACAAGATCAGTATCGACAAAAAGCGAGGTTCTGATACCTGCTTTTTGAAATTCAGATACTACTTCAGTGAGAAAATTCCTGTTTTTAAGTGTATTCCACCCTGCATTTGAGGTGATGGCATCGTGTGGGTCAGGTACCAGAGTCACCTGGTGGGGTTTCACCGAAATAACCAGGTTAATAAACTCATCGGACGGATAGCCCTCAATATTAAATTCAGTGGTAATAATCGGCCTTATTTCCAGAACATCCTTATATCTTATGTGCCTCTCATCGGGACGAGGGTGAACCGTTATGCCATCTGCCCCAAAAAGCTGGCAATTTATGGCTGCAGTTAATACATTTGGCATATTCCCGCCCCTGGCATTTCTTAAAGTTGCAATCTTATTGATATTTACACTTAACTTTGTCATTATAATAATCTTAAAACTTTTCAGTTAGATAATGTGGTGCAAAATTACAACAACTGGTGTTTTTTTTACTATTTTAGTTGAAAATAAAAGTACTGATGGTTGCCAAAGACTTAATATCAGAAGTTATCCCTTCACTTAAGACGTCTGATACAGGACAGACTGCTCTTAACTGGATGGAAATTTTCAGAATATCACATTTGCCAATTGTAAATAATCAGGATTTTCTGGGACTTATATCGGATGCAGATATTTATGATATGAATCAGCCGGACGAACCTATTGGTAATCATGAGCTTACGCTCATAAAGCCCTTTGTAACCAGTCAGCAGCATATCTATGAAGTAATAGGGATCGCTTCCCGGTTGAAACTTTCGATTGTCCCTGTGCTGGATTCAAATAATCAGTTTAAGGGAGTGATAACAACAAATGACATGATAAGGCACATAGCGGGAATATCTTCAATAGATCAGCCAGGAGGCATTATAGTTCTTGAGCTGATCGAAAGGGATTATTCTCTCTCACAGATCGCCCAGATTGTCGAAAGCAATAATGTTAAAGTCCTGAGTATGTATATCACCTCACCAAAGGATTCAACCAGGCTTGAAGTAACACTGAAAGTCAATACAAGTGATCTGGTGTCGGTAATTAAGACTTTCGAGAGGTACAATTATGAGGTAAAAACATGGGTTACAACTGATGATTCGATGGACAGTTTCTATTCCGAAAGGTTTGATATGCTAATGAAATACCTTAATATCTGAAGATGCTGAAGATTGTTGCCATATACAGCAAGGATAATAAGCCAAAGACCAGGGAAGGTGTTAACAGGCTTGTAAGTGAGTTTTGCCGGAGGGGAATAAAAATACAGATGTATAAGAAGTCGGAGGATTCAATTATTTGTCCTGACGGAGAATTAGTTGAGCAGTTCAGCGATATGTCGACAATTTCAGGATTACCTGATATGGTATTAAGTGTTGGGGGGGATGGGACCTTTCTTGAGACGGTACTCAAAGTCAAAGACCTTGGAATCCCCATAGCGGGGGTTAATACAGGGCGCATGGGTTTCCTTGCAAATATTCCCGATGAGGAGATAAGCCACTCAATAGATATGCTCTGTAATGGTGAGTACGAAATAATTGAAAGATGTATGCTGGAGATATCACAACCGTCTGGACTATTTGAAGGAAACAGTTCGTGTGCACTTAATGAGATAACAATTCAAAAGGCTTCGCTCAGCATGATCACCATTAATGTATATGTTGATGATACCTATCTCAACACCTATTGGTCTGACGGTTTGATAGTCTCCACTGCGACAGGCTCAACTGCCTATAACCTCAGTGTGGGTGGCCCGATACTCTCTCCTGAGGATGAGAGTATAATTATTCTGCCTATTGCACCCCATAACCTCACTATCAGACCGATTATTCTTTCGGTGGAGAGCAGGCTTAAGATGATTATTGAGGGCAGGAGTAATCAATATCTGGCTACATGCGATTTCAGATCAAAAAGGTTACCTTTCAGTCAGGAGATCCATATTGTGAAGGCTTCGGTAAAACTTAAGACTGTGATGCTGAAAGGTATGGACTTCTACAGCACTCTCAGAAATAAGCTAATGTGGGGTGTCGACAGAAGGAATTGAATTAATTATTATATTTGTATCAGGAATATAACTGACACTATTATGAAACGATCCGTTTTAATCATACTTTCATTTTGTCTGTTACATAATTTTTCTGTTGCTCAGGGACAGTTGTGGAAAATGAGGAGATATGAGGCAGTTGCGGGTCTTGGGCCTACTCTTTTTTTCGGGGATATCGGCGGATTTTCAAAATCGGAAAATATTCTTGGGCTGAGGGATATGAGCTTTTTTCAGACCAGGTTCGATATAAATCTCAATTTGAAATACAGGATTACCCAGAATATTAACATCCGCCTAAGTTTATCTACCGGATTACTTCATGCGACAGACAAAAAAGGATCAAATGAGGCAAGAGGATTTGAGGCCTCAACTTCTTTCTTTGAACCAGCTTTAATAGGAGAGTATTATTTCATTAAAAACAGGGCTGAGAACAGCTATCTTTTCTCAACAGGGAAAGGTTTTGGCATTGGCGGCTTTTTCGGATCACTTGATTTCTATGTTTTTACAGGGATTGGTGGGCTCAATTATTCTGTTAAAGGAAATGATGCCCTGATTGCCAAAGGGATGGAGACCGGCGGATTTACCGCTGTTATCCCTGCCGGAGTTGGTACTACACTTATTTTTTCACCTGATTTTAATTTTGGAGTTGAATTAGGCGGCAGATATTCATTTTCTGATAACCTTGATGGTTATTCTTCACAATATTCCAGCTCAAACGACGTTTATTATTTTTTCAATTTGACTGTTACTTATAAGCTGAAGACAGGGCCTAATGGATTGCCCTCTTTCAGATGATAAAGAGCTGGATCCGTTTTAATGAAAAGAATACACTTGTTATTTTTATTTTTTTGTCTGAATCTCGCATTATCAGGTCAGCGAAATTCTGATTATGGTATTTTTGGAGGTGTCTCTTCCTATATGGGAGATATTAATCCCGGAAGACTATTATATTCACCATCACCTGCAGGTGGTATTTTTTACCGCTATAACTTTCATCCCAGGCAAGCCCTGAGAACCAGCATTCTTTTTGGTGGATTAAGTGGCAATGACCTTGATTTCGATAACAGTTTCCAGATTTCACGGGCTGCATCATTCTCAGGAACTATAGGAGAGTGGGCTTTACAGTTTGAATTCAATTTCTTCCCATATCTGACTCAGGGAAAGAGATGGGATTATACTCCATATATTGCGGCAGGGGCCGGAATTTCTTTTATTAACACCACCTCCTTTACCTATGTACCGGTTATTCCCTTCTCATTTGGCTTCAAGGTAAATATTTATAAAAATATAGGATTGGAAGTGGAATATAGTTTTCGTAAAACTTTTTATGATAACTTTGACGGCTTAATTGATTTGGTTGCCCCGTCTGACGTTGGCAGGATCCATAACAATGACTGGTATTCATTTGCAGGATTGGCAGTTACATGGAGGATCTATAGCAAATTAGCAGGATGTCCTGCGTATGATGATGTGGATTCAAAAAGAAAACGATAGGTTATGCCCTTAAGGAAACAGATAAATACGGACAAACTACCTTCGCATGTGGCAATTATTATGGATGGTAACGGGAGGTGGGCACGACAAAGGAAACTGGACAGAATATTTGGACACCAGCAGGGCGTAAATGCTGTAAGAGAAGTAATTGAGACAGCTGCCGAACTGGGAATAAAATATCTTTCCCTCTATGCATTTTCAACTGAGAACTGGGGAAGACCCGATAATGAGGTTCATGCATTGATGGAAATAATGGTACAATCTCTTAATAAAGAGACAGATACGCTTATTAAAAATAATATCAGATTGGCTGCTATTGGTGACGTCGACAGGCTTGCAGATGATGTTAAGGAACGATTGTATGAAACAATAAATCTGACCTCAAACAGTACCGGACTAAACCTGATTGTTGCGCTGAGCTACAGTTCCCGCTGGGAAATTCTGGAGGCAGTAAGAAGGATAGCAGATGATGCAAGAAAAGGAGCATTATCACCAGATATGATTAAAGAAGAGGATTTTGAAAAGTACCTCACCACTAATGGTATCCCTGATCCCGAACTTATGATCAGAACCAGTGGTGAAAAAAGAATAAGTAACTTTCTTTTATGGCAGCTTGCATACACTGAGTTATATTTTACCGAAATACTTTGGCCTGATTTTGGTAAGGAAGATTTTTATAATGCTATAATTGACTTCCAGAAAAGAGAACGAAGATTTGGAAAGACGAGTGAACAGGTTTTGGATAAATGAATAAAGAATGGTGATTAGCAGAAGCAAAAGGAGATTTGTAGCAATATTTCTGGCTCTTATGAGTCTTTTAATGAATGCGCAGGAAAAACAGGAAATTTTCAATTTCATGTCATTCGAAGACTACGTTATAGGTGGAGTCACTGTATCAGGCGTAAGGTATCTGGATCAGAATGCATTAATTGGGATATCCGGGCTGAGAAAAGGTCAGGAAATAACCATTCCGGGCGATGCCATCACAACTGCCGTAAAGAAATTATGGATGCAAGGACTCTTTTCCGATGTCAGAATTTCAATCACTAAAACCGTCTCTGATACTGTTTATCTCGATATTTTGCTTCAGGAGAGACCAAGGATATCTGCCGTCAGGTTGAATGGGGTGAAAAAGTCTGATACTCAAGACCTGAATGACAAGATTAATCTGCCGGTTGGATCGCAGGTTACTGCTTTTTTGCTTGATAACGCGTCCAAAACAATAAAAGATCATTATGTTGAGAAGGGCTTTTATAATACCCAGGTCGATTTTATACAGAAGGATGACCCTGATCAGCCTAATAATGTTATTCTTACCATTAATGTCGATACTAAGGAAAAAGTTAAGATTGCGGATATCATTTTTGAGGGGAATGAATATTTCGATGATAAGAAATTGAGGCGTCAGATGAAGGGGACCAAGAAAAAGAATCTTAACTTTTTCAGGGCCTCAAAATATATTAACGAGAAATTTGTGGAGGATAAGGATAAATTGTATCTGTTCTACAATGATAATGGGTTTAAAGATTTTAATATTATCTCTGACTCGCTTTATACTATGTCAGAAGATCGGATAGCCTTATTAATTAAGATTGAAGAAGGTAAACAATACTTTCTCAGAGATGTAGAATGGGTTGGTAATAGTGTTTATACGAAGGATTATCTTGAAAAGGCCTTTAATGTAAAGAAGGGTACAGTATATAACCAGTCACTTATAGCTGACAGGCTGACCGGCGCTCAGGATGCTGTTAGTTCATTATACCAGGATTATGGTTACCTGTTTTCGCGTCTGACACCTGTTGAGGCAAAAATCGATAATGATTCAATTGACCTGGAGATCAGGATTTATGAGGGTGACCAGGCCTATTTGAACAATGTATATATTAGCGGCAACACACGGACCAATGAGCATGTTGCCAGGCGTGAACTATATACCATGCCGGGGGATCTTTTCAGTAAAGATAACATAATGAGATCAATACGTCAGTTGGGAGTGCTCGGTCATTTTGATCCCGAGAAGATAAATCCAACACCTCTTGCAGACATAACAAACGGAACTGTTGATCTCCTTTATAAGCTGGAAGAAAAAGCAAACGATCAGTTTGAGGTATCGGGAGGATGGGGGGCCGGAATGCTCGTTGGGACGGTGGGTGTAAGATTTAATAATTTTGCGATGCGTAACTTTTTCGACCTTAAGCAATGGCGACCATATCCATCAGGAGATGGCCAGTCATTAAGCATCAGGGCACAATCGAACGGTCGGATCTATCAGTCATATAATGTCTCCTTTGTCGAACCCTGGCTTGGAGGTAAGAATCCCAACACCTTCTCAATTTCCCTGTACAGGTCGCTTATGACAAACGGGAAAAAGAAAGGAGAAGACGGACGTCAGTCGATGATTATCGATGGAGCAACAATTGGTTTGGGTAAAAGACTTACCTGGCCCGACAATTATTTCTCACTATATGGGGAATTGAGCTATCAGAAATATAATCTTAATAACTACAATGTATACAGGTTTCTTTTTGAAAACGGAGAGTCAAACCTTTTCAGCCTTTCAGTTAAGCTTACTAGATTCTCAACCGGTCCAAACCTTATATACCCCCGCAGCGGCTCGACCTTTACCCTTTCATTGCAGGCAACACCTCCATATTCGGCTATTAGCGGAAAAGATATGCTGGATGCTCCGGATGAAGTGAAATATAAATGGATTGAATTTCATAAATGGACATTTAAGTCAGATTATTACTTCCCCATTTCAGGTAATGATAAGCTGGTGCTTAATACCCGGTTTGCATTCGGATACCTGGGACACTATAATAAAGAGATCGGACCTTCACCGTTTGAAAATTTTTACATAGGTGGCGATGGAATGACTGGTTACAGCTTCTATGGTCGTGAAGTGATTGCCTTGAGGGGATATATAAACGGATCGCTTACACCAAACAGCCCTACCAGAGGAGTATCCTCAGGTAATGTTTATTCAAAAATCACCTTTGAACTCAGATATCCAATCTCTCTTAATCCCCAGGCAACAATCTATGCTCTTACTTTTCTTGAATCGGGAAGAGCCTGGTATCAGCTTAAAGAATATAATCCTTTCAAGATGCCCCGTTCGGCGGGTATAGGAATCAGGGCAAATCTTCCTATGTTCGGATTATTGGGGATTGATTGGGGTTATGGTTTCGATTCTGTTCCGGATCCAACCTATTATCCAAACGCAAATAAATCACAATTCCATTTTGTTATAGGTCAGCAGTTTTAATTAAGTCATTTATAAAAATTTTAGTTATGAAGAAAATAGTTTTTTTAACGGGAATATTGATTCTGACATCGGCCATGGCCGTAGCTCAGAAATATGCTTTTGTCGACTCCGAATATATAAGGAAAAACATTCCTGCCTTTACTACAGCACAAGATCAGCTCGACAACCTTTCAGAGCAATGGGAAAAAGAGGTTGCTGATGGCTATGCTTTAGTTGAACAGATGTATAAATCATATCAGAATGAATCAGTTATGCTTTCACAGGATATGAAGACCAAAAGAGAAGAGGCAATAATTGCAAAAGAAAAAGAGATGAAAGATCTTCAGAATAAGTATTTCGGTATGGAAGGTGAACTTTTCAAAAAAAGGGAAGAGCTGGTAAAGCCAATTCAGGACGAGATACTGAAAACTATAAAAGAGATAGCTGTAGAAGGAAGTTATGCAGTTATTTTCGACACAGCTGCAGGAGGTAACATCCTGTTTGCCAACCCAAAATTTGATATCAGTGATGAGGTACTCGAAAAATTAGGTTATAAAAATTAATTAATTACTTTTGCAAAAATTGTTTAATAAAATTACTGAAATGAAAAGATGTACCGGTATAGTAACTTTGGCGATTCTACTTGGAGTGATGGGACAAAGCGCAATGGCTCAGAACTTAAAGTTTGGACATATAAATAGTGATGAACTTATACAGGCATTACCACAATTTACCACAGCTAACGATAGTCTTGAGAGTTTTCGTCAGGAGCTGGTCAATGCCCTTGAACTGATGACAGTTGAGTTGAATAATAAGAGTGATGCATATAATAAGGCAAGCAAAACCCTGACTGATTTAGTAAAGCAGAGCAAGGAGCAGGAACTGGTCGATATGAACAGAAGAATTCAGGAATTTCAAAACAATGCTCAACAGCAGTTACAGGATAAGCAGGTTGAACTTCTTCAGCCGATATATGCAAAAGTTGACAAAGCTATCAAGGATGTGGGCAAGGAAAATGGATTCACTTATATATTCGATGTAGCTAAAGGATCACTTCTCTATTTTGATGAGGCTAAAAGTACCAATGTTATGGTTTTGGCCAAGGCGAAACTTGGAATAAAATAGAGCTGAAAAAATTTACTGTGAGGGGCTGTCTGAATAGACACCCCTTCGTTTTTTTAATATACCTGCAAAGTGAAAGAACAACCAATCGGAATATTCGATTCAGGTGTTGGAGGACTCACTGTGGCTCATGCAATTAAACAGATTTTGCCTGGCGAAAGTCTGATCTATTTCGGAGATACTGCCCACCTTCCATATGGTGATAAATCAGCCGAATCGATAAAATATTACTCACATCGTATTACTGAATTCCTTCTGGAACATGACTCAAAAGTTGTTCTTGTTGCATGTAACTCTGCCTCAGCTTCTGCATTCGATTGGCTTAAAAAAGAGTTTGAAGGAAAACTGATCCTGCTCGATGTTATTGACCCGGTTGTTGATTATTTAAGTACCAGGAATTTCAAAAAAATAGGAGTAATTGGGACAAAAAGAACTATCAGCTCAGGCACTTATGAAAAAAAAATTGGCGAAAAGTCACCGGAGACAAATGTTATATCTCTGTCAACCCCTTTGCTGGTTCCTATGATTGAGGAGGGGTTTATTTTTGACGACATTAGTAATGCAATAATACGATCTTATCTTGCAAACGAATCATTGGACGGAATAGAGGCGTTAATACTTGGATGTACTCATTATCCGATAATTAAAAATCAGATCAGTAAAATATTCAACTTCAATGTAGAGGTTATTGATTCAGCCCGGATCGTATCGATAATCCTGCGAGACGTGCTTGAAAAAGACGGGCTGTTGAACAATTCAGGAATAGTAAAAGACCAGTTCTTTATTTCTGACTATACGGTCTATTTTGAGAAGATAGCAAAAATGTTTTTTGAAGGAGAAATTAACCTTGTGAAGGAAGATATCTGGAGTTGAAAGATCAATTTATTTGAATTCGTTGAATGGTTCAAAAAAAATGATAAAAATTCTATTCTAAAACCCTTAATAAACCATTATTCAATTTATAATAAGTTAATTTTGTCAAAATTATCTTCTGGTGATTTCATAATCATACAATATAAAAAATAAATTTAAGTCTGTTATGGGTAAAAATTCAGAGGTCATCGAAAGGGAAGAGGTAGTAATACGTTTTTCAGGTGATTCAGGAGATGGGATGCAGCTGACAGGTTCACTTTTTTCGGATACTGCAGCTTTGTTTGGAAATGATTTATTAACCTTTCCGGATTATCCGGCAGAGATCCGGGCCCCAACCGGAAGCGTTGGCGGTGTTTCGGGATACCAGGTTCATGTAGGACATTCGGAAATATATACTCCGGGAGATATGACTGATATTCTGGTTGCCATGAATCCTGCTGCCATCAAAGCCAATGCTAAATGGATTAAACCGGGGGGAACCATAATTTATGATCAGGATAATTTCACTGAGAAAAATATTGAGAAAGCTGGTTATGAAAGTGATCCAATTAAGGAGGAAAATCTTGAAGACTACAATATTATAGCTGCCCCAATATCCTCAATGGTGAAAGAGGCCCTTAAAGATTTTGGACTTGATCCGAAATCAGTTTTAAGGACTAAAAATATGTTTGCCCTGGGGATGGTTTACTGGCTTTTTAACAGTAATCTGGAATATACTGAGGAGTATTTTGTAAAGAAATTTCAGAAATCAGCAGGAATGGCTGAGGCCAATAAAGTTGCTCTTCGGGCGGGATTCTATTATGCTGAGACAATTGAAGCTTTACATACTGTATATAAAATTCTTCCGGCTGAAATAGCAAAAGGTACCTATCGTAATATATGCGGAAATGCTGCAACAGCCTGGGGATTTATTGCTGCAGCGGAAAAAGCAGGATTACAACTATTTATAGGTTCATATCCTATAACACCGGCTACCGGCATTCTTGAAGAATTGGCTGCCCGTAAAGATCTTGGGGTGATAAGTTTCCAGGCAGAAGATGAAATAGCAGGGATATGCACTGCTCTTGGAGCCAGTTTTTCAGGCAGACTTGCTGTAACATCCACTTCAGGTCCCGGACTTGCTCTCAAATCAGAAGCTATCGGACTTGCTGTAATGGCAGAACTCCCGCTGGTCATTGTTGATGTTCAGAGAGGAGGGCCCTCTACCGGACTTCCTACAAAAACCGAACAGGCCGATCTTATGCAGGCTCTTTTTGGCAGGAACGGTGAGTGTCCGGTTGTTGTAATAGCAGCCAGTACACCGGCGGATTGCTTCCATTTTGCCTTTGAAGCAGCCAGAATAGCCCTCGAGCATATGACTCCGGTTATACTTCTTACCGACGGATATCTTGCCAATGGTACTGAACCCTGGAGGATTCCTGATATGAATGATCTGCCAAAAATTAATCCTCCCTTTGCTGACAAGGGCGATATTCCATTTCTGCCATATAAGCGTGATGAGATTAAGCTTGTACGATCGTGGGCGATTCCGGGTACACCGGGTTTGGAGCACAGGATAGGCGGGTTAGAGAAAACAGTAAAGGGCACGGTATCGTATGTTCCTGAAAATCATGAACATATGGTTAATCTAAGAGCAGAAAAAGTTGAAAGAGTTGTTAATGATATACCCGATCTGGTAATTAAGGGTGATAATTCAGGAGATATCCTGCTGGTTGGCTGGGGTGGAAAATACGGATATCTTCTGACAGCATTGAATGAATTGCAGGCAGAAGGACATAAGGTTAGCCTTGTCAACTTCAATTATATTAATCCTTTACCGAAAAATGTAAAGGATATTTTCAAAGGTTTTAAAAAGATTGTGGTTTGCGAATTAAACCTTGGCCAGTTTGCCAACTACCTTAGAATGAAGCATCAGGAGTTTACGTATGACCAGATCAATAAGGTGCAGGGATTGCCCTTTACAACAAAAGAGATAAAAGATAAATGTTATAAAATTCTGGAGGGAATATAAGATGGCTGAAATAGTGACAAATAAGCTGACAGCGAAAGATTATAAAAGTGATCAGGAAGTAAGATGGTGTCCGGGCTGTGGAGACCATGCTGTTTTGAGTTCCGTACAGAGAGCTATGGCAGAACTGGATATTCCGAAAGAGAAGTTTGTGTTCATTTCAGGAATAGGGTGCTCTTCAAGGTTCCCATATTACATGGATACTTACGGTTTTCACAGCATTCATGGACGGGCAGCGGCGATAGCATCAGGTGTAAAAACAGCCAACCCGGAATTATCTGTATGGCAGATTACAGGGGATGGTGATGCTCTCGCAATTGGAGGAAACCACTTCATCCATGTAATCAGAAGGAATATTGATATTAATCTTATACTTTTCAATAATGAAATATATGGTCTTACAAAAGGGCAGTTCTCACCAACTTCTGCCAAAGGACTTGTTACGAAAACTTCCCCCTTTGGGACTATTGAGGAGCCATTTTCAGTTGGAGAGCTTGTAATAGGGGCAAAAGGTAAATTTTTTGCTCGTTCAGTTGATACTAACATCGCACTTTCAGTTCAGATCTATATTGAAGCTGCCAAACATAATGGAACATCTGTTATAGAAGTACTTCAGAATTGTGTTATTTTCAATGACGGAATTCACGATAATGTAACCGGAAAAGATGTCAGAGACGACAGAACAGTTATTCTTAAACATGGTCAGCCAATGATCTTCGGGAAAGAGAGTGACAAAGGCCTTATACTGGATGGGTTGAAGCTGAAAGTTGTTCAGATCGGAAAAGGGGGTATAACTGAAAAGGATATTTTGGTACATGATGCTTTTGAGCCAAATCCCGGAATCCAATATATGCTTGCAAATATGAGCTATCCGGAATATCCTGTAGCACTGGGAGTTATCAGATCTGTTCCCGGACCAACATATGACAGATCTGTACATGAACAGATAGGTGCCATTAAAAAGACTTCAAAAATCAGGAGCATGGCTGATCTTCTTGCGAGCGGATCAACCTGGGAAGTGAAATAATAAAATTCATGACCATAATCGAAGGCATACTGGATCTGCAGAAATATGATTTCAGCGATACCTCTTTCGATCTTCTTATGCAGAAGCGAATTCATCGCGTCCTTATAATCTGCAGTAATTATGATAATTATATGCTTGAAGAGGATGGGAGGATTGATGAGCAGATCTTCAATGAGTATGCCTCTTTAAACCTGAGATATCCGCCAACTTTTGTCCAGACTGATAATGCCGAAGATGCCTTTAAAATCCTTGAGGATGGTAATATTGATCTAGTTATTTCAATGCTCAGCCTTAAGGGTACAGATGTTTTTGCTCTTGCAAAACGGATTAAGTTGAAGTATGAAAAAATACCTATTGTTGTACTCACATACTTTTCCAGGGAAGTCTCACTGCGTCTTGAAGGTGAGGATCTCAGTGCAATCGATTATGTGTTCTGCTGGTTAGGTGATGCATCTCTGATACTTGCAATAATAAAGCTTATTGAGGATAAGATGAACGCGGATCACGATATAGAAAATATCGGTGTTCAGTCAATTATCATTGTTGAAAACTCAATCCGGTACATTTCCTCCTATCTGCCGAATATTTACAAGATTATTCTAATGCAATCCCTTGACTTTCAACATGAGGCACTTAATGAGCATCAGAGAATGCTTAAAATGAGGGGACGACCAAAGATACTTTTTGCTAATAATTTTAATGATGCCATTGATCTGTACAAAAAATTCAAAAACAATGTTCTGGGGATAATCTCTGATATCAGCTATAAAAGAGATAATATAACCGACGAAAATGCCGGTATAGAGCTGTGTAAAGAGGTACTGGCCGATGATGATAATATGCCTTTCCTGATACAGTCTTCAAGCTCAAAACATAAGAAAATTGCCGAAGATCTGGGAGCCGGATTTATCAATAAATATTCCAAGTCCTTGTCGCTTGAGCTCAGAAACTTCATTATACAGAATCTGGCTTTTGGTCCTTTTGTCTTCAGGAATCCTGATACACTTGAGCCAATAGCTATTGCTACTGACCTTCAGAGTCTGCAGCAGAAATTGCTCACTATACCTGATAATACCCTTGAATACCATGCTACACGAAACCACTTCTCAAAATGGCTGAATGCGAGGGCTCTCTTTCCGGTGGCCCAGATGTTTAAATACATAAGGAAAGAGGATTTCAATACTATGGATGAGATGCGCCGCTTCCTCTATGTTGCAATTTCCAGCTTCAGGCTTGGAAAAGGAAGAGGAGTAATTGCAAAGTTCGATAAAACCAGTTTTGATGAGTACCAGATATTCTCGCGTATTGGTGAAGGCTCTATTGGTGGTAAAGCCAGGGGGCTTGCTTTCATAAACATGATAATCAAGAACAATAAGCTGTTCAACAGGTTTCCGGAAGTCCTTATTACTATTCCTCGTACTGTCGTATTAAGCACCGACATTTTCGATGAGTTCATGGATCAGAATAACCTCTATTCAGTTGCCTTATCTGATCTCTCAGATGATGAGATTCTTAACAGATTCATCAATGCTGAACTTCCCGGACATGTCTACCAGGATTTTTATGCATTTCTTGCAGTTTCAAGAAATGTACCTATAGCTGTTCGTTCTTCAAGCAAACTGGAAGATTCACATTATCAGCCTTTTGCAGGTGTTTATTCGACATATATGATACCCAGGCTTCCAGATGACAAGCAGATGGTTAAAATGTTATCCGATGCAATAAAAGAGGTTTACGCATCAGTTTATTACAAGGAGAGTAAGGCATATATGACAGCTACTGCCAACGTTATTGATGAAGAGAAAATGGGAATTATTCTCCAGGAGGTATGCGGAAACAGGCACGGAGATATATTTTATCCGACTTTGTCAGGAGTTGCAAGATCATTAAATTATTATCCAATTGGTTCAGAAAAAGCTGGAGATGGGATAGTGAACATTGCATTTGGCCTTGGAAAATATATTGTAGAAGGGGGATTATCGCTTCGGTTTTCCCCGAAACATCCTAAAAAAATATTACAGCTTTCATCTCCGGAAGCTGCTTTACGTGACACGCAAAAGGAGTATTGTGCACTTGATCTTAATATTGACAGCTTTGTCCCTTCAACTGATGATGGTATTAATATCCTAAGGATGGATATTAAAGATATGAACAATGAGGTAGCACTGAAATTTGTGGCATCGACCTATGACAGGACCAATAATGTTCTGCGTGATGGAATATCGAGCTCAGGGAAACGGGTAATTACTTTCTCAAATATTCTGCAGCATAACACCTTCCCTCTCGCTGATATTCTAAGTACTCTTTTGGAAATTGGTCAGAAGGAGATGAACAATCCTATCGAAATTGAATTTGCTGTCAACCTTGAAACACCGGCAGGAACACCGAAAATCTTCAATTTTCTTCAGGTCAGACCAATAGTACACACAGATGAGGCACATACTATTAATCTTGATCATATTAAAAGGGAGGATACGATTGTTTATTCAGAATCAGCACTTGGGAATGGTGTTTTTAAAGGGATACACGATCTGGTATATGTTAAACCTGAATCATTTCACGCATCAAATAATAAGGGTGTAGCAGTTGAAATAGAGAGAATAAACGCACACTTTATTAAGGAGGGGAAGGGATATATTCTTATTGGTCCCGGGCGATGGGGTTCAACTGATCCCTGGCTTGGTATACCTGTTAAATGGGCTCAGATCTCAGGAGCAAGGATCATTATTGAATCAGGCCTGAAAGACTACAGGATAGATCCGAGTCAGGGAACCCATTTCTTTCAGAACCTTACCTCATTCAGAGTAGGATATCTGACTATAAATCCATACATCAATGAGGGCTATTTTGATGTTGATTTTCTCAACGAACTTGAACCGGCATATGAAGATAACTTCCTGAGACATATAAGTTTTAAAGATCCTCTTGAGATACTGATCGATGGAAAAAGTCATACAGGAATAATTATGAAGCCATGATTCAGATCCTGTTTTGCATTGGTGCTTAAGTATCAGAATGTTGCAGCTTCGGTTACTGCATCTTTATCTGCCTTCTTAATCAGACCCTGCAATACACTTCCGGGACCAACCTCAACAAATGAAACAGCCCCGTCAGAGATCATATTCAGGATGCTTTGAGTCCATCTTACCGGAGATGTCAATTGGGATACAAGGTTCGATTTTATAACATCGGGATCAGTAGATGGTTTCGCATTAACATTTTGATATACAGGGCATAAAGGTTTCATGAAATTTGTTGATCTGATTGCTTCCTCAAGTTCCAGCCTGGCCGGTTCCATAAGTGGTGAGTGGAAAGCACCCCCAACTGAGAGTTTGAGGGCTCTCTTGGCCCCTTTTTCTTTGAGCTCCTCAATAGCACGGTCAATTCCTTCAATCGATCCGGAAATTACTATCTGTCCGGGGCTATTATAATTAGCTGGTACTACTATCTCCTTTATTGAGGAGCACACATCCTCAACAATTTTATCTTCCAGGCCCAGGATTGCGGCCATTGTGGAGGGTGTAAGCTCACAGGCTTTCTGCATTGCCATTGCTCTTTTTGAAACAAGCAGAAGACCATCTTCGAACGAGAGCGTTTTATTGGCCACAAGTGCTGAAAATTCACCGAGCGAATGACCTGCAACCATATCTGGTCTGAATGAACTTCCTGTTACAGCTGCAAGTATAGTAGAATGCAGGAATATTGCAGGTTGTGTTACTCTTGTCTGTTTCAAATCTTCATCCGAACCTGCGAACATAAGATCGGTGATAGAAAATCCCAGAAGAGTGTTGGCTTTTATAAACATCTCTTTTGCCAGAGGAGATCCGTCATAAAGATCTTTTCCCATTCCCACAAACTGAGCTCCCTGCCCGGGAAAGACATATGCTTTCATAATGAATATTTTATATATTAATTAATTAATTATTCCCGCAGACCTGCCTGCCGGCAGGCAGGTTATTCAGATTATCGCTGATAAATAGTCTGCGCAAATCCGCGAGATCAGCGGGAAAATTATTTTAATGAAGTTTGGTTCCGATAAGGTGTATAAACTCCTCACGCGTGTTAAGTTGTTCCAGGAAGATACCGGTAAAGGCCGAGGTGGTTGTAACCGAGTTCTGTTTCTGAATGCCTCTGATCTGCATGCACATATGCTGAGCTTCAATTACAACTGCAACTCCTAACGGGTTAAGGGTATCCTGTATACAATTCCTGATCTGAGTAGTGAGTCTCTCCTGAACCTGAAGCCTTCTTGAAAAAGCCTCCACAACCCTTGCAATTTTGCTTAATCCGGTAATATAACTATCAGGTATATATGCAACATGTGCTTTACCAAAAAAGGGAAGCATGTGGTGCTCGCACATCGAGTAGAGGTCAATATCTTTTACAATAACCATCTGCCTGTACTCCTCTTTGAACATAGCTGATTTAAGGATATTTTCAGGGTTCATATTGTAACCATTTGTAAGAAAATGGAGTGCTTTGGCAACTCTCAAAGGGGTACGTTTAAGCCCTTCCCGCTCAGGATCTTCTCCAATAAGTCCAAGTACTTTGTAGTATATGGAAGATAGCTTTTTAATATTTTCAGCATCCCACGTCTCTATCTTATTATATCCATCGGCGATGTTTCCGGATCCATCATTAACCTTCTCAATTGTTTTGGCCATAGTATTCTATTGAATTATTCTCAGTTTCCTGGACTTTTACACAATGGAGAATGGCCCCTTCCTTCTCAATTGAAGGTTTAAGCTCATCCCAGATAGCAATTGCCAGATTTTCGGTTGTAGCAATCTTTCCTTTCATGAAGTCGACATCAAGATTAATATTTTTATGGTCAACTTTTTCAATTATTTTTTCAAGAATTACCTGTTTCAGGATGTTTATGTTCAAGACAAAACCATTTTCATCCGATGGTTCCCCTTTAACAGTCACCCATAAAATATAATTATGCCCATGCCAGTTCGGATTGGAGCATTTCCCGAACACTTTGCGGTTTACTTCCTCCGCCCAGTCCTTCCTGAACATCCTGTGTGCTGCACAGAATCTTTCTCTGCGAGTAAGGTAAATCATAGTGTTATTCATTAATAATACAATATTAACCAATAATTTTGATCTTTCTGATTCATAAAAGCAATATATTTATCCCCACTTATTTTTCAAAGGATATCAAATTTATCTATGTCAGTCAAAATATTATACCTTACTGCTACATCCATCGAAGCCGCTGCCCTGAAAAATGTCAGAGGTATAGTATCAGTTTCCGGAGGTTACCGGTTTGGAGAATTTGATATCATCCCCCTGGTTTCCGGAGTGGGTTCCATAGCAACCGCATGGGCTATGAAGGAATGGATATCGGTTAATGAGAAGCCTCATCTTGCCATAAATGGCGGTATTGCAGGAAGTTATAAAGATGCGTTTATTAACGGCGATGTTGTTATGCCAATTTCTGACTGTTTTGCAGATTCCGGGATTGAAGATGGAGAAAATTTTCTCACTCTTCCGGAGGCCGGATTGTGTGGAGCCAATGAATTCCCGTACAGAGATGGCTACATATTTGCCAAACCGAAATATACTGATCAGCTGAAAAGCATTATGAAACCTGTCAGAGCAATCACAGTAAACACTGCTACCGGCTCTGAAAATACCAGAGATAAACTTATAAAGAAATTTAATCCCGATATTGAGACAATGGAAGGAGCAACATTCTTCTATATTTGTTCGATGGAGAATGTACCATTTCTGGCTATCAGGGCAATATCAAACAGGGTAGAAACCCGAAACCCGAACAATTGGAATATTAAATTTGCACTGGATAACATGTCAGACAAACTTAGAGAAATTTTTATAAGACTGGAGTTGCAGAGATGAAATTAACACTGGGTTTCTCGCCATGCCCCAACGATACGTATATTTTCGACGCGATGGTTCATGGCAGAATAGATACAGAAGGACTTGAGTTTGATTATTTTCTTGCTGATGTTGAAGAGCTGAACAGAAAGGCCCTGGCTTCAGAGGTTGATATCACGAAAATGAGTTATCATGCCTATGCTTATGTTGCAAAAAATTATCTGATTCTTGACTCGGGTAGTGCCCTTGGACACCGGAATGGACCCCTCCTGATAAGTAAAAACATGATTGAACTCAGTGATTTAGCAAATTCCAGGATTGCTATTCCAGGAAAATATACTACGGCTAACCTGCTGTTTAGTATTGCCTGGCCTGAAGCTATAAATAAAACTGAATACCTCTATTCAGATATCGAAGAGGCAATACTTTCAGGTGAAGTTGATGCAGGACTTATTATTCATGAAACCCGATTTACCTTTCACAAGAAAGGACTTAAGAAGATTGCTGATATGGGTGAATATTGGGAAATCCTCACAGGATTGCCTATACCACTTGGAACCATCGTAATAAACAGGGCGGTGGCTGATGATATCTCGCAGAAAGTCAATCGTATACTGCGAAGAAGCCTTGAATATGCCAAAAACGATTCCTTCGCATCTAACGACTTTGTTTCGGAAAATGCAAAAGAGATGGATCGGAAAGTGATGAGCAGTCATATCAAACTATTTGTAAATGAGTATACTTTGAATCTTGGCAAAAAAGGGAGGGAGGCTATTCATACTCTTTTCTCCATCGCCCATGAAAAAGGTGTAATCCCCTCATTACCTGATAGAATTTTTCTTACATCGGGATTATAATTATCTGGTATTTTAATGCTAAATTTGAACTTACATTGATTTGCATTGTTTTAATTACAAGGTTTAATTCAAAAATTATAAATCATGGCATTTGAACTACCAAAACTACCGTACAAGCTTAATGCTCTTGTCCCATATATAAGTGAAGAGACTCTTGATTATCACTATGGCAGGCATCATCAGGCTTATGTTAATAACCTGAATGGACTAATTCCCGGTACTGAATTTGAAAAAGCTGATCTTGAAACAATTATTAAGAAAGCTGAAGGGGGTATTTATAATAATGCTGCCCAGGTTTGGAATCATACATTCTATTTTGAATCCTTCTCGCTGGCTGGAAGAAAGATTCCTGCCGGAGTACTGGCAGATGCAATAAACGGATCTTTCGGATCATTTGATGCATTTAAGGAACAATTCACTAAAGCCGCTGCATCCCTGTTTGGCGCCGGCTGGGCCTGGCTTGTAAAGAAAGAAGACGGATCATTGCAGGTTGTACAGGAATCTAATGCAGGAAACCCCTTGCGCAAGGAACTGAAACCGCTTATAACCTGTGATGTTTGGGAACACGCCTACTATATTGATTATAGAAATAAACGTCCGGAGTACATAAAGTCTTTCTGGGAGGTACTTGACTGGGATATTGTAGCAAAAAGATACTAGCAGTATTAAATATTTTGGGAATCAGGAATCGATTCCCTTTTTTTATTTTTATTGAATAATAAAGCATTGCAGCCATGGTCCTTAAAGATCTGATATCAAAAACACGTTCCTTTCGTCGTTTTGATGAATTGCATAATATTGGAACTCAAACTCTGGAGTCGCTGGTCGATCTTGCCAGACTTTCAGCCTCTGGGGCTAACAGGCAGCCTCTGAAGTATCTGATATATAACACCCCCGGTGAATGCGATAGGATTTTCCCATCGCTTGCCTGGGCAGGATACTTTGCTGATTGGCCCGGACCTGAAAAAGGTGAAAGACCTTCAGGTTATATTATTATTCTCGGTGATAAAACTATCTCAGACTCTTTTGGGGTTGATCATGGCATTGCAGCACAGAGTATTATGCTGGGCGCAACGGAAGCAGGACTTGGAGGATGTATGATTTCATCCGTGAAAAGAGAGGAACTCCGGAATGACCTTAAAATTCCTGATAATTTTGATATCCTTATAGTTCTTGCCCTTGGTCTGCCTGTGGAAAAGATTATTATCGATGAGATTAAAAACGGTGATATAAAATACTGGAGAGACAATGATAAAAATCACCATGTACCTAAACGCGCACTTGCAGAACTTATAATTAAGCTATGATTCAATAATTAGTGATGAATCGTATTCTGTTTGTAATATTATTTATTTTTATTCTCATAATTCCGGTGCAGGGACAGGAGCAGGAAAGTACAGGGATAAGAATCCTTCTGCGAGGGTTGGTAATGGATGCTTCAACTCTTTCACCTGTTCCCAACTCACAGATACTAATTAACAATAACTTTTCTTCAGTAAGTGGAAGTGATGGAACGTTCTCTTTTTATGTTAATAGTAATGATTCTGTTATCTTTAAAAATCTTGGTTATAAAACAACAATCCTTTTTATAAGTGACACATTAACCGGAAGAGAGTTTGTTACGGGAATTTATATGAGTAGTGATACCCTGTCAATTGGTGAGGTTGTGATTGTGCCAGGGTTTATAAATCTAAAATCTGAAATTTTGAATTCAAGGATTTCAGCTTCTCCGGAGATGGAAAATGCAAAATATAATGTTGCTGTTTCTGCTTATCAGGGTCGCACCAGCCAGGGCAGCCTGGGAGATCCGGCAAACAATTATGAAATCTTACGGCAGAAACAAAAGGTCAATGCCTTCGAAAGAGGAGGTATCCCTTCAGATCAAATGATATCATTAAGCCCTTTCATGTTGTTGCCTGCAGCATATCTTCTTATACACGGACTTCCGGAGAAACCAGCTCCGCTAAAACCCCAGATCACCAATCAGGAGATTGATCAGCTTAATAAGCGATACTTCGAGATCCTGAAACAACGAAAGCAGGAATAGGTGCAACACGTAACCTGCCACATTCACTCAGTTCTTGTAATAATTTCTATTACTTTTGTCCCCGCCGAAGCGGGATCTCCGCTTCGCTTCGACTTTAAACTTTTGTCTTTTATCTTGATTTAGCCTTTATAAAACAGGGCTTTAATAATATGGCTTGCCATCTTCGGATTTTCTTTCAGGCGTCGTAATGAATAGCCGTGCCATTGCTTTCCGAATGGTACATAGACTCTCATGGTATGGCCCTCATTTATAATGCTTTCCCGTAGTTTGGGAGTTACACCATAGAGCATCTGGAATTCGTACATGTTTTTAGGCACATTATACCTTTCAATAAGCCTGTAAGCCCCTTCGACGAGAGGTTTGTCGTGTGTGGCAATACCTGCATACATCTTATTTCTAAACATAAATTCAAGATCTTCCAGAAAATGGTGGTTAATCTCCTCATATTTTTTGAAAGCAATGGTTTCAGGTTCAACATAAATACCCTTACATAATCTGAAACTTAACGGATTACCGCTACTGTTCAGATCGATCATATCCTCAAGGTCTTTTAAGGTCCTTCTCATATAGGCCTGTACCACCAGTCCAACATTAGAAGGAAATTCATTTTTCAGTTTGCGGAAAAGTTCAATTTCAGCATCGGTACAGGGCGAATCTTCCATATCTATTCTTATAAACCCATTATAGGAAGCGGCTTTGGCGACAATTTCCCGTATATATGTAAAACAGATATTTTTATCTATCAGTAAACCGAAACTAGTGGGTTTAATGGAGAAATTTCCATCAATACCGTTACTATAGGTAATATCAATCAGATTAAGATATTCCTGCTTATTTTCCTCAGCTTCATCGAGTGTTTTGATAAACTCTCCCAGAACATCAAGTGTTACCTTAATACTATTGCTATTTAGTTTTTTAGATGCGATCATGGCATCTTCCACTCTCTCCCCTGAAATATATGGTCTTGAAAATATCCAGATAAATTTCTTTGGGAACCAGGGCAATATCGACGCAATGAATTTGTTGAACATAGTGTGTAAATTGGATCAGACAAAGGTAAATTATCTTTTTTCTATTTTAAGATGCTAATAAAACAGTTTTCAATCCATTTTTTAATGACCTTTGTCACATTGAATAAATAATAAACAGGCTCGAGAATTTTTTTTAAAGAAAACTTTTCAAATAATGCAACCATTGTAATATATGTTATGTCTTAAAAATGTCCTCAGTATATGATGAGTGACCAGCAAATAATCGATGGGTGCGCAAAACACGATAGAAAGGCGCAACAGGTACTGTACGATAAGTATTCGCGATTCTTGCTTGGTGTTTGCCTTCGGTATGCAACTGATAAAGCTGAGGCAGAGGATATATTACAGGATAGTTTTTTGAAAATTTTTTTTAACATTAAAGATTTTTCAGGGACAGGTTCTTTTATAGGTTGGTTGAGAAAGGTAGCGGTCAACACTGCAATTACTCATTATCATAAGAATCTTAAATTCAGATATCATGTTGAAATTGAGGATTATGTGTCAGTGGAGACCGGGGTATCCAGTTTTGAGGAGGATTTTTTTACTTCCGATGAACTTTACAGAGTGCTGAATGAGTTACCTACAGGTTACAGGATGGTATTTAACCTTTATGCTGTTGAGGGATATAAACATAAGGAGATTGCTGAAATACTTGGGATCGATATAAATACTTCGAAGTCTCAGTACAGCAGGGCAAAAGTAGTAATAAGGGATAAACTCGAAAATCTGCGTAGTTTGAAAAAGAATTATTCTGAAAATGGTTGAAAAACAGAACTTAAGATTAATAGATAGAAGTTGAAAGCTAAAAGAAAAGATAATATTGAAGCGTTATTCAGGCAAAAACTTGATAAAGCCGAGGTCGTTCCCGACCCGTCTGTAAGTACAACGCTTATGCGTAAACTTGCAAGAAGGGAGTTCCTCCGTTTCAACCCTGCCAAATTTAACATCTATTATCTTGGAGGTATATTGGCTTCAGTTATAACTGCCGTAATAGTACTTTCATCCGGAAGTAACAGATCTGATTTGTTGGCCCCCACTTACTTCTCAGGTGAAAACAACAAAACTGAGATTATCAGTAAGATCGGTGGTTCTTCTGAAAAAACCACCACACAAGAATCCGATATACTGTCTGAAAACTCTATTGATCCAACGATTAAAAATGAAGTTACCAGTGCGGAACCAAAAAATGCAAATCCGGTTCAAAAAGAGCTGTTGAGGGATAATTCAATAATAATTCCTGCAAATGTTGGTGACTCCTTCTCTAAAAAGGGATTGTTTACTGAATTATCTCCTGACATTAAAAAGCTGCAGAGCGGTTTCAAAGGAGACGAGTTCCTTTTTGAATCATCTGTTAAAGAAGGTTGTATTCCTCTTAAGATTAGGTTCACGAATAAATCAAAATCATACGATTCCTGCCGCTGGAGTTTTGGTGATGGTGGATATTCCAAAGAAAAGAATCCTGAATGGATATTCGATGTTGAAGGAGAATATAAAGTTGTTTTACATCTCTATAATTCTGATGGTATGCAGGCAACATCCTCTACAATTATTACTGCTTACCCCAGGCCGTCAGCCCGATTTGAAATTGCACACGAAAAAGATCTTCTTGCTGATAATGAGATACGTTTCTATAATTATTCAGCAAATGCCGTGAAATTCAAATGGAATTTCGGAGATGGTAATACTTCGGAACTATTCGAACCAATTCACAGATATGCAGAATATGGTAGTTATAATGTAAGCCTTGAAGTCAACTCAGAATATGGTTGTTCTGATTCTCAGACCGTTAGTAATGCATTTTCAGGTTCAGAGTACTACATCAATTTCCCAAATGCCTTTATTCCTAATATGCAGGGGCCTACCGGAGGATATTATTCATCAAAGAGTGATGAAGATGCCCAGGTGTTTCATCCTGCTTTCTCAGGTATTTCAGATTATCAGCTAAAGATTTTTAGCAAATTAGGGATACTCATTTTTGAAAGCAGTGATATTAATATAGGATGGGATGGCTATTTAAATGGTAAGCTATGTGAACCAGGTGTTTATATCTGGAAAGTCCGGGGTAGTTTCAGAAATGGAGAACCATTTACTAAAATGGGAGATGTAACTCTCCTCCGGAACTGAAAATACTGAAAAACCAACTCTCACACTCCATTTTGTTCATCAAATATTTTCGGCTGTTAGTCTAAAAAAAGTGTATGTTTGTTAAATTCTCAGCAGGACACAGCCCTTTTAGACATAAAATCCAACAAATCATAATGGTTTTTAATTACAATTCACTATTTTCGTCAAAGAAAACCTAAAGGGATCGATATTGGTGAAGCGTATTATATATTTATTCATACTGTCATTCATCATTTTAAACGATAGTTTTGGTCAGGATCCTACATTCTCCCAGTTTTACGCCAATGCTTTATATCTTTCACCTTCTTTTGCCGGAGCGACTGAAGAATACAGGTTTGCACTTAACTACAGGAATCAATGGCCGGCTGTTCCCGGAGTTTTTACGACATATAGTATCTCTTTTGATAAGGCCATGCCAAACTTCAATTCAGGTATTGGCGTTCTGGCAGTCTATGATGTTGCAGGATCCGGCAATCTTAGTACAACAAATATTGGGCTTTTATATTCCTACGATTTTAATATAAATAAGGAATGGCATGTAAGGCCAGGGGTTAATTTTAAATTTTATTACCTTGGACTTGATATTGGCAAGCTGAGATTTAACAGCCAGATAACAAACAGCGGGACCTCTCCATCAGTAACCCCGCCTCCTTTCGATAATGTGGCTGATATCGATTTTGCTACATCAGCTCTTCTTTATAATGAGAGTATATGGGCAGGAATTACAATTGACCATCTTCTTACCCCAAAAACATCTTTTTATGGTAATGACGATAAGGTGCCAGTAAAATTGAATTTTTATGGTGGCATGCAGATTATTAAAAAGACAAGATTAAGACAAAAATTACAGGAGGTCCTATCTGTTGCCATGAATTTTCAAAAACAGGGGAATTTCTATCAGTCTGATATTGGCCTGTATTATTATAAAGATCCATTGATATTTGGATTATGGTACCGTGGAATACCCTTGATCACATCACAGGCTGGCGATGCCATAATTGGTCTGATAGGAATAAAAACCAGCCAGGTCCATATCGGATACAGTTACGATTTTACTATATCGAATCTAATAAGTTCAACATCAGGCGCACACGAAATATCTCTGATTTATGAATTTAATAACCTTTCTATCGGCCAGCAGCGAAAACGTTATCGGGCGATACCTTGTCCGGAGTTCTGATATGTATAAATGGCTCAGCTGTTCAACGGCTCAACGGCTCAACGGCATGGGCCCGAAAACCGATCCCCCTTTATACCTTTAATACCGTTGATCCTTTGTGTCGTTACGCCATTATACCGACTTATATGATAGAATATATGAAACTTGAGGTAGGCTAATTTATTAAATTGTTTATATTTGCGCCTTATAAATGTTTAACAAATATTCCATTTGCGATGAAGAATCTTTCTGTTTTACTATTTGTTGTTCTTTTTCTGGCTGTTACCGGCATCTACTTCCTTCACTTTTCAGGGAATAATGAAAAAATTGAAAAGAGCATGTCAGGTGATGGTAGTTTAGCCCCCGTTGCCGGAATAGCCTATATTAATATTGACACGGTTATTTTTAATTTCGAAATGTTTTTCGACAGAAGGAGTGATCTGATGGCAAAACAGAAAAGTGCAGAAGCCGAACTGAATTCCAAGGGAACTCAATATGAGAAAGGGGCCAGAGATTATCAGGATAAGGTAAATAAAGGTCTTGTGACCAGAGCAACTGCCGCACAGATGGAACAGACACTTATGCAACAACAACAGGAACTCGTTGCCCTCCGCGATAACCTTCAGTCAAATCTTATGGAAGAGGAACAGGTAATGAACCGTCAGATACTGGAATATATAACCAGTTTTCTTGAGGAACAGAAGTCTGATTATAATGTTCAGTACATATTAGGGAAGAGTTTTGGAAGTGTGGTGCTATATAGCGATTCTACTCAGGATATCACCCGGAAAGTCCTTGAAGCCTTAAACAAAAAGTATCAGGCAGAAAAAAAATAAAACCAATGGGTTTCGCCTCAACCTATCTTAAAGAGAGGGCATTATCCCCTGAATTGATCTATGAGGCGCCTGATAACCAGACAGGTATAATCGTCGTTGTACCTGCTTACAATGAACCAGGTATTGTTAAGTTACTGGATTCGCTTGCATTATGCAGCAGACCGGATTGTGAGGTTGAGGTTATTATTATTGTGAATGCCCCATCAGAAGCATCTCAGGAGAGTATAGAGAATAATAGAATAACAATAAAGAATATTGAAAGCTGGAAGATGCAAAACAAATCCCGTTTCTTCCGGCTTTTTGCTTTAAATACAGGACATTCACCATTTGACGATTGGGGTGTGGGGCTCGCACGAAAAACAGGTATGGATGAAGCTGTCCGACGCTTTAACAGGTTAAACAGACCGGATGGAGTTATCCTGAATCTTGATGCTGATTGCACTGTAGAAAAGAATTACTTTGAATCTGTGAATTTCGAATTATTAAGAAATAGAGAAAGGGTTGGTTGCTCAATCTATTTTGAACATCCTCTTAACGGAAGTGACTTCCCGCAAAACGTTTACAGATATATTGGCTTATATGAATTACACCTGCGTTATTATTACCAGGGATTGAAATTTTCTGGTTTTCCATATGTTTATCAAACTGTAGGCTCAGCATTTGCAGTAAAAGCACTGGCATATATTAAGTCAGGTGGAATGAACAGACGGAAGGCAGGGGAGGATTTCTATTTCATTCAAAAGCTTGTTTCCTCCAGAGGCTATTTTAGTCTTAACTCAACTACTGTATGTCCATCTCCAAGAGCCTCATCAAGAGTTCCATTTGGCACCGGTGCCTCAATAGGAAAACTGTCTGAGGGAAATTTATCAACTTTTCTAACTTATAATGTGCAGGCATTCAAAGAGTTATTCGAAATTTTTACCGGAGTGGATAACTTTTATAACTTACAATCAGTAGAATTACTAAAATATTATAAGTTGTTTCCACCCGGATTTAAACAATTTATTACTGAATCGGAGTGGGAGGATAAAATTGGCGAGATCAAGAATAATACATCAGGTCTTATATCATTTAAAAAGCGATTCTTCTCATGGTTCAATATGTTTAAAATAGTGAAGTACCTGAACTCTGTTCATAAGGGACATTTTGAAAAAATGGCTGTCGACATTTCAGCATCAGAATTACTGAAAATCAAGGGAATAGTCTTAGAATCTAAGGAGTATGTCAGCCTTCTTCAATTTTACAGGCTGTTGGAAAAGAATCCTTAATTATTTTTCCTTTTAAGTTTGCGATCTTCCTGAGGTGTAAGAATTATATATAAGTCCTCATCAGGCTTTTTCATGTGGTATTGCTCCCGGGCAAATTTCTCAAGGTTATGATTGTCGGTTTTAAGTTCATGAAGTTTCTGCCTGTCAGTCTCGATACGTTTTATATAATACTCCTTTTCTGTTCTTAGTTTGTGAAGCTCTTTCATCTCTTTGTACCTGGTTATTAGATTATTGGAGTCGAATAGTAAGAGCCAGACAAAGAATATGATAATAGTCAGAAGGTATTTATTTCTGAAGACAGGTGGAATTTTTTCAATCAATTTAAACCTTACCATCATACTGCAAATCTACCTATTTTTTTTAACCCCCGCTCATAAGGTATAACATCTGTACATCATCACCATCATTAATTATCGTGGAATCGTAGCTCTCTTTTGGGATCAGCATTCCATTAATCTTTATAATTCTCAGTTTAAAGGAGAATTTTTTAATCGAAAGCATGTCACTTACACTTAGCGTGTCATTACTGAATTCTTCCGGCCTGTTGTTAAGCAATATCTTCATTGCGGTTTAGTTACTTAATTTGCATCAGGATCTCAATCACTACGTTAGCCTGCATATTTGCGACCATTCCGATACGTGGAGCCATTGGCGGCATATTTTCAGATACCTCAGATGATTCGTCACCACAAAGGTAAAGAGTATTATCTATTATTCTGAACCTGATTTTCTCACTTTTTCCCCATCCGGCCATTCCTGAACCGACGACAAGCGGAATCCCGGGCATTTTAAACTGAACCGTTTCTATAAGCATCTCCTTCATATCAGATCTGTCGAAAGCCTCCACAATGACATTACATCCTGAAAAGATCTCAGGAATATTATGTCTGTCGAGCATTTTCTGATGAATAATTACAAAGACCTCAGGATTAATACGGGCAATATTCTCCTTTAATGCAACAGTTTTTAACATACCTACCTGATCAGTGAAATAGTATTGCCTGTTAAGATTTGCCTCCTCGATAATATCATAATCAGAAAGTACGAGGGTCCCAATACCGCTTCGAGCAAGGGCTACGGCACAATTAGAACCAAGACCTCCTGCGCCCGCTATTCCTACCCTGAATCTTCCCAGGTGGATTTTAACCTCAGAAAATCTCATTTTTTATCTATTTTCCAGTTATAAAGATACTTACAAAAAACTAATTATTCCAGCCTTTTCTGAAATGCATTATACGGTAAATTGATTAATATCATGTTATAGCTGCCCTTAATTTTTTAACTTTGAGTAATAAATAGAATCAACCAAGATACCGTAATATGGATATTCTGTCAATAAAAGAGCAGCATAAAATATTGAAAAAATGGGACTACAAATGGACCCCTCTGAACAAGGGTTATACAGACAAGATCCTTTATATCAATGTAGGTACCAAAGTGATCATGGAGAAGGATGTTCCTGTTATCATGAAGGAAAAATTCATTGGAGGTAAAGGTTATGGTCTCAGGCTTCTGTGGGATGCTACAAAGCCAACAACCAAATGGGATGATCCTGAGAATGAGATAGTTATTTCTTCAGGCCCTATAGGAGGGATAACACAGTACTCAGGAACAGGAAAATCTCTGGTTGTTAGCATTTCGCCTCAGACTGATTCTGTTATGGACAGTAACGTGGGCGGGTTTTTTGGTCCTTTCCTGAAATTTTCAGGATTCGATGCTCTTGAAATACAGGGCAAATCAGACAATGACATTATTGTTTTCATCGATGGAATTAACCATACGGTTGAAATATTTGAAGCATTTTCTGAAGCTACCAACAGCCATCTACTGGCTGAACAGCTTACCGAGATTTTTGCGGAGAACGATGGCGAGAAAAAATCTATTGGAATAGTATCTACTGGTACTGCGGCAGAACATTCGCTGATCGGTATGCTTAACTTCAGCTTCTATGATCCAAAAAGAAAAAAGGTACGGTTAAAACAAGCCGGTAGGGGTGGAATTGGCACTGTCTTTCGTAACAAGAAGATTAAAGCTCTTGTATGTAAAATACCAGGAGTTAAAGGCAATCTTAACAATGTAGTAGACCTTGATGCAATTATGGAAAGAGGCAGGAGGTTTAACAGGGAGATGCGCGAACTGGATGATAAACAGTGCCAGATGAAACAAACAGGGACAGCTCACCTGATGGAGATAATGAATGACCATGATCTTCTTCCTGTGATGAACTTTAAATATGGAAACCACTCTGAAGCTTTCAAGATCGATTCATCAGTCTGGAAAAGACATTTCACCCAGAATATTCCGGATGGTTGCTGGATTGGATGTAATATGTCATGCAGCAAAGGGGTAGATGATTTTCTCCTTAAATCGGGACCTTACAAAGGACAGAAAGTGATAGTTGATGGTCCGGAATATGAAAATGCGGCAGGCCTGGGTTCAAATTGCGGTATTTTTGATTCGGAGTATGTTATTGAATCGAATTTCTATTGCGATACTTATGGTATTTGTACTATAACCTGGAGTACTGTTACTGCTTTCATTATGGAGTGTTTCCAGAATGGTATTCTAAATAAAGAGAGGACCGGAGGACTTGATCTTAATTTCGGTAATTCAGAGGCTGCTCTCGATCTCTTACACCAGCTTGCAAGTGGTAAGGGGTTTGGTAAGATCGCTGGTTTGGGTGTCCGCAAGATAAAGGAACTCTTCATTAAAAACGGATGGGGCAACCCGGAATTCCTTAATGATATAGCTATGGAAAATAAGGGCCTTGAATATTCCCAGTATATGTCAAAAGAATCTCTCGCACAACAGGGTGGTTTTGCTCTCACAAACAAAGGTCCTCAACATGATGAAGCATGGCTTATATTTATGGATATGGTTAATAACCAGATCCCGACATTTGAAAATAAAGCTGAAGCTCTGCACTATTTTCCAATGTTCCGGACATGGTTTGGCCTGGTGGGTTTATGTAAGCTTCCCTGGAATGATGTTGAGCCTGAGAATAATGCCGAAACAGATGAACCTGCGAAAGTGCCGGAACATGTTGATAATTATGTAACTATATATAAAGCAGTTACAGGACGGGAGTTCGACAAGCACAGGTTGATTGAGGATTCTGAACGGGTTTATAACTTTCAACGTGTATTTAACCTCAGACGAGGTTTTGGAACGCGCCTTCACGACAGGCAACCATACCGTGCTGCCGGTCCGGTAACAAGAGAAGAATATGAGTCACGCGCAGAACGTTACGACAAACAACTTAAAGAAAAAGTTGGAATTGATCCTGTTCATATGACAACCGGGGAAAAAATGGAAGCCCTCAGAAGCTACCGTGAGGAGCAGTATGAATCGCTTAAAGATGCAGTATATAAGAGAAGAGGATGGAATAATAATGGTGTTCCTACAATTGATTACCTGAAAAAGATCGGAATGGATTTACCTGAGGTGATTGAAGTTGTTAAAGATTTTCAATAGCATTTAATAACCTTATCCGCATCCTGATTTTTCTTCCATGTTATGTGGATACGATTTTCAAATCATTTACATTTGTGCTACCTGATTATTAAAATTACCTGAAAGGAAATGAGACATATTTTAATGGTTCCGGTATTGATTATTTTCATTTTTCCAGGATGCGGGAATTTAAATTCTGAAAAAACTAGTGAGATAATAGTTTTCCATGCCGGAAGCTTGTCGGTTCCTTTCAGAGAGTTAAAAAATGAATATGAAAAAAAACATTCATCCGTGAATATCTTACTTGAACCGGCAGGCAGCATTGTATGTGCAAGGAAAATTACTGAACTTAAAAAAACCTGCGATATTATTGCTTCTGCTGATTATTTTGTGTTAAACGAGTTATTGATCCCCGAATATACAAGCTGGAGTGTCAGGTTTGCTACCAATGAGATAGTAATAGCGTACCATGAAAAATCACATTTTTCATCGGAAATAAATTCAGAAAACTGGATGGATATTCTTTCCAGGGATGAGGTTATTTACGCAAGGTCAGATCCCGATGCAGATCCTGGTGGATACAGAGCAGTCATGACATTGATGCTGGCTGAAAAATACTATAACATTCCAGGGCTAACTGAGAAAATGCTTGCAAAAAACAAGGATTATATCCGGCCAAAGGAGGTTGATCTGATAGCCCTTATTGAATCGAATTCTATTGACTATATGTTTCAATATAAATCAGTAGCCATTCAACATGGATTAAGCTATATCGGGCTTCCTGATGAAATTAACCTCTCTGATCCATCTAAAGAAGATCTCTATAATTCAGTTTCACTGGATGTAAAAGGAAGCAAACCGTACACGAAGATGACGGTTAAAGGAGAATATATCAATTATAGTTTATCAGTCCTCGATAATGCACCTCAAAGGGACGAAGCAATTGATTTTACTTGTTTTGTGTTAAGTGACGAGGGTCTGGAGATTTTAAGGAAACAGGGTCAAAATCCTATCATCCCTTTTTCATCTGAACAGTTTGATAAGATCCCCTCAAAGATTCTGCATTATTTGCCAGACTATAAAGCGAACTAATAATATTATGAACAGATACGGACCTTTTTCCTGGATTTTACTAATTCTTTCCTCTCTGGTTCTGCTCTTTCTTGTAGCCCCTCTGCTCGGGTTATTCTTACAAACAGGAGGGAGCGAATTCCTTGAAACAGCTGCTGATAAGGAGGTTCAGTCTAGTATCTGGCTAACAATATGGGTATCGTTTTTGGCGACTTTTTTCTTTGCGATTGCAGCCGTTCCATTTGCATGGCTTCTTGCACGCAGATCGTTTCCCCTTAAAAGCGTTGTTCAGGGAATTATTGATCTGCCGGTAGTATTACCTCATACGGCGGCGGGTATTGCACTTTTGGGATTTATCTCCCGAAGCGGACCGCTGGGAAAAGCTGCCTCATTATTTGGCCTGAATCTAGTAAACAACCCTGCGGGAATTGCCCTGGCAATGGCTTTTGTAAGTCTTCCGTTCCTTATCAATTCTGCACGCGATGGTTTTGCTGCTGTACCGGAACGACTGGAAAAGGCAGCACTGAACCTGGGTGCAAGCAGGTCGAGAGTTTTCTTTACAATATCACTTCCTCTGGCATGGAGAAGTATCATTACAGGGTTCGTTATGATGTTCGCACGTGGTATGAGTGAATTTGGCGCGGTAGTTATTATTGCATACCACCCAATGATAGCACCGGTTCTTATATACGACAGGTTCAGCTCATTTGGATTGTCATATGCCCGTCCGGCAGCAGTATTATTTATTGTTGTTGCCCTTGTGGTATTTACATTATTGAGACTACTTTCAGAACGGAGAAAAACAGTTGATACAAAAAAGGAATATGCTGAAACTTAATAATATATCAAAGAAGCTGGGTGAGTTCCGTATTAGTGATATTAATATTGAGATATCTGAAGGGACATATTATGTTCTTCTTGGAAGATCCGGGTCAGGTAAAACTCAGTTGCTGGAGCTTATTGCTGGATTAAAGAGACTCGATTCAGGCAGAATATGGCTTGATGGTGAGGATATTACGAGAAAAAGGATACAGGATCGGAGTATAGGATTAGTTTTTCAGGATTACGCTATTTTTCCAAATATGACCGTTTTTGGCAACATAGCCTACTCAATGAATTCAGGAAAAATTGGCAAAAACCATTTAAAAGAAAAAGTAAGAGCAATTGCTGATGAATTAAATATTATCCATCTGCTTGAAAGAGATACGAAACATCTCTCAGGCGGAGAATTGCAAAGAGTGGCTTTGGCCAGGACACTCATAACAGCTCCAAGACTGCTGCTTCTTGATGAGCCGATGGCTTCAATTGATGCAAGCCTTAAGGATGATATCAAAAGGCTGCTCAGGCGCCTTAATAAACAGGGCCTCACTATAATACATGTTACACACGATTACCGTGAAGCAGTAAGCCTGGCATCAAAGGTGGGAGTGATACATAATGGCAGAATTATCCAGGAGGGCAATCCGGATGATGTCTTCAGGAGACCTGTTAATAAATTTGTAGCACGATATACCGGTATCAGAAATTTTTTCAGAGTGAATTTTAAGAAGGAGAAGGGTGAATGGAAAGCGATCTGTAATAATAAAATGATTTTTAGTCTGAAGGAAAACTCATATCCTGATGGAGGGCTAATGATACTCAGGAGCAATGATATCCAGATATCTTGTGAGATGCCTGCAAACCATTCCGGCAATTGCTTTAAAGGAGTGGTTAAAGAGGTTCTTCCATCCGAGTATGGAATGGAGATAACTGTTGATGCAGGCGAGATTTTTTATATTGATCTGTCAGCTGACAGATATAAACAGCATCCTGTAAGTGAGTCATCAGAAGTGTGGATATCGTTTTCTCCTGAAGCAGGTATTGCGCTGCAGGGAACGAATTAAAAGGGCAAAATGAAAAATAAAACTCAAGGAGTTTAATATTATGGAAGTAATATCATTTGAAGAGGCTTATAGTATTGTAATGAGTAACATAAGAGTTACCGGTACTGAAAAAGTCTCATTTCTCGAGTCACTGAACCGTATTCTGGCAGAAGATATTGCCAGCGATATGGATATGCCTCCGTTCAATAAAGCAACTGTTGATGGATTTGCATGCCGGAAAGAAGATCTGGGAGGTGAGATGGCGATAATTGAAACAATTTCTGCCGGAATACAACCAAAGAAAAATATTTCATCAAAACAGTGCTCAAAAATAATGACAGGAGCACAAGTCCCTGGAGGAGCAGATATGATCTTCATGGTAGAGGATTCATTTTTACTTCCCTCTGGAAAAGTGAAATTTACCGGATCATTTTCAAAGGAAAATATAGCACTTAAGGGTGAGGATATCAATGTTGGAGATTTAGTACTTAGGAAGGGAGAAATCATCAGGCCACAGGAAATTGCATTATTATCAACTGTTGGTCATACAACAGTTCTTGTAAGCAGAAAACCGGTTGTTGCCGTAATAAGTTCAGGAGATGAACTGGTGGAACCAGACAGCAAGCCAGGAATCAGTCAAATAAGAAATTCCAATGCATATCAGCTACTGGCCCAACTGCTTATTTCAGGTGCCCTGGGAAAGTACTATGGAATAGCCCGGGATGATGAAGAGGCCACGTATAAGATTGTTAATCAGGCAATATCAGAGTGCGATATTGTGCTAATTACAGGAGGGGTATCAATGGGCGATTTCGACTTTATTCCGGAAATACTTGAAAAGGCCGGTGTTAAGATTCTGTTTTCCAGGGTAAATGTTCAACCGGGTAAACCAACAACATTCGGTATTCATCCCAGAGCTATTGTGTTTGGGCTGCCAGGAAATCCTGTATCCTCTTTTACCCAGTTCGAGCTGCTTGTGAAGCCACTGATATTCAAGATTATGAGATATGATTGGACTCCTTTAGTAATAGATCTTCCTTTACATAATAAATTTTCAAGAAGATTTGCTGAACGGATGTCGTGGGTTCCTGTTTCAATTACAGACGGAATGGTATCGCCTGTCGAATATCATGGTTCTGCCCATATATCATCCCTGTCGCAGGCTTTTGGGTTGGTTTCGATACCGGTCGGAGTAAAGACAATCGAGAAAGGAGAGATTGTAAGTGTACGACAGATATAACAGAAATATTAACTACCTGAGGATCTCAGTCACCGACAGATGTAACCTGCGATGTACTTATTGCATGCCTGAAAAGGGTATTAAACTGCTCCCTCATGGGGATATTCTGACTTTCGATGAGATAAGAGATTTTACTGAAGTAGCTGTAAACCAGGGTGTGACGAAGGTCCGGATCACGGGAGGGGAACCTCTTGTAAGGAAAGGGATAACAACACTGGTAATGATGATTGCAGGTATAAAAGGGATCAAAGACCTCTCAATGACAACTAATGGAGTTCTGTTGAAACAGTTTGCAGATGAACTCCACGCAGCAGGTCTTCACAGGGTAAATATCAGTCTCGATACTGTTGATCCGGTAAAATTCAGGTATATAACAAGGACAGGGAATATAGGTGATGTTTTTGAAGGGATAGAGGCTGCAAAAAAAGCCGGACTTTCTCCTGTCAAGATCAATTGCGTGATAGATTCATCAAAAGATGAGGCAGAAGCAAAGGCTGTGGCAGGATTTTGCAAAGATAATAGTCTTGAAATAAGATATATACGACAAATGGATCTTATCAGAGGTCATTTTTCAACGGTCGAGGGAGGAGCCGGAGGCGACTGTTTTTTATGCAACAGGTTGAGGCTTACAGCCAACGGTAAGCTTATACCATGTCTATTCAATAATATAGAATTTGATATCAGGAAATTTGGTTTTGAGAAGGCCCTTAAACTGGCCATTGAACAAAAGCCTGAGTGTGGATCAAAAAATGAAACAGGTTCATTTTATAATATAGGAGGTTAACCGGATATGAATAAACTGACACATACCGACAATAAGGGGAAGGCCATGATGGTAGATGTAGGTGAGAAAGAAATTCAGCTTAGAATCGCTAAAGCCAGCGGCCATATAACTCTTGCTGCAGAAACCATTAAAATCATTCATGATAGTCTGATGAAGAAGGGGGATGTCCTTACAGTAGCTCAGATAGCAGGAATTAATGCTGCTAAGGCCACTTCAGGGCTTATACCATTATGCCATAATATTGTACTTGATAATGTTAAGGTTAACATGTCAGTTGACAGTAATGGCGTTATAGCTTCCAGTGAGATCAGATGCACCGGGAAAACAGGTGTTGAAATGGAAGCATTAACTGCAGTAAGTATTGCTCTCTTGACTGTTTATGATATGTGCAAGGCAGTTGATAAGAGTATGTTTATAGATAAGATCAATCTGACTGAAAAAATCAAAAGATGAAACTGCCTGATATTATTGAAATTTTGATAATTACTCTAAGCGACAGAGCCAGCAGGGGAGAGTATAAGGATCTTAGCGGACCTATGATAAGAGATATGATTTCAGAATATTTTTTATCAGCAGGATGGGACTGTTCTGTTAATTTGACTCTGATTCCTGATGATGCTGCTGTTCTCGCTGATCTTATAATGAGTGCGACAGAAAAGTATAATATTGTTATTACTTCCGGAGGTACCGGAATCGGACCACGGGATATTACTGTTGAAACTGTTACCCCTCTGCTTACAAAGGAAATTCCAGGCATTATGGAGTATATAAGGATCAAATATGGAACTGAAAAACCCAGTGCCCTTTTAAGCAGGGGTGTTGCAGGAATTAAGGGTAAAACACTGATTTATACTCTTCCCGGATCAGTAAGAGCCGTTAATGAATATATGACAGAAATTCTTAAAACTCTGAAGCATACAATTTATATGCAGTATGGGATTGACACCCATGAAAAGCATTAGTTGGTGAGCCGGTTCAGAGTATTGGTAATAGCAGATCCGATTACCCTGTCATAACGATCACGGGGATTTCTATAATAAATCAATACGATATAGTCATTTTCTGTTTCATAATGGCTCCCCTCAAACATACCTGCTGTTCCATCTGTCTCTTTAGCTTTAAGAAAAACATATTCATAGTTATACCATCCCTGCTTCAGTAACATTGTGGATTCATATTCTGCTCTTTCATTATTATATGTCATAATATTGTTCTTATCAAAGGCCCAGTTGTTAAGTCCGCCCGAAACATACAGGTTACCTCCCGGGATCATCTGTTTTGAAGGCAGTGTAAAATATACATAAACATAATCTGCATCTATTTCTGGTTTTCTGCCCTCCTGGAAAGCAATATAATATTTCCCGTTGAAGTCCTGCCAGTAGAAATAAGGTTTGAACTCCCTGTTATCCGAAGGGTACAGATAAATATTGTAATTTGGAACTGCATAATCAATTCTCTTAACATATTCTGTCTGATACCTAATGCTCTTTATATCAAAATATCGATATTCGTTGCCTCCCCGAAAAATATTCTTATCAGATAAGGAATTGTATTTCAGCTCGTTATTGCCATAAAAATCTGGTTTGAGATTTATTTTAGCATTATCCCATCTGCCATTCTGGAGAATGAAAGCATATACATTCCTGTAGGGATCGTTAAGATTGAGTCCTGAATAATTCACAGTAAAGTCCACCTGCTGATGGGTATTATTATCTTTTGTCATTTGAGGCCTGTGCGCTGTGACATTAATTTTGACAGCATCCTCAGAAATAATAAATCTTTGAGTTAATGAAGGTTCTTCAGGATTGTCAGCAGGATATACAACCAGGATATAATTCCCTGATAATTTTAATTTTACTCTGTCGTTGGGAAAGCTTAGTCTGTAGTGATAATAGCTGACAGTAGTATTGAATGACGCCTCATAATCCTCAATAGGGTTCTCAGCATATCCATCGATATAATCATTTGGGAAGATATCAGATCTCTTCCAATCCTTATCACAATGAATAAAGGTGTAATAGAATGTTTCAGCCTGTTTATCAAGCAGATCGAAGCCAAGGCTTAACTTATCGTTGCTGTTGAGTTCAATAATCGGATATGAGAGATTCCATCCCTCTTTATAGAGCTGAAGTGTTTTTATCTTATTATTAAAGATCTGATTTGAATAAATATTCGAATTGGAAGCATACTGGTTCCCCTTTAATGTGAATATTGTTATTAAATAGAATGTAATCGGAAATATTCTCATTTAATTTATCTCTAATATCTTAATAGATAATATGTGGCAGAAATTTTCTGGGCATCAGGTTATGGGCTAAAGCCCTGTTTATAAGATCGTTCAATAACCCCGGGGTTAAGCCCGCAGTTACTTATTAAGGTTATGGGCTAAAGCCCTGTTCATAAGATCGTTCAATAATCCCGGGTTTAAGCCCGGGGTTAATGATAATGAGACAAATAAGGACTTTAGTCCTGAATCAGATGACTTATTTAATTGTTCAATTAAATTCATAATTATCAAATTCACAGGTAATTGTTTTGCCTGTTATTTTAGAAACATTAAAAATAAATAAATGTTGTATCATATTTAACATTTTTATTTAAAAGTTCGAAGGTATTTATACTTTTGTATTCTCTTGTTAATTTATTAACAAAAGCGGGAGAATATATATCTTATAATTATATAATATGAGTGTCGGGAATGATAAACAAAATGATTATATTATAGGAAAATATTTGCCATGAATCTAATCAAATTTATTGAATCATTTCCCGATGAATCCTCATGCAGGATCAAATTT
>Ga0214473_10000040_pt1 | contig 176906 bp, 156 predicted proteins | sample RVTome_7_FD_203509 | JGI IMG/M metagenome (GOLD analysis project Ga0214473, IMG submission 203509) | Soil microbial communities from uranium-contaminated site in the Upper Colorado River Basin, Wyoming, United States - RVT98D197 | ecosystem: Environmental > Terrestrial > Soil > Contaminated >...
GGAAATGTCTGGTGCGGTACGCTGGGAGGATTGGCAAAATTCAGTGGGGATAAACTTACCACTTACGATGAAGTGGAAGGATTAACAGAAAAGAAGATTCATAGCCTTGCAGAAGATATGCAGGGGAATATATGGATCGGAACATTTGGTGGAGGAATTTTTAGAATATCAGTCAATACTGATGAAAAACTACCTGTTAAACAAATGATTACAGATAGTTTGCTAAACTCCTCCAATGTTTATTCCCTGATATTTGAAAATGACACAACTTTGCTGGCCGGGACTGATAAGGGAATGAACCGAATCATTCTGGATAATGATTATCAGGTGAAAAGAGTTTTAAATTATAGTCTTAAAGATGGTTTCAGCGGAATTAAAAACAACTTAAATGCTGTAGCAAAAACAGGAGACGAAATATGGTTTGGAACAGTAAGCGGGATAACAGCTTATCGTCCCGAATATGATAGGGAAAACAGTTCAAAACCCGGGATTCAGATCAATGATGTCAACCTCTTTTTTAATGAAGTCGACTGGGAAAAGGAAAAGTTTGAAATTATTCCCTGGACACGGCTTCCCAGAAACCTTTTATTATCATATAAAAATAATCACCTGACATTTCATTTTACAGGGTTATTGTTTAAGGATAAAGAAGAAATAACCTATCAGTATATTCTTGAAGGGCTGGACAAAATCTGGTCTCCTCCACGGAAAGAAGCTGAAGCTGTATATCCGGGACTGGTTCCGGGAGAGTACACATTTAAGGTTGTCGCATTAGACAGATATGGAAACAGGAGCGAAGAACCGGCATCATTTTCATTTATAATAACTCCGCCTTTCTGGCAGACAACATGGTTCTTTATAGTTTGCATAATTATTGCAATTTCTTCAATTGTCACATATATCAAATACCGCGAAAGGAAACTACGTACTGAACGCGACAGGCTCGAACGCATCGTAAAAGAAAGAACTGCAGAAGTTGTTGAACAAAAAGACCAGATTGAATATCAGCGTGACGAAATTCAAAGGCAGCATAGTATTGTTACTGAACAGAAAAAAGATATAATGGACAGCATCCAATATGCTAAAAGAATACAAACTGCAGCTATTCCTTCTGAAGAAATTGTCCGGAATGAATTAAAGGATTTATTTGTTTTATACAGGCCCCGTGACGTTGTAAGCGGAGATTTCTACTGGATGGGGAAAGAAGACGGAAAAATAATAATGATCGCTGCAGATTGTACAGGTCATGGAGTTCCGGGAGCATTCACAAGCATGCTTGGGATAAGTATGCTTAACGATATTATTGGAAAAGGATCAGCTACTTCCCCCGACATTATTTTAAATGAATTAAGAAATAATATAATAAGCTCTCTGAAACAATCACAGGATGGCGAATCAAAAGATGGAATGGATATCGCTGTTTTGACTATTGATAAAGAAAATAACAGGCTGGATTTTGCCGGAGCGATGAACCCATTGTTTATTATACGTGATGCAAATATCGAGAGTATAACAGATTACTATTTGGAAGAAGGGAATTTCAGATTATACGAACTTAGAGGCGACAAAATGCCGGCAGCCATACATGTTAAAATGGACCCTTTCAAAAAGACTACCATCAAAATTATTCCTGGAGATAAATATTACATATTTTCCGATGGATATGAAGATCAGTTTGGTGGACCTGACCATCGTAAATTCATGAAGAAAAACTTAAAAAAATTATTTCTTCAAATTCATCAACTGCCAATGAAGGAGCAAAAACAATTCCTGGAGAAAACTATTGATGATTGGAAAAGAGATCTCTCTCAGGTAGATGATATCCTAATCATTGGGTTTTCAATATGACCTCCTTTTTTAATTGCTTTCATTTTTACTAAAAATTTTATGTGCCCGGTCTGCTATCCTTATTGAAAAGATGGAGTTTGGCGGAAAGCCCCATTATTGCTGCAAGAAGAACAAAAAGACCAATATTCCCTGCAAGATAGGCATAGTCATTCAGTGTTAACAATACAAAAATGAATGCATAGAGAAATACCAGAAGTGTGGTGATCAATATTACAGGCCTGGTTTTTCTGATAAGGGCTTTAAGAAAGAATGATAACAAAAGTATTGTTGATCCGGACGATATTAAATAGGCCAGGTTGAATCCTGTATGTTCACTCAGCGCATTGAGAAGAGAAAAGAAAAGGACAAGCGCCAGAGAGACAAGGAGATAGTGAAAGACATGGATTCTTTCACTAATTGTCAGTTCGGCAAACAATAAGGCAAGGAAGGTCAACGCAATAAAGAGAATCCCGTATTTTGCACTCCTCAAGGATTTCTGGTAATGATCAACAGGCAGAATGAAATCCACACCGAACGAATCGCTTGCAGGCGCATATGAACTGCCTGACCAAAGCTGGGGGAAATTGCGGTTAAGGTTTGTAACCAGCCATTTGGCATTAAATCCCGAATCATTAATAATTCGTTCGTAAGGAAGGAAATTACCCTGGAAACCAGGCGACTTCCAGGAAGAACGAAGAGATACCTCAGTCGTTTTTCCGACAGGTGAAAAGTTAATACTCTCGGAACCTGATAATTTAAGATTTACAGAGAACGAAATCTTTTCTCTCTTTTCACCTGCCTGTGATTCGAAAGTGATCCCGGTCATGAAAAGATCAGAATCTTTCAATCCGGGAATAGCTTCGAGGCTTATCGAATCAGATAGCAAATTTACACCGCCCTTTAATCCCCTGTTATCGGTGATTCCAAGAGTGTAATACGACTCATTCCAGTGAACTTCGCTCCTTTCATCCGTATTGATTTCCGGAATGGCAAAAACTCCCGAAAGACGGATATCAGCATTATATACAACAGCCTTATATATACTCCTGTGCCTGATCTCTGTTTCAATATCACCATCAATAATAAGCTTTTCGGGCATAAGATGATAAACACTCCTGTAAGGTTTTAACTCCTTATCTGATGGATAAATCCATACCGGTATGTTCAAAACAGGACCTGTTAGCGTTTGCTGTCCGGCCCATTGAAAAGCAATCTCTTTTTTAACGTTTTCAGAGTTTTCCAGTCTTTCTTTAATAATGGATTTTATTAATTCAAGGGGGACAAGCAGAAAGAGCCCCATGATTCCCAGCAACACCATTTTTATCGTCATTGAGTGATGCCATTTTTTGTCGTCAGTAATTTCGATTTTCATAGTAAATAGCGTTAAATTAAAAGTACTTTGAAATGCAAAGTTTGTTAATAAAAAAATTATTGTGATCTGATAATATCTTCAAGAGCCTTTAAGTGAACACGGAACGACTGAGCCCCGCTATCTGTTATTGAATAGCTGGTGTTTGGTTTACGTCCTATAAACTGTTTATTCACTTTAATAAGGTCATTTTCTTCCAGGGCTTTAAGATGACTTGCAAGGTTACCGTCAGTAACTTCCAGAGCATCCTTCAGGCTGATAAAATCAAATGATTCATTGACAATCAGGACTGACATAATGCCTAATCGGACTCTGTTTTCGAACAGCTTATTAAGGTTGGAAATTGTCACTTTCATCCTTCGTATTTTCTATACATAAACAGCCCATAGACGATATGAAGAATACCGAAACCAAAACACCAGAAAAACAGCCCGTATTCCGGTAAAGCAGCAGAAATAAGACCGGTGATAATCTCGATCAAACCAAGGTAAAAAACTTCATTATAGGTAAACTTACCTGCATTTACCAATGCCAGTCCATAAAAGATCAGCATCGATGGTATAATAAGCTGCCATTGCGATTCAGCATATAATACAATTATGAATATCCCTCCTGAAACAAGGGGAAGAATAAGATTTATAACCATTCTTTTCGATACCGGTGTCCAAATCCTGACACCCTGGCGAAGAGTTCTTCTATAGGAAAAAAACAAAGACACGACGATTGCAAGAATGAGGACTACTAAGGCATCCGCAATCAGGTGAATCTTCATGGTCGATATCTCTTCGATTGATAGTGAGTTGATGAAACTGTTGTCGATTGATATGGTGCTTTTCAGGATCACCAGAAATGCTATTAATCCGCCGGTAAGGGCAATTACCCCGGCAAAAAGACCCGATAATCCGCTTAATGATAGAAATCTGGAGGACTCCTCCATTATTTTTTTGATAGTTTTCAGATCATCAAAATAATCCTGTTTACTTTCCATGGCAGTAATTTAAAAGTACTTTGAACTACAAAGTTAATATATTATTTTGTATTTTCAAAATACCCGGGGGTAAATATTTATTAAAATGATATAAAAAGCAGGGGGAGATCCCTCGCTGGTCACCTTCGCTAAAGCTACGGCGCCCTGGTCGCTCGGGATGACAATGTATTTTAGGGAGTATGAATGGGCAGAGGAGGCGGTTCGCTCAGGCGAACCGCCTCCTCTGCCCTGTGACTACCAGGAAGCCCTGTCATCCTGAGTCCCGCCAAAGCGGGACTCAGGATCTCCCTCTACAATTTATGCCCCCCTTAAGGCATCTTCATAAGAGAGATTCACTCAAAAACATACAATTAAGACTGTATTGCAAAGTAACAGACAAAAAAAATCCCGGCATATACCGGGATCTTTATAATGTTTATCTGACTCTAGAGACAGGTCTCATTTATCTTATTTGAGTTCCAGCAAAACCAGTTACCATCGAGGTAATCTGAGGATTTCACCCTGCCATTATGGCCGGATCTGTTCCATTCGATATTGATATCCGAAAACTTCACGCCATTATAGTAATGAACAGTATAATATGCATCCAGAGTACCGGTAGTTAATCCATACTCAATATAACTATTCTTAAAGGAATCATTTTTAACATAGGTATACTTGATAGTACCAAGCGAAGAGCCTGATGATGTCCAGTCAATCTGGAGGAATGGTACTTTAGAGGCGGAACTTTCATTTAGTATCCATTGTCCGCCGGTACCATCGAGTTTTGATGTCCCTTCAAACCATAAAAACTCAGTAATAGAAGTGCTTGATACATACATCTTCCATATAACCTCAGTTGCCCCGATCTGACCGGTAAGTCGTGCTTTGTAGCTCGTGCCTCCCACACTGACGCTATATGACCATTCCCATGTTTTTGATTCAAGGTAGACAGGATCCTGGTCGACAGCAACCTTAAAGCTTGCAACAGGGATAGCAAGAGTTGTGGATAGCAGGATATTCCAGAAACCGGCAACAGTTGCAGCGAATTCCCAGTTACTGTTTTCAGTCCCCTTCTGGCCGGCTGACTTCTTTAAAGAGACAAAGTTGCTGAAGTCAATTGTCATTGATCCCGCAGGTGGCAGTTCAGGAGGATCTCCTGGTTTCTTTTTACAGCCGGAAAATAAGCCGGCTGAAAGAATAATTATCAGAAACAGAGCCAATAACTTTTTCATAAACTTATAATTTATAATAAAATGTAAACGATTATATCCGGAATAAATTATGTTTCTATTACAAATATATGAAGTAAGAATCTAATATTCATATAATAGTTAAATTTAATTGCAGCTTTATATATATAAAACATATTCAAATGCTTCATAATAAGCATATTCTCAACAGGTTTCTGATATGATATTATAAAGAAAATACTGGTTGTGAGAAATTTAATCGGCGATATTGAGGACAGCAACGAGGAATAATTATCTTTATGGCATTAATAATTCTGATAACGAAAATATATATATCTACCTTATAATAAGGGTCTTTGACGTGTAATTATTATTGAGACAGATTAGGCTCTGATGGATATTTCGAACTATTTTTAGTTAAATGCATTACTGATTCAATAATTTGGTTTAGATGCACAGTGTTTTTCAGATAGATAAAATAAAGTTTTTACTCCTATTCATTATTCTGTCAGGAATATTTATTCCACTCAGTGCAAATATTTATCAGCCTGAAGATTCAGCAAGAGTTGAGGAGAGAATTTTTACTGCCGAAGAGTTGATAAGAGGAGAAAGACTTTTTTTTGGCCTTGCCTATCCCTCAGATAAGTCAGTAAATTGTGCCGCTTGTCACAATACACGTGAATCCGATACACTGAACTGGAATCCAAATGCTATCGAAATCTCTATTAAATATCTGAATCGCAATACGGGTGATTTAACCAGGGTATTGCTCAAACCTGCCGGGCCTAAAATGTCGCAGGTACACAGGGGATTTGAGCTGATCCAGGAAGATATTACATTGATCAAAGCCTATATGGACGAACTCGTGGTTATCGGACTGATCAAAAAGAAGCCGGTAATTACTAACCTTATGTTATTCATCATTGCTTCAATATTATTTCTGTTTTCAGTTGTTGATCTTATGATTACCAGGAGAATAAAAAGAGGATGGATAAATTACCTGATTCTTTTAACGACCGGTATTTTTATTACCTGCACTCTTGTCGTTGAAGGAATAGCAATTGGCCGGTCTCCGGGTTATGGACCCGATCAACCGGTTAAATTTTCGCATGCCGTTCATGCAGGACAGAATGGAACAGAATGTCTCTATTGCCATAGTTCAGCAGAATACAGTAAAACTGCCGGAATACCGCCTGAAAATGTCTGTATGAATTGTCATCTGATTGTGAGGAACGGAACACGTTCGGGTACTGTTGAAATTGCCAAAGTCATTTTTGCATATGAAACCCGGACTCCAATTGAGTGGGTAAAAGTATACAACCTGCCCGATCATGTATTCTTCAGTCATGCACAACATGTAAAAGTTGGTGGAGTGAACTGCGAGGAATGTCATGGCAATGTTGATGAAATGGATATTATCAAACAGGCAACCGATTTGTCAATGGGATGGTGCATTAATTGTCATCGTACGAGGAAGCTGGATGTTCAAAACAATTTGTTTTATACAGATTACAGGGAAATGGCCGGAAGAATTAAAAGAGGGGAGATCAACAGTGTTACGGTTGATATGCTGGGAGGTATTGAATGCATGAAGTGCCATTACTAGTCAGGGAATTTTGAAAAGGTTTTATGATATGAGAATAGAGGGGAAAAAGCCTGGGAAAACTAAGGAACCGATGACCGGCCTGAATAATAATCCTGTCACGTATCATAGAGATTTGTTGTCGGAACTGTCAGATAATGAATTTGTAAGAAAAAATACCTCAAGGAGGGATTTCCTGAAGATTCTCGGATTCAGTATTGCCTCTGCCGCTGTTATTGAGAGCTGTAAAAGACCTGTCCAAAAAGCCTTGCCATATATTATACAACCCCCGGAAGTTATTCCTGGAAAATCATTGTATTATGCCTCCGGTTTTTACGATGGACATGAATATTCAGGCATACTGGTTAAAACACGGGATGGGCGCCCTGTAAAAATCGAAGGGAATGCTCTTTCTGCCTTTAACGGGGAGGGAACCACCGCCAGGGTCCAGGCTTCCATATTGAGTCTTTATGATGATGCACGCCTGAAGGGCCCTTCAATCAGCAACCAAAAGGCTCCCTGGGATGTTATTGATGAACAGATTATTAAGGAATTGAATAGAATTAATTCAGCGGCAGGCGATATTGTTTTGCTTACTTCCAGTATAATTTCACCATCAACCATCAAATTAATTGACGAATTTGGAGCATCACTAAAGAATTTCAGATGGGTGCAATACGACCCTGTATCCTGTTCCGCTATCCTCGAAGCTAATGCTTTGTGCTTTGGAAAAGCCGCGATTCCCGATTATCATTTTGAAAATGCTTCGCTTGTGGTCTCCGTTAATGCTGACTTCCTTGGCAGCTGGGTGGCACCGGTTCACTTTATCCCTGGTTATACCTCGCGCAGGAAGCTGGATAATGGTGAAATAGATATGCTCCGGCATATTCACTTTGAATCAGGAATGAGCCTTACCGGGTCAAATGCCGACACCCGGAAGAAAATTAAACCATCTGAAGAAAAGGCCCTTCTAATAAATTTGTATAATAAGATCGCGGAAAAAAAAGATGCCGCATTATTACCGGCTCAAACCTATAAGGAGGACCTTTCAAAACTTGCAGGCGATCTTGTCGGATCGAACGGCAGATCTATAGTTGTATCGGGTACCAATAATACCGATATCCAGATAATTGTCAATGGTATTAATTATTTGTTGGGAAGCTATACTAACTGTATCGATATTAAAAATAGTCTCAACATTGCATCAGGTATCGACAGTAAGACCGAAAACCTTGTGGATGAATTAAATTCAGGGAAAGTAAAGGCTCTGCTGATGTATAATGTAAATCCTTTGTTCGATTATCCCGATCCGGATAGTTTCCTGGCGGGTCTTAGAAAAACTGAACTGACAGTAAATATGTCAGTTACCCTGAACGAAACCGTTGGAAAAGCTAAATACGAATGTCCTGTTAATCATTTTCTTGAATCATGGGATGATGCTGAAATTATTCCTGGCCAGCTCAGCTTAAGCCAACCATGTATAAATCCTATTTTTAATACACGATCTTTCCAGGATTCAATATTAAAATGGTCTGGAAGTTCAATCACTTACCATGATTATCTGCTTGCTAACTGGGAGAGAGCATATTTCCCCCTCTCAGCCAATTCTGATTTCAGGAAATTCTGGGTTGAATCACTAGGCAATGGTGTGTTCAGTTATAATGTTCCGGATAAAAGGCAGCTGGTATTTAACAACATTGAACTTTCAAGAGTGATAAATTCTGAAACCAGGATGGAAGAAAGGGGATTTGAAGTCATAATTTCTGAGAGTATTGCCCTTGGTACTGGAATGCATGCCAATAATCCATGGCTAATGGAATTGCCTGATCCTGTCTCTCGTCAATGCTGGGAAAACGTGGCTGCTGTTTCAATAAGCGATGCTGAAAGACTGGGCATAAAGACAGGCGATATGCTAAAGCTGACTGAAGGACTGGTTCTTCCGGCATTTCTTCAACCGGGACAGGCTGAAGGTACCATTTCGGTTGCCCTGGGGTATGGCCATACAAGTTCCGGTCCTGTATGCAATAATATTGGAGTAAACTTATACCCTTTTACCAGGTTTGATAAGGGTAACCGGGTATACGGTTTTAGCATTGATATGGTTGAAAACACATTGAAAAATAGCCGCTTAGCCCTTACACAGGAACACTATTCTATGGAGGGAAGACCTATTGTAAGGGAAACTGTATTTTCAAAATATAAAGAAAATCCTTCCTCTGGCAATGAGCTCCACCAGGAATATGAATCAAGCCATAAAACTCTCTATCCTGAAGTAAAATATGATGGTTTTCACTGGGGTCTGGCGATCGATCTGAACGCATGCGTAGGATGCAATTCATGTGTAATAGCCTGTCAGGCTGAGAACAACATACCCGTGGTCGGAAAAGAAGAGGTCATAAACCGGAGGATTATGCACTGGATTAAAATAGACAGGTATTATTCGGATGATCCAGATGATCCAAAAGTATACTTCCAGCCCTTAGCCTGTCAGCATTGTGACAATGCACCATGTGAAAATGTATGTCCGGTATCAGCCACAAACCATAGCAGTGAAGGACTGAACCAGATGACTTATAACAGGTGTGTCGGCACCAAATACTGTATCAATAACTGCCCCTATAAAGTCAGAAGATTTAACTGGTATCGGTATACCAACAATAAAGAATTTGATTTTAACACGGTATCTGATCTTGGAAAAATGGTCCTTAACCCTGACGTAACTGTCAGAGAGAGAGGAGTTGTAGAGAAATGTTCTTTCTGTGTTCAACGTATACAGGAAAAAAAATTACAGGCAAAACTGGAAAACAGGACCCTTAAGGATTACGAAATAAAAACAGCCTGTATGCAGACTTGTCCTGCGGGGGCAATTGTTTTTGGAAATCTTAATGACAAAAACAGTAAGGTATCCAGGCTGTTTAGTGATCCGAGGTATTATAACCTTTTAGAAGAGTTGCATACCTTACCATCAACGGGGTACCTAACAAAAGTGCGGAATGATGCTTAACCGAATATTTAATTAATCAGAAGCCAAACGATGTATAACAGGAGAATCAGAGGACCACTGGTTGAAGGAAACAAAACATTCGGGCAGATCACAAGCGATGTGATGAACCCGATGGATGTTCGTCCCGGAATATGGTGGTTTATTGCATTCGCTCTTTCGCTGGCTGCGTCTGTTTTCGGTGGATATTCAATATACATTACTGTTTATAAGGGAATAGGAACCTGGGGTGTGAACAACTCGGTTGGATGGGGGCTGGAGATTGTCAATTTCGTGTGGTGGATTGGAATAGGCCACGCGGGCACTGCATTCTCTATCTTTCTTCTCATCCTACGGCAGAAATGGAGGACCTCAATTAACAGGGCAGCTGAAGCCATGACAGTTTTCGCGGTTATTGCTGCCGCGCTGTTTCCGGCCTTGCATATGGGAAGGGTCTGGCTTGCCTTTTATATTTTTCCTTATCCGAATACCCGCGGACCCCTTTGGGTTAATTTTAATTCCCCCCTCTTCTGGGATTTTGCCGCGATAACGGCATACCTTCTGATATCTGTCTCATTCTGGTACCTGGGCATGCTGCCTGATCTGGCTACTATAAGGGACCGGACAACATCAAAAATCAGAAAAGCTTTATACGGATTCTTCGGAATGGGCTGGACAGGCTCAAGCCGGCATTGGATTAGATACGAATCCTTGAGTTTTATCCTTGGAGGAATAGCAGCAGTGCTTGTGGTCTCTGTTCATTCCATTGTTTCCACCGATTTTGCAGTCGGAATAGAACCGGGCTGGCACACCACCATCTTCCCTCCGTTCTTTGTTGTGGGTGCCATTTTTTCTGGCTTTGCAATGGTTATGACACTGATGGTTCTTATTCGCAAAGTCTATGGTCTGACGGATTATATTACTGATAATCACATGGACGCAATCGCCCGGATACTTATTTTTATATCCATGATCATGGGAACGGCCTATCTGACCGAAATTTTTATTTCATGGTATTCCGGTAATGAATATGAAATTTTCACCTTTTTCAGGAACAGGATCACCGGAGATTATGTTAATGAGTTCTGGGGAATGATAATATGTAATGCATTGATACCTCAGCTTTTCTGGTTCAGAAAGGTTCGCAGAAACTGGATGTGGCTCCTCTTTGTATCACTTTCCATTAACGTCGGGATGTGGCTGGAAAGGTACAATATTGTTGTAACCTCGCTGAGTAAAGATTTTCTTCCGTCTAACTGGGTCTCTTATACTCCCACTGTTATCGATATTGGTGTTTTTGCCGGGACTGTCGGACTATTTGGTGTCGGAGTATTACTTTTCATGCGGTATATTCCCATGATGGCCATAAGTGAGCTTAAGAGTGTGGCACATATTGGGAGTAAAAAAGAGGATTAACAGAGTATAATTATGATCAGAACTTATAAAATAGGGATTTTTGATGATGAGGAGAAGTTTCTCTCTTCCATCAAATCGCTGAAGGAGCAGGAGTTTTCGATCCATGATGTATTTACTCCATACCCGGTACATGAAGTATTTCATCTGTTAAAACGCAAATCACGACTGCCAACGGCTGCTTACTTTTTTGGTCTTTTTGGAATTATTGCTACCCTTGGATTCCTCTATTATACCTCGGTAATCGACTGGCCGGTAGTCTATGGAGGAAAGCCGTTTAACTCATTCCCATCCTTTATTGTAGTTACCATTGTTGTAACCATTCTTACTGTGACTGTTGCAAGTCTGGCTCTCTTCTCAGCCAGGTCGAAGCTTTTTCCCGGAAGGGATAATACAATCTTCGACATCCGGGCAACGGATGACAAGTTTGTTATAGTTGTGGATACAAGAGATAAGGATAACTCATCAGCAAAGGAAGCAGCTAATGTCATGAGCCAGCATGGTGCTATTGAAATTATTGATAAAGAGTTTGACATTGTTAAAGCATGAAGAAAATGTATTTATCTGGAAATAATTACAAAGCAGTTTTCCTGATTCTCGTTTCAGCGATACTATCCGGCTGCAACAGGGACAGAAATAATCCGGGCTGGGATTATTTCCCGGACATGTTTTATTCTACAGCATATGAGACCAATACAAAAAATCCAAACTTTAATGACGGGATGACAATGAGAGTCCCGGTAACCGGTACTGTACCCAGGGGATTTACCCCTTTTGAATATACCATTGATGCTGAATCGCGAATAAAAGCAGGGAAAGAGCTTGTTAATCCATTAACCCCATCTTCTGAAGCACTTTCAAGGGGAAAGAACCTCTATTCAACTTTCTGTTCCTCTTGTCATGGTTCCAGCGGCGGAGGTGACGGAAATCTCTACACCAGTGGTTTATATCCGATAAAACCCAGAACACTCATATCTGATGAGGCTGCCAAACTTAAGGACGGAGAGATCTTTCATTCCATCACTCTTGGATTTGGATCAATGGGGGCGCACGGATCGCAGATAAGAGATGAAGACAGATGGAAGTTGATACTTTATATCAGAAAACTACAGGAAGATACAAAGAATATTTCCGGATTAAAAGAGGGGATTAATTAAGTAACAGGATTTGTAATAAACCTTTTAATATGAATAAGATTAACAAGAGGTATTCAAAGTAAATGCCAAAAAAACAGTAGTAATGAAGGAGCAAATAACCCTTTCCAAAATCTTCAAAATAGTAACAATAATTCTTATCGCTATTGGGGTAGTTACTTTGATCTTTGGATATATTTCAGATCCTGAGTCGACCTGGGCTAACTATCTGGTAGTAAATTATTACTTTTTATCTCTTGCGATGGGAGGAGCCTTTTTCTTTGTTATTCAGAGTATTTCACAATCGGGGTGGTCATCAGCGTTTAAGCGTATCCCTGAAGCGATGATGGCTTATGTACCTGTTGCTGCAGTTTTCTTCCTTCTGCTCTGGTTCGGAGTACACGACCTTTATCATTGGTCCCACAGGGAAGCTGTGGCAATTGACCCGGTATTACAGCATAAAGTGGCCTTTTTAAATATTCCCTTCTTTTTTGCAAGGATGTTTATCTATTTTATACTGTGGATTGTTTTTATCCGTATTTTAATAAACATTTCACGGAGGGAAGACCGTATGGATCCCACAGATACAGAGGGTATTCTCCGATTGTTCAGAAGAAATGAACTTTTTTCAAAGATTCTTATCTTTATTCTTGCTATAACTTTCTCTCTTTCCGCCTTTGACTGGATAATGTCTGTTGATGTGCATTGGTACAGCACTATTTTTGCCTTAAAAAATCTTGCCGCAGCTTTTTTGCACAGTGTCTCAGTCATTGCACTGATAGTGATTATTCTACATAAAAAGGGATATTTTCCCTTCCTGAATAAATTTCACCTGCACGATTTTTCACGATATATATTCATGCTTTCAATTATCTGGGGCTACTTCTGGTTCTCCCAGTTTATGATAATTTGGTACGGCAATATTCCTGAGGAGACAGCTTACTATTATGTCCGATGGCAGGAGGGATGGAAAATAATGTTCTTCCTTGAGATCGGATTGAACTGGGCTGTCCCTTTCCTGGTGCTGCTTCCGGTAAAAAGCAGCAGGAATACAACAGCGATGCTGATAGTTATTATTCTGCTTATTATCGGGCAGTACATTGATATTTTTGTTCAGGTCATTCCCGGAACAACCGGAATATTGAAATTTGGATGGATAGAAGCAGGTATTTTTCTTGGATATTCAGGTTTATTTGCATTGATTGTAGCCTTGGCTCTCAGTAAAGCCAAATTAGTACCTTCTAATCATCCTTTTCTGGAAGAGAGTCTCAATCATCACTTCTAGGAATATAATTCCTCAAAGAGCACAAAAAGGGGCTGTACAGGCATCAGGGAACAGTTATTTTATACGATCAGCCTGTCAGCAATAAGTAACAGCATTACCACAAAAAAATATAAATAGAGAAGTATTGAATAGAAGCTATTATTACTCTTTTTTGGCCTTGTCTTAAGCAGGTCAATAAATTGCCAGATTATTAAAAACGATGCTATAAGAAGTATCCCGACAAAGAGTCCGTTATGAATAACTTCAAAATAGCACAGAAACAGTGCAGCAATTACCGAGGAAACAACCCATGCAAAGGTAAGCCTGTTAATCTGGGCTGTTGTAAATATATCCGTAAGACTCGGAATTCCGGCTTTTTTGTATTCCTCCCCATATTTCAATATAAGCAACCAGAAATGCGGGATCTGCCCTATAAAGAACAGAAATTCCAGAAATATGATTGGTTTGTCCCATACCCCTCCCCCGGCAGCCACCCAGCCGATAAGGGGAGGAAGAGTGCCGGTGACAGCTCCGGGAATAACTGCAAAAGCAGTTATTCTCTTCGAATAGGTGTATATTCCATTGTACCATAAAACAGTTATAATTCCAATTATTGCTGATTTTGGATTACCAGCGAAAAAGAGAATAGCTGAACCCCCTGCAATATTCAACAGAAAGAATAGAAAGGCATGTTCAATTCTGATCAGATTACCCGGTAAAGGACGATTATGTGTACGGTTCATTTTTTTATCCAGCTCAACCTCCTGAATCTGGTTAAGTACAGAAGCTGAAACACCCAATAGGAGAATCCCTATAGATACGATTAATAACCGGACTGTAAAGCGGGGGTCGAAAATGAAATATCCGGTGAAGCCTGTAAGACCTACCGGAATCATTATTTTGAGTTTACTTAGCTCCAGGTAATACTTGAATATATTTCCTGAATTATTTATCATTAAGAGATTTAAGGTATTCGATTATTTTTACCACATCTTCATCGCTAATGGTAGTCTTATAACTTTGCATCAGATCCTTTGGATATCCTTTGGCAATTTCTGTATTAGGATCATATATGGCCCGCTTGATATATTCCTCGTCAACAGTTACTGTCACCTCTTTTCCATCCCTGATTACCACCTGTTGTTCCCCGTACAGGTTTAAATAACTTGGCCCGATAATCCTGGTACCATCTGAGGAGTGACATGCAATGCAACCCTGGGTAACCATAATTGAGAGTCCTTCAGAGCCTGGGGTTGTTGCTTTCTCGGAAACTATTACTGCCGAAGTGTCTGCATACCAGGAGTCGAAGGCTTCCTTTGTTAAAACTTTTACCATCGAACTCATATAGGAATGACGTAAACCACAGTATTCAGCACAATAGAGGTCATATTCCCCCTCTCTTTGGGGAAGAAACCACATCATCTTTTCTCTTCCCGGGACCATGTCTGATTTTATACGGAATTCAGGAATGAACAGGCTGTGAATTACATCAAGTGAAACAAGGTTTATCTTTATCGGAGTATTAACTGGAACAATCAGATCGGGGCTCTGTTTCCCATTTTCATATATAAAGGAAAAGTTCCACATTCTGGCAATACTTTCAACCTTCAGGGCATCCTTGGGAGCCTTGGTCATGGGTTTCCATCCTGCCCAGCCATAATAGAACATTACCAGTACGAGAAGTACAGGTGTAACTGTCCATATTATCTCCAGTCTTGTATTACCTTCAATCTGGGTAGCAGTTTTATTCTTCTTTTTGTTATACCTGAATACGAAATAGAGCATTGTGATAGTCAGCCCTGCAAGCAGGAATAATGAAATACCGGCAATTATGTAAAATGCAGCATTGTAAGTAGATACAAAGTTAGAAGCATCAATTCCTGTTGTTGAATACATAACGATTATCTATAAATGTAATCTAAGAGGGTTATTATTATTACAATGCATATGACCAGTATTACAGCGATAACCATAAATACTAATAGCCTGTTTTCAAACTTTAAGTGCATGAAGATGCGTAAAACAAAAGAGGATTTAACTGCTGCTATCAGCAGGGCAATGGCAACGGTGAGAGTACCCAGGGATATTTGTGTTACAGCAACTGAGGTAAGGGTTAGTACTATTAAGGTTACCAGTACATAAAATAATGTCCGGTAAGGTATTATATGATCTTTTTCATTCTCCATTGGTATAGTACATCTTTAAGTAATGAGATAAAACAGTGGAAAGAGGAAAATCCAGATAAGGTCAACCAGGTGCCAGTATAATCCGCTGTTTTCAAGCAAAACATAGTTATCGTGTGTTATTTTGTCTTTAATGATTAATCGTGTAATAAACCCTATGAAGACCAATCCGATGATTATATGCAGGGCATGCAGCCCTGTCATAAAAAAGTAGAGGCCATAAAACAAAACATCACCCTGTCCTCGTTGGGCAAGTATCGGAGAACCCGGGTAGATATGTTCCCTGATATGTTCTCCCCATTCAAAATATTTATTTACAAGAAATGCCACTCCGAGAAGGATTGTAATACCAAGCAATACCAGGGCCAGTTTTTTATTCTTTTTTTGAACAGCTGTTATCGAGGCAGCTATAGTCGAACTGCTTATCAGAAGAATAATAGTATTTACGGTACCAATAAAAACGCTTAACTCATGAGCAGCAAGGTGAAATGCAGTGGAATTTCTGTATCGATACACGGAGTAAACAATAAAAAGACCGGCGAATAGCAGCATCTCAGTGAAAAGGAAAAACCACATCCCGGTTTTGGATGCAAGGTCATCACGATGTATTTCTGCATGCGTACTCATTTGTGTTCGTATGGTCCTTTCGTTATCAGGGGTGTTTCGTCAAAGTTTTCAAGAGGCGGGGGTGATGGTATTGTCCATTCAAGGGTCTTCCCTCCCCAGGGATCAGAGGGTGCCTTAGATCCGGTTCTTAATGCAGAGAACAGATTAATAATTATTATTGCTAATCCGGAATAGAGGACCCAGGATCCCATTGATGAGATAATGTTTCCGGCATGAAAGATTTCATCATAATCATAATATCTTCTTGGCATACCTTTCATTCCAAGAAAGAACATAGGGCCATACAGCGCTATAAATCCCATAAGAAAGAGGATTAGCCCAATATTTGCCCACCTGGTGTCATACATTTTCCCTGTTATTTTCGGAAACCAGTAGTGCATTGCCCCAAAGAAAGCAAAACCCGTTCCTCCGAATACTATAAAGTGAAAATGAGCGACTACAAAATGTGTATTATGCAGGTGGACATTGGCCGCAAGTGAACCCAGGATGAGTCCGGAAAAGCCACCAACCATAAAGACAAAAATAAAGGCTAAAGCCCAGTAAAATGGAGTCTGCAGGTCAATCGATCCTTTATGCATTGTGGATATCCAGTTAAATACTTTTATTGCACTCGGTATGGCAACCAGAAAGGTCAGAAGCGAAAATGTATAAAGAGCCGTACCGCTCATTCCTGATGTGAACATGTGATGTCCCCAGACAAAATAGCCTACAAAGGCAATTGCCAGGACAGAGGCAACCATGAATTTGTAACCGAATATGGTTTTATGTGCGAAAGTTGTAATCATCTCAGAGATGGCTCCCATGGCTGGTAATATCATTATATATACTGCAGGGTGGCTGTAAGTCCAGAAAAGATGCTGATAAAGAAGAGGATCACCACCCAGGGTAGGGTCGAAAAATCCTATGTTTATCGTTCTTTCGGCAACTACCATTAAGAGTGTAATACCAATTACAGGTGTCGCAAGTAATTGTACCCACCCGGTTGCATAGAGGGTCCAAGGGAATAGTGGCATCTTCAGCCATGTCATCCCCGGGGCACGCATCCTGTGAATAGTCACCAGGAAGTTCAATCCGGTAAGGATAGAGGAAAATCCCAAAACAAAGGCACCAAAAACTGCCGGAAGCATATTACCTGCAGTCCTGAAACTGTAAGGTGCATAAAAGGTCCAGCCTGTATCAGGTGGCCCCTCTCCGGTAAATTGGGATATTACAACCAGCGATACACCGATTACATAAAGATACCACGACATCAGGTTAAGCCTTGGAAAAGCGACATCTTTGGCTCCGATCATAATTGGCAGCATGAAATTACCAAAAACAGCCGGCAGGCCGGGAATAACCACTGCAAAGATCATTACGATACCATGGAGGGTAAAGAATGCATTATATGCTTCAGGGGTCATAATGGTTTTCCCGGGAGCAATAAGCTCAAACTTCATCAACAGACCCAGCGTGGCCCCCACAGCGAAAAAAGAGAGAATAGAAAAGAGGTATAACAAAGCTATCCTTTTATGATCAGTGGATAATATCCATGCGAAGATGCCTTTATACCTCCCTTTATGATCCAGATAACTGGGTTCTTCAGTGCTCTTCTGACTACTCATTTATTAACCTTCGTTTTAAAATTAATTTGTTTGACAGCCAGGGCTAAAAATACTAAAGCTAATATGAATAAAATTACTAGTGCAGAAACCCTGGTCACATTAAAAACAAACTGGTTTCCCTTGTCATCATATGAATAGCATATGGCTAAGAGACGGTTTATACTGGGGCCTATTTTGCCTTCAGCAGCTTCAACCATTGTAATTTTAATGTCAAATGGCAAAAATTCAATGCCCCTGAGATACCTGACAATTTTTCCATCAGCTGCAAGAGCTATCAGACCTGTAGGATGAACATATTGATTGTTAATGAATTTGTATTTGAACCCGACAGATTGCGTAAGTCTGGCAATATTCATGCTGTCAGAAACAAAAAACAACCAGTTTTTTGCAGCCTCTTTCTTTGTCATTGTACTCAGATAGCTGGTTTTCTTTTTGATACCCAGGTCAATTCTCTCAGTTGGATCAAAGCTGATAGTTATTACATCATAATCAGTTCCCAATTGAAGATCGAGGGCGTCGATGAATTTGGATATTCCCCACATAAGGGGACTACAGGTTCCCGGGCAGTTAAAATATACCAGGTTCAGAATGGTTGGTTTCCTGATTATATCTCCCAACAACACCGTATCTCCGGCTTCATTTACAAGCTTTACATCAAGATCGGCATACTGACCCTGTTTTTCATCAAATCCGACCTGCATCTGCTGATCAAACAGAGATTGCTGGGAAAAAGTGTTGGAAGACAAGAAAATAACAAAGAGTGCAGGAAACAGTTTAATGTGTTTCATTAGCGGCAATTAATAAATAATGATGGTTAAAGATAAAATATTTTCTTTCAGGATATCTTTTTATGATGATCCAATTCTTCCTCAGAATATATTCCGGCTATCATTAACGATCCACCCATCAGGGAGATATCTTTTAAGAGAGCAATTAATGTTACAGTATTATCAGAGCCATTCAACAGATGGGGGATATGAATTGTGAGAATAAAAATGAAAAGCAGAACTGCCAGCATTATAGTTGAAAATTTCACGAATTTTTTCGAAATAATACTAATACTTGCAACAATAAGCATAATGCCTGTAAGAATTATTGTATAAGCACCAAGAGGAATAAATGAAGTCAGCATTCCAACATAATAGTCCATCATCAGAAAATGGTTTATTCCGAAAATTGCAAAAGGAGCGGCAAATAGGATTCTTCCTATAGTTGTAATATTTTTCATTCCTGGTATTATTTATATCCCTATAAGAATGTAAGGTTGTAACTATTCTTCAGGAGCCTCTTCAGGAGCAGGAGCAATGAATTTTTTAACTGTATAACCCGATCCTGTAACTGCCTCTTTCATCATTATGGTATCAACCTGGCCTGGGAAATATTCAACAATAGCATTCCCGGTAGTGAAGGATGCCTTTACCGATTTCACTCCCTCCAGTTTACTTATGCTGGTCTGAACTGTTTGCTCACAGCCTGTACAGCTCATACCTCCAATTGATACCTCAATAAATGCAGCATCTTTAGGAAGTATTTCATTTTCAGCCTTTTGGTTATTTCCACCACAGGATAGTGCAATAAGAACATATACCAAAAGCACTATGATGCCGGATGATTTACTTTTGTTCATTTTAAATAAATTTAATGTTAGGTGGTTGGGTTCGGAAAACTGTGGTAAAAGTACCAATTTTTTGTGACTCTCCTGACAAAGTGTTAAAAAACATGTCGATTGTCCATATTAAAGAGTTATTGTCAAGCTGATAAAAATATGGACAGCTTTTCTATTCGAGACAACAAGACAGATTTATACCATTAACAAACTTATATCTTGACAGAACAAATCCTGCCTTCCTTAAATTTGACCTAATAAATATCATATTATTTGATTTTGTAGAACCGCTACTCAGTAATATATTGAAATATATTAGGTAGATTGGAATATTTTATCTATATTTGTAGCCATATTACTTAAATAAATATTTTGAGAGTAGCATTAAAACATATCGCTTTTATTCAAACCGGGGTCTTTGCGAAGCCAATTAAGGAAGGTCAGATTGTGTATTTGCAGGCAAAGCACTTTGATAAAAACGGAATCCTAAGAAGCTCTTTATACCCAGATTTAAAAGCTGAAAGCATCTCTGAAAAACACTTATTACAGAATGGTGATATAATATTTGCTGCCAAAGGAACAAAAAATTTTGCAGCTCTCTACGAAAGTAAAAACAGACCTGCAGTAGCTTCCACTTCGTTCTTTGTGATTCGTTTAAATGAGGATTTTCAAGATAAAGTTCTGCCAGAGTATCTGACATGGTATCTCAACAGGGCCTCATCTCAGAATTACCTGAAAAGTCAGGCAGTAGGAAGTTCTATAGTTTCCATCTCAAAATCTATGATTGATGAATTGGAATTATCTATCCCGGATTTGGATACTCAAAAGGCGATTTTAAGAATTACCCATCTCAGAAACGCAGAAAGAAAATTGCAGCAGCAAATTGAGATGCTGCGGGAAAGACAAATTCAGCAACAAATAACTAACGCTATAATCCATTAACATGACAAAAAAAATAACACAAAAAGATATTAACGATGCTGTCTGGAAAGCTTGTGACACATTTCGGGGAAGCATTGATCCCAGCGTTTACAAGGATTATGTTCTCACTATGCTTTTTGTAAAATACCTGAGTGATGTACATGACGATAAATATGAGTCTCATTTGAAAAAATATAGCGGTAACAAAGAACGTGCAGATCGTGCCATGAAGCATGAACGTTTTGTGGTGCCGGAACACAGCCATTTCAACTATTTGTTCGACCACCGGAACGAACTTAATATCGGTGAGTTAATTGATATTGCACTGGAAGACTTGGTTGAAGCAAATAGAGACAAACTTTACAGCGAAGACGGGGCAGGAATATTCCAGAACATTAATTTCAACAGCAGTGTATTAGGCGATACCAAGGATAAGAATACCAGACTTAAAAACCTTCTGCTCGATTTTAATAAAGAAACATTAAACCTTAAACCCTCACATCTTGAAGGTACTGATATTATTGGTGGTGCGTACATGTTTCTGATTGAAAATTTTGCAAGCGATGCCGGGAAAAAGGCTGGAGAATTTTTTACGCCAAAAGAGGTATCTACCCTGATTGCTAAACTTACCAGATCAAAACCTGGTTCACGTATCTGCGACCCTACCTGTGGATCAGCTTCATTGCTGATTAAAGCCGGAGAAGAAGTTGGTTCAGATAATTTTTCACTCTATGGACAGGAAGCCAATGGAAGCACCTGGGCTCTGGCAGTTATGAATATGTTTTTACATGGCTTTGATAACGTTACCATTCGATGGGGAGATACAATCCGAAATCCGAAACTGAAAGAGGGCGACGCTCTGATGAAGTTTGATACCGTGGTTGCTAATCCTCCTTTCTCGTTAGACAAGTGGGGAAAGAGTGATGATAAAGAAGAAAGCAAAGCCAGCGACAGTTTTGACCCTGAAACTGATAAGTACAATCGTTTTTGGAGAGGTACTCCTCCTAAAAGTAAGGGAGACTGGGCATTTATCAGTCATATGATTGAGACAGCTTACGAAGGCAAAGGAAAAGTTGGCGTTGTTGTACCACACGGAGTTTTATTCCGTGGTGCAAGCGAAGGGAAGATCAGGCAGAAAACAATTGAAGAAAATCTACTGGAAGCAGTCATTGGGTTACCTGCAAACCTGTTTTTTGGAACTGGTATTCCGGCAGCAATCATGATTTTCAACAGGGCAAGAAAAGATAAAGGGCAAGACCCTGTTCTATTTATCGATGCCAGTAAACATTATGAATCGGCTAAGAACCAAAACAGACTGCGACCTGCTGATATTGATCATATTGTGGATACTTATAGGAAATTCAATGAGGGAAAGCTGTCTGCCGGAATTGTCGAAGATAAATTCAGCTTTGTAGCAACATTCGCCGAAATAAAAGAAAACGAATTCAACCTTAACATCCCAAGGTATGTAGATACTTTTGAGGAAGAACCTGAAGTCGACATTGCTGCAGTACAGGGTGAAATAGAGAAACTTGAAGGGGAGTTAAAAACAGTGCAAGCGGGACTGAATAAGCACTTAAAAGAACTGGGAGCAACTAAATCATAAAATCAGATGGACAATAAATTATCAAACCCTAACCAGACTATTTTTGAACAAATAAAAAGGAGCGGCCATGACAAAACTGAATATTGGACTGCCAGGGATTTAAGTAAAGTTCTTGAATATTCGGAATACAGACATTTCAAACCTGTTATTGACCGTGCAAAGGAAGCCTGCAAAAAAAGTGGTTATGCTGTTGACAACCATTTCGAGGATATCCTCGGTATGGTATCAATCGGCTCTCAGGCTGAGAGAGAAATTGAAGATATAAAATTATCCAGATATGCTTGCTACCTGATTGTTCAAAATGCCGATCCGGCCAAAGAAATTGTGGCGCTTGGGCAAACTTATTTTGCCGTACAAACCAGACTTCAGGAAATTCAACAAATGCAGGCTTATCAGCAATTGAATACTGAAGAAGGAAAACGGATTTTTCTTAGGAAAGAAATGGCTGACCATAATAAGCACCTGGCCGAAGCTGCCAAAAGAGCAGGTGTAATAGAGCCAATTGATTATGCTATATTTCAAAATCATGGTTATATGGGTTTGTACGGAGGGCTTGATGCAAAAGGTATTCACAAGCGTAAAGGATTGAAGAAAAGTGAAAACATTCTGGATCACATGGGTAGTACTGAATTAGCTGCTAATCTTTTTCGTGCCACACAAACAGAAGAAAAACTGAAAAGAGAAAACATAAAAGGGAAACAAAAAGCGAATCAAACACATTTTGAAGTTGGAAAAAAAGTAAGGAAAACCATTCGGGAACTTGGCGGTACAATGCCAGAGAATTTACCATCTGCCGGGAGTATCAAAAAACTTGACATGAAGGATAATCCGAAAAAGCTAACAGGCAAAAAGAAAAAATGAAACTACAATATGCCTCCGACTTACACCTGGAATTCCCGGAAAACAAAGAATTCTTAAAAAGAAACCCTCTGCAACCAGAAGGCGATATTTTATTGCTGGCCGGCGATATTGTCCCATTTGCGGTAATGGATAAACATGCTGATTTTTTTAATTATATCTCAGATACTTTTGAAACTACCTATTGGATTCCGGGTAACCACGAATACTATAATTCTGATATCTCAGCCCGGACAGGTTCCTTTAATGAGAAAATAAAGGATAACCTGTTTCTTGTGAATAATATTTCTGTTCTTCATGAGAATGTAAAACTTATCTTCTCAACCCTCTGGACAAGGATCAGTCTTGAAAACCAATTTGAGATCAGACACCGGTTGTCTGATTTTCATGCAATTAATTATAATCGAAAAGAACTAACGCCTGATCATTATAATTTTCTTCATGAACAGTGCCGCTCTTTCCTGAATGAGGAAATATTCAAAGCCGGAACTGAGAAGAAAGTAATTGTTACCCATCATATTCCAACATTCCTGAACTATCCTGAAAAGTATAAGGGAGATAGTCTTAACGAAGCATTTGCCGTGGAGATGTATAATGATGTTTCAAGTTCGGATGCAGACTTCTGGATATTCGGTCACCACCATAGTAATACACCAGACTTTATGATCGGTTCAACAACACTTACAACAAATCAGCTGGGGTATGTAAAATATGATGAGTATATCGGTTTTGACCCAAAAAAGATAATTAAAATTGACGATGATTAAATTAATTGATAGTCAGTATAATATCTTAGCTTTTGCACGATCTCATAATCAGGTATATCCAGCATTTTTAATGATATTTTGTTAACTTACAATCAGATGAACAATAACAACACGATATATAAAGACTCACCCCTCGGCAAAATTCCAAACGAATGGGAATTGAAACACTTTGAAGATGTTGCCGACATTGATAATGAAAGTTTGAATAGTATGACATCTAAAGATTATGAGTTTGATTATATCTCTTTGTCAGATGTTGATAGTGATGATTTTAAAATTGAAACAACTAAACAGGTCTTAGCTACTGCTCCTTCAAGAGCACGTAGAATTGTTCATAAGGGTGATGTTTTAATGTCAACTGTTCGTCCAAATCTTCAGGGTTTTTCATTTATAAGAGACGATGTAAAGGACTTAATTGCTTCCACAGGATTTGCTGTAATTACTGCAATAAAATGCAACAATGAATTTCTATTTCAGTATCTCTTTAGTACAGGAATTTCAAAACAGTTTTATCAATTATTAGTAGGGTCAAATTATCCTGCAATAAATTCATCTGATGTTAAAAAACTTAAACTTCCGGTCCCGCCCTTCCCCGAACAAAAAGCCATTGCCCATGTCCTTGGTCTGATGGACTCAGCTATTAACGCTAACAACCAGCTTATTTCAAAAAAAGAATTACAGAAAAAATGGCTGATGCAAAATTTATTGAATGGGGAAAAACGGCTAGAGGGATTTAGCCAGAAATGGAGAGAATATCATTTGAATGAAATGTTTACAGAAAGAATCGAAACTAGATATTTTAATTTACCACTTCTGTCGGTAGGAGCATCTGGAATTTATCCGCAATCTGATTCAATAAAGAAAGATACTTCAAACGACGATAAATCCAAATACAAAAGAATTTGCCCCGAAGATATTGGTTACAATACCATGAGGATGTGGCAAGGCAGAAGTGCTCTTTCTAGTTTAGAAGGTATCGTAAGTCCTGCATATACAATTGTAACACCTAAAGAGAATGCTGATTCTTTGTTTTTCTCTTACTTGTTTAAAACACCAAAATTAATGAACCTTTTTTGGCGCAATTCACAAGGATTAGTAGATGATACATTGAACTGCAAATTCAAAGATTTTTCAATTGTGAAAATTCAACTGCCAGAAAAGAAAGAACAAACTGCAATTGCAAAGGTGCTTCAAGCAGCTGACAAAGAAATTCAATTTCTCAAATCCAAAACAGAAAGACTCAGAGAGCAGAAAAAGTGGTTGATGCAGGTGCTGCTGACAGGGAAAAAAAGATTAAGGATTATATCGTAGGGACATCACTGTGATGTCTGTCATATATCAAAAAACAAATGAACAATTACAATCCGAATATCCACCACCGCAAATCTATCCGTCTGAAAGGATATGATTATTCGCAGGCCGGATTGTATTTTATTACAATATGCGTAAATGACAGGGAATGTTTGTTTGGGGAAATTGTTGGGGTTGAAAATTTTCAACCCGAAATGATATTGAACGATGCAGGAAAAATGGTGGGAAACGATTGGGGAAAAATCCCCGATCGTTTCCCAAATGTGCGATTACACAGATACATTGTAATGCCCAACCATTTTCATGCCATAATGGAAATTACGGTAGGGGCGACCCTTGTGGTCGCCCATGATGACGTGGTCGCCCATGATGACGTGGTCGCCCATGATGACGTGGTCGCCCATGATGACGTGGTCGCCCATGATGACGTGGTCGCCCATGATGACGTGGTCGCCCATGATGACGTGGTCGCCCATGATAATAATGGGTCAACCACCAGGAGGGCAACCACGAGGGTTGCCCCTACCATCACCGTTGGGGGGATTATTGGGGCGTTTCAATCTATTGTAACCGTGGAATATATTCGTGGCGTTAAAAACCATGGTTGGCAATCATTTAATGGTAAATTGTGGCAACGCAATTATTATGAACATATTATTCGTGATGAAAAATCATATCATCGGATTTCGGAATACATCGTAAATAATCCGGCAAATTGGCATAACGATAAATTGAACAATAAAAAAAACAATATAAAATAAAAATGCCCGTGGTATAATCAGGGTTAGATGCAAAATTATTAACAGAAAAGAAGACATTAATAAAATCCTAAAATCAGGTAAATCATGGTTCAGACAATTGACTGGTACAAAAAAGATGCTGACGATATTTACGATCATTTCAGAAAACTTAAGGACAATGAGCCATTTCTGCTCCTGTATCATATGCTTCAGAACTTTCCGGATTTGGAGATAGCCTGGATAGATCTCTTTTTGGATGCCGGAGAACACATGCTCGAAGAAAGAAGAGTCCCAGAGATACTTGACTTTATTAACCTTTACCGGACTACTTTCCCGGGAGATTTTGAGACTGAATATGAATTTGTTGAAACCGAACTATTTCCCCACCTTATTTATTTTAATGATATTGAAAACATCAGGAAGCATCTGGAAATAATTAAGAGTAATCCTGGTCACGGATGTAGCACCATTGGATCAAATATATTATTTCAATTAATCTTTAACGGGTATTTCGACATTGCGATGGATTATTCAAAGGCAGTATGGAAGCCTCTTTCAGAAGCCAGAGATATTACCGGCTTACCCGAAAGAGAATTCTGCATTTCCATTTACCTCGATGAACTCGAAAGGCGTTATCTGCAAATTAAAAACGGAGAAACTGTTGACCCGGTCATTTTTAAAAGTGAAATGGAAGAATATGGATTTGATGAGGAAATGGAAGTTTTTCAGGTTGTTTTTAATAACTTGTCTCTGCCCCTTGATGAAAAGTTGATAAAATCAAATATTGAGAACAGGAGTAAGGATTTGCTGCTTTCGCTTAATATTCAGTTTATCAAATATATGAAAGAGGAGTTTAATATACCTTTCCTGCTGTCTGACAGGTTGTGGAATATACTCCAGAAATATCAATTATTCGGGCACGAAGAGTCTCCGGAAGGATTCTTTTATATATCCTATCCTGTTCTCTTGGACCATATAGATGAAAGATACGATAGTATATTCCAGCTTAATGACATAGAAGTTTTTGGCAAGGTGTTCGGATTAAAATATGTGTACAGATTTCTCCACACTTATAATCTAATTAATAATCATTATTACAAGCTGATGGAGGAGAATATCCACACGTTGGAATATCAATTCATGGTAAATGCAAGCGAGACCTTATGGCGCATGAAGTTTGTCTTTAACTGGCCGGAACTTTATGTAAATGATCCATATCAGATGGAGATATTTTCAGATACATATCGCTATTTTACAGATGTTACTGTTAAAGAAAATCTCAATAACTACCTTAAGTTGTCACGCTTTTCTGAAAGGATACAAGATGAAATCGACTTACAAAAGGCAAATAAAAAGGATTTTGAATCAGATTATGATAATAATTATAATTCTTCTCCACCGGTTATACCATATGTGAATACGATGCCAAAAACAGGCAGAAATGACCCATGCCCCTGCGGCAGTGGTAAAAAATATAAAAAATGTTGCCTGGATAAACCGGTTAACTGATACATTAGAAAATGGATACCCCAAGTTTCAAAGAAGACCATATCAGCCAGATCCCTGCTTTGCAAATGCTGCAAAAGCTGGGGTACATTTATCTTAGTCCTTCTGAATCCGAAAAGCTGCGTGGTGGAAAAACCAGTAATGTTTTGCTGGATGATATTTTGCGGAAGCAATTGAAGGAGATCAATTCAGATAAAAGAATAAGTTCAACAAAGACTACTTATATCAGCGATGCTAACATTGAAAACGGAATTCGTGCTTTAAAAGAATTACCAATGAACGAAGGTTACATTGCCGCTTGTGAAACAGTTTACGACCTTATTACGTTGGGAAAAGCATTTGAACAGAATTTTGACGGAGATAAAAAGAGTATTACACTTCACTACATTGACTGGAACCCGGAGACATTTTTAATTAACAATGCTTTTCATGTGACAGAAGAGTACAGCGTTATGCGAAGCGCCAGCAAAGAACATTACAGGCCTGACCTTATTTTGTTCGTGAATGGAATTCCCATATGCGTGATTGAGTGCAAACGGCCTGATATGAAAGAACCATTGGCACAGGCTATCAGTCAGCATCTGCGTAGCCAACAGGAAGATGGAATCCGTGCGCTCTATGTATATGCACAAGTGATTATGAGCGTAGCCACTCAGGAAGCAGCTTATGCAACCAACGCTACACCTGAGAAATTCTGGTCAAAGTGGGAAGAAAAATTTACAACGGATGAAGAAGAAGAAAAATACAGAAACGATTTACAGGAAATTAAAAACCGACCATTAAAGATAGAGCAGAAAGAGAAAATGTTCAGCGAACGGTTTAAATACGTGAGGCAACATTTTGATGATTTGGAAAAAGAGCATATCCTTCCTACAATGCAGGATAAATATCTATATGGCTTATGCAGACCGGAAAGACTGATGGATATTATTTTTAACTTCATTCTTTTCGATAATGGCGAGAAAAAGATAGCTCGTTACCAGCAATTTTTCGCTGTTAATAAATCCATGAAACGTATTCTTCAGTTGAAAGATGGCAGAAGGCAAGGTGGAGTTATATGGCACACTCAGGGGAGTGGTAAATCTTTGACAATGGTAATGCTTGCTCAGGCAATTGCACTGGAAAAATCTATTCGTAATCCCAAAATAGTATTGGTAACTGACCGGACTGATCTGGATAATCAGATAACAGGTACATTCAGGAAGTGCGGAAAGTTTGTTGAGAATACCACAACCGGGCAACGATTGGTCGAACTACTCGAAAGTAAGAGTGATTCAGTTGTTACCACTATCATCAATAAGTTTGTGGCAGCTATGAGAAAAATAACCAGGCCATTGGAGAGCCACGATATTTTTGTGCTGGTTGATGAAGGCCATAGGACTCAGTACGGAACCTTCAACATAGAGATGCAAAAAACATTGCCTAACGCCTGTTTTATTGCAATGACCGGAACTCCTCTTTTTAAAAGAGATAAAAGTACTGCAGCAAAATTTGGAGGCATTATTGATGCCTATACAGTCGATCAGGCTGTTAATGATAAAGCAGTTGTACCATTGTTATATGAAGGGAGATTGCCCAGACAAATTGTGAATGCGAGTCCTCTTGACACATTCTTTGAGATGGTTTCAGAAACATTAACCGAATATCAAAAGGCAGATTTTAAAATAAAATTCAGCCGTGCTGACCAACTTAATGGAGCTGAACAGAAAATATATGCAACAGCATGGAACATAAGTTTGCATTTTAGAGATAACTGGCAAGGCACTTCATTCAAAGCCCAACTTGTTTGTGATAAGAAGATAAATGCCATCCGTTACAAAGGTTTTCTTGATGAAATAGGACTTGTATCAACTGAGGTTTTGATTTCTCCATTTGATGAACGAGAGGGAGAAGATAGTGCTTATGAAAAATCAACAGATAAAGAAAATCGCTTTTGGAAGAAGATGATGGAAGAACATGGTAATTCAAAAGCCTATGAGAAGAACATCATCAGCCGTTTCAAGAATCAGAAAGATCCGGAAATTATTATTGTTGTAGATAAGTTGCTTACCGGTTTTGACGAACCCAGGAATACAGTTTTGTATCTGACAAGAAATTTGAGGGGACATAAACTATTGCAGGCAATTGCAAGGGTAAACAGGATTTATTCTGATAAAGAATTTGGATACATCATTGACTATTATGGTGTGATTGAAAATTTGGATGATGCAATGCAAATGTATTCTTCATTTGAGGATTTTGACGATGATGATCTGATAGGAACCCTCACAAATATCAACGATGAAATAAGAAAATTGCCTCAGAAACATTCAGAGTTGTGGGATCTTTTCAAAACCGTTACAAACAAACGCGATGCAGAAGCTTATCAGTTATTGTTAAGAGATGAAGCTGTAAGGGTTTTATTTTATGATAAGCTGGCTGCATTCGCAAAAGGTCTGAAGCTCGCACTCTCTTCTATTCAGTTCTATAAGGAGGTTGATGAAAAGACGATTAGGCGTTACAAAGAAGATCTTACAATGTTTCTGAAACTTCGTGTAGCAGTTGTTGAAAGGTATTCTGATGAAATCGACTACAAACAATATGAGGGGCAGATTCAAAAACTTATTGATACACACATCACTACTGACAAAGTTGAAGTGATTACAGAATTGGTAAATATTTTCGAAAAAGATAAATTTCAGGAAGAAGTTGAGAAAACAATAGGCAAAGCAGCAAAAGCAGATAAGATTGCAAGCAGAACTTCAAAGCACATTTCTGAGAAAATGGAGGAAGATCCTGCCTTCTACAAAAAGTTTTCTCAGATGTTGCAGGAAACTATTTCAGAGTATGAAGCAAATCGCATCAATGAAACTATTTACTTAAACAGGGTCAGGGAAATTATGAACAATGTATTAGCTCACACCGACAGTGATATTCCCGAAGCCTTAATAGACAAAGATGTTGCAAAAGCATTTTATGGTCTTTGTGTAGAGTCATTGGGTGAAAATATTCAGGATAATATTGTAAGGAGAGAAATTTCGACACAGGCAGCCTTGAATATTGACGAGCTGATCCAAAAAGCAGTTTTTGATAATAAGAAACCAATAATTGACTGGCAGTACAAAACGAATATTACAGGAAAACTGCAAATTGAAATAGGCGATTATTTAATTGATGAGGTGAGAGACAAATACCGTCTGGCACTTTCATTTGGAGAAATGGATGAAATTACAAATAAGTGCATTGAAGTTGCTAAAATACGTTACAGGTAATGACGTCATCCATTCACTTTGGTTCAAAACAAATAAGTTTTCAATTGGAATATTCCAATCGGAAATCTTTAGGTATTACAGTTAAACCAGACTTATCTGTATTAGTAAAAGCCCCGGCTGACACATCTCTAGAAAAGGTTAAAGAAAAACTCCGGAAGAAAGCGCCATGGATAATCAGACAGCAAAGTTTCTTTCTTTATTTTCATCCCAAGACTCCGGCAAGAAAATTTATTTCCGGTGAAACTCACCTATATCTCGGAAGGCATTACCAGTTGAAAGTGAAAAGTGAGAAGTTAAAAGTGAAAAGTGAAGAAGCTAAACTGCATGGACGGTTTTTAGAGATTTATACACAGGATAAAAATAAAGTGAAAGATTTAGTTGAAGAATGGTACCTTTCAAAAGCAAATGACAAATTTTACTTTTTAGCAAAACCTTTATTCGAAGAATTTGTTAAAAAACATAACTTATCACTTATCACTTTTCATTTATCACTTAAAAAAATGCCGATCAGGTGGGGAAGTTGTACACCAAAAGGAAAAATTATTTTAAACCCTGAATTGATTAAAGCGCCCAAGGGTTGCATCGAATATGTAATCATTCATGAACTATGTCATTTAGTTCATCACGACCACACTCAGAAGTTTATTGACTTACAGACGAAAGAAATGAAGGACTGGGAAAAATGGAAAATGAAATTGGAGAAACTACTTGCTTGAAAAGCAAAAAGAATATTAAATTTTTTTACCCTCCCTTGATTAAAAATTGAAACTACTCCAAGCTATTATTTTGACCAAACTGGACTGAACAAAAACAATACATTTATTACGAGACAATTTTCTGGTACCGAGACAGGGAAGAAAGCCAGCCAACACAGACAGTATAATTAATAAGCTTGTCACGGTTTTTGCTTTTGTTACTGCTACCAAGACAAATCCGTAATGCTTGTACCGCGCCTGCGCCAGTGTTCGTTTAGGTCATCCTGCACCGGGACTGTCGTTATTGTATGAACAAAATGTGATCAAGAATGTTATTCAAATAAAAACATAAATCATGAAACGCAGAAAATTTGTTAAATCAATTGGTTTGGTTACAGCTACTGCTTTTGCTGGTATGAAAGTACCTGGCAGCGACCGGGTAGTTGCGAATGATAACAGGATTGAAAGTGCTCCTGCACTTGAATTCCCGGCTCTTCCGTATGCATATAATGCCCTTGAACCGTATATAGATGCGAGGACAATGGAAATTCATTACGATAAACACCACCGGGCATATTTTACCAACTATGTTAATGCAACAAAAGGAACTCCTCTGGAAAATATGGCAATCGATAAGGTTCTGGCATCTATATCTAAACAGAGCGATGCAATAAGAAATAATGGAGGAGGGTATTATAACCATTTATTGTTCTGGAATAATCTTACAAGTGGCTCTGCAGGCCCCTCTTCTCAGTTATCAGAAGCAATTACAAAGGCATTTGGATCATTTGATAAATTCAGGGAAGATTTTAGTACAGCAGCCAAAACAAGATTCGGGAGCGGATGGGCATGGTTATATCTAAAAGCTGATAGGAGCCTGGCTATTGGAAGTACTCCAAATCAGGATAATCCGCTTATGGATCTCTCGACTTTTAAAGGAACTCCACTTTTAACCCTTGATGTATGGGAACATGCTTATTATCTGAAATATCAGAACAGACGTCCGGAATATATTGATGCTTTCTGGAATGTAGTGAACTGGGCTGAAGTTGATATAAGGTATCAGAAGGCGCTGAAGGGATAAGCCCCCTTTCAATTCCCACCTTTTTGTTCCACAACAATCGATTCTGCCACGAACCGAAAATTATTAATGATGGATTAAATCTGCTCCGGATAAATATTCTCTCCTCGGGAGCCAACTGTCGGCCATAATGGTTAATTTTACAGATCATTTATTAAAAGAAACTATGGCAGCAGTAATAAGAGTTACCAAGGAATTTGATTTTGAAATGGCTCATGCCCTCTGGAATTATGATGGGCCCTGCCGAAACGTTCATGGCCATTCATATCGCCTTTTTGTAACCCTGTCAGGTGTTCCGATTGAGGATTCGAAAGATCCAAAGAATGGGATGGTAATAGACTTTACTGATCTGAAAAGGATAGTTGTAAAGGAGATAGTGAATGTGTTTGATCATGCAGTGGTTGTGAGCAGGCAATTTGATAGGGATAAAACAGAAATGTTTGCAAAGATGTTTGGAAACACGGTTCTCGTGGATTATCAGCCAACCTGTGAGAACCTTGTTGCTGACTTTGCAGGCCGGATCTCCAGACACCTTCCTTCCGGAACGAACCTGCACAGTCTTAAACTTTACGAAACAGCAACATCATATGCCGAATGGTTTGCTTTCGATAATAAATAAACCGGATATGTCAGATAATCAAACAAAGAAACTATTTTTACTGGATGCTTACGCACTGATCTTCCGATCATATTATGCCTTCATTAAAAATCCGAGGATTACCTCCAAAGGCTTAAATACTTCTGCCATTTTCGGATTTCTTCTGACCCTTGAAGAGGTTCTTCAAAAGCAGAAACCCTCCCACATAGCTGTTGTCTTTGACACTCCCACTCCAACTTTCCGGCATGAAATGTATAAAGAATACAAGGCTAACAGGGATGAAACCCCTGAAGATATTAAAAAAGCGGTTCCTTACATAAAAAGGCTTATCGAGGCGTATAATATTCCCGTAATAGACTATCCGGGATTTGAAGCAGACGATGTGATTGGTACATTGGCCAGAAAGGCTTCTGAAAAAGGGTTTACAACTTATATGATGACACCCGATAAGGATTTTGCCCAGCTGGTGTCGCGGAATGTATATATGTTCAAGCCATCGAGGAGCGGAAATGAATCGATCTTATGGGGGGTTGAGGATATCAGAAAAGAATTCTCTGTTCAACAGCCGGAACAGGTCATTGATATTCTTGCCCTTATGGGCGATACTGCGGATAATATTCCAGGGGCTCCTGGTGTAGGACCTAAAACAGCAATGAAACTTATATCTGAATATGGAAGCATTGAGGAGTTGTTCAGAAATACCCATAAGTTAACGGGAAAGCTTAAAGAGATAATTGAAAATAACAGGGAACAAATTGAATTTTCAAAGAAGCTGGTTACAATTGAACAGAATGTTCCTGTTGAACTGAATGAAGGCACTCTTGTCAGGGAGGTACCTGATCCTGAGAAACTCAAAATCCTGTTTGATGAGCTTGAGTTTAAGACTGTTGCAGAGAGAATACTCGCCCAAATTGGCAGATCAGAAAAACCAAGGGAATCCCATCAGGTGGTTGTTACTCAATCCGAATCCATTCAGGGCTCTCTATTCGGCGATCAGGAGATTGCTCCCATTTCAGAAAAAACAACTATAGATAAAGTTCTTCACAATTATATCCTTGTTGAAAACGGATCTGCGATTACAAAACTGGTTAAAACCATTGAAACACTTAAGGAATTTTGTTTCGATTCGGAGACCACTAGTATTGATGCCCTTGATGCTGAGCTGGTTGCCCTGGCTTTTTCCTGGGAAAAAGGATCGGGATATCTTGTTCATTTCCCTGAATCACAAACTGAAACAAAGTCACTTCTTGAAATAATCAAACCGGTTTTTGAAAATCCTTCGATATTGAAAATAGGTCAGAATATGAAGTTTGATATCCAGGTACTGGCAAATTACGGCATTGAAGTGAAAGGCCCTCTGTTTGATACAATGATAGCACACTATCTGCTTGAGCCCGACATGCGACATAATATGAATCTATTATCTGAATCATATCTGTCGTACAGTCCGGTACATATTGAATCGCTGATTGGAGAAAAGGGAAATAATCAGAAAAATATGCGTTCAGTTCCTATTGATACCCTTAAGGAATATGCAGTTGAAGATGCGGATGTGACCCTTCAGCTTAAAAATGTCTTTGAACCCCGGATTAAGAAAGAGGGCCTTGCAGATCTGGCAAGAGATATTGAAATGCCCCTGATAACCGTACTTGCTGATATGGAAAGAAATGGGGTAAGGATGGACCAGGAGGACCTGAAGGAGATAACCATTAATCTGCGTGAAGATATTATATCTCTGGAAAAAGAGATCTATTCACTTGCAGGTACTGAATTTAATATCTCTTCTCCTAAACAACTCGGAGATATACTCTTTATAAGACTGAAACTGGATGATAAGGCACGGCTGACCAGGACAAAACAGTTCATCACCAACGAAGAGATACTTCAGCGTCTTACACATAAACACCCTATTATAGATAAAGTATTGGAATACAGAGGTCTCCGCAAGCTTCTCTCCACCTATGTTGAGGCATTGCCACTCTTGGTTGATAAGAAAACAGGTAGAATTCACACCTCATTCAACCAGGCTGTAGCATCAACCGGCAGGTTGAGCTCTAATAATCCGAACTTGCAGAATATCCCTGTCAAAGATGCAAGAGGAAGAGAAATTAGAAAGGCATTTGTCTCTGAAGAGAATCATATTTTCCTGTCGGCAGACTATTCACAGATAGAGTTGAGGCTGATGGCACATCTCAGTAAGGATAAAAGCATGATCGATGATTTTCTTTCCGGAAATGATATTCATGCGGCAACAGCAGCCAAAATTTTCGGTGTTGGAATTAATGATGTCACCAGGGAGATGCGCAGCAGTGCAAAAACCGCCAATTTTGGAATAATCTACGGAATTTCCTCTTTCGGGCTTTCAGAGAGACTGACTATTGGAAGAAAGGAGGCAAAGGAGCTGATTGACGGATATTTCAACTCTTACCCCTGGGTAAGGATCTATATGGATGAAAGCATAAAGAAGGCAAGAGATCTGGGATATGTTACGACCATGTTCGGACGAAAGCGTTATCTCAGCGATATTCATTCACGCAACCAGGTAGTCAGAGGGAATGCTGAAAGAAATGCAATCAATGCACCAATACAGGGTAGCGCTGCAGATATAATAAAAATTGCCATGGTAAGGATCCACAACCGGATAAAATCAGAGGGATACAGATCAAAAATGATCCTGCAGGTACATGATGAACTTATATTTGAGGTAGATATCTCAGAACTTGAAAAACTTAAGAGAATGGTTCTGTATGAAATGTCAAATGCAGCAAAACTGGATGTCCCGTTGAAAGTAGATTGCGGTACGGGGAATAACTGGTTTGAAGCACATTGAACGGCGCAACGGCGTAACGGTAAAATTAACTATTAATAAACAAATAAAGCCCCCCATTTGGGGGGTTTGGGGGGTAAAATATGAAAGTTAAAGTATTATTTTTCGGAGTTTTAGCAGAGGTTACAGGGACTAACTGTAAACACTATATGGATGTTGGATCAATAGGTGACCTGAAACTCAGGATTCAGGACGAATTTCCGGAGGTTGTTCATTACAATTTCCGAATATCACTTAATAATGAGATAATTAACAATGATCCTCTGCTTAATGATGGAGACGAGGTGGCGTTAATGCCCCCGTTTGCAGGAGGATGATCAGGTAACATGTTATTCTTAAATATATTATGGAGAATAATTATCTTATAGATGGTCCGATAACTCAGAAAGTAGTTGGTCTTTTGATTGAAAAGCTCGGTGAAAACAGCGATACAGGAGGCCATTCTATCTTCCTTGGTCAGGTAAGAGCCGATGAGATTAAAGGCAAAAAGGTCAAAGCAATAGAATACTCAGCCTATGAAGAAATGGTGAAGGTCGAGGCAGAAAAGATAAAGGGAATAATTCTGGCTGAATTTGAAGATGCTAAATCAATTGAAATCCTGCATTCAACAGGGAGGGTTAATGCAGGTGAAATATCTCTTCTTGTGCTAATCTCTGCAGGACACCGGCGTCATGCAATTGACGCATGCAGTAAAACAGTGGAACTCATAAAAGAGTGCTTACCAGTTTGGAAAAAAGAGATTTATGATGATGATACCCATGAATGGAAGGAGAACATTCCGGTTAAATAGGTTCCTCTTTTATTGCCTTTCCCGGAAAATGTTTTCCGGCGCCTGTCTGGTCGTTCTTACCTGAAACAAGGATTGCTCCGCCTGTCCCTTTCAGGATGGAAGCATACTTCTCCTTGTTGTTTAGCATATCAAGAGCTTTCAAAACCTGCTCATCTTTTTTAATGGTCCATGCTATTGCTCCCTCCTCATAGAAGTATCGGCTTACTATTTCATCTTCAATAAGATCGGATATTTCACTCCGGAATAAATTAAGATCCTGCTCCAGACTGTGGGAAATATCTTTTTCCAGTTCACTTAAAAGATCCTTGTGCAGATCATAGTATTTTTCCTTTTTTGCATTAACAATTAGTTCGTTAAGCGACTCCTCGGTATCAGTTTTGTAACTGAAATTCCGATTTATAAGAAATGTCTGAAAATCGCTGTAATCTTTATCAGTAAATATGAATTGCCCGGGAGATTTAATTTCAGGGTGATCCCAATAATATTTTGTGGCAAAATCGAAAATATAATTTCTGAGGTAGAGCTCGGCCGTTATCTGACTGAGTGGTTCAGGTATAATTTCAATATCAGGTGTTATGCCACCACCGTCTTTTACCAACCTGCCGTTTTTCGTTTTAAAATCGGAGATAAGAGAGTCGGGAATTATCCCAACGCTTCCATCTTCGTTTGGGTGTGAAAAATCGAGAGCCTGGATACATCTTCCACTTGGTATGTAATATTTTGCTGTTGTGACTTTTAGCTGGGTATTATAACTTAGTGGACGGGTTATCTGAACCAATCCTTTGCCGTAAGAACGCTGTCCGACAATTATGCCCCTGTCAAGATCCTGGATTGCTCCTGCAACTATTTCAGACGCCGAAGCAGAACTCCTGTTTATTATTACAGCAAGCGGGATTTTTTCATCTATTGCCTGTTTTGTTGTTTTGAAACTTTCATCAAATTGCTTAACCTTCCCTTTTGTTGAGACAACTTCTTTTCCCGGTCCTACAAAAAGATTTACTATTTCTACCGCTTCTGTAAGTAATCCGCCGGGATTTCCTCTTATATCAAGTATAATTTGCTGAGGATTATTGCTTTTTAAGGATGTAAGGGCATCTTTAACATCATTTATACAATCCTGGGTGAAGTTTGTAAATCGTATATAACCTGTTTTTGAATCAATCATGCCGAAATAGGGTACGGGAGGAATAGCTATTTTTTCTCTCTTAAGCTGATAATCAGTCTCTTTTCCATTCCTTTCAACAGTAATTGTGATTCCTGTTCCCGGGTTACCCTTCAGTTTATCGCTTACTTTGTCAGTTGAAAGCCCTTTAAGAGACAATCCATCAACTTTTTTCAGAAGATCTCCTGGCTTAATACCTGCAAGGTCAGCAGGAAAACCCTTATATATTTCAGTGATAACAACATAATTACCGCTTTTTTGTACGAGGGACCCAATACCTCCATATTTCCCGGTTGTCATAAAGGTAAAATCATCAACCTCTGATTCGGGATAATAGACAGTATAAGGATCAAGCCCTTTAAGCATGTTGTCAATCCCGGATTTTATCACCTTATCGGGATCGATGGGATCAACATAAAAAGTATTCAATTCCTTGAACATGGAAAAGAATATATCAAGGTTCTTTGCGATCCTGAAATCTCTTGTCTCCTGAGTTATTAGGAACCCGGTACTTAGGCCGGCCAGCAGCACCAGCGTTAGAACCAGGACTATTTTGCTAAAACGTTTATTTTTCATAACCAGATACCCATATGTTTGAATGGCAAAATTATAAAGAAAAACCGGGAAGAATCCTGATAAAGTAACATTTAAAATAACTTTAACATATTACTAACTTATAAGTCCGAAGTCCGAAGAAAATTTTACTTAGGACTTCAAACCATAATAAATCTATTCCTGATCAGCTTCATACTTATTTGTGTTTAATATTTACGATAAGTTTGTTTATCATCTCCTTCATGGATTTTTCCACAGTCAGATAATCCGGAACAGTTATACCTTTCAGGATAACAACAAATACTATCTGAAGGTTCTCAGCTTTAAGTTGTTTATAAAGAGAACTTTTGTTTTTTCTGTATGACTCCCTCATCCTTCTTTTTATCAGATTCCTTGTAACGGCAAGCCTGAATCCTCTACGTGAAACACTGAAAGCCACCTGGGCCGGATGAGGAAGAGAAACCGGACTTTTCCCCCAAACTACTTTAAATAAGGAAGTGTGAAAAATATTTCCACTTTCAAACAGGCCAGAGATGATTTTTATGCTGCAAAGCCTTTCTGACTTCTCAAATGTCTCCCTTGTTGTATTCATGTCAATAATACTTATTCAGAGAGCCTCCCTGGATCTGCATTTTGGAGCTTACTTTTAAACCGGAACTACAGATAATTTTACTTGAAATTCTTATTATGCTCTTTTAGATAATCGTCAATGGCCATTGTCATTGATGGAGCTTTGGGATTTGGAGCATTAATATCGAGCCTCAGACCCTCGGTTTCAACAGCACAGGCTGTTGTCGGACCGAAAGCGGCTATCTTAATATCACCCTGAACAAACCCGGGGAAATTCTCTTTAAGGGACTTTATTCCTGAGGGGCTATAAAAAACGAGAATATCATAATCGAAATCCTTTATGGCGGAAAAGTCTGTACTAATAGTCTTGTACAGAATTCCGATAGTATGTTTTATGCCATTCTTTTCAAGTAATTCAGGTATTTCAGAATTGTGTGGGACTGACAAAGGAACAAAGTAGTTATCTTCTTTGTGTTTAACCATCACATCAATAAGGTCCTGGAATCTGGACTTACCATGAAATATCTTTCTTTTTCTGTATACAATGTACTTCTGAAGATAAAATGCCACGTTCTCCGTGATACAGAAATACTTCATGTTATCAGGGACTACAATACGAAGTTCATTACAAATCCTGAAAAAATGGTCTATTCCGGTTTTGCTGGTGAAGATAACCGCAGTAAAGTCGAGAATATTGATTTTTTGTTGTCGGAAATCTTTTGACGGCACCCCTTCAACCTTTACAAATGGTTTAAAATCGACTTTGAGATTATACTTCCTGGCCAGTTCGAAGTATGGAGATTTTGGATTAATAGGTTCTGGCTGCGATACTAAAATCTTCCTTATTTTCAATTCCTTACAGTTTAAGTTTTACTTTCAAAGTAACACTCGCCAATCTAAATAAGGCCTGTAAAATATGTCACTAATATCAAAACAGGCAGAATTTCTAGCGCACAAAGGTATAAAATCAAATAGAATATTGAAATATTCCGGGTTATAAAAATCAGGATGAGCCTTAAAACACGGATAACATACATCATTCCAAATGCTATTGTTCCGGCAGAAATACAGTTTTTGGCAGAAAGAATTGTGGTATAAGACATTAAAATAACAAGCACAAACAAAATAAGGGCACTGAATCTGTAAGATTGGTAAACAGTCACAATATACTCTCTGAAAACCTCTCTTTCTCCACTCATATTACCGGTTATTATGCATATAATGTGTCGGAGAGTTATAGCAATAGATATTATACCGAAGGATATTAACCAGAAAACCAATCCGTTTATGCCATCCGGAATGATTTTATAATAGGATGCGGCACAATATGCGAAAAGCCCTGTTATCAGAAAGGAAGCAAGGTTGTGTATTGTCGACTGCCATTGAAACATTGAGTCAACATCTCTTGAAGATGGATCATTTATCCCCCGGAATTGAAAAAAGCGGATTGGTCCATGCCATAAACCTCTGGAGGGAGTTCTGATTAATGAAAATAAAAACGATATAATAAGTATCAGGCCAATTATCCAGTCGTAATGGAGAGGATTAACAGCCAATTCATCACCTGACTTAAGATATTTTTCAATAGAAGTTCTTGAATCAATCTTCATCTGCCGTGTTTTTTCAATAAAAAGAAAAGGAAATTGGGTATTAGCCACCTGCCCGCTTGTTGTGAAAATATATGGTGAATTATAAAAAGTGATGTCAGCAACACTATTTCTGGCGCAAATTGCCGTTGTGTCTGCATAATAGAATTTTTCTTTCCCCGCCGTTGATTTTTGGATCTTCAGGACAGAATCGTGTAATTGAGAAGTATTGATGATGGAGACAGAATCAGAATTTGCCCTGACAGAATCAGGCATGGTAACATTTTTTATCCGGATAGTATCCTGATGCTTGTTAGAAGAAGAAATAATCATCTTTTTTGTGGATTCAGAACACAAAAATAGTGATTAATACAAGAGTAGAGTCAAAAAAGATAAAAGAGAAACTATCAGAAGTGATCAACCCTGCAGCCAGAAATATCCGAAAGAATATTATTTGCCAGACGGCTTGCACCTATTCTGAAGAGGTTGTTGTTCAGCCACTCCTCACCTAGGCAATGGTTCACGATCTGGTAATAATTAACTGCTTCGGCAGGGTCTGATATTCCTCCGGCAGCCTTAAATCCAACCCGGATACCAGTTTCAGAATAGAAATTTGATATTGCACGACACATTACAAAAGCAGCTTCGGGAGTAGCACTAACAGGTGTCTTTCCGGTAGAGGTCTTAATAAAGTCAGCACCGGCATCCATAGCTATCATCGATGCTTTGAATATTTGCTCATAACTGCCTAAAAGTCCTGATTCCACAATTACCTTGAGTTGTTTTTCACCGATTGCTGATTTTATCTCTCTGATCTCATCGGCAACTGATGCAAAATCATTTCCTATAAAGGCACCAACAGGGATGACAACGTCGATTTCGTCAGCTCCGGCTTCAACGGCCAGCTTACATTCGGTTACCTTTATACTCCGGAATGTCTGCGATGTTGGAAAAGATCCGGCAACGGAAACAATTTTTACATTCCTGGCTGTTAATTTTTCTTTTACTACAGAGACAAAATTGGGATAAACACAGATCGCAGCTACATTAGGGATATTAGAATAACGTCCTGAAAAACTATTTACCCTTCCTGTGAGGTGTAATATATGGCTCTTATTGTCTGTTGTGTTGAGACTGGTCAGATCGATAGCATTCAAAATATTCATCAACAGATGTTTGTCCGGGGAAATTGATGATTCTGCCGATATTATTTTTAGCCCCTTCCTGATTTCTGTTTCAGAAGGAGATGCTTTTATCAGTTTTTGGTATAGTTTTGTCATTAATTAATCTGTTATGTTTAACCAGACATCATTGCTATGGGAAAAAAGAACGGGTTCAATATAGTGCTTTTTGTTTTCATAATAATTCTTATTGCAATATTAAGTTGTGCAAAAAAGAGCCAAAATCCATCATCAGGTATTCTATTGAAGACAGATAGTGAGTTCTCTGCAATGTCAGTAAAGGACGGGATGTTCAATGCTTTCCTCAATTACATTGCAGAAGATGGAGTAATATTACGTAATAATTCTTTTCCCGACAAGGGGAGGGAAACTCTTAAAAACAGATTTGCTGGGAAAAGCGATACCAGCTTCATCCTTAGCTGGGAGCCTCTTTATGAGAAAATTTCAGAGAGCGGTGATCTGGGATATACGTATGGCATTCATACGACAACCGAAAAATCAACCGGTGAGATTTCAAAAGGAACCTATGTAACTATCTGGCTGAAACAACCTGACGGAAGCTGGAAATTTGTTCTTGATACAGGAACTCAGGGGCTTCCTGATAATTCGGAATAGGAATATTTATACTGGATTTTCATTTTGATTTCCGAGTTTCTTATTCCTGGCAAGGGAGGCAAAAATTCCGAATATCGATAGTACAGAGAAAATAAGAAAACCTGTTTTCATTGCAGATATGAGACCGTGATAGGTTGAAGGATTAATAGCCTGCTTGCCGATATATATTGACAACAACATCATGGCAATACCCATACTCATCATCTGGCCAATCATCCTCATCGTTCCCACAACGCCCGATGCTACTCCCAGATGACGTTTTTCCACAGAACTCATTATTGCATTAGAGTTAGGGGAAGAGAAAAGACCAAAACCGACTCCCATCATAATAAGCAACATTACAATGAGATAATCGGGGGTTGTCATGGTTATAAAACAAAGGAGGATAAGTCCGGTAGCAGTCAGCCCCATGCCGATTGAGGCAATAACCCCGGGATTTCTTTTATCCGATAACCTGCCTGCAATGGGCGATAGAAGCGTCATTGCCAATGGTTGGGATATCATTATCAAACCGGCGGTTCTTGCATCAAGTCCTTTGAGATATTGAAGGTAAAGACTTATAAAAAATCCGGTAGCGCTGGTTGCTGAATAGTGAATCAAAGCTGCCATTCCTGAAAAGGCAAAAACCCTGTTTCGAATAATCAGTTTAACATCAAAAACCGGGGTGGTCATTTTGTTTTCCACAATAAAGAAAACTGCTGCCATGATAACTCCCGTTGCTATGCAGATCCAACCTAAAGAAGAGGGCAGTTTTGAAAACCCATACATAAATGATGATAGAGCTATTCCATAAATGAGAGAGCCGCGCCAGTCAAACTTCTCACCTGCTGCATCTGCCCATTCAGTCTTAATTTTCCTGTTTATCAGGATAAGAGAAACAACTCCAAAGGGAACAAGAAATGCAAAAATACTTCTCCATCCCAGGTATTGCGTAAGCAGACCTCCTATTATTGGTCCACACGATAAACCCAGATATACTGCTGTTATATTTATACCCATTGCCCTGCCCCTTTCACCTGGCTGAAAAACAGAAGTTATTATTGCCAGGCTGGTGCCAAATATCATTGCGCTGGATAATCCCTGGAATATCCGTAAAACGATCAGGGAGGTTATGCTCCTGGAGAAAATTATCAGAAATGTCGAAATGGTAAAAAGAAATATTCCATAGGAAAAGATTCTTTTTCTCCCTACAATATCTGCAAGGCGCCCGAAAGGAAGGAGAAAAATTGCTGACGATAAGATAAAACTGCTTATTACCCAACCCAGTCCAATGGCATCTGCATTAAGATCTTTCCCGATTGAAGGCAGGGCCAGATTTACCGCAGAACCCAGGAAAGGGGTCAGAAATGCCGCAAAAGTGGCTACCAGCAGTACCGACCTCTTTGAAATCTTCTCATCGTTTGTGTCAATATTCATATTTTCAGGTAATTAAACTTTTTCAGTCTGACAAGTCCCTAAGCCCCTGAGTCTCTAAGTCTCTAAGCCTCTGAGTCTCCCCCTCACCAATTCTCCCCTTCACCAGGTCACTCCTTCTCCTTCGTATCAATAATTATCGTAACCGGACCATCATTAATTAATCCAACCTTCATCATGGCGCCAAACTCACCTGATCCAACCTCTTTCCCCATGAGTCGGGAAATTGTTGTGACAAACATGTTATAAAGAGGAATCGCAATATCCGGATGTGCGGCTCTGATATATGAAGGTCTGTTCCCTTTACGTGTTTTGGCATGGAGAGTAAACTGGCTTATTACAAGAATATCTCCGCCAGCATCCCGAACAGATTTGTTCATAACTTCATTGCTGTCATTAAAAATGCGCAGCTCGACTATTTTATTACACAACCAGTCAATATCATTAGCAGTATCAGATTCTTCAAATCCAACAAATATCAGCAAGCCTGGCCCGATTTCCGATTTGATCTTTTCCCTGATTGTTACAGAAGCCTTGCTTACCCTTTGAATAACAGATCTCATTGTACCAAATTTTATGGTGACCAAATATATGCATTCAATTTCAAAAACCTTTAAGTGATGATTTATATTATATTTGCGCATCAAAATAATGCTACATGGACTTTTTCACAATACTGGCAATTGCACTGGGATTATCTTTTGACACATTCGCTGTTTCATTATCATACGGTGTTGTCCGAAGCCGGATTATCTTCATGCAGGCATTTAAAGTAGCAATGGTACTTGCATTTTTTCAGGGAGGACTAACCGTTGCAGGATTTTTCCTTGCATCGATGGTCTCAGATGAACTAAATACTATTGATCATTGGATAGCGCTTGGTTTACTGGTCTTTCTGGGAGCCAGAATGATTTTTCAGGGATTAAAAGAAGTAAGTGCGGAGAAAAGAGATTATAGCAGTACTGTTATTTTATTCACAATAGCTCTTGGCACAAGTATTGATGCTTTTGCCATAGGTATAAGCTTTGCATTGCTTGATGTAAAGATCTGGGGCGCAGGAATACTTATTGGTATTGTAACTTTCCTTGCATCCATGACAGCAATCAGAATCGGCAAATCGGCAAGAGTGAGACTTGGTAACAGAGTTGAAATAATAGGGGGAATTATCTTAATAGCGATAGGGTCAAAGATATTTATCGAGCATATGCTTGCAGGTTGACCAACGAATTTAAAACGGTACCATACTTCTTACTCTTCTGTCGAAAACAGCCATTTCGTTAAAACCAATATATCTTAACAATTCATATGCCTCATCGAAATACTGTGCAACCCGGGCAGGCATGTGTGCGTCAGAATTAACGCAAACAGGCACATTCTCTTCTCTGAAAATGCGAAGAAACCTGCGGTCGGGGTAAAAATCAGCAAGAGGCCTGTTCCTTCCATTTGTATTCAGTTCGAAAGCTATATTGTGAGTTTTCATTGTTTTAGCCAGTTTCCTGTAAAGCGGTTCCGGATCGACAGATGGTTTAAAGCCATAAATCCTTATCAGGTCGCAGTGACCAATTATATCAAAAATACCTGAAGCTGCCGCAGCGCAAACAGTATCAAAGTATGCTTCATATAACCGGTCGATATTTTTACCTTCATAAAAATCCGGACCTTCATCCACAGTTGTTTCACCCATATAATGGACAGAACCAATAATATAATCAAGCTGCAGAGGACTTAGGAAATTAAGGATCTCATCTTCTTTGCCTGCAAAAAAATCAACCTCGAGTCCTGTTTTAATTTGAATCTTTTCGGTATTGTTTCGAAGCGTTTCAATATGTTTAACATAGGTAGAAGTCATTTCCGGATTCATATTCCAATGCTCAAGCTGCCTGAAAAGAGTGAGGTGTTCAGAAAAACCTATTTCACTCAAACCACAGGCAAGCGCCGTATTTATGTAATCCTCCGGAGCCGATCGTCCATCGCTGTAACTTGTATGTATATGGTAATCCGTCCTGTAAACCATAGTGATAAATAAGAAAAATTTTATGACAGAGCTTTTAAATAAGGTCTAAATTTGGGAATAAAACAAATTGAATTATAACAATATGATCAGGAAAATGGTAAATTTGTGAAAAAATTAAAAGAGTGAGCGAGAGAAAAAAAGTATGCGTCTGTGCAAGTTGCGATTTTAGGGATGTTGTATTTGCTTACCTCGACGATAGTTCAATTGATGAATTATGCGATAACAAAGAGGAACAATTTTTTCGCAAGGGTGAGATAATTAATCATGAAGGGGAAAAGATTCACAGCTTTAAATATCTTAAAAGCGGACTTGTTAAGCTTTACAGAAGAACATCAAACGGAGAGGAGCAGGTAATAACTATTACCAGGCCATTTGAGTTTGTCAGCAATATGAGTATTTTTTCAGAGGAACGGTACCAGTACTCTGTTTCTGCGCTGGAAGATTCAGTGGTATGTATGGTACAGCTGGATTTTGTAAAAAATATGTTTTTTAAAAATGGTGCATTTGCAATGGGTCTGCTCACCAAAATTTCTTTAATAAATGACAAAATAATAAGCCAGACCCTCGATATACGGCAAAAAAACCTGGTAGGCAGGGTAGCTTATGTATTGTTATATTTTACTAATGAGATTTATAATTCAAGAGTATTCGACCTCCCGGTGTCGAGGAAAGAGATTGCAGATTATATTGGTATGAGTACGGCGAATGTCATCAGGACATTATCTGATTTTAAGAAAGAGGGGATAATAAGGGTATTTGGCAAGACTATTGAAGTGGTGGAAATAAATAAACTTGAAATTATCTCCAAGAGAGGTTGAGCCTTCGGTTTAAATATATTCTTTGCAGACGGTATCTTGTCTGTTCAATAAAAATAGAAATATGAAGAGATTATTATTCTTTTCAGGAATCTTATGGATTTCTGCCTTCCTGCATGGACAACCTGCCTCACAGAAGTCACCTCAGCCATCAGACGGACCTGATACTAAGGAGAGATACTATACTTTGTCAGGGTATCGGCATGGTGTAAGTTTTTTCCCTAAGATTGAACTGAATTCAGTTCAATATGTTGCCAATGACACCCTTACATTCGACAAATATCATACATATGAGGTGATTAATACCTGGCTGCGACGATGGGTGGGAAAATATCCCGATCTTATAGATCTGTATGAGGTGGGAATAAGTTATGAGGGACGCCCGATTCTCCAGATGACTCTCACCAATAAAAAAACCGGGAAGGATACGGATAAACCTGCCGCTTTTTTTGAGGGGGGACGGCATAGCGGAGAGGTAACAGCGACAGAATCTGTGCTGTGGCTGACCAAATATCTTCTCGAAAACTATGGGAAAGACCCTGATGTGACTCATCTTCTTGATACAAAGACCATCTATCTGAAACCAAATAACAATCCTGACGGGCACAATCTTTATCTTAATACTGCGCAGAGTAACAGGAGTACGGTTCGCCCGGAAGATAATGATAATGATGGCCTTCTTGATGAAGATGCTCCCGAGGATATTGATACAAATGGCGTAATACTTACAATGCGGTGGAAAGATGAAAAGAAAGGGAACATGATACCTGATCCCAGAGATCCAACAGGCAGAATTATGAAAAGAGTTCCGGCCGGGAAAGGGATATATCTTACATCTTCAGAAGGAATTGACAACGATGGTGACGGGCGAATAAATGAAGATGGTATAGGAGGACTTGATTTGCACAGGAACTATCCGGAAAACTGGAGACCACAAAACGAAGATACTGAAAGAGGATATACCCAGGGAGGAGCAGGGGAATATCCTTTAAGCGAATCTGAAACAAGGGCTGTAGTCCTGTTTCTTCTTACCCATCCCAATGTATATGTGGTAAATTCAATGGATACAAGCGTTCCCATGCACCTGCGTCCTCCTTCAACCTCCGGGTCTGACGAAAGAATGTACCCTGAAGATCTTAAGTGGTATAAGATCTTTGATGAAATTGGGAAAAAAATAACTGGATATGAAAAAGCAGGAGATGTATATAATGATTATGGCAATGGCACGCCTCTTTTCGGACATGGTCCGGATTTCGGATACTGGTATTACGGAGCTATCTGGTATGGAGACGAGATTTGGAACGGTGCAAGAAACAAAGATTATGACGGTGACGGTGTAATAGACCAGACAGACATGATGAGATGGGATGATGAAGAGAATGACAGTATTGGATTTTTTGACTGGAAACCGGCCAAACATCCTGTTTACGGAGATATTGAAATAGGAGGTTTTGATCCTAAATTCTTTTCGCAGAATCCCCCGGCAAAACACCTGGAACCATGGGTAAGGAATGAAGCAATGTTTAACCTCGAAATGGTTAAATACCTTCCGGAACTTAAATGGGAGAACTATGATGTAAAGAAAGTGAAATCATATAAAGGAGATTCGACAGACTATCAGCTGAAAATTAATTTCAGAAATACCGGCAAACTGCCAACTGCACTTACGCAGGCCCATCTCGTTAAGATTGTTACAGATGACAGGGTTGTTCTTGAATTTGATACAACCGGGAATGCATCAGGAAAACCGGGCTACAAAGTAATCAGCGAAGATAAAACTCCTCGTCAGAGGGAAGGAAGAGGAAGATATAACGAAGATGAGCGCCCTACCATACAGTCAACTTTCTCAAAGAATGTTCCTGATACCCAGGGTGGCGAAATCACCTCCGCTGTTTTTACAGTGAGGTTGTATAAAAGATCAGAACTCAGAGGGAAAGCGAGAGTCTATTCAACCCGAGGGGGTGTTTTAACAGATAAAGAGTTTGTTATTAGATAATTCATTTACCTCTTTCCCTGCCTTACGTGATCGGCAGATATCCCCTCTCCTTCTGGAGATGGGGTAAATGAATTAAATAAAATTCATATATTTAGGTCAATAAAAACAGTTCAAAATGAAAATTGAAAACCATTCAGTAAAGGATATTCCCCGCAGAAAGTTCCTTGAACTGAGTATGAAAGGAGGCTTGTTAATTGCAGCAACTCCTGCCTTAATGTCTCAGTTAATCTCCTGCCAGAGCGGAGTTAAAACTGCATCAGGATTGGATATGGATAAAGAGACTCTCTCAAGGATTATTGCCAAAGCTCTTGAAAAAGGCGGCGATTTTGCAGATGTCTATCTTGAAAACAGGATCTCCAGACAAATTGTGATGGAGGAATCAAAATTTAAAAGCGGCTTGTATGGGATAAGTCAGGGGGCTGGTGTAAGGGTTATATCAGGTAATAAAACTGGCTATGCCTACACTGATGAAATAACAGAGGCGAAGCTTTTAAGAGCTGCAGAGGTAGCCTCATATGTTGCCCGCAACGGAATCATAATCAAACCTGTAAATATATCTGAGGTGAAATTCCCATCCTTTGTTACAGTAAATCAACCATTGAGTGAGATTGCTGATGAAAAAAGAATTGAAATTATAAAAAGAGCAGATCAGGTAGCCAAAGATTATGACCCAAGGATAAAAATGGCAATGGTCGATTATAATGATGAAATCAGAGGCAGGGTTATAGCTACAAGCGAGGGCCTTTATTTGAGAGATGAACTTCCGCTTCTGTTTTTCATAGTTCAGGCAATGAGTGATGACGGAAATGCAAGACATATGGCTCGCGAAAGATTAAGTAAGCATTCAGGCTTTGAGATGTTTGAAAATACAACACCGGAGACAGTCGCAAAAAATGCAGCACGCGAAGCAATTGCAATGCTTGCCGCTCAGGATGCTCCTGCAGGAATTATGGATGTTGTTATGCAGAATGGATGGGGAGGTGTTCTGGTTCATGAAGCTGTTGGCCATCCTCTGGAGGCAGATAATATTGCAAAAAAAATCGGAGCTTTCACCGGGAAGGTAGGACAAAAAGTTGGTAGCGACTGTTTTACGATGGTTGATGATGGGACACTGCCAAACTTCAGAGGAACAATTAATTACGACGATGAGGGCACTGTATCCAAACGTAATGTTCTTATTGAAAACGGTGTATTGAAAGGGTATATGACAGATGTGCTGAGTGCAAAACAACTATCACTGCCACGTACTGGTAATGGTAGAAGAGAATCATTCAGGAATATTCCGATTCCGAGAATGACTAACACCTTTATAGATACAGGGAAAGACAAACCCGAGGACATTCTTGCCTCAACAAAAAAAGGGATTTATGTACAGAGCCTTAGCGGAGGAAGTGTAAATCCAATTACAGGGGTATTTAACTTTACCTGTCGGGAGGCATACATTATTGAGAATGGAAAGAAAACCAATCCGATCAAAGGAGCAACCCTTATCGGTTCTTGTATGGATGTTATTTCCAATATTGATGCCGTTGGCAACAATCTTGATTTCGGTCCTGGAATTTGCGGGAAAGGACAGGCTGCTGAAGTTTCGGCCGGGCAGCCAACTGTAAGGATAAGAGGTATAAATGTTGGAGGAAGTAAAGCATAGTTAAAAATTCAATTATAGCAATAATGAACTATATAGACTTAGCAGAAAAACTGGTGAAGAAAAGCATCAGTCAGGGTGCCGGCTCATCAGAAGTTTTCATTGAAACTGTGAGGAATCTTTCGGTCAATGTTCTGAATTCCGAGATCGAAACTATCGAAGAGGCATCTTCACAAGGAGTTGGTTTCAGGGTTTTTGTTGATGGGAAAATGGGCTTCAGTCATTGTAATGATTTCAGTGACGAATCACTTGAATATACCATATCAAGAGCAATTGCTTTTGCAAGACTATCCTCTCCTGATGAGAACAATGTCCTTACAGACGATAAAGGGATGAGCATAGTTGAAGGATTGTTTGATCCTGACATCGCAGCTAAACCAATGGAAAAGAAGATTGACATGGCACTGGAGCTGGAAAAACTTGGGATGAAAGATCCAAGGATAACAAAAAGTTCAGGTGCAGGGTATGGAGAAGGTGAATCAGAGATCTTTATTGCGAACTCAAACGGAATTGCAAAAAGTTATAAATCATCTGGTTGCTCGATCGGTGTAAGTGTTGTAGCTGAAAAAGCCGATCAGAAAAACACAGGAGGCGAATATTGCTCAAGAGTATTCTTTGCAGATCTTGTATCTCTCGAAAAGATAGCATCAATTGCATCGCAGAAAGCATGGGAGATGCTTGACCCGGTAATGATCAATACCCAGCGTGCATCTGTTATCTTTGATCCTGATGTAGCCAGGTCTTTGATTGGAGGGATCCTCAGCGCAATAAACGGAGAGAGAGTTCTTCAGGGCGCCAGTTTCCTGAAAGATCAGCTTAATAAGCAATTTGCCTCATCGTTGCTGACAATCATAGATGACGGAACAAGAAACAGAAGCCTGGGAAGCGCCCCTTTTGACGGCGAAGGAGTCCCGACAATGAAGAATATACTTGTTCAGAATGGATCTTTAATGAGCTTTATTTACAATACAAAAGCTGCCAGACGGGCCGGAGTTAAAAGCACTGGCAATGCTTCGCGGGGAGGTTTCAGCAGTCTGCCTGGTATAGGCACTCATAAGGTTTATCTTGAAGCCGGTAAAAACACTCCTCAGGAAATCATCAAAAATACCAAAAAGGGACTTCTTCTTAAAGAGGTAACCGGTTATGGTATCGATGCTGTAAGTGGTAATTTCAGTGGAGGCGCCAGTGGTTTCTGGATAGTAAACGGTGAAATAGTCTCACCGGTAAAGGGGGTTACCATAGCAGGGAAAGCTTTTGATATTCTTAGTGGAATTGATATGTTGGGCAATGATCTTGATATGAACAAAACATTTTCAGCACCTACATTCAGGGTTGCTGAGATGCAGATTGGGGGTAAATAACAGAAATTTATTGAGTTAGCACATTTGCAATAGCCTCATCAAGTTTCTTGTAAAGGAAATTGTAGCCTGCAACTTCAATTTTCTCAGAAGAAACCCGGCTTCCTCCCAGGATCACTTCCGACATTTTCCCAAGAAACACTCTTAAAAGTAAAGAGGGAACAGGGGGATTAAAAAAAGTTCTGTTCATGGCCTTTGCCAGGGATCTCATAAACTCTGTCTGTGTAACATGTTGAGGCGCAACTGCGTTAAAAGCTCCTTCCATCCGCTTATCTCGGATAGCTTTAATGTAGATATTACAAAGATCTTCAATGTGGATCCAGGGCATATACTGGCGACCACTTCCCAACCGGGGGTATATACCAACCCTCGCCGGTATCAATAGTTTCGAAAGAGCACTGTCACTCTTTTCAATAACTACTCCTGTCCTTATTTTTACAGTACGGACATTTATCCGTGTAAAATGATCAGCAGCCTCTTCCCAGAGCCTGCATGTGGTACCAAGAAAATCTTCTGAAGGAGGGTCTTTTTCCCTGTATATATCTTCAGTGTATCTGGACCCATAATACCCTATAGCTGAGGCCGATATAAATGCCTTTATTTTTATGTGATTAGTACTGACTGTGTCATACAGAAGCTTTGCTGAATCAATTCGACTGCTTGTAATCTCATCTTTTCTCTTTTTTGTCCACCTCTTTTCCCCAATGTTGGCACCTGCAAGATGAATAATGTAATCAATCCCATCAAATATTTCAGGATCCACAAATTTCTTTTCCGGATCCCATCGGTAAACTCTAATCCTGCCAAACTGGTTTGAATTGCGTGAAAGATGAGACACTTTATAACCCTCAGTGAGCAATAAGGATGTAAGATACCTTCCTATCAGTCCGCTGCCTCCTGTAATAAGAACAGATGAACCTTCATTAACATTTTTATTGGATTGACTTTCGGGCATATAGAGGATTTTATTTATCCACTTTCAAAATTAAGAAAAAGAGGTCAAAATTTGGACTTTTGAATAAGGAATATTAAAAAGATATTGTAATCTTTGTGACCTTAAAAAAATGTGCTTTCAGGTACGACAAAGAATATTTCGGAGAACCATCAAATGTATAATCTGTAATGAAAGAAAAAACTATGAAAGATGCGGTTGCAATATTATGCGCAGGAGGCCCGGCACCGGGTATTAATACAGTAATCAGTGCCGTCACTAAAATATTTTTGCAGAATGGGTTTACAGTACTCGGGATAAATGGAGGATATAAATCCCTGTTTGCTGATGAACCCTCTTACGATTATCTCGATTTCGAATTTGCTGATCAGATATATAGCCGTGGAGGCTCTGCACTTAAGATGAGCAGATATAAGCCAAAGGATGATGAGTTTAAAGTGGATTTCTTTAAGAAAAATAATGTGAAGCTTCTGGTCACTATCGGAGGTGATGATACTGCTTCGTCTGCAAACCGGCTGACAAAATATCTTAAGGAACAAAAGATTGATGTGAAAAATATTCATGTTCCGAAAACCATTGATAATGACCTCCCTCTTCCTGAAGGACTGCCAACTTTTGGATACCACTCTGCCAAGGAGGAGGGTGTTCGTCTGGCGACAACAATTTATGAAGATGCCCGCACCAGCGGAAACTGGTTTGTTGTCTCCGCCATGGGCCGCGAAGCTGGCCACCTGGCGTTTGGAATAGGGACAGCTTGTCACTATCCTATGATAATCATCCCTGAAATGTTCAACAAGACTAAAATCACCTTTGATAAAATTACAAAGCTTGTTATTTCATCAATGGTTAAAAGAAGATTGCTGGGAATTGACTACGGTGTCGCCATTATCTCTGAAGGTGTTTTCCATTTTATGAGCGAAAAAGAGATCATCGATACAGGAATTAATTTCACCTATGATGATCACGGTCACCCTGAACTGGGTAACGTAAGCAAGTCACACATATTTAATATGCTTACACAACAGGCTCTTAAGGGATTGAGGATAAATGTAAAATCGCGCCCGAATGAGATGGGATATGAGTTAAGATGCTGCCGTCCGGTTGCATATGATTTAAATTATGCCACCAGGCTTGGACTGGGAGTTTACAAATTATTCAAGACAGGAATAACAGGCTGCATGGTTACAGTTGACGGAAAAGGAGATATTATTCCATTATTCCTTAAGGATGTTGAAGATAAAGATGGAAAAGTAAAACCAAGACTGGTCGATGTTGAAACTGAAAAAGTACAGTTGATTTACCGGAATAATCTTCATTATATCACTAAGGCTGACTACAGAGCTGCAAAGAAATATGTGGAGAATCCCGAAGAATATGATTTCTTTAAAATCCTGGAATGGGATGAAACTGAACAAATCTGACAGAATAACAAATAATTGATAGAGGAGGATGTCTTAAAAGTTAACAAGCACTTTTAAGACAGCCTCCTTTTGATTTATTGATTTAGATTCTTGATACTTGAGTATCTGATTGTTTTTTTCGCTCTTTTGGCTTATTTTTATAAACTATTAGATTCATTCATTCCAAATCTTAATGCTATGGTAACTCAGAAATCAACCAAAGGGATAATTGGGATACTGACAGGAGGGGGAGATGTTCCCGGGCTTAATCCGGCTATACGTGCTGTTACAATTCGTGCAAACCGCGAAGGATACAAAGTGATAGGACTCCGAAGGGGCTGGGCTGGAATCTCGGAATTAATACGAGACGCTAAGACAGACAACAGCAATAACTTTCAGGTTCTTACCGATGATATAGTCAATAAAGCAGGTCGAACCGGAGGAACCTTCTTACATACTTCCCGTACGAGGCCCAGCCATATGTCGAAAGCTACCGTTCCTGAGCACCTTCAGGGGACTTACAATGAAGAAATGAACGACTTAACACCTGAGATAATAAAAAACCTTGAATGGCTTGGAGTTGATTATCTTATTCCAATAGGGGGTGATGATACCCTCAGCTATGGGGTTCATCTTTACAAAAAAGGGGTAAATGTTGTTGCTATCCCAAAGACAATGGACAATGACGTTCCGGGAACAGATTACTGTATAGGTTTCAGTACCTGTGTTACACGGACAATTCATATGACAAACAGTCTCAGAACATCTGCGGGATCTCATGAAAGACTTCTGGTTCTTGAAGTATTTGGAAGATATGCCGGATTCACTGCTATGCTGCCTACTATGGCAGGGGCAGCAAACAGGTGTGTAATACCTGAATATGAGTTTGATATTAATTTGCTGACAAAACTTCTCGTTGAAGACAGGAATAATAATCCCAGTAAATACTCAGTTGTTCTTGTATCGGAAGGAGCAATGTTCAAAGGAGGACAAATGATATTTTCCGACAGTGAGAAGGATGCTTATGGCCATGCAAAACTGGGAGGTATCGGAGATATGGTTTCTGCCAAACTTAAAGAGCTTTCAGGGCAATACAATAAAGGCAAGTCAATTAATGTAATTACTCAGAAACTTGGCTATATGGTTCGTGGCGGAGATCCTGATGCTCTTGATTCCATAGTTCCTATGGCATATGGAAACCTTGCTCTTGATCTGATTCTTAAAAGGGTCCATGGCAGAATTGTAGTTCTTAAAAATGGCCGGTATGATAATCTTCCAATCGATGTTGTTACATCATCAAAGAAAATTGTAAAAGTATCTGATTATTATAATGTTGAAAGATTGAGACCCTATTACCACAGTTTTGAAATGAAACCATTCCTGCTGATGGCTTCTGATAGTTGATGGTTTGATATATATCGCGATTATTGATGTAGAGACGCCCAATTTGGGCGTCTCTACATTCATCCCAATTTGCGTGTCACTACTTTTTACAACCACCATTTTTTTCTACATTTGTTTCAAATAATCTTTATTGGAAAAGGGAGTCGTAATAAAATCCACAGGAAGCAACTACAAGGTGCTTTCCGACAGTAAAATTGTTTTTAATTGTTCAGTTAAAGGCAAACTCAGGATAAAGACATTGCGAACCACAAATCCAATTGCTGTTGGCGACAATGTACTTTTTGAAATAGAGAAAAAGACCAATAAGGGCATTATATCAGAGGTACTTGACCGCAAAAATTACATCTTAAGAAAATCTTCAAACCTTTCAAAACAATCACAGATATTAGCTGCGAATATCGACCAGGTATTTCTAATGATCACCATTATCCTTCCTGAGACACCTCTGGAATTTATTGACAGGTTCCTGATAACAGCTGAGGCTTACAGGATTCCTGCCAGGATTATAATTAATAAAACAGATGTGTATGGAGAATTTGAAAATGAAAAAATGGAATACCTTGTAGACTTATACACCAGGATTGGATATGATTGCATAAGACTCTCTTTAAATGAAGAGCCCAATCTTGATAAACTCAGGTTGTTAATGAAAAATAAGATCAGTCTGATTTCAGGCAATTCAGGGGTAGGCAAATCGACCCTCTTAAACTCTTTTGATCCAACCCTTAAGCTCAAGACAGCTGAGATCTCAGATTATCATAAGCAGGGAAAACATGTTACAACCTTCCCTGAGATGCATCTCATGCCGTTCGGGGGCTTTGTGATCGACACGCCGGGCATAAGAGGATTTGGGGTTGTTGATATGGACAGGAACGAGATTTACCATTTTTTCCGTGAGATTTTCAAAAAATCAAAAGAGTGCCGGTTCAATAATTGTCTTCATCTTGATGAACCAGGATGTGCAGTCCGGAGTGGTGTGGAAAAGGGAGATATAGATTTTTCCCGGTACAGAAGTTATCTGAATATCATGGATGGAGATAACCGTAAGTATAGATGAAATTGAATATCTTTATATTATATTGCGAATAAACAGTTTTTACTGATGAAGAGGATTCTTATTATCGTATATTCTGCATTTCTGTTGGTAATGGTTGCTAATTATTTTTATTATAAGAACCTGTATAATAAACAAATAAATTATATTGTTGAATTACTTGACAGGCAGGTGCAGATTGTTGGCCTGTCGGTCGATAATACCAATAATACATTCACAAGTGATTTGAATCAGATCACTTTTTCCGCTGACCTTGCATTATTTTTTACAAATCCACAGATCCAGTACAGAGTAAAGGAGAGTATGAAACTCTTCTTTACAAAGTACCAGACTTCTGTTGTAGGAATTAAATTCTACGATAATAACAGGAATGAATTCACCCTGAAAAAAGATACGGATTCTGATACGGGCGATTGGCTTGAACAATCATTTATTCTTCATGTTCAGGGCCTCATATACAATATGGAACGGCTGGTTCCCGTGAATCGTAAATTTGACTATTATCTGCCTGTAATCACAAACGATGTTGTAATAGGAAACATTGTCGTTTCAGTTGATTATCAGAAATATTTTTCTGAAATATTTTCAGTTTTTAATCTAAAGGATTATCAATGGCAATGGGTTGTAACCGATTCAGGAGCAATGGTTTTTGACAATCTTGATGGAAAGGCTTTGTACTCGAAACTGGATGAGATCGCAAGGGGTGTTTCTGACGGAGCAGTGTCGAATATTGTTCATGAAGCCATTATCGATGGCAATAGAAGAGAAATTATTTCATCCTATTATTCCACACAACTTTTACAAAGAGAACTGGGACTTGTTTTTTCTGCACCAACAGATTTCTTTCAGAAATATATAATAAGAAATTCACTTTTCATAGTCCTGGGAACCCTACTTATTTTACAGATTATAATTTTTGTTTTCATACGATTTTTTAAATCCCAGAAATCAGAGATGACCCGGTTGAATGCCTCTGAAAAAATATTGCTCAAACTCATAGAGGAAATGCCGGTTGGAGTTATTATTCATGACAAAAACAGGGAAATAATTAAAGCTAATAAAGTTGCTGCCAGTCAATATTCTTATCAAAGTGAATCAGAGATGAAAGGAAAGATCTTCCCTGATAGCTCCCTTACTGACGATAGCGACTATTTTTCAAAATACCTCGGCAATTCTTTTAATCCCGATCAGTTTGTAATAATTAAAAAAGAAATCGGAGAGATTGTCCTCTTCAGAAACACAATTCCGGTATCATTTATGGGCGAAGATGCCAATATGGAAATACTCATTGATGTGACATTGCTTGAATCGGCACGCAAGCAGGAGGCTAAAGCTAATGTAGCCAAGTCGGAGTTCCTTGCAAGAATGAGCTATGAGATAAGGACACCCCTGAATGGAATTATAGGGATGACAGATGTTCTTAGTAAATATAATCTTTCTGTTGAGGTGAAAGATATCGTAAGCTTACTGAATCGTTCAACAGAAGTTCTTCTGAACATTATAAATGATATTCTTGATTTTTCTAAAATAGAATCCGGTAAAATGATACTTGATGAGGTTCCTTTTAACTTAAGAGAGGAGATTCATTATTGTATAGAACTTGCCAGAACAAAATTTCAGGGAGATGATCTGAATCTTGTAAGTACAATTGGCGACAACCTGCCTGAAAGCCTGATAGGCGATCCCTATAGGCTAAGGCAGATCTTAACCAATCTCATCAACAACTCTGTCAGAAATACGGAAAAAGGAGAAATACAGGTTAAATGTATGCTGAAGGGCAACAAAAGCGGAATTGTTACCCTTGGTTTCGAAATTCTGGATACTGGTATAAGTTTCGACAAAACCAGCCTGAAAAAAATATTCGGTGATTTTGTAAATATCGAGTCTAAAGTAGCCAAAGGTAATGAAGAATCTGGTTTTGGTACTATTATTTCAAAACAACTTATTGAGTTAATGGGCGGAGAACTTACTGCCGTCAGCCCTTCAGGAATTTTGGGCAATCTGGGAACAAAGGTATCTTTTACCATTGTTACATACTCAAATGAAAGGCCAATTAAAGATCTTCACTTTGAAAAGACAGCGACGCTTGATAAAATAAAAACACTGGTCATAACAGGAAATCAGAACAGGGACGAGGAGATTCTTGGTGCTTTGCACAAAATGGGACTTACTGTTACTATTACAACTTTCATGAAATCAACAGTGAACCAGATTAAGGCAAATATGAATTATCCTGATGAACGATATAGCCTTGTTGTGATATTTGATGATGAGGAATTTAATGGATTTGAAGCTTCTTCGGCAATCTGGGAAAATGGTCTTTCAGGCAACTTCATAATGTTAATGATAAGCACTAATGATAAAAAGGGAAATTACATGAAATGCTTTACACTGGGGATTGATCATTATCTGATCAAGCCGTTTGATATAAGCGATTTAATTCATGTGGTAAAAGATAGTTTCCCGTACATTGAGGATCCATCTTCTTCTGTGGATATAGGCAGAGTGAAAAGCGATATTAAGATTCTTCTTGTCGAAGATAACAAAATGAATCAGAAGGTTCTTATTACTATGCTTAAAAACCTGGGCCATTCCTGTGATCTGGCAGAGGATGGCTATGAAGGCTATCTTCAGGCGAAAATAAAGAAATATGACCTTATTTTCATGGATCTTATTATGCCCGAGATGGATGGTTTCGTTTCAGCACAAAAAATACTTGAATACGACAAAACAATACTGATTGTTGCTTTTACTGCAGATAATATGCCTGAGGTAAAAAGAAAAGCAGAGCTCGCAGGAATTAAGGATTTTATTTCTAAACCAGTCAGAATAGAAGACCTTAGAAAACTGTTGGCAAGGTATTTTAAGAGCTAATCCTGAGTGAAGCTTTGTTCACCTGGTAGAGTATCCCCAATCAGCACAAAACCATGGTTTTAAATAAAATTGAAGTGGAACGATTTCTGGATCTTGCAGAGAGCTTTTCAATTGCAGATGTAAGATCTCCTTCAGAATATAATAAGGGTCACATTCCTGCAGCGATCAATATTCCACTTTTTAATGATAAGCAGAGAGAGGCTGTTGGTATAAAGTATAAAAAAGCAGGGCGGATTCCTGCAATAATTTTTGGGCTTAAACATTCCGGACCGGAGATGTCTGCAAAACTGGAGCACGCTCTTAAGATAGCCAGAAAAGGTAAATTGCTGGTTCATTGCTGGAGGGGTGGTATGAGGTCGGAAGCCATGGCCTGGCTCTTTTCTTTAGGGGATATTGAAACTGAAATTCTCGAGGGAGGGTACAAATCTTATCGGAATTACATTCTTGAGAGCCTGTCAGAAAGAAGAAGAATGATCGTACTTGGAGGAATGACTGGATGCAGCAAAACCCATATTCTGCGATATCTTAAACAAAAAGGACAACAGGTCATTGATCTCGAAGGCCTTGCGAACCACAAGGGCTCAGCTTTCGGATCTCTTGGACAGCCAACTCAGCCTACTTCGGAACACTTTGCAAATATGCTTTTCGATGAATGGAAGAAATTGGATAAAAACCTTCCCTTATGGGTTGAAGATGAAAGTAAGAATATAGGTTCTGTGTTTATCCCGGACCAGTTTTATCTTAATATGCAGGAGACTCCTGCAATAATTATCAGGATGGATATTAAAACAAGATTACCCAGGCTAATTGAAGAATATTCGACCTACCCTGCTGAAGCGCTAAAGGCATCAATTTTGAAGATTAACAAACGTCTCGGAGGAGATAATACCCGGGATGCAATTAATGCTGTTGAGGCAGGAGATTTTGCAAAGGCAATAGAAATTACACTTTATTATTACGATAAGGCCTATATGTTCGGATTAAAGAAGAAAGATTCCAACAATATTATTTATGTTGATGGCATTACCGACGATGTTGAAATTAACGCATTAAAAATTCTCGATGCTTCCTGCAAAATAACCTGGGAAGAATAAATTTCTATTGGGAAACACCATTTATCTCCCTGGCATCCACCCATTTATAGACTTTATCGGATCTCCTGAGAAAATCCGGTGTTTTAATTGAACAGAGTTCTCCTTTTTTTGCTTTTTCAGTTACCATAAGATCAACACGAATCTCATCTGTTATGTATTCAACAACGCCTGTTGTCGGACCAGTAATAAGAATGGTATCTCCTATATTAAGATCACCATTCTCGAGTTTGATCTCCGCTACATTCAGTTTTGTAAAATAGTTGGTGATCTTTCCTAAATAGATCTTTCTTTTTGTGGCACTTGAACCGTAGTTTGTGTTCCATTCACCAATCTTCTGGCCCAGGTAATAGCCATCCCAGAACCCCCTGTTAAAAACAGTTGAAAGCCTTTTTTCCCACGCTTCAGCTTTTTCCTTGCTGTATGTTCCGTTCAGAACTGATTTTACAGCTTCATCATAACAGGAAGTAACCTCTTTTACATACTCGGCGGATCGTGCCCGTCCTTCTATTTTAAGAACATTTACACCCGAATCGATAAGTTTATCCAGAAATCTGATCGTGCACAGATCTTTTGGTGACATAATATATTCATTATCTATCTCAAGTTCATAACCAGACTCTTTTCCGGTAGCAATGTATGATTTCCGGCATGTCTGATAACACTCACCCCTGTTTGCCGATTTATTGTTTTCGTGAAGGCTCAGATAGCATTTTCCCGACACAGCCATACATAATGCTCCATGAATGAACATTTCAATTATAATAAGCTCTCCTCCGGGACCCCTGATATCCTGCTGCCTGATACTGTTATAAATATGCTTTACCTGGTCCAGGTTTAACTCCCTGGCTAATACTGCCACATCAGCCCATCGGGAATAAAATTTCAGCGATTCAATATTTGTAATATTCAATTGAGTAGAGAGATGTATCTCTATTCCTGAACTAAAAGCATAATTTATAACAGAGAGGTCAGAAGCAATAACGGCAGAGATACCACTCTCAATTGCTGCATCTATTATCCGGTGCATCTGTTCAATTTCATGGTCATAAACCACAACATTTAAAGTAATGTAGCTTTTCAGACCATTTTTTTTACATATAGATGCGATATTTTTAAGATCATCAAGGGAAAAATTATTTGATGAGGCTGCTCTCATATTGAGCTGCTCAATACCAAAATAAACGGAATCAGCACCTCCCTGGATTGCCGCAATCAGCGATTCATACGATCCTGCAGGAGCCATTATTTCAATATCTTTCCTTTTCATTCAGGGGTGCAATAAAAGCAATTACAATGTATCCTTATTTATTATTATCCTGATAGTCGATCCTTTTCCGACCTCTGAACTCCTGACAAATATATGTCCGTTATGGTACTCCTCGATAATCCTTTTGGCAAGGGAAAGTCCCACTCCCCATCCTCTCTGCTTTGTGGTAAATCCGGGATGGAAAATTTTATTAACTGCTGATTTCGGAATTCCTTTGCCTGTATCTGAAATATCAATCAGTGCATTTTTATCTGTTTCTGAAATGTGTATTGTTATCTCGCCCGTTCCTTCCATTGAGTCAATTGCATTCTTTGAAACGTTTTCTATTACCCATTCAAAAAGTGCGGAATTTAGCGGAACGAAAATCTCTTTATCAGCACTATAATCACAAATAAATCTGACTTTGGAAGAAGTCCGCAGCTTAAGATAATCTACTGTCCTGGAGATTACTGCAATAATATTCTCATTCTCCAGTGAAGGTTTTGATCCGATTCGTGAAAATCGCTCAGTTACTTTTTCAAGTCTTTGTATGTCAAGGGCAAGTTCTTTGGTTATTGAAATATCGGGGTATTTATGCTGAAGGATCTCAATCCATCCTGCAAGAGATGACGTTGGTGTCCCCAGTTGATGTGCAGTCTCTTTCGATAAACCGACCCAAACCTGGTTTTGTTCTGCTTTTTGTGAAGAGCTGAAAGCCAGGTAGGAGACCAGAATAAATAATATGATTATAGCCAGCTGGATATAGGGGTAGAAAAAAAGCATTGTAAGTAAAATACTGTCTTTATAGTAAATAAGATTATAATGACCATCAGGGAGATTATTGACTATTGGTTTGTTTTTCTCTTTGATTTTTTTCAGACTTTTATTCAGATACTCCTGGTCATTAATCTTCCCGGTATCAAAATTTCTTACTGAGATGATGCTGTCTGATTCATCAGTAAGAATTACCGGGACTGTATTATTATTGTCAATTATTGATAATAAAAAATCAATATTCTGGGTACTGTCAGAAAGAGATATCAGTCTGGTCGCCTCAGCCCACATCTCAACATTTTCTCTCTCCTCAACCTTTAGTTTCTCAACAAGGTTCCCTGTGAAGATGAGTGAACCCATCCCGATCAGTACTGCAAATACCAGTAAAAAAAGCTTCCCAACAGTTTTATGCCGGTAAATAATCATCTTTTTTTTAATAAATTTTTTAAAATACCTTCTTTCTTTACTGCAGTTGTATCTGCAACCACATCTGTGCTATCACTCTCATCCCATGTTATCCGGAACCTTGGTTTATTCTCAGCGGGTTTTTGCTTAACCGTGGTGTCCCCTTTGAACCATCCGTATTCCTGGTTAAGAATCGTCTTAAGTGTTTGTCTCTCCGATTTGATATTGGTTTTTACAACATTGGTTGCCGCTTTTACATCATATCCAACTTTAACATCTTCTCCATCATTTTCAATTTTTAATAGCAGCGAAGTACGTCCCAGACCATCGTCCTGTATTACCCCGAATTCAGAAACATTACTTTTGCTTCTCTTCCTTTTCCTGCTAAGAATTTCCGATAAAAGAATCCTGACATGATATTCATAATCATTATTAAAACTGTGTTTCCCGTTTACTGATAGATCTGCTGCAGACGATTTAACATCCATTTGTGGCACATAAAGGAAATTGTCTTTTATGAAAAAATCATTTTCAAGCTTTTCAAAACTAATATTTTCCAATTCTGAAAGCTCAATGAATTTTGAAAGTTGCTTTACGGGTTCAAAATTCTTCAGAACACCCTTTACCAGTATATATTTACCCTCTGCAGTCACTGTTTTTATCTGAGGATTAAGTAAGGAATCCATCGGGAGAAGAATTGAAAACGAGCCGGAAAGCTTCCCTGCCAGATTTTCAGCCTTCAGAAAATCCTGTCCGAAATTTTTAAATGAAATGAAAGTCTCGTTAACATCAATATTCGTGACATTAAAATTGGCACGCGCAATCACAGATTTGGCGATGTCCTGTACAATGAAACCATTACCGAAGATCACCCCGCTTAAAGATTCCATTTTCAGCGTTTTGAACGTTAATAGTTTTGGTTTGTAATTCAAAGCACCTTCTATTCTGGAAGAAGAAATGGATTTGTATTTTAGAGAGTCAATGCGGAAATTAATATCAAGAAAAAGATCACCCGGCATGTTAATAGCGGTTCTTTTCAAAGTTGAATTATCAGTAGCCGGGGTACTATTGAAAAATGCTTCCGGAATTAGCTTATTGAATGCAACATCAGCAGATACATGCAGATCAACAGCTTTCCCTGCTAGCCATTCAGGTAAATTTCTGAATTCCCCGTCAAGCTTAATACTCTGGCCCTTATAAATGAACTGTAACCTATTGGCCCTGACAGTATTCGATACGAGCACATTCCCATTTATCTGGTTAAACAGTATTTTATCTTTATCCAATCCGAAACTCAAAGAGTTGAATAACAAAGTCGCTTCGGGTTTCATGTCAATTATATCTGAAAAGGTATATTTGCCTTTCTTGATCAAATTACCTCTAAGTTCGAGTTTAAGATCGAAGGATCCAGTTGCTGTGGAGATCTTATCAAGTGCAAAGAAATCTTTAATTTCCCCGGGGAAAACCTTCCCATTTAATATTAATTCTGCCTCGGGGTTGTCAAAATTGTGAAATTCAAATGAGCCGGAATAGTATGAGGATCCGAGTTTTGCTTTTAACTCTTTTATTGAGAAGAAGCTCGATACAGGAAGGTTATGAGATCCGTTTGAGAAAACCCCGGAAAAAGAGAGGTTATTTATCGACAGAGCTGATTTCCCGTAAGTAATATGACCTTCATTAAGGATGCAGCTTATTTCAATATGAGGATTGGTCGTCCTGGAAAGAAGCCCTTTGATGGAGGATTTAACAATTAATATCCCTGATGGGTTATAATCAGCTACTATTCTGAGATATTCATCAGGTAAATAGTTCCTGATTTTTGCTAGATCAAGATTATTGCCTGTAATATTAAGATCAAGTATATTGTCAGATGTGACAGTCCCATCCAGCGCGAAGTCGTAATTTTCAATCTGTAAGGTGCCTTTTTTAAATAATATACCACTGACAGAACTTTGGAGATCCAGGTCTATATCTGCTGCAATGGATTTTTTGATACTTGTATTATATAATTTAACAGAGTCAATTAGTATTGCTGCTTCTGCATTAAAATCAATGTCATTTCCAGATATTTTGCTTTTAAGCCGACCATTTTCAATAATGCCATTTATTGAAAGACTGGTTGCGAGATTGTAATAACAGGCCCTAATGTCAGTCAGGTTTATACGCTCCAGATCGATAGTGAAAATTTCTTTTTCCGGACTTTCATTACTGACAGAGATATCATAATTAACAAGTCCTGCAGAATCGGAATAGAGGTTGACTTTTCCGTACCTGGCCCCAATGCTCTCAATATTATAGATACCCTTTATTATATCACTTATTTTGAACTCCACTGACAAAAATCTGGCCGCCATAAGAGTGTCTGTGTTAATTCCAATAAATGCATCTGAATTAAAATCCGGTGAGGAATGGACGAGAACATCTTTTAACTCCAGTGAAGCTTTTGGGAATTTTCTGAGAAAAGACAATTTAAAAGAAGCCGCCGAAAGTTTAGTTGAGATATTTTTATTGAGAGATTCCAGAATAATATCGCCTACTCTGTCCTCAAGAAAAAATGAGGCAGAGAATAGTAAAACAGAAACTGTAAAGATCACTATTCCAAACAGTTTTAGTATTTTAAGAATTATTTTCATGGATTAAATGTGATCTCCTGCAAAAGTAAAATTAACTTCTGGCCAAAGGTAATTCATTTGAATAAATATTATCACCTAGCCGAAACAACTTACAAACTGTAATGTAAAGTTGAAATGTTTAAATGTTGAATATGGAAATAAAAACCACAAACTCTTGCACCCTGTTGAGCTTAGCGTAGCCGAAGCTCACCTCTTGTCCTCCGTAGCTTAAGCGAAAGCGGACCTTCAACCTTTCGACTTATTCAATTGAGGAGGAGGGATAAATCATCTTCAGGACCTAATTCCATTCGATCAAGCCCCTTTTTGAAAATCCTTACTTTTCCGGGACCTGAAAGAACCAGTTTGCCATTATCATAAATCAGCATGGTCCCCTCTCGCAATCCTGCAACATATATTCCCGGATTGGCTTCAATGAACTCCTCAATTCTCTGTTCCCTTGTTTCACCTGCATGACCTGCAGGATTTGCATCGAGATAATGAGGGTTTATCTGGAAAGGGATAAGATTGAAAGCAGAGAAAGAATCAGGTTCAACTACGGGCATATCATTTGTGGTCTTGATAGTGGGACAGGCGACATTCGACCCTGCACTCCACCCAATATACGGAGTTCCTCCATCTACTTTCTGCCTTACAATATCGATCAGGTTATTTTCCCGTATCATTTTCAACAGCTTCCATGTATTTCCTCCTCCAACCACTATTGCAGATGCTTCCCTAACTGCTAATACAGGATCATCGAACCTGTGAATTGATACTACATCATGACCAATCTCACGAAACCTTTCGGATACCTTTGCTTCATAGATATCAAATGAGAATGTAACGGCGGCATATGGTATAAACAGAGCTTTTACAGCCTTAGGGCCAAGAAATTCCTTAATATTCATCTTGGGATAGTCAAGATAAGGCTCTCCGGGATTGGTTGAATTACTAATAAGCAATAATCTCATACTTCACTCCTTCTTTAACTCCCTGATATTATGATTCTCCGGGATATTATTTACAGAAATAAGTTTAAAAGTATTGTTTAGAATATTAAAAAACAACACTTTGCCACTCAAAACCTCACCTGTTTCAGTAATTATTTTTACTACTTCATTTGCCATATATGTTCCTGTAATTCCCGGAAGGACCCCCATTAATCCCACCTGGGCAGGAGGGGGATTTTTGTAATTATCTTTTTTTGGCTGGGGATTAAAACATCTGTATGTTGGTCCTCCATTATAATTAAAAACAGAAACTACTCCTTCATTCTTATAAATAGCACCATGAACCATTGTTTTATTGAGGATTACACATGAATCGTTTATTATATACCTGGTTTCCAGGTTATCTGTTGCATCTACTATAATATCAAATTCCTTTAAAACGGTTAATGCATTAGAGGCCGCTATCCGGAGATTGAATACTTCGAAAGACACTAGTGAATTAAGATGTTCAAGACGATCTTTTACAATAATTGATTTTAGCTTTCCTACATCAGTTGTGCCATACAGGACCTGCCTTTGCAGATTTGATTCATCAACGGTATCAAATTCTGCTATGCCAACTTTTCCCACTCCTGCTGCAGTCAGGTATTGTAGAACGGGGCATCCAAGTCCTCCGGCACCAACAACAAGGACTTTAGCCTGCTTCAGTTTTGCCTGTCCGTTGATCCCTATCTCAGGGATCATTATCTGTTTGTTGTATCTCCTGATCTCTATGGGAGATAAAATATTACTGTCCATTTGTTTCGTCTGCCAGTTTACTACAAATATACGGTTCAGGCTCAAAAGAAACAAGCATAAACACGTAAGACGCCCAACTTTGGCGTCTTTATCTAGGTTAACATTGAATTCTAAATGAAGAGAATAATATCCTGATATAGAATTAATTAACCCCCCCCTTTAGGGGGGAAGGGGGGGGGCAAAAAGGAATGAAAACTAATCGTTGAAGGTGAATGCTATTCCTATTTCAAAAGGATAGAGATCATATCCTCCCGGTCCCTTACCGGAGTTGAACATGGGGTTCATATAGTATGTACCATAAAGTTGAAAATTCTGATAACCAACCCGGGCAGTTGCGCCGTATCTGAGCAAGTTCAAACTAAAATCGCCATTTGATTTGACTTTCTGTCCTCCCTCGTATACCATTTTGGTATGAGATGCTATTTTTATTGCACCAATAGGCCCTGCTGCCAGATTGAGAGTACTATTGTCGACAGGAAGCTGTAGTTCAAGCATAAAAGGGAGTGTCATATAAATTGAGGCGAGCTTTGATTTTTCGAGGGAGCCTAACGGATCAAGTGGTATAATAATTCCGTCAGTTCCTTTTTCAATATTGTTGTTCCCATCAAACTTATAGTTATTCCAGTTCAGCCCCAATCCGGTAACAAATCCTATATGTCTGCTTAAACCAAGACTTAGCTGCGAAAAATTGATGTTAAAATTGACGGATTTTCCGGAATGAATTGACATGTATTCAATATCTGAAGGTAAAACAAGACTCTTGTCGGATGTCATGTAATTATTGAAACCAAACTCCACGCCTGACCAATGTCCCTTAAACCTGTTTCTCCTGTTGGAACGATAGTCTTCATCATTATCCTGATACCATTCATCATCACTGTCATACTTCTTAAAATTGAATTTTGGTCCTTCAAGTGACTCAAGGATGCTGAGTCCCCTGTTCCCAACTCTTACATTAATAGAAGAATCGCTCTCCTCTACTTCTATAAGATCTTTTCCAATAGTGACTTTTGTGTTATCATCCGCCTTAACGGTTGGTTCCTGTTTACTGTCGCTCTGACTTTCTGCAGATAATTTCTGGCTGAATCCCTGAAATATTATTGCAGTGAGCATTATTATTATTCCAATCTTTTTCATTACATTAAAAATTAATTTGTTATTTGTTTTCAGTGATGGGACGGAGGAGGGGGTAAAAAAGTTACGGCAGTGGTTCACTTTTTTTAACCGGGGCATTAAATTTCAGGATCCTTGAGCTGAAATAGACCGATTTCAGCTCACCATTCTCGTCATTATTCTTTTCGAGTGCCATCTCCCAGCCGAGCAGTTTATTGAGTCCGGTTACACCCGCTTCTGCTATCTCATACCCTTTAAGAGGCGTGTCCTTTGATATATCCTCTTTCAGTATCTTTTCCCTGAAAGTTTTTGCAATGAACCTGCCTATATTGCTCCTTTCATCATCATATGCCGGGGCATTAAATGAAATGTTCGATGCAACCAGGGAATTTCTGAGTATATTGGCATTATTGACGACAGATACATTAACAGGGACCTTAACAGGTACTATATCAGGATTATCAAATTTTCTGACAGATGTATCTGCAGGTAATAATATAATTCTCTCCGACATGGATTCATCTGTACTGAGTGTTTGAACCTCAGCCACCAATTTTTCTGTTTTTTGATTCGTGACTACTGGTTTGTTCACTTCAGTTTCTGCTGCGGGTACAACATCTCCGGATTGCTGCTGATTTATACTATCAATAATTACGTTTTGAGCACTATTCTGGATAGTATTCGTTAACTGCTGGGGTAAATTTAGAAAAGTCATGATAATCAGGACTATGGCAGCTGCACTGCTTAAAGCAAAAACTGACAAACGTATGACTTTTTGTGCTGTTGATCTTTTGATGAGACGATTCTTATCCTTGAAACTTATTTCATAAGGTGTAAGTTTGATTTTCTGAAATAGTTCAAAAGTTCTCTTCTTCTCAGAATCATGATCAAGAATCTCCATAAGTTCTGACCGTTGTCCTGATGTAATCTCGTTTTCAAGAAAAGCTACACAAAGGTATTCGAATTGTGAATCGGGAATATCGGCAGTTGATTTTTTCAACAGGGATTTATCAGGGTAACTCTTTTCTGAAGGTTTAAGGCTGAATGCCGACAACTCCTCAAATTCTTCCTTAAGATCAGGGTTCACACTGAGAAACAACTTAAGCTCCTCAACCTGAATGTCGTTGAGATTGCCATCGAGCCAGTCAATAAGCCATATTTCATAATTTGATCTGTCGATTTTCATTGCTATAAAACTGTTTCTATTTTTCCGATGTAGTTTTTCAATGCAAGCCTCCCTCTGAAAATGTTTATTTTAACCTGCGCCTCGCTCTGGCCTGTAATATCACCTATCTCCTTGTAACTATAACCCTCATAATCGCGAAGCATTACTGAAGTTTTTTGCTGTTCAGGAAGACGTTCAATAGCTGCATGAAGAATCTCATTCAGGTCACTGTATTGTGATTCACTGGTCATATTATTTTCATACGATTCATCAATTGAAGTCATCCTTTTTTCCTTTCGTATTATGTCTATCATTCCCCTGTAAGCAGTTGAGAACAACCATGACTTAACAACAGGATATTCAATCTCTGATACATGTCTCCATAGCTTTTCATAGCTATCCTGGACAATATCGTTAGCACGGTCCTCATTCCTGAGATTACCCCTGATGAACCGATATACCGAATCGGCATATTCTTCAACAGATCTGTTATATTCTTTAACTGTCATAAAGTCAATTACAGTGCTGTGACGTGGAAGTATCTAAAAATGTTACACAAAATTACGATTATTGGATAAGGTTTATAAAAAATATGATTATTCTTGATAAATATTTGTTGTGTGTGATCAATGATTTTGTTGAAGATAGGTACGATTTCAGTTAAAAACAGCCTGGGTTTTACACTCCTGGGGGGATTATCCGTTTTATCACACTCCTGCAAGCAGGATGCAAAAAGAGACAACAATGAAAAACTCAATGTTGTCTTTTTGCTGGCCGATGATCTCAGATGGAATTCCCTTGGATGTATGGGAAACAGTATGCTGCAAACACAAAATATTGATGCACTTTCAAAAGATGGTGTCAGATTCACAAATGCTTGTGTAACAACGTCTATTAGTATGGTAAGCAGGGCAACATTGTTAACGGGTCAGTATATGAGCCGGCATGGGATACGGGAATTTGGTATTCCTCTGAGTGAAGAGGCTTTTTCAAAGAGTTATCCGGCTATACTTAGAAAAGCAGGATACTGGACTGGTTTTGTCGGAAAGTATGGTGTTGGAACGATCAGAAAGGAAGATTTCGATTTTAGCACTGCATATGAAACAAAGCATTGGTTCCCCTTGCCGAACGGAGATTCTATTCATGTTACTGAAAGGAATGCAAGGGATGCTGTCGGTTTCCTGAAAGACAGACCAAAGAATAAGCCTTTTTCCCTCTCTGTTAGTTTTTTTGCCACACATGCCCAGGATAACCACCCCGATCAATACAGATATCAGCCTTCCAGTGAGAAATATTATCAAAATGATATCATTCCTGTTCAGGAAACTACCGGTGATGAATTCTTTAAATCATTACCATTTTTCCTTGCTACTGATGTCAATGAGGGCAGAATAAGGTATCATTGGAGATTTGATACGCCTGAAAGATATCAGAAATATATGAAAGCATATTACCGTATGCTTACCGAACTCGACCTTGCTGTAGGACGTATTGTGGAGGAGCTAAAAATCCAGGGAGTCTATGAAGATACTCTAATAATTTTCATGGGGGATAATGGTTATTTCCACAGCGAGCATGGACTGGCAGATAAATGGTATCCATATGAGGAGTCAATCAGGGTCCCATTGATTGTTCATGATCCCAGAATAACAGCGAAAAAGGGAGGAATCATAAACGATGAGTTTGTATTAAATATTGATTTGGCACCAGCTATTGTTGCAGCAGCCGGGTTGACTGTTCCGGAGGTGATGCAGGGAAAGGATTTTTCACCATTATATCTTGCAAAAAAAACACCAGAGTGGAGACAGGATTTTTATTATGAACATCCTTTTGTCACAAATGAAAGCCGTATCCCATCATCAGAGGCACTTGTAACTCATTCAGATAAATATATCTGGTGGCCCTATTACAAATATGAAGAATATTTCAATCTGTTGCATGATCCATTAGAAAAACATAATGGGATAAACGATCCTGAAAATGTAAAAAGAATTCAGGATATGAAACTTAAGTTCTCTGAATTGAAGGAATTGGCATTGTAATGTAAAAACGCAATGCATTGTGTTTCCACCATGCATGGCGTTTCAACTAATAAAAAACCATACATTATGAAAAATCTATCAAGAAGATCATTTATTACTACAACATCTGCGGCTGCCGCTGGAGCTATATTGTTACCCGGATTGGCTTCTTGCAGTACGAAGAAAAAAAGCGGGAAAGTCAATATTGCGGTTATTGGTGTTGGAGGTCGGGGGAAGGCAAACTGGAGTGCCTGCAAAGATGAAAATATTGTAGCCCTATGCGATGTTAGCGAGAGTGCAGCAGCCGAAGGATTTAAAACCTTTCCGGAAGCCAAACGATATAAAGATTTTCGGATTATGTTCGATGAGATGGCAAAGCAGATAGATGCTGTTGTTATTGCAACTCCTGATCATACTCATTTTGCAGCTGCTATGACAGCTATGCAGCATGGCAAGCATGTCTGCGTTGAAAAGCCTCTTGCCCATAATATATGGCAGCTTCGTACCATGCGTAAAGCCGCAAAGAAATATAAGGTAATTACCCAGATGGGAAACCAGGGACATGCTACAATGGGTATACGATATGTAAAGGAGTGGTATGAGGCAGGTGTTCTTGGAAATGTGAAAGAGGTATTTGCATGGTTTAATGGTCCTGAATTCAAGGAGACAGGTTATTTTCTTAAGCCCGACAATTATCCACCCCTTGGAGAACCGGTTCCTGATGGTTTAGACTGGGATCTGTGGTTGGGCCCTGTCGCAGAAAGGCCATACAGCCATTTCTATACCCCGCGTTTCTGGAGAGGATGGTACGAGATGGGTAACGGTGAACTTGGTGACTGGGCATGTCATACTCTTGATGCACCATTCTGGTCTCTTGACCTTGGGATGCCGGTATCAGTTGAACCTTTTCACAGATCTCCGTCACCTGATGGTTTTGTTTGTGACCGATCAATTTTAGTTTTTGACTTTGAGGCCCGGGGAAATAAACCGGCAGTCAGGCTGATGTGGCACGAAGGAGGATTAAAGCCTGAAAATCGTCCGGAGTGGGGTCTTGAAGAGTTACCGGCTTCGGGTATGATAATGGTTGGAGATAAAGTTTCACTAATGACGGGAGGCAGGCCAAACAATCCGAAGTTGCTATTACCTGATGCAGAGTGGGATGCCTTTACCAAAAATTTACCTCCGGAGACTATTCCCAGAGTTCAGGAAGAGGCACCACAGGCAGAATGGCTGGCTGCCATAAAGGGTAATGGTCCTCTGCCGGGGTCTAATTTTGAATATTCTGCCCGTCTTACCGAAATGGCGTCCCTGGGTGTAATGGCACAAAGATTTAATGCAAGAATTGAGTATGATTCAGAAAATATGAAGGTGACAAATCATCCCGAATATGATATCTATATTAAGGAACCTGTGCGCCCGGGATGGGAATATGGAGAGGAACTATGGAAGTAAACAAAAATGAAATCAATGTTAAGATTTAATATTGGTTTATCATTAGTTGGGTTAATAGGAGTGTCATCATGTTCACATGATGTAAGAGCTCCAAATGTGATTTTTGTTTTAGCTGATGAGTGGCGAGCCCAGGATGCAGGATATAATGGTAATCTGGATGTTCTTACACCCAACCTCGATAAGATGGCCGGTGAAAGCCTGAACTTTGTTAATGCAATTTCGTGCTGCCCGGTAAGCTGCCCATACAGGGGAAGTCTGCTGACCGGGCAGTATCCCTTAGCAACAGGGGTATTTATGAACGATGTTGAGCTTAATCCTGAAGCACAAACTCTTTCGAAAGTATTCAAAAAAGCCGGATACCGTACAGCATACATAGGCAAGTGGCATCTCGACGGTCATGGCCGGAACTCATATATCTCTGCTGATAAGCGCCAGGGATTTGATTACTGGAAGGTTCTTGAGTGCACACATAATTACAATAACTCTTTTTATTGGGATAATGAAAATGGAAAGAAAAAATGGGAGGGATATGATGCCTTTGCCCAGACATCAGATGCAATTGAATTTATTGATGAAAACTGTAAGGGAGAAGCACCTTTTTTTATGATCTTATCGTGGGGCCCGCCTCATACTCCTTTTGAGACTGCCCCGGAACGGTATAAGAATCTTTATCGGGGGAAAGCCCTAATTCTTCGCGGAAATGTTCCACCCGAAGACTCCTTAAAAAATATTAATGATCTGATCGGGTACTATGGACATATATCAGCACTTGACAGTTGTATCGGAGCACTGCAGAATGTGGTGAAGATGGCTGGTATTGATGACAACACAGTATTTGTATTTACATCAGATCACGGGGCAATGGTCAATTCCCATAACGCATCTCATAAACAAAGACCATATGAAGAATCCATAAATGTGCCGTTTTTGCTGAAATACCCTGATCTTTTTGGTAAAAACGGTAAAAAAATTCAAATTCTGCTTAATACACCTGATATAATGCCGACTTTATTGGACTTGTGCAGGCTTCCTATACCGGAATCAGTTGAAGGTGATAATAAAGCCCCCGTGCTAATAGGGGATGAAAATGACTCAACAACAGGTGTGCTCATTTCCTGTTATCAGCCTTTTGGACAGTGGTCGCGCAATTTAGGGGGTAAGGAATACAGGGGAATAAGAACAATGCAGTATACATTTGTCAGGGATCTGGATGGCCCATGGCTTCTATTTGACAATAAGAATGACAGATTCCAGATGAATAATCTGGTGAATATCCCAGAGCATGCTGATATTCAGGCAGATCTTGATAAACAATTGTCAGAATTGCTGGCTAAAATGAATGATAAATTTCTTCCCGGAATGGATTATGTGAGAAAATGGGGATATGTTGTCGATGAAACAGAAACAATCCCGTACAGAAATATTAATTTCCAGGGATTACCGATCATTGAATAATCAAATTGCATGTTGTAGATACGCAATGCATTGCGTATCTACAACAACATTTTTATAATAGAACCATTAAACAAAATCGATTTTGCGTTGTTGATTGAATATATTTTAGAAAACAAATCTTCAATTTAGACAGCGAATGATTACATTAACAATATTGATTCTGTTTATTATAACGCGGAAACTGGTAAGATTAATTGTATCAATTAATAAAACATAGCCACACAATGCATTGCGTGGCTACATAATGTATTAATTTTAATATATTAACCTATTTAGGCTGGTAAACCCTTACCCAGTCAATCTCCATCGATGTCATTCCATTTATAGGCTTATCTGTGCCACCGGCCAGTAGAACATACATCGGTTCCTGCGGAACATCAGATGTCTGTGTGAATACAAGGGTGTCATTTATCTTCCATACAAGCTTGTCGGATGTCCATTCAAGGGTAAAGATGAAAAAATCATTGGCATAACGCGAGCCAATAGAGGTTTTATTTACTCCGCCTTTTACAGGAAAATAATCAGTCCATACTTTCCCCTTTGAGGTACGGCAGATATCAATATGAGGAGTTATTTTATCAGCCAGCATCCAGAAAGCGCTTTTTGCGTTTGCATCTCCAAGTTTTACTTTAGCTTTGAAAGTACCGTATTTCTGTCTGAAACTTGTGCCTGTATTAATAAGGCCAGAGGTATAGCTGAACTCCTTGGTTGAAAATCCATTGGTTGCTGACCATACTTTCCCGGTTACTTTCTGGGGTTTGGTAGTGATCTTAAGTATACTGTTCCTGATTTCAAAATTTTCATTTTCTGTAAATGCCTGGAGATCAGATTCGACGGAATACCTGTCTTTAAGAAGTTTTTCGCCCCAGTAGTAGTTTGTCAGCCATTTTTTTGTATCAAGTTTTTCTCCCTCAAACTCATCACTAAAGGTAAGATCCCTGCTTTTAAGAGGATCGAATTTGTTGGAGTCTTTTACCTTGAAATACCAGATTATATCTTCACTCTTCTTAAGAGTATTATACTCCTGAAGCTCCTTAAACATTTCGCTCTTTTCAAATCGCTTTTTATCGAGAAGATATTCTTTTCTCTCTTTAAACTCTGCGGTGGCAATGTAATCCTTAAGTTCGGTCAGTCTTGCAAGCCGGGTTGAACCATCGGTATTGAGATAGTTTACATATTCTTTAGAGGACTTGAATTTATAGAACTCTTTAATTTCGGGACTCCCCTTAAGCCTGTTGTATTCAAGGAGCTTTTTGTACTCTTCAGTATCCTTGAAAGTTATTGGCTTCATGTTCTTTTTTGCAAGGAATTCAGGGGACTTTGTAACAGTATTAAGTTCCTCGTATCTTAGAACGGTTTTGGATTTTGCCTCCTCTTTCCCTCCTGATTTTAAAAATGCCTTTATTTCAGGATCGGCTTTAAGAGCGTTATATTCAACAAATAACCTGTATTCATCCTGATCCTTAAAAGTGATTGGCCTCATCTTCTGCTTCTCCTTAAACTCTGAAGAGGATGTAAATTGTTGCAGAGCTTCAAATTCAGAGATTTTATCAGAGCCCTCCATCTCCTGGAATTTCTTAAGTGCATTTCCGGATGTTGTCTTGAAATATAAAAGAATATCCTTTGCTTTTTGAAGAGACAGAAACTCCTTTTCTTTGGAGTATTCTTCAGAATTTTTATACTGAAGTGATTCAATCTCTTTCTTTTTCTGTCCGAAATCAGAAGAATTTACCAGTTCGTTCAGCTCATTATATTTAGCCAGCTGATCAGACTTTGAAAAGGTGTTCAGCTTCTCATATTCAGCTATAAGAGCCTTTTCAGCCTGCTCAATTTTTGAAGTCGATGGGATCATTCCCAGTAAAAGCTTGAGACTTGCCATTATAAAATTGTTTTAAATACAACCTGTTAAAGATAAAAAATCTTTCTAAAATAATCGATTTTGACCGGTTAATTATTTGTTTTTAAGGTTTTGAAGTCGTAACAACGGCAAATATCTAAAATTATTTCAAAAAAATTTGGAAATAAATAATTTCTGTTTTATCTTTGACTAACCGTTCATTCAAAAACGATATTTTTAAGGTTATTTTTATTGAATGGGCGTTTAGTCAAAAAACCATGTCACCAAGAACACCAAAACAATTTGAAGAGATAAGGCAAGAGAAGAGGTCTCATATAATGAATGTTGCCCTCGAACACTTTGCAAAAGAGGGTTACCATAATACAACCATAAGTCATATTGCCAGACATGCAGGGATATCAAAAGGTCTGATGTATAATTATTTTGAAAGTAAAGAAGAGCTTCTTTCGGAAATAATTAACAGATCGATGGATGAAATTTCACTCTATTTCGATCCTGACAAAGATGGATATCTTACAGAGGAGGAGTTTGTGCTTTTTATCAGGAAGCTCTTTCATATACTAAGAGAAAAACTTTCATTCTGGCGCCTCTTTTACCAGTTTCTCATACAAAAAGATGTAAGGGAGCAATTTCTACAAAAAAATAATGGATATATTAATAATGTTGAGGCAATTTATTCAAACAGCAGCAGTGAATTTCTGACCAAAATGACTAAAATGTTAACAGAATATTTCATAAGGAAGAGGGAGAGAAAACCTGCTGATTATGACCCAGTTCTGGAACTCAATATGTTTATTTACACTATTGAAGGCTTTGCCATGGTTAATGTCTTTTTGGATGAGGTTGACGAAAAGTATTATAATAAATCAATAGAGAGAATAATTGAACTTTATAAATAAAATAATCATGAAACACATTGTAGTAACTGGTCTTTTGCTTCTTCTTCTGTCAGGAAGCAGATCAGATATGCTGGCGCAAACCTTATCAGCTACTGATATTATAAGAAAAGCCGACGATAAATTTAATGGTGAGAAATCGAGCTTGATGGTGATGACCATGACTATAATCCGCCCCACTTGGGAGCGCAGTGTGGAATTTAAAAACTGGTCTCTTGGAAAAGATAACGCACTTACCCTTATTACCGCACCAGCCAGGGACGCCGGACAGACTTTTCTGAAGAGGAGTACAGAAATGTGGAATTGGAATCCATCCATTAACAGGCTTATTAAGCTTCCTCCTTCAATGATGTCGCAGGGATGGATGGGATCAGATTATACTAACGATGATATTCTTAAGGAATCATCCATTGTAAATGACTATACTCATGAGATAATAAACGAGGATATTATTGAAGGCCGTGATTGTTATCGGATAAAAATGGTTGCCAAAGAGGATGCAGCTGTTATCTGGGGTCATCAGATCAGGTGGATCGATAAGAAGGATTTTCTCTTCATGAAGGCTGAACTATATGATGAAGAGGGCATTTTGGTCAGGACTGAAACTGGCTCCGATATCAAAATGATGGATGGAAGAGTCATACCAACAAGGATCGAGTTGATGCCTGCAGATGAGCCTGGTAATAAAACTGTTCTGCTGATCACTGAGATTAAGTTCAACATACCTTTACAGGATAGTTTTTTCTCACAACAGAATATGAAGAACGTTAGATAAGTTAGAAGACGGAAGACCGAAGTCCGAAGTTATTCAATAGGTTTTCTTCCGACTTCTGACTTCAGACTTCAGACTTCTTAAACATAAAATAATTGATTTATGAAGAATTATAAGATGGCATGGCGTAATCTCTGGAGAAACAGGAGAAGAACAATAATTACCGTTGCTTCTGTCTTTTTCGCAGTCTATTTTGCGCTCATAATGAGGTCGATGCAGCTGGGAACCTACGACTATATGTTTAAGAATATGATTGAGTCATATTCTGGTTATATCCAGGTACAGAACTATGAATTCTGGGAAGACAGAATTGTCGATAATGCAACAGAGTTTACGAGTGACATACGAAAGAAAATACTGGAAACCCCGAATGTAAAAGAGATTATTCCAAGGTTTGAATCTTTCGCACTGGCATCTTCCGGATCAAGAACCAAAGGCGTAATGGTGATAGGGATAGATCCTGAAAAGGAGAAACTGCTATCAGATGTAAAAGGGAAACTTATAAAATACAGGCTCTCCGATAATGCCATTGAAGGACTGAAAAAAGAGGATATTCCTGAGAAAGTAAAAAAGAACCTGGATCTATTCAGGGGCTTTACATACGCAAGTGATGGTACAATCTGTACTGAATTAGGAATTAAAGAGTCTGATTCAAGTCTTGTGATGCCAATGATCAGGAGGCATGCGATGGTCAACAACGGGTATATAGAAACAGGCAAACCTTGTGCACTGGTTGGTGATCGCCTTGCAACTTATCTTGGTCTTTCAATTGGAGATTCAATCGTATTGATAAGCCAGGGATATCATGGTGTTTCTGCTGCCGGTATTTATCCTATCGAAGGGATTGTGCATCTTCCGGCACCTGAAATTGACAGCAGGATAGTATATCTTCCTGTAGATATTTGCCAGGAACTATATTCTGCTGCAGGTTTGCTGACATCGGTGGTTTTACATGTTGATAAAAATGATGACAATTCGATTGACCAGACACTTGCAAGCCTTGAGTCAAAACTGGACAACCCATATCGCGTACTTGGCTGGAAAGAGATGAACGAAACAATTGTAAACCAGATGGATGCAGATAATAAAAGCGGTATGATAATGATCGGAATACTCTACCTGGTGATTGCTTTCGGGGTATTTGGAACAGTACTTATGATGACCGCTGAAAGAAGAAGAGAATTCGGAGTGATCGTTTCAATTGGAATGCAAAAGAGTAAACTCGCAATAGTTATGGTATATGAAATGATTTTCATAGGATTGCTTGGTATCCTGACAGGTGTGGCAATCGCTTTACCTACTATAATTTACGGTTATTATCACCCTATAAAGTTTTCAAGCAGTATGGCCAGGATGTGGGAAGATTATGGATTTGAACCCGTACTGGCTTTTATGTGGATTGATAAATACTTCCTGTGGCAGTCTGTGGTGGTCGGAATTATAGTTCTTATTGCAGTTCTATATCCTGTAAGGAAAATAATGAAATTAGTAGAAGTTAACGCCCTTAAGGCATAAATTACAAAACAATGATAACAAAAACAGCCTGGAAGAATGTTTGGCGTAACAAAGTAAGGAGCCTGGTCGTAATTGCCTCAGTTGCAGTGGGAATATTTGCAGGTGCTTTTTCAGTAGCTATGATGGAAGGAGCCATGGCACAGAGAGTTGATAATGCCCTGAATGACGAGATATCACATATTCAAATTGCCAGCAGGGATTTCAGGGCAAACAATGATCTTTCTTGCTTTATGGAGAACACAGATGAAATGATGCAAAAGATCAAAACCCTCGGTGAAGTCAGGTCTGTAGCTGACAGGATAATTGTCGTAGGCATGGCAAGCTCTGCTGCAAAAAGCAGTGGGGTTCAGATAAACGGCATCAACCCGGACGAGGAAAAACTTGTCCTCGGGATCGACAGGAAGCTTATACCTGGTACGGGTAGTTACCTTGAAAAATCCGGAAAATCAAATATGGCCTATATTGGTGAAGATCTGGCAAAGGAGTTGAACATAATCAGGTATTCAGTGACTGAGAAAGTAATAGACAGCCTTATGGAAAAAGGTATTCCGCAGAAGGTCATTGATAAAATGGAGTCTTTTCTGGATGTCAGGTTTAAGAATGAAAATTCTTTCAACAGGGAGCTCAGGAAAGTCATTACCAAAGAAGAAGAGACAAAGTATGGATATATTATCAAAGAGGGAGCACGGACCTATCGCGAGAACTCAAGAATGATCCTTAACTTTATAGATAAGGATAATTACCAGACAGGTGCAGTATTCAGAATCGCCGGTATTTATGATATCCCGAATAATATGTTTGAAAGCTCACAGGTATTTGTTCTGAAAGATGACCTTCAAAGGCTCACCGGATTATCTGACGGAGAAGCCCATATAATGGCAATAAGGTTAAAGGATGTCAGCAGCACCCAGGTTGTTACTGATAAGCTAAAGGAGATGTTCCCGGAAATGGAAGTTCTTAACTGGCGTCAGATTCAGCCTGATCTCGCAATGATGGAAGAATTGGCTGGGATTATGTATGGTATGTTCATGGGAATAATACTTGCAGCCTTGGCTTTCGGAATTGTCAACACGATGCTGATGGTGGTCCTCGAAAGAACTAAGGAACTGGGAATGCTCGCAGCTATTGGCATGAACAGGAAAAAAATTTTCAGGATGATCATGTCAGAATCAGTTTTTCTTTCCCTTGTTGGAGGTGTAGCTGGTATGATTTTCAGTAAGATAGTCATAACACTCACGGCAAAACATGGAATAAATTTTACAGGGTACAAGGAAGGATTAGAAGCAATGGGATATTCAGCACACATTTATCCCCATATCGGGAATGACTTCTTTATCATCGTCACTTTCCTGATAATTATTACCGGCATCCTTTCAGCAATCTATCCGGCCCTCAAGGCTCTTAAGCTCGATCCGGCTGATGCTCTCAGAACAGAATAAGAAATATTAATAAATATACAATCATGAAAGTGCTTGAATTAAAGAATGTACACAAGATCTATAACTCCACCCATGTGGAAGTACATGCTGTAAACGGGGTAGACCTTGATTTTGAATCGGGAGAATTTGCTGCCATAGTTGGTCCTTCAGGTTCCGGGAAAACAACCCTTCTGAATATGATCGGTGGCTTGGATAAGCCATCGGATGGACAGATTCTTATTGACGGGACAGACCTTTCAACCTTAAAACCTTCAAAAGTGATTGACTTCAGGATGAGGCATATAGGGTTTGTATTTCAGTCTTATAACCTGATTCCCGTTCTCACTGCCAGCGAGAATATTGAATTTATCATGAATCTTCAGAAATGGCCGAGGGAGGAAAGGGATAAAAGGACTGTGGAGTTGCTGAATGCCATTGGGCTGGTCGACAGGACAAAGAGCCGTCCGGCGGAGCTTTCAGGTGGACAGCAACAGAGGGTTGCTGTTGCAAGAGCTCTTGCCTCAAAACCAAAGTTCGTACTTGCCGATGAGCCAACAGCTAATCTCGACTCAAAATCGGCGACCACACTTCTCCAGATAATGGAGAAGCTTAATCATGAAGAAAAGATTACTTTCATATTCTCTACTCATGATCCGAGAGTCGTAAAAATGGCACATCGGGTCATCACTCTTGAGGATGGGAAAGTCATTTCAGATGATGTGAGGGAAAAACCAATGGTTTAACACATCGGGATGATAAAGACTTTTTATATATTTCTTTGCATGCTTTTTATCATCAGCCCTATCTGTGCGCAGGAAGGTAAAATGACAACTGTAAATGGTTATCTGACTACTATGCAGAGTGTAACATTTGATTCGCTGAAGGGAGATTTTATCAACGATAATCTTATTCATAACCGTCTTAATTTAAAAGGGTATTTGGGAACTCATATCTCTTTGGGGATTGAATTCCGGAACAGGATCTTTACAGGTGATATGGTAAGAATGAATCAAGACTATTCTGAACTTATAGGAAATGACCAGGGGTGGCTCGACCTGTCATGGAATATTATGGATGAGAAATCATTCCTGATAAATACGACAATCGATCGTTACTGGATCGACCTGAATTACGATAAGTTACAGGTTAGGGTGGGCAGGCAGCGAATCAACTGGGGCCAGACCTTAATATGGAATCCGAATGATATTTTCAATGCATATTCATTTTTTGATATTGATTATCCTGAAAGACCCGGGGGTGACGCTGTGAGAATTCAGTATTTCCCGGGATATACTTCAGCTTTTGAACTTGCAATTAAGGCTGACAGCGAAGATGACATCACTGCAGCCGGCCTGTTCAGATTTAACAAATGGGGTTATGATCTACAATTTCTTACAGGCTATGTGAATAGCGAAGATTGGGTAGCAGGGGCAGGTTGGTCCGGTGCTTTCGGAACCATTTCGTTCAGGGGAGAAGTATCATGGTTTCAACCCGTAAAGAATTTTTCTGATTCAGCCGGAGTTGGTCTTTTTACAATTGGATTTGATAAGATACTGAAAGATAATTCAATGATTCAACTGCAGGCAATGTACTGTAACGATCCTCTCGACCTGACTGACTTTGATTCCTTTTACACCGGAAACATGTCGGCAAAAGATCTTGCTTTTTCAAGGTTCTCATTATTCGGACAATTCAGCTATGCAGCTCATCCATTGGTCAATATGACCATTTCGGGAATGTGGTTCCCTGATCTGAAAGGCTATTTTGCTGGTACTTCACTTGATTACTCTGTTGCTGAAAACTTAGATTTTTCATTAATATGGCAGCATTTTAAAAGCCGGATGGGAGATGAAAAGATCAGGGTAAACCTTGGATTTCTCAGACTGAAGTACAGTTTCTAGATTTTTCATACTTTTGCCCTGTTAACAATAAAATTATAAGATGGCCCTGGTACATGACTTTGAAAACAGCGGGAACTGGTTATTTAAAAGAAGAAGCTGGCTTCCGGTGTTTATGGTTCTTGCAGGTCTTCTTATTATGTATCTGGGTAATCGTCAGTCCATTCTTTTTGATCTGAGAGATGAACTGATATTTCTTGGAGTAAGTTTATTTGGAGAGATTATCAGAATTATAACAGTAGGTTTTGCTCCAAAAAACACATCCGGAAGAAATACCGTTAACGGGCAGGTTGCCGACGAACTTAATACAACAGGTATATATTCCTTATTGCGTCACCCGCTATACCTTGGTAACTTTTTCATGTGGCTTGGCCCTGCCCTCTTTTTAAGATCAGTTTGGTTTATTGTGGTATTTGGATTGTTATACTGGCTCTATTATGAGAGGATAATGTTCGCAGAGGAACAATTCCTGAGGAGAAAATTTGGCGACCTCTATGACAAATGGTCAGAAACCGTACACCCATTTATTCCTTTTTCATTCAAGTATATACCTTCTCAATTGCCCTTCTCATTCCGGAATGTCCTTAAGAGAGAATATAACAGCTTTATCAACATATTCGTGATATTCACCCTGCTCGATCTTTTCAGAAACTACTTCCTGTCCGGGAGAATATTTCTTACCCCAATATGGCTTTGTCTGTTCGCGGCATCTTTTGTTGTCTGGTTTATTATACGCTCCATACATAAATGGACTCGGTGGCTGGAGGTGGAGGGGCGATAAAACAGTACAAAAGATAAAAGTAAAAAGACAAAAGAATATGATAAGGTTATTAAGAGCGATATTGTCATTTATCCTTTCGCTTCCTGTTCTTTTTTACAGGTATTCAATTTCTCCCTTCCTGCGGCCATCGTGCAGGCATGTACCCACCTGTTCACAATATATGCTTGATGCACTGAAAATTCATGGGCCATTTACAGGTGTGATCTTAGGAACAGGCAGGATACTCCGGTGCAGACCGGGGGGGACACATGGTTATGATCCTGTACCTGTTTTCAGATTTCGCTGGTATCGGCCGTTCCAGATACTGCTGGGCAAATGGAAAACCGAAAACAGATTGAAACGATAATATTAATATGGTGTTAAATACTGGGTTGGTAGGGGCGTTGCATGCAACGCCCCTACATATTTTATCAGAAATTTAATTCCTCTTTCAGATGTTTATACCCGGCCCTGCTGACAGGGATTTTATCTCCTGAATGAAGTATTGCCACATGTGTATCTTTACCGTAAGGCTCAATAAGCTTTATCTCCAGGACTTTTACAATATATGACCGGTGAATTCTTATAAAATCGGCTGTGGGCAGGTTCTCTTCATAATACTTCATTGTCTCCTGCTTCAGGGCTTTCCCTTCGGAATGATAAATCATTACATAATCATCCTGTGCCTCAACATATTTTATCTGTTCAACAGGAATAAGATTGATTGCGTTCCCTTTACGTACAACAACTCTGCTGACCGGAGAGGACGAGTCTGGTTTCTTTTTCAGGATTTGATTTGCAGGTTCTTTATTGCCTTTCCCGGAATGGATCTTATCAATAGCTTTATTGACTGCCTCCAGGAACCGTCTTTTCTGGAAAGGCTTCAAAAGATAATCAACTGCATTGAGCTCAAAAGCTCTCACGGCAAACTGATCATAGGCCGTTGAAAAGATAATCTCCGGTTTTTCAGTAAGAACCTCAACCAATTCAATTCCTGTAAGTCTTGGCATCTGAATATCAAGGAAAACCAGATCCGGTTTCATTGACGAAATCATTTTCAACCCGGAAAATCCATCAGCACATTCAGCAATTACTTCTACATAATCCAGCTCATTCAGGTAGTGTTTAATTAATTCCCTTGCCGGAGCTTCATCGTCAATAATTGCTATTCTGATCTTTTCCATGATTATCAGGTATCCTATATCTGCCTGGAAGGTCCCTCTTAATTTAAAAATTTAAAATTACAAATTATTTTTCAAATGGAATTTTAGAATTATTCTGCTGGTATGTAAAGGGTTACCATGTATATACCGTTTTCTTTAACTGTTTTTATGAATGCCTTATTTGTGTAGAACAATTCAAGCCGCCTGGCAACATTAAGCAGGCCCGTGCCGGTTCCTCTCCTCGATGATGGAGCTGCATCATAATTGTTGCTTATTGTAATTTGAAGGTATCCGTCAACAATCTTCGCTTCTGTTTTTATCCTTACCAATTCTGTACTCTCATAAACGCCATGCTTTACAGAGTTTTCATAAAGAGGCTGCAAGAGCATAACAGGCATTTTAACATCAAGACAGTTCCCGTCGATATTCTCCTCAATAGATAATCTGTTACCGAATCGCACTTTTTCGATTTCCAGATACAATCTCAGGTTTTCAAGTTCACTTCTGAGAGAGACAGGCAGTTCATCTTTTTTCGAGAGAGCATATCTCATGAATTCCGATAGCTTAACTACCATATCCCTGGCTTTTTCAGGATCCGTAATGGTAAGTGAGCTCACTGAATTAAGGCTGTTAAAAAGGAAGTGAGGATTTATTTGTGAGCGAAGCATTTTGAGTTCAGTCTCTTTAACAAGGCTCTCAAGACGGGCCTCCCTGGCATTTTTCTCCGACAGATTGGTGAGGCTTACAAACAGAAAGTATGTAAGGATTACAAGTCCGTAAACAAACACCCCGGTACCTATCCTGTAAGGGAAAGTTATATCCCAGTATGCCTGATAATTATTTCCTTCCGGAAGCAGGGAGGACATAATCAGTTTAGTAATTAATACCCACAAAGTGACTGATAAAGCACAACTTGCAACAAGATTTGTAATAAGAACTGTCGGCTTCGTTTCTCCTGAAGTGAAAAACCTGAATGGATACCACAATGAAAGGGTAATACCAGAGTATATTAAGAGGGAGACAATGCTATCGATCAGACTGATGTTGACAAAGCTGCCGTAAGCAAAATAATATAAGAGAGACTGACCCAGCGCAAGAAAGAGCCAGGCCAGACACCAGACTATAAACCGTACTCTGTTTCCAAGTACAGGATGATTCATACTGATATTATTTAATAACTTTTCACCTCTCCTCCACCGAATATTACAGCACCTTTTATAACTAGTTGTTTTGTGGGATCAATGATTCTGCCCGGACTTAACTTCCTTGAATCATTGAATCCTCCAAGCACCGGTGTTACCTCTATTGTGACATACCAGTCATCAGGTACTACTATTGTTGCACCACCAAAAATGCATGCAAGCTCAAGATCAGATCTTCCCGGCGCTAATTTTGCCTTGGTAAGATCAAGTTCAGTTCCTCCAAAAATAGCTGTAATCTTTCCTCCCCTGAAACTCTCTGATACTATCTGCCTTTCTCCCCCGCTGAAGATATTAACATAATCGATATATTCATCTCCAACCACACCTTTTGAAGATGCGGCATTCCATCCCCTGTGTTTTGTTACAATAAAAATAACACCAATAATAATGAATATTGCAGGCCAGAACATATTCATGTCAAATGTTTCCCTGAAAATATGGGGAATCAGGAAGAATGCACCCACAGCCATTACAATTATACCTGAGGTTTTTCCTCCCGATGAACCAATTGTTATTACCAGACCTATTGTGACAAGAAGCATAGGCCAGCTGAAAATTATATGCTCAATAAATCCGGGGAAGATGCCGGTATTTCTCATGACTAGGAATAATCCGACAAGAACGAGTACAACACCAATTATTGCTCTGTTGCCCTGTACATTTGGATGATTGTGCCTGTGGCGACGTGAATCATCACTGTAGTTACCATTTGTTTCCATAATTGTAAATTTATTTATTTCTGAATTAATTACTTAAGTCTTCTCCTGAAAAATGAAGAGAGGATGAATGAGAGACCGATTAACACTATCACTGCCGGCCAGTAAATAGTTTTAATTATTTCGGGAGTGACAATAAAGATGTCGTCCAGCAAGAACCAGGTTCCCCCGGCAATCAGCAATAAACCTCCGGTAAAATTCAGGTTTAGCAAGAGAAGTAACCCGATGAATAACATAGCAGTCTCCCACGTAAAATAGCTGCTCACGCTTCCCAGGTTGAGCATATCATTGGTTGCAATTAAAAGGGCTAAGCCCAGAACAATGAAGAACAATCCGATTCCAACCTGTGGATGATGTTCTCTTTCTCTTGGGTGATGATGACTTCTGTATCTCATATTTGAAAGTATTTTATTATATGTCAAAAGTAATTCTCATATTAGCAGGTACTAATAGAAAATCGGTAAGTAACCGATTTCTGTCGGTAATTGGCCTTTTAAGGCAATAAGTGTTACTTTTTTGTTGATAATTTTTTTAATTGGATAAGGATTTATATTTTTGCAAACCAAATTTTGAAGAGATGTCCCGATCCTATACCATAATGTTAAGCGGATTAAAAGAGGGACACAACAGTATTGATTTTGAGATTGGCAAAGAGTTTTTTGAACAGTTTGAGGAATCGGAAGTAAAGGAAGGGAGCCTTGTTGCAAATATTGAGTTGGATAAAAGATCCTCACATCTGGATCTTGTAATGAGGATTTCCGGTAGCGTGAGACTATGTTGTGACAGGTGTCTGGAGATGCTGTCCCAGCCTGTTTTGTGCGAGAACAGGCTTTTGATAAAGTTCGGGAAGAGCCTGGAAGATACAGATCCTGACATACTTTCAGTACCATCGGAAGAAAATGAACTGGATATAAAACAGCATCTCTATGAATATATTTATCTTGCAATTCCGATAAAAAGAGTACATCCTGATGATGAAAACGGGATTAGCACATGCGATCCGGTTATGTTAAAGAAACTTAAGGAGCATTTAGTTGAGAAGGATAACAATATTGACCCACGGTGGGAGGAATTGAAAAAATTAATGAACGATAATTAAAAAAACTTAAAATGGCACATCCGAAGAGGAAAATCTCCAAGACCAGGAGAGATAAGCGCAGAACACATTACAAAGCAACTGCGCCTACAGTGGCAAGCTGTTCAAATTGCGGATCATCAGTTCTGTATCACAGGGTATGTCCTGAATGTGGATTTTACAGGGGAAAACTTGCTATTGAGAAAAAGGCAAGTGCTTAACTGTTCTTAATTTAAAAAATGTAATATGAGAATTGGCCTTGATGCCATGGGTGGCGATTTTGCCCCTGATGCAATCATCGAAGGCGCAGTAGACGCACTATCGCACCTCTCGGATGACGAGATGCTTGTTCTTATCGGAGATCAGAACTCCATTATCAGTAAATTGGCTGAGCTGGAAATTGATACCTCTCTGTTTGAAATAGTACATACTTCACAGGTAATTGAGATGGCTGATCATCCGGCAAAAGCCTTCTCACAAAAAAAAGATTCAAGCATTGCTGTGGGATACGGAATGCTTAAAAACGGTTCTCTTGATGGTTTTTGCAGTGCCGGAAATACCGGGTCTATGCTGGTTGGCGCCAGCTATACTGTTAATGTGATACCCGGTGTCCTCAGACCCGCCCTGGCTACACTTCTTCCATGTATTGATGGCAGCGATTCAGTAATTCTTGATGTTGGATTGAATCCCGATTGTAAACCTGATGTGCTTCTGCAATATGGAATCCTTGGCAGTATATATGCTGAATATGTTCTTGGGAAGAATAACCCATCAGTAGGATTATTAAATATTGGGGAGGAAGAGACCAAGGGCACTCCATCAGTAAAGGCTGCCTATGAATTGATGAAAGATTATACCGGATTAAATTTTGCTGGCAATATAGAAGCAAATGCCCTATTCCGTGAAAACATGACTGATGTAATAGTCTGTGATGGTTTCGTAGGTAATGTAATTCTTAAACAGGCAGAAGCTTTTCACGAGATTTATAAAAGCAGGAACCTTAAAGATTCTTATTTTGACCGGCTTGACTTCGAAAATATTGGAGGGACCCCAATAATTGGAATTAATGCCAATGTGGTTATTGGTCATGGAATTTCAAAGAGGAAGGCCATTATGAACATGGTTCTTCAGACAAGGGCTGTTGTACATGCCAATCTGGCTCAAAAGATTAAAGAATCTATATGATTATGGAAAAGATACGTGCAGCTATTACAGGAATCGATGCATGGGTGCCGGAATACAAGCTGACAAATCATGAACTTTCAAGAATGGTTGATACTTCCGATGAATGGATAATGCAGAGAGTCGGAATAAAGGAGAGAAGAATACTTAAAGGAGAGGGCCTTGGAACTTCTGACCTTGGTGAGAAAGCAGTAATGAGCTTGTTAAAGAAAACCAATACCTCGCCGGAAGAGATAGACATGCTTATATGTGCCACTGTCACTCCCGATATGCTTTTCCCAGCAACGGCAAATATCATCTCGGATAAGTGCGGAATAAAGAATGCTTTCAGTTTTGACCTTAATGCAGCTTGTTCCGGATTTCTTTTCGCCCTGCAAACGGGTGCATCTTATATTGAATCGGGAAGATATAAAAAGATCATTGTTGTAGGAGCGGATAAAATGTCTTCCATTACAGATTATACCGATCGTACAACATGCACACTCTTTGGTGATGCTGCAGGAGCAGTACTTCTGGAGCCAACAGTAGAGGATTTAGGCATAATGGATCATATCTTTCATACAGACGGTTCCGGTCGTAAATTCCTGCATCTCAAAGCCGGAGGATCTGTTAAACCAGCCTCGCATGAAACTGTTGATGCCAGGGAACATTTTGTATACCAGGAAGGACAAAGTGTGTTCAAGTTTGCAGTTTTGAATATGGCCGACATAGCTGTTGAGATTATGGAGAGGAATAACCTTAAATCTGAAGATATATCATGGCTCGTACCTCATCAGGCCAATTTGAGGATTATAGATGCTACAGGAAGAAGGATGGGCCTTCCTCCCGAACAGGTGATGATCAATATACAGAATTACGGGAATACCACAACAGCAACAATTCCCCTTTGTATCTGGGAATACGAGAAAAAGCTAAAAAAGGGTGATATTCTGATACTTGCTGCTTTCGGAGGAGGTTTTACCTGGGGCTCTATCTACATGAAATGGGCCTATGACCCGAAATAGTACTGTTTGTTTTTATTATAACCCCCCTTTTATTCCACCCAGGACACCTTCGCCAAGGCTTCGATGCCCGCGGGAGGGGGGAAATACCTTATAATTTAGTGTGATTCAGGTAAATACAGAGATATTCTCCTTCAGTGGGGGAGACGCTGTCCGCCAGCAGAGGGGGTTACTCTATTTGATTAAGAATACTAATTGGTTTACCTAAATATAATTTTATCTGCAATAGTTTATATATTTGTGAGTTATTATGTTTGAATCTCTAACATAAATTTATTATGGCAAAATACAATGAGACAGAAAACAATACAATAAACCTGATCAGTAATGGAACAGATATTTCAGGCGATATCAAATCCAATGGAGATATCCGTATCGATGGGTCTCTTACAGGCAGTCTCAATACAATAGGTAAAGTAGTTATTGGTCCCACCGGAAAAGTTAACGGGGAAGTTGTCTGTAAAAATTCAGAAGTATCAGGCATAATCGAAGGAAAGATCACAGTCGGCCAGCTTCTTAACCTGAAAGCTTCTTCTAAAATATTTGGTGATATAGTTACTTCAAAACTTTCTATCGAACCTGGAGCAATCTTTTCAGGAAATTGCAAAATGAGTGATACCAGCAATAATGGAGGAATATCCGCCACAAAAGAAAAAGAACCCGAAAAATAAAGAAAATAAGGGGATCAGAGATTTTGCCAGATATTCGGGACTTGCGTTCCAGATGGCAGGTATAATTCTTGTTACTACATGGGGAGGTACCAGGCTTGATAAACTTACAGAGTTTGAGACACCGGTTTTTACTATAATACTTTCCCTTCTTGGAGTTTTTGCAGCAATTTACTTTGCAGTGAAAGATTTTATAAAGTGATCACCATTTTTGAAACCACTTCATAAATATATTTTACAACTGGCAATATTGAATTTGCTGTTACCGGGTATCGGATTCATACTTGTTTTAACAGACATTATCAATATTTCAGTTGGAGATCTTGCAATCTTATCGCTTTCTTTTTCAGTAATTGCTCTCATCACTCTGGTAATTTTTTTCAAAGGTCAATCTAAAGAACCTGATAGCCGAATTCTCTACAGTATGGTTTCAATCAGCCTGAAACTGTTACTTGAGATGGTATTAGCTCTGGTATGGTTTATTCTTGCTAAAAAAACATCATTTTCATCTCTGTTAACATTTTTTGTTTTATATTTAACATTCACATTGTTTTCGATATGGGCTATTCTTAGGACACTGAAAAACAAATCTTTATAAAATTGTTACTGATTTGAAAACAAGAAATATCAAGGTTTTATTATTGTTTTTTGTACTGGCAACTATTACTATCTCTGTTTTTGGCATGGAGGCAGAAGGCAAGGAGGAGGTTAAGGAAAAATTTAACGCCAGCGAATTCATCCTTGAACATATTGCTGATTCACATGAGTGGCATATTCTGACAAAAAAGAATGGTGAGAGTGTAGCTCTTTACCTCCCCGTTATTCTCATCAGCAAAGAGACAGGTTTTAATATTTTTTCTTCAAAACATCTTGCCCATGGCCATGAATATAAAGGATTCAAAATTGAAGAGGAGGGCGATCTTAAGGGTAAAATAGTATCAATAAATGCAGAGGGACATGTTAATGTAGAAAATCTGCCTGTTGATCTTTCAATTACTAAAACTGTTCTTGGGATGATGTCAGCCGCAATAATCGGGTTGCTAATATTCCTTTCACTGGCAGGGGCATATAAGAAATCAGGTATAAGTTACCCGAGGGGTATTCAAAGTTTTCTTGAACCTGTAATTCTATTCGTTCGTGATGATATCGCAATTCCAAATCTCGGGCTTCATAAGTATGAGAGATACATGCCATATCTTCTTACGGTCTTCTTCTTCATCTTGATCAACAATTTAATGGGCCTGATTCCTTTTCCTCCCCCTTTCGGAGGAAATGTTACCGGGAACATTGCAATTACCTTTGCTCTGGCCTTTTGTACATTTCTTATTATACAGTTCAGCGGTAACAGATCATATTGGAAGCATATATTTGCTACGCCCGGAGTACCGTTCTGGCTGCTGCCCATAATGATACCGGTAGAAATAATCGGGATATTTTCGAAGCCCTTCGCACTTATGATCCGACTATTTGCCAATATGCTGGCCGGGCATATCGTTATTTTAAGCCTGGTATCTCTGATTTTTATTTTTGGATCACTAGCACTTGCCCCGGTATCGATATTTTTCGTGATTTTTATGTATTTCATGGAACTTCTGGTAGCATTTCTCCAGGCATATATATTTACCCTGCTCTCAGCTTTATTTATAAGTCTTGCAGTGCAGGAAAGCCATTAGTATTTTTGTTTAACTTAATATTTGAATTATGACAGGTACATTTGCAGCAGTTGGAGCAGGTCTCGCAGTAATAGGTGCGGGGATTGGTATCGGTAGAATAGGTGGATCGGCAATGGATGCAATTGCAAGGCAGCCGGAAGCATATTCTAAGATACAGCTTGCTATGATCATCTCAGCCGCTCTTGTTGAAGGAGTTGCTTTGTTCGCAGTTGTAGTTGCTCTCTTGAGTAACGGATAGTAAAATTATGAAGCCTGCAACGGTTGGTTGCAGAGCTTCATTTTTAATTGAAAATTGCTAAAACATACAACATGATATTATTAGCCAACAGCCTTACAACCCCCGCAATCGGAACCCTGTTCTGGACAATTCTGATTTTTACTCTCTTTTTTCTTATACTGACGAAATTCGCCTGGAAGCCAATTCTCAATGCCGTTAAGGCCAGAGACGAGATGATTAAAGGGTCCCTTGAATCAGCTGAAAGAGCAAGAGAAGAGATGTTAAAACTCCAAAGCGATAATGAAGCGATACTACGCAAAGCCAGGGAGGAAAGAGAGGTTATACTTAAGGAAGCAAGAGAAGTCCGGGATAAGCTGATTTCAGAGGCTAAAGGAAAAGCAACTGAAGAGGCAGAAAAACTTATTGAAAAAGCAAGGGATGGCATTGAGAGTGAAAAGAACAAGGCACTTGCTGAGATTCACGAACAGGTGGCATCTATGTCGGTTGATATTGCTTCAAAACTGCTGGGTGAAAAACTGAAACAAACAGGAGAACAGGATAAACTGATTGACAATTACCTCAGGGAGATTAATTTCAAAAAGAATTAGGAAGTAGAATCTGTAATGAACGACAGCAAAATTTCAGTCCGATATTCAAGAGCATTATTCCAGTCAGCGCTCGAGAAAAAGAATCTTGATAAGGTAAATCAGGATATGCTCTTTATTTCAGAAGTATGTAAACTCCCTGAAACAAAAGACTTCCTGCATAACCCGGTAATAATTCCATCAAAAAAAAGGGCAATATTTCATATGATGTTCGAAGGTAATGTTGAGGACATCACCCTTTCTCTTATCGACCTGGTTGTTAAAAACGGCAGGGAAAGTCATCTTCCTGCTATTTCAAGGGTTTTTATCCACAACACATTGAAATACAGAGGAATAACAGAATCAACTTTAACCACTTCAGTTGAGGTGAATGCAAAAGTTAAAAAGCAGATAACTGATCTTATCTCTGATGTTTTCAAAACAAAGGTTGAACTTAAAACCAATATTGACAATGAAATTATTGGAGGATTTATCCTGCAGGTCGATGATAACTACATAGATGCCAGCATTAGGAATAAGCTTCGAAAGATAAAAAAAGAACTTCTCAGCAGCGTAATGTCTATGGGATAGCAGAAATTAACCAGTAAAGAATTTTAAGATTATATAATATGGCAAATATTAAACCAGCAGAAGTTTCAAAAATTCTCAGGCAACAACTTGAGGGAATAGATACCGGCGTTGAACTGGAGGAGGTAGGTACCGTTCTTGAGGTTGGTGACGGGATTGCTCGCATTTACGGACTTTCTAATGTAGAATCGAATGAGCTTATTGAGTTCGAGAATGGAATTGAAGCAATTGTTCTGAATCTCGAAGAAGATAATGTCGGAGCAGTTCTGCTTGGTCCTACTGAAGAGATTAATGAGGGTGACATCGTAAAAAGAACCGGCCGGATTGCCTCCATTGGTGTTGGTGAAGGTTTATTGGGAAGGGTCATCACACCTACAGGCCAGCCAATTGATGGAAAGGGTCCTATTCAGGGAGAACTGTTTAATCTTCCTTTTGAAAGAAAAGCTCCCGGGGTTATCTTCAGGCAGCCGGTAAAACAACCACTTCAGACAGGGATCAAGGCTATCGATGCGATGATACCAATTGGGCGCGGACAGAGGGAATTGATTATTGGAGACAGACAAACCGGTAAAACATCTATTGCGATAGATACAATCATAAATCAACGCTCAAATTTTGAAAAGGGGAAACCGGTTTACTGTATTTATGTTGCAATCGGTCAAAAAGGTTCAACAGTTGCCAATATTGCAGTAACACTTGAAGAACATGGAGCTCTTGAATATACTGTTATTGTGCTTGCAACAGCTGCTGATCCTGCGGCATCGCAGTTCTATGCTCCATTTGCCGGAGCAGCTATCGGGGAATTTTTTCGTGATACGGGACGTGATGCTCTGATCATTTATGATGACCTGTCAAAACAGGCTGTCTCTTACAGGGAAGTCTCCCTGTTACTGCGTCGTCCGCCTGGTCGTGAAGCATATCCGGGTGATGTATTTTACCTTCACTCCCGGCTTCTTGAGAGAGCTGCAAAAATAATTGAATCTGATGTGGTAGCTCAAAAGATGAACGATATTCCAGAAGCTATAAGGCATATGATAAAAGGAGGCGGATCGCTGACAGCCTTACCTGTTATTGAGACTCAGGCCGGTGATGTGTCAGCTTATATTCCGACTAATGTGATCTCTATCACCGATGGACAGATATTCCTCGAATCAAGTCTGTTCAACTCCGGAGTACGACCTGCTATAAATGTAGGAATTTCAGTCTCGAGGGTAGGCGGAAATGCCCAGATCAAGGCAATGAAAAAAATTGCCGGAACCCTGAAAGTTGATCAGGCGCAATACCGCGAACTTGAAGCTTTCTCCAAATTTGGATCTGATCTTGATGCTTCCACTATGGCAATTCTGAACAAAGGGGCTAAAAACGTTGAGATACTGAAACAGGGATTATACGCCCCCGTACCCGTGGAGAAACAGATAGCGATAATATATTGTGGAACAATGGGGCTGTTGAAGAATGTTCCGATAGATAATGTGAAAAGTTTCGAAAGTGAGTTTCTGGAATTTCTCGATCTTAAGCACAGAGATGTTCTGGACAAACTGAGTGAAGGGGTACTTAATGAAGAGATAACAAAAGTTCTTGAGAAAGTTGCAACAGATTTGGCAATGAAATACCAGCCATCATAATAATGATAAGAGGAATAAAAGGATCTTAAATGGCGAATTTAAAAGCAATCAGAAATAGAATTTCCTCTGTAAAATCTACCAAGCAGATTACTTCAGCTATGAAGATGGTATCTGCTGCCAGATTGCGCAAGGCTCAGGATAAAATTGTGAGGCTGCGACCATATGCCAATAAATTACGTGAAATACAGATCGATCTTTCACAAAGCATTTCAGACTCTGAAGTGGATAATGTTTATGGAAGGGTATCTCCTCCAGAGAAGGTACTTATTGTTGTTATCACCTCTAACAGAGGACTTTGCGGGGCATTCAACATGAATGTTATTAAAGAGACCAGAAGGATTATTTCGGAAAAATATATCGCCCAGATTAGTAATGGCAACCTGAAGCTTCTTACAATTGGAAAAAAGGGTTTTGATTTTTTCAGGAAGCAGAAAATACCAATGCTCCCCGAACAGAACAACCTTCTTCATGATATTTCATTCGACGATGTCTCTGTGGTGGCTCAACAGGTAATGAACAGTTTCGTCTCCGGAGAATTAGACAGAATTGAAATTATTTATAACCGGTTCAAAAACGCTGCCGTGCAAAACCTTACAAACGAGTTATTTCTTCCTGTTGAATCTGTCCCTGCCGGTGATACCAAGTCAGCCCCTTCTGACTATATATATGAACCGAATGAAGTGGAGATAATAAAAGAACTGATACCAAAATCCTTAAAGATCCAGTTTTACAAAGCAGTTCTCAATTCATTTGTAGCAGAACATGGTGCAAGGATGACAGCAATGCATAAGGCAACTGATAATGCAACAAACATAATCCGTGATCTGACACTTCAGTATAACAAGGCAAGACAGGCAGCAATAACCAACCAGATACTCGAGGTTGTTAGCGGTGCAGAAGCGCTCAGAGGATAAAATAATTTGAATATCAGGATTGTTATAAAAAGGTAATGTACAATCACGCTGAACTTAAAGATTTAGTTGATAAGGCTATATCAAACATACCATATAATAAGGAAGCCGGAAAGCTTATTGATCCTGTAAAATATATACTTTCTATAGGTGGAAAAAGAGTGAGGCCGGTTCTGACACTTATGGCATGCAACCTCTTCAGCGACAAAATAGATGAAGCAGTTATGCCTGCAACCGGACTGGAGATTTTTCACAACTTCACACTGGTTCATGATGATATTATTGATCAGGCTCCCATAAGAAGGAATTTTCCCACGGTTCACAGTAAATGGAACATTAATCAGGCAGTACTGTCGGGAGATGTCATGGCCTTTATTGCAAATGATTGTCTTTTACAGGCACCACAAAGGTGTTTGTTAGGAGTATTCAGAACCTTTAATAAGGCAGCTATTGAAGTTTGTGTGGGACAGCAGCTTGACATCGATTTTGAAAAATCAGCATTCATTTCACAGGAAGAGTATCTTAGAATGATTGAATTGAAAACGGCAGTTCTTCTTGCTGCAGCTGTTAAAATAGGTGCGCTGATAGGCGGAGCATCAGATAAGGATTCAGGACAATTATATGATTTTGGAAGAAATCTTGGTCTGGCCTTTCAGATACAGGATGATCTGCTTGATATTTATGGCGATGCACAACTATTTGGGAAGGTGCCGGGAGGTGACATTTTAGCAAATAAAAAGACATTTCTTTTGGTAAAGGCTCTTGAAATTGCGTCTGGAGCTCAGCTTAAACAACTTCAGGAACTCTTTTCCCACAAAGAATTTGACCCGGAGCTCAAAGTTAAAAGTGTTATTGAAATTTACGATCAGCTGAACATTAAAGCTGTTACTGAGACCCTGGCAAACGAATATATACAAAGATCCTTCAGCTTGCTTGAAAAAACAGGTGTGGATAAGAAAAGAAAAAAAGAGCTGGAAGAAATCTCCAGCTCCCTGATTGGTAGAGACAGGTAGGTTACATTCCCGGGCTTTCGTTTTTCTTCAACCAGTCGATATTGAGAAGAACCCCAACATTGATCATTAACTGGTCATATTTACTTACAATATATTTTATTTCGGCATTAAGATCTATCTGTTCGGTAATTTTCATGTATGTACCGGCACCTAAATTTAATCCGAGTGCATTATCAGTACCGCTGTTAGGTGTCCCAAGCCATTTTATTTTTGCAAAAGTAATATTAAAACCTGCAAGACCATAAAACTCAAACCTGTCAAGTGTGTTAAAAACATAATGGCCGTTAATATCAAACATCATTGATGAAACTCTTGAATCCCCGTAACCAAAAGAAGATTTGTTTGTTCTTGGTAAAAAATATGTAAATGAGGGAGCTATGTGAATCGGAAGTTTCAATTCATATATTCCCTTCACAAATATTCCTACAAATGGGCCTCTATGCAGTTCCTCTTCAAAATCTGGTGTTGTTACATTGTTAAAATGAAAACCGGTTCCGGTAGTCAGCCCTCCGCCAATCTTGGTAAACTGGCCATTTGCCATGGATATTATGGCAGCTGTTAAAACAAATGTTACGATGAGTTTTTTCATATAGCATATTTTAAAATTAGTGATGTTTCTATGTAATATATTATGGCAATAAAGATAAATAAATATGAATTGCCTGATATAAATGAACCGATTAAAGAGATAAAAAAAGTTGTTTTTTACAGCAAGCGAATTAAAAAAGATATTAGTCAGTATAAAACACAAAAATTATTAAATTTGTATCTACTTCTTTAATAAAAATATATATGGCACAGAATACCGGGAAAATAATCCAGATCATCGGACCTGTGGTGGATGTTTCTTTTGAAAAGCAGGGTTTTGATATGCCTGATATTTATGATGCCCTGGAGATAAAGAGAAATGATGGCTCTGTGCTTGTTGTGGAATGCCAGCAGCACATTGGTGAGAGGACGGTACGTACAGTAGCTATGGATTCTACTGATGGTCTTCGCAGAGGCATGGAGGTAGTGGCTACAGGGTTGCCAATTACGATGCCTATCGGGGAACAAATTAAAGGCCGGTTGATGAATGTTACCGGTGAGGCCATTGACGGAATAGGTCCTCTTGATAAAAAAGGAGGATACCCGATTCACAGAACACCCCCAAAGTATGAAGATCTATCAACAGAAAAGGAGGTTTTATATACCGGGATTAAGGTAATAGATCTTATTGAACCTTATTCGAAAGGTGGGAAAATAGGTCTTTTTGGAGGTGCCGGTGTTGGGAAAACAGTTGTGATCCTGGAATTGATCAATAATATTGCAAAATCATACGCCGGATTATCTGTTTTTGCCGGTGTTGGAGAGAGAACAAGAGAGGGCAATGACCTACTTCGCGAAATGCTTGAAGCGGGTGTTGTTACATATGGAAAGGCGTTTCTTGAGAACATGAAATCAGGAGGATGGGACCTGTCAACTGTTGATATGGAGGCCCTTAAGGAGTCAAAACTTGCTCTGGTGTTTGGACAGATGAATGAACCTCCCGGAGCAAGGGCAAGAGTGGCCCTGTCGGGACTTTCAGTTGCTGAACATTTCAGAGATGGTGACGGGAAAAGCGGTGGAAGGGATATACTCTTTTTTATGGATAATGTTTTCAGATTTACACAGGCAGGGTCAGAAGTTTCTGCTCTCCTTGGAAGGATGCCTTCAGCAGTTGGTTATCAACCTACCCTTGCAACTGAGATGGGGATGATGCAGGAGCGGATAACTTCAACTATTCATGGATCAATTACATCGGTGCAGGCAGTTTATGTACCCGCCGACGACCTGACCGACCCTGCACCTGCAACAACATTTGCCCACCTCGATGCCACTACAGTGCTCAGCAGAAAAATATCTGAACTTGGAATATACCCGGCTGTTGATCCACTGGATTCAACATCCAGGATCCTGACACCTGAGAACGTGGGAGAAGCGCACTACAAATGTGCTCAAAAGGTAAAGGAATTACTGCAGCGATATAATGAATTACAGGATATTATAGCTATTCTGGGCATGGATGAACTTTCTGAAGAGGATAAACTTGTTGTTCACAGGGCCAGGAGGGCACAGAGATTTCTTTCACAACCATTCCATGTTGCTGAACAATTTACCGGTATCAAAGGTGCCCTCGTTTCTATTGAAGACACAGTTAAGGGATTCAATATGATAATGGATGGAAAGGTTGACCAGTATCCTGAATCAGCATTTATGCTTGTCGGAACTATTGAAGATGCAATTGAAAAGGGTGAAAAAATACTTGCTCAGTCAAAATAAAAAACCGGATAAGTGAATTTCGACTCCTTATTGCTTTATAATGAAAATTGAAATAATTACCCCCGACAAAAAAATATTTGAAGGCGAAATAAAATCTGTAAGGGTTCCGGGAAAAAAGGGATCCTTTCAGGTTCTTAAAGACCACGCCCCAATTATCTCCACCCTCGATAGCGGAAAAGTATTTATGGTTGATCAGGAGGGTAAAGAGACAATATATGAGATAAGCGGAGGGGTGATAGAAGTGAAGGCAAACAAAATAATTCTGCTGGCAGATTCCGTGAGATAAGCTATACCAGATGACACCTGAAGAATTTAGAAAACATGCCCATGAACTTGTTGAATGGATGGCAGGCTATATGGAAAATGTTGAAAATCTCCCTGTTAAATCATCAGTAAAACCGGGTGAAATATTCAACAAAATACCCGATAATCCACCTCTCCAATCTGAGCCATTCGAATCATTTATGAAAGATTTTGTTGAGATTATTATGCCTGGAATAACTCACTGGCAGAATCCCTCTTTTTTTGCATATTTCCCGGCAAACACAAGTCCTCCCTCAATACTGGCTGAAATGCTGATAGCTACTCTCGGAACACAATGCATGATCTGGGAAACCTCGCCGGCAGCAGCTGAACTCGAAGAAAAAATGATGAACTGGCTGAGAGATATGATAGGTCTGCCGGCCGAATTTGAAGGTGTAATACATGATACTGCATCAACGGCAACGCTGGCTGCCATCCTGACCGCCAGAGAGAAGGTTACCAATTTCCTGGTAAACAATGATGGCGCTGAATATGCCGGGACACTCAGGGTATATTGCTCAGATCAGACTCATTCATCTGTTGAAAAGGCGGTGAAAATATGTGGAATTGGCAGAAAAAACCTTATTAAAATATCTGTCAGAGATGACTTCTCTCTGGATCCTGAGAAACTTAAGGAAAAGATTATTCTTGACAAGGATGCCGGCTTCATCCCCTGCTGTGTAATTGTTACAATAGGCACAACGGGAACAACTGCTATAGATCCGTTAAGGGCCATTGGAGAGATTTGCAGTGAGCACAATATCTGGCTTCATGTTGATGCAGCAATGGCCGGAACTGCTCTTATATTACCGGAATTTCAATGGATGCTCGATGGCAGGGAATATATCGATAGTTTCGTTTTTAATCCGCATAAATGGATGTTTACAAACTTTGATTGCAGCGCCTATTTTGTGAAAGATGCAGGATCGCTTATCAAAACTCTTGAAGTGCTCCCGGAATATCTGAAAACAAGAACAAGGGGGAAAGTGAACGATTACAGGGATTGGGGAGTGCCTCTTGGAAGGAGATTCAGAGCCCTTAAACTCTGGAGTGTGATTCGAACATATGGTACAGAAGGACTCCGGGAAAAGATCCGGTATCATATTAGTATAGCAAATCATCTTTCAGAATTGATAAAAAAAGAGCCTGATTTTAAGATAGTTGCCCCTGTTGTCATAAGCCTGGTATGTTTCCGGTATATTCCTGACGGGTATAACGATGATCAGATAAATATACTCAATGAGAAACTCAATCACCATCTGAATGATTCAGGCAGATTATATCTTAGCCATACGGTATTAAAGGGTAAATATACCCTCAGGATGGTCACTTCCCAGACAAATGTTGACCTTGAGCATGTTGAAAAAGCCTGGCACCTGATAATGAATAGTGCAAGAAACTTAAGTCTGTAGTCGGATCATAGCGATCTCTTTCCAAGAGTCATACCGTAAAGGTCGATGTTGAACAACAACTCAAAAGAGGGGCTTTGATTAAAGCTCTTCCATGTTGTCTGTACTCCGCCGGATATCATAAAGGGAATCCTGAGAATATGAAAATCAGCCAGCATCTCGAATCCAAATGATCTGAAAGTTTCCTCATAGTTATGGAATGATTCAGCGATCAGTCCAAGGGGTGTGTTAATATAATAGGTATTTCCGGATCCCCGGCCATAATCATAAAAAAGTCCGGAACGGATCCTCTTCAGATAGAGAAGACTTGCGATATTGAAATCGGGGTATGCTAACGGAAGTACATAATCAAGCGAATAGAATTTAAGAGATACAGAGTTTATGTTCTTATATCCCCTTGGATAGGAGACCCTGTTGCCAAACAGGAACTTTTCAGTTTTCTGTTTCTCTTTCTCAAGCCTTAATTTAATACCGTTGTTTGGGAAAAGGCCGGGAAAGTAAAAGGAGGTTTTAATCGAACTTATTGACCCGTAAATACTTTTATCAAAAGGCGCATAGGAGTAACTCAGATCAATAGTCTGTGCCCATCTTGGATAAATATCGCGTACAGCTGACCTGTGCGAGTTTGAAGCATAAATCCTCCCTGAAATAATTGTATTACCATAATCATAGAATCCTGTTTCTCTGATATAGGTATAATCATTTCTATAATCTGCTGTAATCGAAGGTCTTAAAAATTCAGTGTATGCACCTGAAGCGAAACGGAGAGGCAGCGATACTGCATTGGAAAAGGTCATTCGGGGTTTTATCTGGGAGGGATCACCGACATTCTGACCCACCTTGGAGATCCTGGCATTGTCTCCATAGTCCAGCCGTGATTCAATAACCGGATACCATCCTTTCCAGGTAATCCTTGAATGAAACATATGTTTTTTATCAGCGGTATATTCATAACCTATTGATGAGACAAGCGTGCTGAGATGATTCTGTGTTAAAAGTGAAATTCCGGGCCTCAAAGTGGTTGGATCACTCTTAATCTCCTCAAGATCTGCGTAAAATGGCATCCAGCTGTGAAAATTAAAAAGATGTTGCCATTTCCTGTATTTTTGAGGTATGTAGTCGCCGGCCTGTTTTTTACTTAGAGGTTGAGTTTTGATGTCAAAACGATTTATTAGGAAAGAGTTTGAGCTTACATAATCAACTTCTGAGTCAGGTAGACCTTTAATTGTTGTATAACCGATATTATTTCCAAGAGAAGTATAATCGCTGAACAAAATCCTGTCATCTGATATTTTAAAATCAGTTACTCCAAACCTTGACCTTGTAACTCTTATATTCCTTTTATCCGGGGTTTGCAGGTAAATATTATCAGTCCCGGAGAGGGAGGTGATATAAAATAGTGAATCGTTTCTTAAGAAAGCAGATTGAAGATCTTTCCTGCCTGGTTCCACAAGGGTAAGCCATTCCTGATTGTTTGTATCGAAGGAAAGTACTCCTTCCCCTTCATCTGTTAAAGAAATTACTGTAATTTTTCCAACTCCTTCTGCCCATTCAGGATGCTGAAGATATGCATTGGCCGGAGAGGGGATAGTCTGAAGAATAAATCCTGATCCGGCGGCAATTATTACCAGGTTATTTTTGTTATCAACGCTATTTTCTATTGCAGCTATCATTCTTCCATCAGGAGAGATTGAAGCAGAGAGATACCTGGATTGAAAGGACAATCTGGTAACCACTCTGCTCTTCAGGTCCATTATTTTTATTACGGAATAGTTCCTGTTTTCCCATCTTGGATCTGATTGATCTTCAACCCAAACCAGTTTGTTGCCTCCAAAGGAGAGAGACCATGGGAATAGTTGTCCTGGCGTTAGTATTTTCTTCTCTGTTTTTTCGGAAAGATCTAATAATACAAAGGAAGGGGGTTCGCCCAGCGAGGTTTTTATAGCAATAATGCTGTCATTATTGGCAAAAACAGGGGAATAATAATTTATATACTTTCCTTTTTTATCAGGGTTGAGGGCTTCATAATAAATAGCATTGTCATTACTGATATCTTCCGACCATATAACCTTAAGGCTATCAAAGGTCTCCTGGAAAAGGGTTTTTTTTGTCAAACCGGCACTTTTTCTGAGACTTATATTAACCGGATTGAGTGTAAAAGGTTCACTGCCTGTATAACTAAGAACCTTATTCCATATCTGGGGATCCTGTTTTGCCAGTGCCCATGTTACAATTTGATAGCCCGATTGATAATAACTGGGAATAAAATCCCTGTAGGAGCCATTGAGAATTTTGTCGTATTTATACATTCCTTCTCTCTCTACTGCAATCGCCTTAAGCTGTTTCTGAAATGAGGGGCTTCTACCTCTTCCCGATTCCGTGAGAGCCGACTCTGAATAGATGGCATCACCCTCATAGAACCAGAGTGGAATAAGGGCGGATACAATTCCAGTAGCCTGTTCTCCAATAAGAATGGACATTCCTTTTGAAAAGCCTCTGTTTAAAGAATTTAATTGTAAAATGTGAGTCAGTTCATGAACAGCGAGTTGTTTGTATGGTTCAAGAGGAATTGTATTCTGTTCAGGAGTCGGATAGATCTCCATCCTTCGTGGAGCCCAGGCAACATATCCGTTTGACTGGGTAGTATAATTATGAATGATCACAGGTATTTTGATCTTGCTTTCAGGGAATAAAGATCCAAGTTTTGAATAAGCCTCATCAAGAGCCTGCGCAAAAATAAGACCTCCCGTGCCGCAGGTAGTTGGATATATAACAGTAAAGTGATCGGTCTTTATTTGCAACCATTTCAGAGAAGCCGGATCTTCCCCTGTATCATAATATTGGGAATAGCCAATTTGCCCCCCCCAAATAAAAGAAAAATATATAAGGATTCGCAGATATCTCATTTCAGGAATTATTGCTCAAAAATAGTAAAATTAGTGACCCTCCCTCAGTGGAGGTAGGTATGAAAAAAATAAGTATTTTCGTGATCTCATAAGGGACAGGCGATTTTGTACAAAAGATAACCAAGATGAAGAATTACAAACGGATTAACAACATATCAGGATGGGTAGCATTTATGGTTGCTGCTGTTACCTATCTAATGACAATTGAGCCAACAGCAAGCCTCTGGGATTGTGGTGAGTTCATTGCGTCTGCATTTAAACTCGAGGTTGGCCATCCTCCAGGGAATCCTGTATTTATGGTGCTGGCAAGGTTTTTTACTCTTTTTGCCGCAGGTGATACATCAAAAGTTTCAGCAATGGTAAATGCAATGTCTGCTCTGGCAAGCGCATTTACAATTTTGTTTCTTTTCTGGACAATCACTCATCTTGCCAGAAAAATAGCTATCAGGAATGATGATCAATATAATTTTGGAAGGATATTCGCTGTAATGGCAGCAGGAATGGTTGGAGCCCTGGCATTTACTTTTTCAGACTCTTTCTGGTTTTCAGCTGTTGAAGGTGAAGTATATGCCACATCATCACTATTTACGGCAGTTGTATTCTGGGCTATCCTTAAATGGGAAAATGTTGCCGATGAAAAATATTCCGGCAGATGGATAATCCTGATTGCTTTTCTGATGGGTCTTTCCATAGGAGTTCATCTTCTTAATTTGCTGGCTATACCAGCAATAGTATTGGTATATTATTTTAAGAAGTTCGAATTCTCATGGAAAGGACTATTTATCTCTCTGGCAACTTCTATAATAATGTTATCACTGCTTATGTATGGGATTATGCCTGGAGTTGTCACTATCTCATCAAAATTTGACCAGTTTTTTGTGAACTCCATTGGTCTTCCGGCTAACAGCGGAGTGGTTTTTCATATGATTCTTCTGACAATCCTGTTAGTTTTTGCAGTAAAATTTTCATTTTCATCCACAAACCAGTCGAAAAAATCTGTTTATGCTATAAGTGCATTGTTTTTAACAGGAATCTGGATTGTTTCAGGATCAATTATCCTGAATCTTCTCATCTTATCATTAGTGTCAGGGGTAATATGGTATATAGCCGGTAAAAGCAATGTTTTACTAAATACAATATTATCCTCAATCATGGTTATTCTTATAGGTTATTCGGCCAACGCAATTATTGTAATAAGAGCTTCTGCCGATACACCTCTGAATGAGAATAATCCTTCCAATCCATTTAATCTTTTATATTTTTTGAACAGGGAACAATATGGTCAGAGGCCTCTTATTAAGGGTCCATATTTTAATGCTCCGGTAATTGAATACAAGGATGGTAAACCCAAATATGCACTTGAAGATGGTAAGTATGTTATTACCGGACATAACCTGGAAAGGATTTATGATCCAAGATTCATTACCCTTTTTCCAAGAATGTGGAGTGAACAGAGCGACCATGAGGAGATTTACAAGGAATGGGGTAAAATAGTGGGAACCTCGATTCAGGTTACAGACCAGTCAGGCGAGAAAAATATCATTAAAAAACCTAAGTACAGTGAAAATCTGAGATTTATGTTCTCATATCAGTTCGGGTATATGTATTTCAGATATTTCATGTGGAACTTCTCGGGTAAACAGAATGATACCCAGGGAACAGGAGGAGCGGTTAACGGAAACTGGATCTACGGCATTAATTTCCTTGATGAACCACGGCTTGGAACTTCTGATTTGCCTGCAGACATGGCTAATGATACTTCGAGGAATAAATATTATCTGCTGCCATTTTTGCTGGGACTTGCAGGCATGCTTTTCCAGCTTAATCGCGACAACAGGAACTGGGGAATAATCCTTCTGCTTTTTGTTATGACAGGAATAGCAATAGTATTATATCTTAATCAATATCCTAACCAACCCAGGGAGAGAGATTATGCCTATACAGGCTCTTTTTATTTTTTCTCTGTCTGGATAGGATTAGGGGTACTTGCATTGTTCGACGGGATATCCAGGCTTACCGGGGATAAAATTGCTGCTCCAGTTGCCGGGTTGATATCACTGCTTGCTGTTCCTGTTGTTATGGGCTCCCAGAATTGGGACGATCATGACAGGTCAGGACGCTATCTCACAAGGGATGTAGCATTTAATTACCTTAATTCATGTGCTCCGGGAGCTATACTCTTTACCAATGGCGATAACGATACTTTTCCCTTGTGGTATGCCCAGGAGGTGGAAGGAAAAAGAACAGATATACGGGTTTGCAACCTGATGCTTTTAAATACTGACTGGTACATAAACCAGATGAAAAACAAAGCATATGAGTCCAAACCGCTTCCGGTAACATTACCTGTTAAGAAATATTATGATGGAATAAATAATCAGGTCTTTATTGTGGAAAAAACAAAGGATCCTGTCGAAATATCAACGATAATAGATTGGGTAAACAGTGATAATAAGGGTACCAAGGTACAGGTGTCTGCCACTGAAATGTACGATATCATTCCGGCCCGGACAATCAGGATTCCTGTTGATGCAGAGAAGGTACTTGCATCAGGGACAGTAAAACCTGAAGATGCTGACAAAATAGTTCCCTATATTGATATTAAGCTGAAGGGAAACTCAATTCTGAAAAGTCAGCTGATTGTACTTGATATCCTGGCTCATAATAACTGGGAGCGCCCCATCTATTTTGTTACGGGGTATCACAATGATGCTCTTGGACTTGAGGAATACTTCCAGATGGAGGGATTGGCATACAGGTTAGTACCGATAAAATCCAAAAATGCAAACTGGCTTGATTACGGCCGGATTGATACTGATATTCTATATGATAACATGATGAATAAGTTTGTTTGGGGCGGAGCTAAAGATGAAGGGGTGAATATCGATTATAATCACAGGCGGACCATACTTGTTATAAAGGCCAGGCTGAACTATGCGAGGCTTGCCAAGGCACTTGCGGAAGAGGGAAAGAATGAGAAAGCTGTTAAGGTACTGGATTATTGTATGGAAATGCTTCCTCTTAATAAAATCACTTATGATCCCTATGTGGCTGATGTGATAGAATCATATTTTGCTGCGGGGGATACAACTAAAGCGGTTGAGATGAGCACCGCGTTCTGTGATTACTACTATGAGAGACTTGATTATTGGCTTAAGCAGAATCGCTATATTATCAATTCAGCTGAATATGAGATACAGACTGCAATTCAATATACATCAAGGGTAGCTATCGCTTGCGAGGGAAACGGGAAGAAGGAGATCGCTGATGAGATAAATAAGAAACTGGAAGGCTATTATGGGAAGTATATTATGAACGCTAGTCCTTCTGCCAATTAAATTGCTAAAACAGGTCAGTAACTAACAGAGGCAGGTGTATGCTGCCGGAGATATTTATCCAGAAGGAAAAATATCTTCTCAGGATAGATTGGCTTAAGAACATATTCATTGCAACCCGCTATAAAAGCCTCGGTTTTTGCCTGTTCAGATGAATATGCAGTAATCATGACAACCGGAGTATTCTTTCTCTCCTTACGGAAGGCTTTTATGCACTCTATTCCATTAATAAGCGGGATTAAAAAGTCCACGAACACAAGATCAGCAGGGCTATTAGCCTGATCAATATAATCAATAAATTCTTTTCCTGTTCGAAATATTTTAACAGCAGCGCCTGAATTTTTCAGCAGAGTTTCATAGTACCTGATAGAGGGGAGATCATCTTCAATGATAATAATGGACTTTTGGCTGAGGTCTAGATTACTGATATTCAGGGTCATTAGTAATAATAGTTTAGGCTGGTATAAAAATACTATAAGAAAATGATTACAAGCAGGTGTCTGGGTTCAGTTATTAACATTTTATCAACACTTTCCGCATCACTAAGAAAAGGGATATTTGTTTTCTTGGATAAAATTGTGCAATTTCGTCTTCATAAATCCTTGAAATCATGTTCAAACAGCATTGCTTTGTAAGAGTTTCAATCCTTTCAATAGGATTGCTATTGATGGTTAATAACACCTCCGGCCAGGGTGGATTCGATAATCCCACCCGGGCCTTGTATATATTTGACCTGTCGAAATATATCGATTATGGACCCGGTTTCGCAGATTCATCAACATTTAAAATCGGAATGCTTTTAGGTGATTACGATCTTATCCAGGAGATGGGAAATCTTGCAAAAACCAGGACTATGATTCAGGATAAACCGGTAGTTATTATCGGCTTCAGGAATATTGAAAGCATAACTCATACTCAGGTACTATACCTTAATAAGGAGGCAGATTTTAATCTCGATCGGGTAAAAAACAAAATAGCAGGGCATCAGACAATGCTGATTACGGAGGGCTATGAATTCAGGGAATCGATGATGAATTTTATTGTTGTTGATAAGAAGCCAAGGTATGACATAAATGAAGAGTTAATTAAGAACGCCGGAATGGCTATTCCTCAGGAACTTCTGTTTATGGCAATAAAGACAAAGGAGGATTGGCAGAACCTGTTCGATATTGCCAGTAAGGAGATTGAGGTTCAGAAAGAGACAATCAGACAGCAACTCGAGTTAATAGATATTCAGAAAATGGAGATACTTAAACAAAAAGCACTGCTCGATAGCCTCGATCTGGAGATAGTGGAAAAAGAGAAGACTCTCAATGAGAAGCAGAAAGTGCTTGAAACACAATTTGTTCAGATAAGCAAACAACAGGGAGAAATCTCAGTTCAGAAACGAACAATTGTCCTTCAGCAAAAAGAAGTTGAAATCCAAAAGGATACTTTATCAAATCAGAAAGAAAAAATAGCCCTTCAGATAGCAAGGATGAATGAACAGCTGCAAAAGATAGGAGAGCAGGAAAACAAGATAAAAGTGCAGCTGGCAACACTTGAAAAACAAAAACTGATTCTCTATTTTGTTCTCTTTGCACTTCTTCTGGTCAGCTTCCTTGGTTACTATATCTATCGCGGATATAAAATAAAAAAGGAGGCCAACATACGGCTTGAAGAGAAGAACAGGACAATATCGCTGCAGAAAGATGAGATTGAAGAGCAGAGAGATCTTGCTGCAGCCCAGAGAGATCAGATAGCTTACCAGAAAAAACATATTACCGACAGTATAATGTATGCCAAGCGGATACAAACTGCTCTTATACCCTCTCTTGAACTTTTTAGTGACAAGCTTGAGCACTTTGTTTTATATAAACCCCTGGCAATTGTGAGCGGAGACTTCTATTGGGTAGCTTCCCAGGACAATTTGCAGATAATAATATCTGCCGATTGTACAGGTCATGGAGTTCCGGGTGCCTTCATGAGTATGCTCGGAGTAACGATGTTAAATGAGATTGTGAGTGGTAAACACATTGTAATGCCCGATCAGATCATTGAAAACCTTCGGGAGGGAGTAATAAAATCATTAAATCAGGTTGCAGAAGAGGATAGTATAAAAGATGGGATGGATATTGCTGTTTGTGTTGTTGATTTTGATAAAAATATATTATGGTATTCCGGTGCCAATAACCCGTTATATCTGATCAGAGGAGGGGAACTGATCCATTACAGGGCAGATAAGATGCCGGTTGCAATTCATTACAGGATGGGTCCGTTTACATTGCATCAAATTGATCTTCAGAAAGGAGATGCATTCTATATATTCTCAGATGGTTATGCCGATCAATTTGGCGGACCAAAGCAGAAAAAATTCATGTCGATGCAACTTAAGGAGACACTTATTGCCATGGCTGGTGAACCTATGCTTATACAGGGAGAAAAGTTAAATGAGATATTTGAGGAATGGCGCGGAGACAGTTCCCAGGTAGATGACGTAACAATGATAGGAGTCAGATACTAACGGCAGCTGTATTTTGTAGTAAGAGTGCCCGTTGTAACAGGAGCCTTGGCTTCAATTACAAGTAATTCGGCCCCGCAATATTCTGTTTCAAATCCTTCATTGACGTCTCCTGTTGCAGAATCAGTTGTAACAAGTTTACAGAATTTACAATCTTTCAGGGCTTCACAGGAGGTTGCTGCCCATACAACGAATAGAAACGCTGCTCCGAATAAAAGTTTTCTTTTCATAAATTTGTTATTTCACTTCAAAGATAATAAAACTCTTCTCTTCATAGAGCAAAATTATTACAAAAAGGTTGCCTGATCAAAATATATACGACGTTGATGCATCAAAACCGAAAATTGCCAGTCATTTGAACAGGAATGAAAATATTTATAAATTGCTAAAAAATTTGTCATCATGGAAGACTTAAAAATGAAAAAGCATGTCACGGTGGTTGGAGCAATTCATATCGGCTTCGGGATACTAGGTCTTATAATAACTGTCTTTCTATTCTTTCTTATGCATTTTGCCAGCTCATTTATTCCCGTTGGTGAAGAGATTCCAGAAGTATTATTAGGTTTCATAACTGTAAGTATCCCTTTACTTGTTGGATTCATGGCCACTCTTAAGTTGGTTGGGGGGATTGGGCTGCTCTATTATAAGCCATGGGCCAGATATTTGATTATTGTAGTTGCAGCAATTGGCTGCCTTAATATCCCCATCGGAACCCTGAAGGGTGTATACTCCTTATGGGTTTTATTACAGGATGAGACCATTAAACTGTTCGAAAAATAATAGATAATATAAAAATTAATGATGTAGAGACGGGCAATTTGCCCGTCTCTGCGTATTTTTGTACTATTGATAAAGATAAGTCCTATGGCTGACGATAACAAGATAATATTTTCAATGTACAGGGTGGGGAAATCATTTCCGCCGCACAGACAGGTACTTAAGGATATTTCACTCTCTTTTTTCCTCGGTGCCAAAATTGGTATTATAGGTTTGAACGGTTCAGGGAAATCCACCCTTCTGAGAATCATTGCAGGCCTGGAAAAAGAGTTCCAGGGAGAGGTGACTTTTCTGCCGGGCTATTCTGTGGGCCATCTGTCGCAGGACCCTCTTCTGGATGATAAACGGACAGTCAGGGAGATTGTTGAGGAGGGAGTCAGGGATATTATGGAAATTATGAAGGAATACGAAAAGATAAATAATAGTTTTGGTGATCCTGATGTTTATGAAAACCCTGACAGGATGCAGGCTCTCATGGATCGCCAGGCTGTTCTCCAGGAGAAGATTGATTATCAGGATGGCTGGAATATAGAACATAAGCTTGAAAGGGCCATGGACGCTCTCAGGTGCCCGGAAAGCGATGCAAAAGTAAACATTCTCTCCGGTGGTGAGCGAAGAAGGGTGGCTCTATGCAGGCTGCTTTTACAACAACCTGATATTCTGTTGCTCGATGAACCTACAAACCACCTCGATGCAGAATCGGTTCAGTGGCTCGAAACAACATTGAAACAATATCACGGCACGGTAATATGTATAACTCACGACAGATATTTTCTAGATAATGTTGCCGGGTGGATACTTGAGCTCGACAGGGGAGAAGGAATTCCCTGGAAAGGAAATTACTCTTCGTGGCTTGAGCAGAAAGCAAAAAGGCTTGAGGTTGAAGAGAAGGGAAATGTAAAAAGGAGAAAAATTCTTGAACGTGAACTTGAATGGGTCAGGATGTCACCAAAAGCACGTCATGCAAAGTCAAAGGCAAGATTAGGCGCCTATGAAAATCTTCTTAACCAGGATGTAAAACAGAAGGAAGAAAAACTTGAAATATTCATTCCAAATGGTCCAAGGCTCGGCGACAAAGTGATAGAAGCCAAAGCGGTTACAAAATCGTTCGATGATAAACTGCTGTTTGAAGATCTCGACTTTATGCTTCCTCCGAACGGAATTGTAGGGGTTATTGGTCCGAACGGTGCAGGAAAGACAACTCTCTTCAGAATGATAATAGGTCAGGAAGAGGCTACAAAGGGGAGTTTTAAAGTAGGAGAGACAGCTGTTCTAGGATATGTCGACCAGGCTCATGCGGCAATTGATCCGGTAAAGACGGTATATGAAGTAATCTCAGGTGGGCAGAATGATATTATGGTTGGAAACCGGCTAGTAAATGCAAGGGCATATGTTGCAAGGTTTAACTTTACCGGAGCAGACCAGGAGAAGAAATGTGGTGTATTGTCGGGAGGAGAGAGGAACAGGCTGCATCTTGCCCTTACATTGAAATCAGGTGCCAATGTCCTGCTTCTTGATGAACCGACAAACGATATCGACGTAAATACCCTGAGGGCCCTCGAGGAGGGTCTTGAAAATTTTGCCGGCTGTGCCGTGATTATTTCACACGACAGATGGTTCCTCGACAGGGTAACTACACACATACTGGCCTTCGAAGGAAATTCCAAAGCTGTCTGGTTCGAAGGGAACTACTCAGAATATGAGGAAAACTATAAGAAAAGAGTAAGCGATACAACACCGGGAAGGATTAAGTATAAAAAATTGATATAATACAGCACAACGCATTGCCGGCCATAGCTGACCAAAGGAAAGCGAAGGCCGGGCGCAACGGGGAAGAAGAGGAGAAAGGGTGAAGGGGAGAATGGGAGATTTAACTCCGTGTCCTCCGTGGTAAAAAAAGAGATTCAGGCAACAGATATAGTAATTAGAACAACAGTTCAAATAATAGTATTATCTTGTATTAAGAAGTAATAAACAAGGAATGAAAACAAAAACCCTTACAACACTATTATCAGTTTTATCAGTTTGCCTACTGCATTTTTCTGCAGTATCCGGACAGATAGGAACCAGGTTTCCTTCTGAAAAGAAGATTGTTACCGATCCGGTTACAGGAACACAGCTTACTTTCCTGACAAGCACACCTGCAGGCGATTCAAAGATCTACCAGACTCATCCTCAGTGGACTTCAGACGGGAACTGGGTAATTTTCCGCTCCAACCGTGTACAAGGCGAAGCAATGGCAGTAAACGAGAAGACCGGAGTGATGGTTCAGGTCAGCGAGGGGGGCTATACAGGAATGCTGAATATAGCCAGGAAATCGATGAAACTCTATTTTATGCGTAATATCCCCAGGGATCCGGGGCAAGCCCGTGGAGGTCCGGTTCAGGTTATTGAAGTTGACCTGGAAAAACTATTTGCCGATAGTGAGGCAAACAAATTAAAATCTGCAGATACATATCAGCGGATCTGCGGAACCACAGCTGTTGAAATGGGTGCCGGAGGCGATATGGCTCTGGATGGAGATGAAAAGGAGGTATTTTTCAGACTGGGAAGAGAGATATCTGCAAAATATCTTCCCGAGGGCGCTAAGGTGGAATCAAATTTTGGACCGAGGAATATGGGTGCCGGCCCTGCCGGAATTGGAAGTATGGATTTAAAAACAGGGGAATGCAGAGTTGTAGTTGCTGTACCCTTTCAGGTTGGTCATATCCAGACCAATCCATGGGTTCCGGGAGAGATTGTTTTCTGCTGGGAAACCGGAGGTAAGGCACCGCAGCGAACCTGGACTGTTATGTCCGATGGGAGCGGATTGCGTCCTCTCTATCCTGAATCGGAATATGAATGGGTAACTCATGAGGCTGTAATATCGAGGTATGAAGTAGCTCTCGCTATAATGGGTCACAGGAAAATCGGCACTCCGCAACAAGCACCTGATCCTAAAAATCCGGGTCAGGAAGTAGGCTGGGGACCTTCAGGTACCCGTGAAAAGCCAACAGGATTGGGTATTGTAAACTTACGGACCAGGGAGATGACCATTGCCGGACAAACCACTTCAGGCAGCGGCCTGTGGCATGTGAATGGCTCTTCCGACGGCCGCTGGGCAGCCGGAGATGATTTTAAAAGGGATATCTGGCTCATCGACAGGCATACCCGCGAAATGATCCTTTTATCTGCCGGACATAAAGAGACAGCATCAGATCATCCTCACCCTACATTTAGTGCTGACGGAACTAAAATTGAGATACAGTCTGCAATGCTCTCCGAAGATAACAAGTCAATGAATATTTGTATTATACCTGTCCCGGATAACTGGCGGAAGAGAAAGTACTAAAATTCTATTATTGAACCACAAAGGAACACGAAGTGCGACACGAAGTAACACAAAGGGGAAAAGGCATTTCAATAAATTTTATAATCGCTTAGTATGAGGGCAAAAATAATTATATGTTTTTTGCTTTCCCTGGCACTGGCAGGCAGAGTTACCGGACAAGAAATAGAAACAGTTGTCCAGGCAGGTCATTATGGGTCTGTTACAACGGTGTCTTACAGCCCCGATGGACTATTTATCGCAACAGGCAGTTCAGATAAAACAATAATCTTATGGCGGACTTCAGACGGAAAACAGATTCGTACATTAAAGGGTAACAATTCACCAATCAGTAAGATTGAATTTAATCCTCAGGGGAGATCAATTCTCTCATTAGGGGCTGATGGCAGCTGTATTGTTTTCGATATTTATACCGGGAAAATAATCCACCAGATGAAACCCGAAAATGACAGGTTTACATGTGTCTCATTTCACCCTGACGGGCAACAGATTATCTGCGGTACAAAAAAATCTTTCATCTCAGTCTGGAACCTCGGTAATGGCGAAAGAACAATGGAGATCAAAGCCATTCCAAAATCACTCTATTCCCAGAAAGAGTACGAGTATCCCGAATCGGGTTCGGTATCTTTCAGTCGCGATGGGAAATATATTGTTGCTGGGGTAACCGATTACACTGCAATTGTCTGGGATGCGAAAACGGGGAATGAAATAAGAAAATACAAAAGAGCAAAAGCTACATGTACCTCTTGTATAAGTGAAGCCTCTATCACATCAGATAATAAGTATATTATAACTGCCTGTTCCGATTCCGTTAAAGTGTTTGACATGAAATCGGGATCGCTGGTACATGAGTTTTACGGGCAGGGAGGGACCCCTGAAAATCTTGCAATAAGTTCCGATAACCAGTTGGTTGCAGGTATTGAATATGGAGTTGCTGAGGTCTGGAATATTCAAACAGGGATATTAATACTTAAAGCAGGCAATTATTCTTCAAATAAGGTTCTTTCATTAGCTATTTCACCTGATGGAAAGAGCCTGATAACAGGAAATGATAAGCGTTTTTCTGAAATCTGGGATATTAATTCAGGTGAAAAGAAGATATCCCTTAAAGGTTATCTTAACCAGGTTGATGAAAGTATCCTTACTCATTCCTATATGTATTGGGCCGCCCTTACCAATGAAGTAAAACTTAGTCCTGACGGCAGGTTTATCGCAATCGGACGCACCGGCAACAATGCCAGGCTTATTGATTTTAAAACTGGAAAGGTTTATAAGACACTCAGAGGTCATAATAGCATGGTAATAAGCCTTTGCTTCAGCTCTGACGGGAAATATCTGGCAACAGGAGGTCTTGACGGAAAAGCTATTGTATGGGATGTTGAGACAGGAGATAAGGTCAGGGAGATATCCTTTGCTGATACAAAGCTGGCTATATTTTCTGTTGACATAAGTTCAGATAACAGCATGCTGGCAACAGCTGACTGGGGCGGATATGTTGTTATCTGGGATATTGAGACCGGGAACCGGATAAGATCTATCTCAAAGCATGATGGTTTTGCTGTTTATAAAGTGAAATTCATGCCAAACGGAGTCTACTATATCTCTGCTGGTCTTGACGGGAAACTGAAGCTTATTGAGATTGATACAGGTGAAGAGATCAGGAGGTTTATCGGGCATACTGAACTGGTTAATTCGATAAATCTTAATCCTACAGGTGATAAATTTGTAACCACAGGGTGGGATGGAACAATAAGGATCTGGGACTTTTTGTCCGGGATCCAGCTTCTGAAAATAAAGGCTCATCAGGGAGGTGTTTACAGCGCTTCATTCGACAGGTCGGGAAAATACCTTGTTTCCGGTGGTGATGATTTTCTCGTCAGGTACTGGGATGCCTCAACCGGGAAGTTAATATCTGAATTCTCAGGCCACCAGGGAGGGGTTGGCGATGCAAATATTACCTCCGATCTGGGAAATATTATATCGGGAAGCCGCGATGGTTCGGTTAAAATATGGGATGTAAACAGCAAAAAAGAGATCGTTTCCCTGGTATTTCTTAACGAAGATGACTGGTTTATCCGTAACCCCCAGGGATATTTTGATGCATCGGAGGGTGCCTATAATTCAATTTCTTTTGTAAAAGGGATGGAAATATATTCCATTGATCAGTTTTTTAATGAATTCTACCGTCCCGGTTTATACAATGAGGCATTTAATCCGGGAACTGCCGCTTTTCGTCAGAATATAATGCAGACAATTGATGAGTTTCCTCCTCCGGGGGTTGAAATAGTTATTCCGGAGACCGGGATTAATGTTGATAAACCCTTTGTTTCATTTATGGTTAAAGTAACCAACAATGGAGGAGGGGTTAAGGATTTTAAAGTTATGCATAACGGAAAAAGACAGGAGGTTGATGCTTCGGATCTTAAAAGGATGACCAGGCAGGGGCAATATGCAATGGAGACATTTGATCTGAATCTTGTTCCCGGCGATAACGAAATATCAGTTTCAGCTTTCAGCAACGGAGATATTGAATCAGCAGGGAGATCTGTAAATATCATATATAACGGATTACAGAAAACAGCCGACCTCTACGTATTATCCGTAGGGATAAACAAATATGAGAATGAAAACCTTAACCTGACCTATGCCAGATCAGATGCACAGGCTTTTTCATCCTTTATGAGTTTAAATGGGAAAAACCTGTTTAATAAGTCCCATATATATACATTGTTTGATAAGGATGCGACCAGGGAGAAGATCCTTTCTTCCCTTGGTGAGATAAGCAGTTTAATGAATAAGGAGGATGTTTTTATGTTCTTCTATGCCGGCCACGGGAGCATGGAAGGGAATGATTTCTATTTCATTACCTCGGAGATAACTGGTTTATATCAACAGGATAAGCTCAAAGATGCACTCCGCGTTGATGAACTGCAGGATAAATTTAAGATGCTGCCTGCTTTAAAACAGGTTGTATTTATCGATGCGTGCCAGTCAGGCAGTTCTGTCGGAGTCCTTGCCATGCGAGGAGCTTCTGAAGAAAAAGCTCTTGCACAGCTCTCACGCAGTTCAGGGATTCATGTAATGGCCTCTTCGGAAAGCGACCAGCAATCGGCCGAGATAAAAAGCCTGGGACATGGTGTTTTTACCTATGTTTTGCTTGAAGCATTGAATGGCAAGGCTGACGGTGCCCCTGCCGATTCCAAGATCACTGTGTATGAGATCAAGTCGTATATCGACGACCAGGTACCTGAAGTATCATACAGGCTTATCAGGCATAAGCAGTTTCCCAGCACTTTCTCAATTGGTCATGACTTTCCAATAGCATTATTTTAAAATACCTATTGCTATACCTGCAACCGGTGAAACTCCGGAAAAATCGAAGTTAAACCAGTCTTTATACTTTGTAAAGCTGTCCTCATCACTGTATTTACTAAGACGTATATTTCCTCCGGCAAACAGGTCAACTGTAAGCACTTTAAAAAGAGGTACTTTCATTCCAATGATAACACCACCTGCAAAGATATTCAGATGCTGGATTATTTGTTTATCAACCAATTCCCATACATCAGGTTCTGTCTCAACCATTTCACGATAATTTCCGGTTATCTTCAAATTTCTGTACATAACCTGAGGTGCAGCATATAATCCAAGAGGTGCTTTTTGCCTGTCATTATGGTTAGCCAGAAGGTAATTCCTGAACTGGATATTTATTCCACCACCCGACATCACTTCACCTTCATATGGTTGAAAAGTATTCGATAATGCGTCAAAACGCATGAAACTCTGATTTGAGAAATAGTAATTTGATATGCCCTGTGTCGTGGAGTAGGTTGCCATACCACTTACGTTTACTGAAAAGCGGCTGTTTATTGTCCTTTCATACGATAAGCAAAAAGTACCTTCAAGAAGCCTTATGGGATCAAGTGTAATAGCAGATTTATAAGAAGGGAAGAACAGAGGCTCCTGTTCTAAAACGGGCTGGGGTGGAATCTCCATAAGGGGAACATATTCATGTTTTTCCTTAATCAATGAATCCATCTCATTCAATCTTCTTGTCACCATTTTTGGATCAAAATCCATTGAGCTGATCTTAGAGTCTATCTCATTAAGTTTTATGTCAAGCTCCTTTGGTTTCGATTCCCATAGTTTGATCTTTACATCCAGCAGCTCAAGCTTTGAGTCGAGAAGCTGCAGTTTCATATCGAGCAGTTGCGATTTTTGCGATATGGAGTCCTGACCTGAAGAGGGTAAACAGGAGACCATAATCAGGAATAATCCAATGGAAACCATTGGGAAAAAGAGTTTAGTTTTCATGATGAATAGTTTTTAGGTGTGATCAGAATAATAAAATGATTCGATAAAGTTAGTTATTGTAGGGTCATTCCATGGAATGACCCTTCCCGATCAGTACAAATATCCTGCCAATTTTGTTTAATAAGGGATCAAGATAAAACTACCTCAGAGGACCCTTTTTCCAGATTAAAACATAAGATTGAACCGGTTTTATCGGAGAACCAGGTATATGGTTTCAGGGACTTTCTGTCTTTTACTCTTGCCAGGGGCCGCGATTCGCCGCCTTCCATTTTAATTACCGGATTCTTTATGGAGGAACTCAATCCGAGAGTAAATCCATCTGCTGAGAAAGGCGCTTTGAGTGATAGTCTATTACCATTAAGAGATATGGAAGTCAGCTCCTTTGCAGCCCAAAATCTTGAAATTTCGTTAAGCTTCATCCATATAAGGTGGTCATACTTCATGTTAAGCCGTTTAACGACCTCCTTGAGTATGTTAAAACCTGTTTTCTCACCGTTGAAATAGACACCGGGCCAGTGGCAAACCATAACGGCGGGTTCCCCACTCTCAATAACGTCAACCATCCGGCCTGACTGAAGATCTTCGGTAATAAAATTATCTGCATTCCCGGGAACAAGTCCATCCCACCCTCCAAGCCAATCGCCCGTGCAGCCCAGAATTGAAACCACACATCCGGGATTTGGGCCATTGAGGTCTGATGGATGAAGAACCTGGGGAGCCACACTTTTGCCTTTCTCAGTAAAGAGATCACGGAAGTAATGTGGTATTTCCGCACCATAAACTTCACGTACTGCTTCCAGGGTACTGATAGCCAGATTGTCCTGGTTGCGACCCCCGTATCCTCCGGGTGTTGTCAGCCCTTCACAGGGCAATCCGGCCTCTTTTAATATATTCAGGGCATAAACCTGGTATGCAGCAAGTTCATCAGCGCTTTTTGTCTGACTCCACTCCCAGTTTTCCATAAAAGCCGGTGTGGCATCGGGATAGGGTTTCCCTGTTTTGATATTGATTACACGGGTGTGACTTACCATCTCAGGATGAATATCCCAGTTGGGAACTATTATTTCACGTATCAGGTTAAGACTTTTTTTCAGCTCCCGTTCAGTCCAGCCAGGGATGAACCGGCTCACCCATCCAGTGCAGGCAGGATAAGGGACAATGCTATATTTCCCTTTAATACCGTTATCCAGGCTCCATTCTCCAAACTCCCTTACGAAGCTGTCGGGGATCTCACGTGGGAGTTTACGCCAGTCCTGCAGATATTGATCCGGGAATACCTCTGCAAACTGAGGTATGCCATAGTAAGCAAGGTTAACAAGGCATGTGGAATCGTCGATTATAAGACTTACCGGTGCACGGTTAAATGGATTCAGAACCTCAACATCGATATTGTTTTCTCCTGGCATATATATGTGAGGAGATGAAGCTATTGCCAGGCTTCCCATGCCTGCTGTTTTTACAAATGAACGTCTGGTAATTCCCATAGTAGCCAGATTATTTATAAGAAAGGTACAAAAACTTTAAATCTAAACAGTACAAAAAGGTGCTTTGATTAATTTTTTTATCGAACTTACGGTAAATTTAATAATACTGGTTACTTAGAATCAATATTATATACAATGGGAAAAAGAAAATTTACCAGGCGCCAGGCAATCACAACAGCATCTGCAGGCATGGCCGGAGCTCTCATAAACTGGCCTTTAAATTCATTCAGCATTTCGGGTAACAACCAGGAAAAACTTGCTCTTCTTGGCGGCAGTAAAGTTCATCAGGGAGGGTGGATGAGCTGGCCGCAGTGGGATGAAGCGGCTGACAAGGGGATTTTAGAAATGTACCGGACAGGCAGATGGTTCAGGGGTAACGGTGAACATGTGGTTGAATTTGAGAAAAAATATGCTGAACTGATGGGTGTGAAAAGATGTCTTGCCACCGCAAGCGGAACAACCGCACTGATAGTTGCAATGCAATCAATGGGCATAGATGCGGGCGATGAGGTACTTGTCTCTCCCTATACATTCATTGCTTCCTATAATGTAATATTCTTGAATAAGGCCCTGCCCGTTTTTGTCGATAGCGACCCCGAAACTTTTCTTCTGGATCCGAAAAAGATCGAATCGAGAATAACAGAACGGACAACAGCAATTCTTCCTGTTCACATTTATGGATTACCTGTCGATATGGATAGCGTTAATGCAATAGCTAAAAAGCATAATCTGAAAGTGGTGGAGGATGCCTGCCAGGCATGGCTTGCAGAATACAGGGGGAAGAAGGCAGGGACACTGGGGGATGCAGGGTGTTTCAGCTTCCAAAATTCAAAAAATCTCCCTGCAGGTGAAGGAGGAGCGATTATCAGTAATAATGAGGCATTTATGGATATGTGTCATTCAGTGCATAATTGCGGACGACCCTTTGGCACTGTGCCGCGTACATCAGACTACCCTGTAAACGGGGGGAACAGCAGGATGCAGCAGGTACAGGCTCTTATACTGATGACACAAATGAACCGTATTCAGAAAGATGCTGATATACGTCTGGCAAATGCCCTGTTCCTTGATTCAAAGCTTAGGGAGATTCCCGGTATTGTACCATACAGACTGGCTGACGGAGCCACAAGGTCAGCATACCATCTGTATCCTTTCAGGTATATTAAGGAGAAATTCAATAATGTATCCAAAGAAAAATTCATTCAGGCACTAAGAGCAGAAGGAGTTCCATGCAGCAGCGGATACGGGCCTCAGAATAATGAGGGGCTTATTGAAACAGCATTGAATTCAAGAGGATTTAAGAGGTTGTTTTCTGAATCCAGGCTAAAACAATGGCGTGAAGAGAATATACTACCCGGCAATGATCAGCTCTGCAGTGAAGCTTTGACTTTCCAGCAGAATGTCTTACTCGGCAGCAGACACGATATGGAAGATATTATCAATGCTGTTACGAAGATTTATGAAAACAGGAAGTTACTCGCCGGATAAGAGTCCTGGTTAAATCTCCCTGGTTTAAAGAGCCGTAATAGATTTGTTTTTTCTAACTTTGTTGAACTCTATAATTAATGAACATGAGAATTATTTCATTTTATCTACTACTGTTGACTGCTCTTGAAGGGATCCCGGCAATTGGTCAGGAAAATATTTCGGTTTCAGGAATGGTAATCACATTTAAAAATATACCTCTAAACCATGTCTCAATAGAATCCCTTAAGGCAGGAGACCTGGCAAAAACAGATTCTCTTGGCCGTTTTGTAATAAGATGCCAGGCAAAAGATATACTACTTGTAAATGCCTCGGGGTTTGATGGTAAAAGGATAAAAACCAGAAATTCCGGCCCACTTATAATAGATCTGGTCTATAGTAATAAAGAGTCAAGTTTTGCAAATGCAGTAAATAATTATCATATATCAGAAGAAGTTCTTCAGGAAGCGATCAATACACATCCTGCAAAGGGACAAAAAGATTATTCCAAATATAAAAGCATTTACGAACTTATTGATAATGAGATACACAATGTAAGAGTTAATGGCACCTCAGTTACTACAACAAAAATTGTTTCCATGAATTTATCTGCCAAGGTTCTGTTTATTGTAGATGGAGTTGAGGTTTCAAATATATCATATATATCTCCTTTAAATGTAAAAACTATAAAATATAGTGACGGTGTCGATGCCACAATGTATGGTATTAGAGGTGCGAATGGGGTTATCATGATAACTTTAAAGTAACAGGTTTTCTGCTGGTCTCTTTTAGTTCGTTTAATTCAGAAATATAAAAACCAAAGATCCTGCTTGCCATAAGCATAATTTCAATTTAAAACAATGATCATAGCAGCCAAAACAATCAAATGGGGATTACGGATATCAACCTTCGTTTTACTGGCATTATTCATCTGTCTTACTTCTGTATCTGCACAGTTGAAGATCTATGTCAATACTGATCTTGAGGGTATTAGCGGTGTATTTAAATTTGATCAGACCCGCGAGAAAGATACCCCTTTAAATATCCAGGCCTGCGAATACTTCATGGGTGATGTTGCTGCCGTGGTAAAGGGTCTAAGGGATGGCGGCGCTACCGAAATCATTGTCCTTGACGGACACGGTTCACAGGCAGTAATTCCCCATCTTATGGTGCCTGGCGCAAAGTATATTACCGGTAAACCAAGACCGGGGGTTGGCAATCTTACGGATCTCGACAGCTCATTTGCCGGAATGGTAATGGTTGGGTTTCATGCGATGATGGGTACTCACGACGGCGTCCTGAACCATACCCAGTCGTCTAAAACCGAAAACCGTTACTGGTACAATGGAGTGGAATCAGGGGAACTGGCACAGAATGCTGCTATTGCTGGGTACTATGGTGTTCCTCTCATAATGGTGACAGGCGATGAGGCGACTTGTCGTGAGGCAAATAAGTTCTTTGGGAACAATATAGTGACAGTAACAGTCAAAAAAGGTTTGTCAAGGGAGGCGGCAGTACTATATCCTTTCGAAGAGACCAGAAAAGCACTCTATGAAGGAGCCAAAAAAGCTGTTGCTGCCATCTCCAGGTGTAAACCCTATATCCTGGAAACACCAATCAAGGTTAAAGAGGAGTATCTCAACCTTGATCCCTCTCTGCCAAAGCCGGTAGTGGTTACCAGGGAAGGTGTAGCCGAAGACGCTCTTCATATTTTTACATGGAACAGAAAATAGATCATGGCAGAATAATGCAGGGGTTGTCGAAAAAGTCGAAATCAATTAACCCCAAAGAGCGCTAAGGTCCCGATGGCTATCGGGATCGCAAAGATCGCAAAGAAAAGAAATTCAGGTTTTTAGCTTTGCGTACTTTGCATCCTCTGTGGTTAAATTGGACTTTTTCAACAACCCTGCGATTATATCTTAATGAATAACCTGTTCTTATAGAGCCAGTAACACATAAACCACATAGCAGCCCATACTGCAAGACTGCTGATCACAGCTGTAGTCAGTTCACCTCCCCACGAAAAGAGGAGATTGCTGAAAGGATCCATGATCTTTCTCAGGGTAGTGGTAAATCCAACCTCAAAAAAGGTGTAGATGAATATGCTGTTCATCCCGACTATGATGAAGATTTTAGCTCCTTTCAGGAACAGTTTTTTCACATCAATCAGCCAGTAGCTGAAACAAAGGGCCAGTATTGACCATCCTCCGCTGGCAAATACAAATGATGACGTAGCGATCTTCTTTATGATGGGAGTCACGTTCAGGAGATCGAGGGAGTAACCGATTACCAGGGCTGATATTCCTGCAATTATCAATATCTGGATCTTTCTGGCAGGCGATTTATCACTCATCAGGAGCTTACCGCAGAGCACACCCCAAACTGTATGAGCTGTAGTTGAGACAAAATTCAGTGTTGCCCAGATACTGGCCTTATCTACACCTTCAATCTTATTATTGAACCAGGCTCCCAGATTTTCGTAGGGTACCCATGGGTGGTTGAATCCCTCCACAGGGAAAAAACGGTAGGCCAGATCAATCAGAATAAGAATAATGAGAGTGAAGATCACCTGAAACCTGAAGCTTTTTTTCATAATCAGGAATGCTACCAGGTAGGTAACCGACATCTGTGCCAGTACATCCTGAAATCTGAATACCAGTCTGCCTGCGGCAACAAAATAGAGGGCCCAGCCCAGGAACAGCAGCATAAACGATCGTTTAAGGGCGTGGCGCAAAATTTTCTTGTCGCTGTCCCCTTTCTTTATCCTGTTTGCAACCGCAAAAGGAATTGCCACTCCCACTATAAACATGAAGAAGGGCTGGATCAGATCCCAGAAATGAAGTCCATGCCATTCATGGTGGCTTAACTGGGTGCCGAAAAACTGCATAATACCGCTGTCGAATTTATCGAACTGGCTGTAGAGTCTCGATGCCTCTCCTGCCAGGAGGAACATGGTAAAACCACGAAAGAAGTCAATTGATGTTACTCTGCCCGGTAACGGAGAACTCAATGATTTGGAATCTGAATTCATATTCATAAGATTTTAATAAGATGTGAATGTTTTGGACACCTAATTTATATGATTGTTTTGTATAAACCTATATTCATGGCCAATAGAGCTAAAAATTTATAAAATCCGGGAGTGTAAGTTATCATAAAGGATTATATTTGGCGGTCAAAATAGGAACTTAAAAAGGGAAAATATGAAAACTGCTTCAATGATTGGCTCTATGATTGTTATCATAGCGCTCCTTTTTTATACAATGGGATTTATTAACGAACGGAGGAAAAAACTGGTCTCCTCAAGAGTCCTCTTTTTTTATACTATTGGGGTTATGCTCGATATAACTGCGACTACCTTTATGATAATCGGCTCCAGCAAGGGGATGATTACACTTCACGGGTTTATAGGTTATTCATCACTTCTGGGAATGCTCACGGATACCATTTTGCTCTGGCGACATAACCTGAAAGCCGGTCCGGATCAAAATGTAACCAGAGGTCTGCATCTTTACTCACAGATTGCATACGCCTGGTGGGTCGTTGCTTTTATTACAGGCGGTCTTCTTGTATTAATAAATAAAATGCCCAGCTAAACTATAATATGTCACGCGTTAGGCGTGGGTGGGGTGGCTGACAATGTATTAGTGAATCCAATAGACTACTTCCGTTTATAAATATTTGGCTCCTGAATTTCTTTCAAAAACAGGGTTCGGGGCGAATTATAAAAATTCATGAAATCGTCAGGGAAAGGCTGAGTTGGCATCCCGGGTCTCACAAACCTTGGTCTGTATGCATGCCTCCAGGTGAGGACATAACCAACCGGATATTTGCTTACAACCGGTAAAAGAACAGCTGACCACCAGTCTGTCATTCCCCTTCTGCCTCCGGTCTCACTCAGTGCGGTTAATTTATTTCGCGCAATGGCTTCAGCAGTAACAAAACCCAGTGCATTATCGAGTTCACCCCCAAACTGTTCACCCCGGTCGTACATATCAAGCGAAAGCATGTCAATAATATCATCGCCCGGATAACCGCTCATGTATTGTTCAAGACTGGTAACCCTGTCGGTATTGTAAGCATAGAGGATATTGTGCAGGTTATGCTTCTCTCTTAAAAAATCAACGGTATAGCGCCATAGCGCTGCATACTCCTCATCAGTACAGATGTTTGTGCCCCACCAGAAGAAAGAACCGGAATGCTCGTGGTAAGGCCTGAAAATAAACGGGACCGGAGTACCATCATCATCTTTTAATGTGAGAAAAAATGTTGAAAGGCGTTCAAGCCATGTATTAAACATCTCATGATTAGCTCCTCCGGGGAGAATAGATGCTACTACCTCTTTTGAACTGACATCCCAGGCTGTTCCATACTGCCGGCGTGCAAGAGTGTCAGGAATCTGCATTGTAAAAGGATTGTTGGAATGCCAGCTGATAGTTATTACGCCACCACGCCGGTAGTGGGCTTTTACCTGTTCTGCAATCTGTGCAAAACTCACGGAGTCGAGACTGCGTTCATTGCCAAGCTCAAGATGTCCGAGTTCAAATCCTGCAACAGCAGAGTAATCTCCGGTGAAGTCTTTTGTATCAGACCGGTCTTTTTCGTACCACCATGTTCTGCCGTACATCAGATCATCCTGATGACCATACATTATACCTTTACTCTGAAGTTCCCAGAGAGAACGAAAAAGGTTGACTGTTTCCTTTGTTGCATTTTTATCAGCAGGGAGAGGCAGGTTTCCCCCGCAACTACATAAAACAACAATAGATAGCAGGAATAATAATTTTATGGCATTCATAATCTTTATATATTTGTTATTATCATATTTTCGTCATAGTATCAAATGTATACTATCTAATTTGTTTTTCAAAAAATTTCCTCAGTTTGATTAATAATTAAATATATAACTATCGATAATGATACATACAAAAACCAAAATCGCTTGAAAATCAATGAGGGTATATGCTTGATTCCTGATACTTATAATTAAATATATTACCGGATTTATAGGATAGCCCAAGATTAAACAACAATTTAAACCTATATAAAAACAGATACAATGGAAGAGAGCAAAAAAAATGGTATTCAGATTCAACCTTCAGTTATCGGAAGACGGAATTTTGTAAAGTCTGCCGGAGTTGGAATGATAGGAATTGCCGGCATTGGTTTATTGACGTCAGCCGATAAGGGAAATGAAGATAAGCCTGTAATCCGAACTAAAGAGGAGCGACTTAAGCAGATGGCATCAAACAGTTACGCTGTCAACGCGCTTTTTAAACGACGGACAAATTCTGCACGGCCGGAACGTCCTGAGATTATTGAATTAAAAAAGAAATACGGAGAGATTACCCTCCCTGACTTCCCGCAATTCACGAAGGATACCTATCCGGGTGTGACAGCAATGGACCTTTGGTCATCATTGTTCGGTGATATTACTGATGATTCAATGTTTACCCGTACGGAAAGAGATGGACAGACCCGTTTCGGTGACTTTGATCCGGCTCCTTTGTCGTCGAAGCGTTACCTTGAAAAGTTAGCCGGCAAAATTGCCTCAACCGGAATAAAAGCAGTGCATATTTCCAATAATGCTCCCCGCAATATTGCTGATCTGAATGAGGAATCAAGGCGCGAAGGTATACGGGTTGCAAAACTGTGGCTTGATGCTGCCAAACAAATTGGGGTTCAGTCAATGCGTGTTAATACCGGAGGTCCACAGATTATACCTGCTTCAGTAATCCAGGGTGGATATCCAAGAAATGAAGAGATAGTACCATACCTGAGAAAAGCTATAGAATCATTCAAAGAGATGGCTGATTACGGGGAACAGGTAGGTGTTAAGGTTACGATTGAAAACCACTGGGGACTTGCAGCAAATCCGATTAATGTAAGAATTATCATCAATGAGGTAAATAGTCCCTATTGTGAGAGTTCTCCTGATTTTTGTAACTGGGAACATGAATATATGTTGTATAACGGACTTGAGGATTTAATTTCTATGGCCAAAACAATGTGTCATGCAAAAAGGTGGACCAGGTTCCCGGATGTTGATATTAACCGGTGTGTTCAGGTTCTTAATGATGCAGAATACAAGGGGTATATATCAGTTGAGTATGAGGCTGGCGGAGATCCTGTGGCCGGAACATTGAAGTTGCTTGATGATGTTGTTGGAGCACTCCAGTAACTTTATTATGAGAAGATTTTTACTGGTTGCATCTTTCTATCTTATTGTTGCTGATCTTTCAGGTGCAATATCAGATATAAAAGATTCAACATATACCTTTTTTCCTGATATCCGGTTATTCCCATCCATGTTTCTTGACCCCCTGGAGTGTCAATTGAATGGAGGGACATACGTTTTGTTCCGGGAAGGTAGTGACGCAAGCCTTTATTCCATTGTTAACCTCGGATTTACAAAACCTGTTTTTGGCAGGAAGGGTGAATCATTATCATGGGAACTGAAGTTTGGTGTTGCTACTTTTACACAATTCGACCTGGTACGTCGTGACGATGGAACCTATCTTGCAGGGTTGCTTAACAATGATTATAAGGTAAGTGGTGATTTTAGTGTTCAGAAAGGGGATCATAACCTTCAATTCAGAATATTCCATGTGTCGTCGCATCATGGTGATGATTATATGCTACGGCATAATGATACTATACCAAATGATAAATCGGTTAACTACGAACAGGCCGACTTAACCTATCTGAAGACCTATGGAAGCAATTTCTGGTATGCCGGTATTGGTGAGATTTATACACAATTCGCTTTCAGGAAGAGATTATCTTTTAATGGCGGAGGGTTGTATAATTTCAGGTCGTCAAAACCAGGGAATCTGTTTACATCCTTTAACATTAAGGTGTTTGCTGAAAACAATTTTATACCCGATATAAGAACGGCTATTGGATTTAGTTTTAACCGCAGATCCGAACCTGTGCTCAGGTTATGGCTTGAGTACTATTCCGGTCAACTTCCTTACAGTACACTGGATTATGGCAGGGTCAACTGGATTGGCCTGGCAATGAGGATAGGTTTCTTATAAGACAATTTAGTGTAAGTAATTGATAATCATCAGTGAAGAAAATTCCAATATAATAAATTTGACAGTTGATGAAACAATAGATAACTTTATTAGGAATAACAGTGATTATTTGATATCAAGGAGTGGTATTACACAAAAAATGAATGAAACAGATTATTTATATACTTTTTCTTATTTCAATAACTCCGGGATTTCTGTTCTGCCAGGATCTAAGTGAAAAGCAGGCGGTGGTACTTGCACGCTTACCATTGCACTGTATAACCACCGAATACCCCAATAAGACAGCACATGTTATTAACAGTGCCGAAGAGGCAGTGATGACACCTGAAGATCTACACCCTATGTTTTATGGGTGTCTCGACTGGCATAGCAGTGTCCATGGCCATTGGATGCTTGTTAAAATACTAAAACAATTCCCTGAGATTTCTTTGAAAGACAGTATAATACAAGTTCTTAACAATAGCTTTAAGGATACGAAAATCAAAGATGAAGCTGATTATTATACTAAATTTAAAAACAGTAATACTTACGAACGAACATATGGGTGGGCCTGGTTATTGAAGTTAGATGAAGAGCTAAACACCTATAATGATCCATTGGCAAAAGAGTGGCACCAGACTTTGCAACCGCTTACACAAAAGATTGTTGAACTATGGAAAGATTATCTGAAGAAACAGACATATCCTAACCGTACAGGTGTTCACCCTAATACTGCTTTCGGACTTGTATTTGCCCTCGACTGGGCCAGAACGGTTAAGGATACGGCTTTTGAGTCTGCCATAATAGTCAAGGCCGAGGAATTTTACCTGAATAATGTTGCCACCCCTGCCTACCTTGAGCCTGACGGTACCGATTTCCTGAGCCCGAGTCTTGAGATTGCCGATCTGATGAGCAGGATTTTGGATGAAAAGAGTTTTATTAAATGGTTTGGCCGCTTTTATGATAAGAGGAGCCTTGATAACATAATAAAACTGCCTGTTGTAAGTGACCGCAGCGATATGCAGATTGTACATCTCGACGGACTTACCCTGAGCAGGGCCTGGTGTATGAAGGGAATTGCAAAAGTGCTGCCGCAAAACAGTAAAACTAGAAAACTTTTCGAGAACACTGCTAAACTTTTTTTGGATCAGTCACTGCCTAATGTCACCAGCGGTAATTATGGAGGCGAGCACTGGCTTGCAAGTTTTGCCATCTATGCTTTGAGTATATAATAATGATTCAGGTTTCCCAGTGTGAATGTTTAAATCTTCAAATGCAGCAGGTCTCTGTTAATATCAGGGGGCATACCCTGGGGGTAACGTGAAAATTTTACAAGATCATTAAGGGTTGCTTTTTTGGGATAATAAAGAATTTCGTTTCCTCTTATTACAGTTTGAATAACTGAAGTTACCAGCAATGGAAATCCAAGTACAAAAAACCCGCCAGCATATTCGCCTGTAGCAATTATACCTGCAAAAGTGGGAATTAAACCTAAAAAGCCATACACAGGCTCTTTCCTGGACTGGAACAGATATACGGATGCACCTGAAATTCTGTCACGGTGTAATGTAATAAGGTCAACCTCCGTAAGGATATATACTGAATCAGTTTCAACAGCAATTAATTCTCCTGACAATTCAACTGATAAGGTTTTTATTGAATCAGAATATGTGGTTAATTTAATCCACTTCCCGAAAGCCTCAGAAGAAACATCTTTTGTTTTGGGTAAATATCCGGCCGGGATAATAGGATTCTGACAGCCTGATAAAATCGACAGACTGATCAGCACCGCAAATGATATTTTACTCTTTTTTAACATATTTACTGTTCCAGAAACTTTCTTCCATAGACGATTCATTCAATTTAAAATCGTCAGCAGCCATTTTCATGAATAACCTGGGATAACCAAACAATAATGCTGCTTTTTTGAGATTTTCCTCTTTGATCCATGTCTCGCGCATCCATTCGATATAGTAACCTCTGCTCTTCAGGAATATCTCGAATTGACCGGAATAATCGGGCAGATTATAGCAAATATCATAAATGTCCCCGGGTAATGTAATTAGCGGATCGTCCGGATCAATAAGCTGCGGCACTCTTATAGGTTCTGAGTTACTGTTACTGATGGAAGTTACCAAAGAGGGTTTTATTGTAATCGGGTCGACTTTCTCATCGATCTTACCCAGGGCAATATAATCAATCCGCCATAGTCCTTTTGTGAGCCGGAGTTTAATATCTGCTTTATCGGAGTTTGAAGCAGGAAGCTTAATCAGGTGAATATCTGATGCTATTGGCCCCATCTCTCTTATCTCCTCAACTTTTTTCCATTTCTGTCCCGGATATTTAATAAATACTTCAATTCCACCGAGGATGTCCCACACCTTATCAACTTTCCTTTTCAGGAACTTATCTCCGCTCTCTATCCTGGCCTCAAAATATCCTGCTGAATTTCCCAGGTAAGCGAGACCCTGGTAAAAGAGGTAGGTAGTCATCAGTGTTTGCCTGCACGACAGGAGCAGTCCCAGTTCTCCCCGGGGGATATCTGAAAAGCTCATTTCAATATATTCGCGTTCTGCAAGATTATCGGGATCACTCAGGTTAAATCTTTCTTTTTGATCCATTTCCAGTATCGCTTCCCGACAATCGCCTTCAGAAGAAACACATAATTCGGGAGCCCGAAGCATGGATATTTTGTAAAATTCCGCGTCGCCGCTCGCGAAGACTCTTTCAGCACTGCTCCTTGGAATAGCAAGAATATCGGCCTCTCTTATGATATGAGTCTCCAGCGCCTCATTTTTCACTATAAGATGGAAATTGGGCTGTTCAGGTTGAGCCCAATACAGCATATCGATATCCTCTTTCTCATATACTTTAAGGATGCTTGAAGAGAAACCCTCTGCCATAAGCGCTGTATCGCGCCCATCCCATGAATAGAACGTAGGACAAGATCCAAAGCATGCCTTGGGATTAGTCAGACAAATGCCTGTAAGGAGCACAGTGGGTACTCCAACCAGAGCCATCGCCAGAGTTCTTCCTTTCAGCCCTTTCATTTTATTCAATTCCAGTAAAGCCACCCCGGAAAGAGGGATATGATATGCCGGGTGATAGGTTCCTTTTGAAGGGCTTGGGTTATAACTAAGAATATCTCTGTATTTATTATAAGAAGTACCCCAGCCTTCAATTGTATCCTTGCTGTCATAGGTAATTAATGAATCAAGCACATACAGCGATCCGTCTTTCATATGGACCTTCACACCTTCCGGAAGGTTTTGCATCTCTCCTGTTTGGGATGGATTTATCATCTGGCGAACGAGTAGCGGTCTGCAACTATCAGAAAATAATACAAAGAGAACCAGAGGAATTAAGAAATATTTCTTTGTGATAACTACGTACATGAATAATATTTTTTTCTGGAACCAAACTCTTATTGTAAAATTATTAATTAATATTGAACAAATGAAAAAATTAATACACTTCACTCATAATCTGTTTTATAGTATCCTGATTGGGTTTTAAGTATAGGTCAGATTAAAGATTATACTTAACTTAATGTCGGTTTATATTGTGTATTCCACTTTTATAATATCATATTCATTGGAACTTATATTACTTTATTAGAAAGTATGTTTCTTTCGCATAATAAAAACTAATACTCCTATAATATGAAATCTATCTTATGTAAAACTGCAATTTTGTTATTAATTATGTTATCAGGATGTTCTGTAGATAATAAGCCTGTCACAGTAAAATTTGATGGCACTTTTGCGCAACAGAAATGGGCGATTAAAGATCTTAATCCTGACCTGCCTTCCGATTGGTCATCCCATGGATTCTTAACCTTCGAGATGAATTCAACTACCACCCAGCGCTTCGACCTGCTTCTCTATGATGCCGAAGGAACCCGCCGGCTTGTAATACAACCCTTTCAGGGTGCCAGGGTAAGGGCATCGATTCCGCTGATACATTTTCAGACCAGGAACACAAAGGGGATGGATATGGCAGCTATAGGAAAGACTGCCAGGCCGGGATACTGGATAGGTTTTACAGGATCTGTCGGATCAATTAGCCAGGTTGATTCCATCGGAGTGGAAATGAGGCTTCCGATAGGGTCACCAATCATTGAGTTTAATAATTTCAGATTGACAATGGCCGCTGAAGATACAATTTTTGGTCCTGTCCCATTGGTTGATGAGTTAGGCCAATGGATACCTGCCGACTGGCCGGGAAAAGCCAAAACACTCGACGAGCTTAAAGCTGCCTGGACCGAGGAGGAGAAAGGGTTACAACCCGGGGATTTCAATGCATCAAAATATGGAGGTTTCCCCGGCACCAAAGCCAGAGCAACAGGTTTTTTTCGTGTTGAGAAGATAGATGGCAGGTGGTGGTTTGTTGATCCTGATGGGCACCTCTTCTTTTCAGCTGGAAGTTGTTGTGTAGGTTCAGGATACTCATTTTCACGTGTTCAGGGAAGGGAGTATATCTTTAAAGAAATGCCTCCTGGTGAAGGATTGAATACTCCCGGGCAGATAGCCAGGAGAGGCATTAGCACATCTTTTTATACATGGAATCTCTATCGCCGGTTTGGCACTGACTGGTATCCGAAATGGAGTGACCTCACCGTAAGACGCATGAATAGCTGGGGGATTAATACTATCGGAAACTGGTCGGATGCCGCTTTTGGAGAGAGCCATCGGAAGCCCTATGTAGCAACACTCCGGGGATGGGGTATCGAAAATGGTGTTATGGGAATGCCCGATGTTTATGCGAAGGATTATGAATCAAAAGTTGATTCTGCAGCTGCTCTTCAATGCGCTCCAAAGAAGGATGATCCATTTCTGCTTGGTTATTTCCTAGGTAATGAAATGCCATGGCCGGGAAGGGAGAATGAACTTGTGAACACCGTTCTGTCGGGCGAAGAGACACCAATGCAAAAAGCACTTAAAACATATTTATCAGCGGGCGATACTCAGGACAGGAGAAAAACTTTTGTATATGAAACCTTTTCAAAATTTCTTACTATTGTCAATGCCGCCATTAAGAAGCATGATCCCAACCACCTTAACCTGGGATTACGTTATGGAGGCAATCCCCCTGACGACATCATTAAGGCATCTATGGATTTTGATGTCTTCAGTATGAATATTTATGGGTATGATACTGGCAACAAACTGGAGAGGGTATATGACCTGACCGGACTACCGATAATAATAGGAGAGTTTCATTTTGGCACGCCCGGAAGGGGTCTGGCACCTGGACTTGCACAAACAATCAGCCAGGAGGAGAGGGGAGTTGCTTACAGGTACTATGTGGAGAATGCGGCAGCTCATCCGGCTCTGATAGGAACCCATTGGTTTCAGTGGATGGACCAGCCCCCAACTGGACGAAATGATGGGGAGAACTATAACATAGGGTTTCTGGATGTTACCGACAGACCATATTCCGAGTTGATTGAGGCTGTAAAAGAGACTTCTAAAAGGCTTCTTGATGTACATTCCGGCAAAGTGGCCCCTGTGAGCAGACAGGCGATAAGACAATAATAGATATATTTACAATAATTATATATCTGAAAATGTCTATATGAAGGATCTGGTAAAATTTATTGTTATAGTTTTAATAGGCTTGATAATGAGCTTATTGCCAGCTCCGGAGGGATTAACTCATGAAGGCTGGGTCTTCTTCTCTCTGTTTGTCAGCGTATTTATTGCATTAATACTCGAACCTTTCCCAGCAGCTTATATTGTTATTTCAGGAGTAGTATTGGCATGTATTTTAAAAATAGGACCTTCATTGAATTCCGATGGAAGTATAACTTCAGCAAAAGCATTGGCTTGGGGCTTATCGGGTTTTTCCAATACAACTGTATGGCTGATTTTTGTTGCATTTATGTTTGCATTGGGGTATGAGAAAACGGGATTGGGCAAGCGGATAGCTCTCATGCTGGTATACAGAATGGGAAAAAGTACCTTAGGCTTAGGATATGCTATTGCTATGTCAGATTTAATATTAGCACCATTTATGCCTTCAAATACTGCAAGAAGCGGTGGAACCATTTTCCCAATTGTAAAAAGTATACCTGTTCTTTATGGTTCCTCTCCAGAAAGAGAACCCCGGAAAATAGGTTCGTATATTACCTGGGTAGCTCTGGCCGCTACCTGTGTAACGAGTTCAATGTTTTATACTGGCCTGGCAACAAATGTATTAGCAAAAAGTCTGTTGGAAGATATTGAAATAACAGCTCCCTCATGGGGACAATGGTTTTTATGCTTTTTACCGGTTGGCATTATACTCCTCCTATTGGTACCGTTAATTACATATTTTGTTTATCCCCCGACCTTAAAAGACTCCAAAGATATTCCGGTGTGGGCTGGTAATGAACTGAAAGAGATGGGTAGAATAAGCAGGAATGAGATTATTATGACCATGCTTGGCTGTCTGGCCCTGTTTTTATGGATATTTGGGAATTACTTTGAAATTAATGCAACTGTTGCTGCACTGGTAGTTTTGTGCCTGATGGTATTTTTAAAAGTTATTTCCTGGGAGGACATTTTAACGAATAAAGCTGCATGGAATGTTTTCTTATGGTTTGGGGCAATTGTTACTCTTGCCGGAGGGCTGAACAATGTTGGATTCCTGGATTGGCTAGCAAATAGAATTACATCAGGTATCTCATCCTATTCGCCTTCAGTTATAGTATTGTTTTTGTTGATTTCATTTTATTTTATCCATTATTTATTCGCAAGTTCAACAGCTCATGCAACAGCTTTATTGACAATCTTTTTAGTAGCAGGCAGAAAAATTCAGGGAATAGATTTTACTCTGCTGACCTATCTTTTATTATATTCGCTTGGTCTGATGGGGATACTTACACCTTATGCAACAGGTCCAAGTCCGATCTGGTATGGATCAGGGTATATTCCATCTAAAACATTTTGGTTGTTAGGTGCTCTTTTCGGAATTTTTTTTATTGCAGTTTTGATATTAGTAGGGGTACCCTGGATAAAACTGTGGATATGAGATAAATTTCATGATTGATCACAGCTTAACTTATAAATAAATCTCACTTTCAGGATTATTTTAGGAGATCTGTTAATACATTAACCACCGCATCACCACACTCCTTAGTTGTTGCTTTTCCTCCCATATCAGGCGTATGGGCAATCTTTTCTTTTAATACAATTTCAATGGCTTTCATAATATATCCGCCTGCTTCAGATTGTCCCAGATGCTCCATCATCATTGCAGCCGACCAGATTGTTGCAATAGGATTGGCGATCTTTTTACCGGCAATATCAGGTGCAGAACCATGGACCGGTTCAAACATTGACGGATATTCATGTTCAGGATTAATATTGGCTGAGGCAGCTATTCCGATAGTTCCAGCAATAGCCGGGGCCAGATCAGATAAAATGTCGCCAAAAAGATTTGATCCAACTACCACATCAAACCAATCAGGATGCAGTACAAAATTGGCAGTCAGAATGTCTACGTGATATTGGTCTGTACGTATATCAGGATATTCTTTTTTAATAGCTGCAAAACGTTCGTCCCAAAATGGCATAGTATGAACAATCCCATTTGATTTGGTAGCAGAAGTAACATGTTTGGCAGGACGTGTTTTGGCTAATTCAAATGCAAACCGCAATACCCGGTCAACTCCTTTACGTGTAAAAACACTTAGCTGGCTCACTACTTCATCTTCTGTCCCCTTGAAAATTCTGCCGCCAATTTCGGAATATTCACCTTCATTATTTTCACGGACAATCATCAGGTCGATATCTTTTGCTTTTCTGCCTGCCAAGGGGCAGGGAACACCTTCAAATAAACGCACAGGCCGTAGATTGATATATTGATGAAACGTCCGTCTGATCGGAATCAGCAGACCCCAAAGGGATATATGGTCTGGAACACCGGGAAAACCTACAGCCCCCAAAAAGATTGCATCTTTCTGCTCAAGTAGCTGGAAACCATTATCAGGCATCATTTTTCCTGTTTTGGCAAAACGTTCGCAATTCCAGTCAAACTCATCCCATAAAAAAGAGATATTAAAGCGGGTACTTATGCTTTCGAGGATCTTGATACCTTCAGGAATGACTTCCTTTCCTATACCATCTCCTTGTATTACTGCAATTTTAAAAATATTCATAAGCATTTTAGTTTATGTTGCAACAATAGTTAAGGATAACGAATTAATTATTCCAATAAAGCTATTTTTAATAAAGATAAGGTAATTTTTGTCAGAAAATAGTCTCCTGAGGCGTCATCCTCTACATGTGAACTTAAAAGATATATAACTCAAATCACAATCCTCCTCATTGGTAAATGATTGATGAAATTTAGTTGGATATCTCCGGGTTAAGAAGTAACTTTGATTTTGTGTGGAGACCGGATACCACTTTAAAAACGGGGCGTATCGAAAAGCCAAATGAGTAGAAGAAATTAAGAATCAGGAAATGGAAACAAGCAAAATCTTACAAGGTGGAATTGCAGGAGGTGTCACTTTTTTCCTTTTGGGGTGGTTAGTTTACGGAATACTGCTATCCGATTATTCTGCAGCAAACTACAATCAATGTGCTGCAAAGCCTATGGAAGACATGGTCTGGTGGGCGCTGATGTTATCTAATCTGGCTTTTGGGTTTCTCATATCGATAGTATTCAGTTGGTCAAATTCCAAAGGTGCAATGGACGGAGCAAAAGTCGGTGGCATCATAGGACTTCTCGTTGCTTTGTCGATTGACCTCAGCATCTTTTCCATGAGCAACATGTTTTCTAATTTTTCCGTAGTATTGGTTGACATTATTGTGTACTCGGTTATGGCGGCAATTGCCGGCCTGGTGGTAGCCCTGGTAATGGGTATGGGTAAGAAGGAGACCTTTCAAAAGAATTGAATCCAGAAGACTATTGGAGTTTCAATATACTCAATCGGGCATTTAATAATTCATGATATTTAGTTTTCATATCCAGGGATAAAAAACTTATATCAATTAATCTGTTCCATTCCGGGATTAAGGAAGAGATTGATTCTAAAACTTTTTCAGTGCTTTTAGCAGTTAATTCGCATCGTTCCTTCCCAAAGTAATTAATTAAAATGTTTTGACTCAAATTTTTCTTTTTCCCCTTAATGGGTAATGCTATCTCCTCATCCTGTTTTATATATTCAATTGTCGAATTAACCAGGTCATAGCATGGTGTTAATGTTATTTTGCCGTCTTTTTTGATTATGGAGAAGTTTTTCAGATGCATATCTTCGTTTCCGACTAAAAAATTGAATAACACCATTTTAAACAACTTAATTTTCTCAATTGCAGGGAAAGTACAATACTTGTTTATTAACTCAACCACCTTTTCCATGCTATAATCATATTTTGTGTCGCGGCTTAATCCGGCAAGCTGAGCAAAATCTTCAACAGCAATTTTATCCTTATGTCCCTTCCTGTCAAACCGCTTAATATAATATGTCAGAGAATTATCCTTTGACCATATTAAGCCATGGATTGGTATATCCAGTCCGGTCAATTCAGCTAAACGCATGGTCAGGTCCTCGTTCTCCGGCATTTGATAATACAGGTTATGTTGTGGTTTAAGAATATATTTGCCTCCCTTATCCACAAGTTCAAACTTTCCATCTTTTATGTTTAATATAGCGCTTAATTTAGGTTGTACCCCTTGAATTGACATTTTTGAAGCACGATTATAAGCCTCAATGCGTTGTTCTTCAGCAGTATATTCAAGGTCCTGGAGTGTCTTCAATCCCGATGCCAGAAGTTTAAGACCTTTTTCGCTATAACGATTATCTCCACAGGGTAAATATGTAATTGGACAAGTGTTCATTCTGCGATTTCCTTTACTGTGACAACTCCAATTAAATCTTCTCCTACTGCTATCAACTGAGATAATAAATCGTTCTTATCGATTTTCCTTATCTTCAATAAGCCTTCCAGTTGGAAACCTTCGGGTAATAATCCATCAAAGAAAGGTGGAAATTTGTTGAATTTATAAACCTTAGTGTTTGTGGGCATCGTCTGTGAGATCTCATTACCCTCATATGCGTTTTGATACTCAAAAACGTACTCTTTCCCTTGTTCCAGTTCAGTCAATGTTCCTGCCTCAACACCACTCACAAATATCTTAGCCTTTCTCATTTCTCTTGATTCGTAAGTTGTTCATTAATGGACTTGTCAATTCAATTTTGATATTCAATACCTTGAGAATCTTGAGTAAGGTATCCAGTTGAATTGTTTCCTTCCCCTTCTCAATATCGAAAATCACAGTTTTCCCAACTCCTGCCATTTCTGATAATTGGGCACGGCTTAGTCCGGCTGATTTACGATGCATCATTATTACATCTGATAATTCATGTATTTGTGCCATATTTTACTTTATAGCGGTAAAAATAAAAGAAAATTCTGTGAAAACAAAGCAAATAGCACATTATTACTGTCAAAGCGGTAAATAAAACACATAAACTGGGGATTATTATTAAAAACATCATATATTACTGCCAGGGCGGTAAAATATATTAAAGTTATAGATTATTCCCGAACAGAATTCTTTTACTTCTTTAATTTCAGAGATTCAGAATGTAAATAAAAGCATTCCGGTTACTGGGACGAATAGACCTCTCACCAGATATTTGGTCGAGTCATTCTGCATTTTCAAGACTGTTGTCCTGAGATGGTTCGACTTGACTTTAAGTAATCAGGGACCACTGAAAATCAACTGCGATATACCATTCAGAAGTTCCCTCGAAAAGGAGACAAGGTGTTCGGATTGCTCTTTTTATGTTGCATTACAGATTAAAGTTGACTTTGGTTTAAACAAAGTGTAACTTTGATAAAAGAAATGAAAATCAGGAATAGAATCATATGACCCAAACCTGTCAAATAATCGTCATCATGTTTAAGGATTTCGTAAGAAACACCTCCTTTTTAAAAGGAGTAACAAAACGTGCACTTCTTTTCCTTGCTTGTTGCTTTTTATTGAGAAGTGCTCAAGGCCAGTCATCCAATCTTTTTAATTCCGATGAAGTAATGGAGTTGACTTTGCAAGGCGACCTGAAGACAGTATTCAGGGATCGTGGAGATGATCCCCAATACCACCCTGCAACTATACAATATCAGGCTGATCAGATTGCGATTAAAATCCCCATTGAAATAAAAACCCGGGGGCACTTTCGGAAGATAGCCACCAATTGCATTTATCCTCCTATATTACTGAATTTTGCAAAATCGTCTACCCCCAAAAGTTCTGTCTTTAAGGACCAGGACAAAGTGAAGTTGGTGACACCTTGCCGGGGTGATCAGTACGTTATACATGAATACTTAGTTTATAAATTGTATAATCTTATCACACCAATGAGTTTTAAGGCCAGGCTGGTGAAGGTCATCTATCAGGACACAGTAAAAAATAAAAGCTCCGATCCCTATTACGGAATTCTGATTGAAGAAGAAGAGCAGATGGCCAAGCGAAATCTGTCACGTTCCCTGGAGAAAATTGGCCTGCGTCCTGAGGAAACTCAAAAAGGGGATTTTTTGAAAATGGCCGTTTTCGAATACATGATCGGGAATACTGACTGGTCAGTTCAGTTCCAGCAAAATATCAAGCTGATCACTGTTGATTCCACGAGTTTGCCTACTACAATACCTTATGATTTTGATCATGCCGGAATTGTGAGGGCACCATATGCCATGCCGGCAGAGGAACTTCAAATGAGCTCTACCTTAGAGAGAAGATACAGGGGCTATTGTATACCGGAGATGAGTCAATTCACAGAGGTATTTGAAACCTTCAACCAACTTAAAGATGATTTTTATTCACTCTACGAAGGCAACCCATTATTAAGCAGTAGCTATCAAAATCAAACGCTTAAGTTTCTTGACCAGTTCTATGAAACTATTAACGATCCGAAAAAGGCGCTGAGGGAATTTAGTTACCCTTGTGACAGATCCGGAACCGGGAATATTGTGATCCAGGGATTGAAAAAGAATGAATAGGGATATTTTCCTTTTGATTCTTCATTTATTTGCGATTTCAGACTCAAAAAGTCTATCACTCTGCGCTGATCCCCACTCAAAAGTAGCTGTATAAATCCTTGTACGCTGACTCAAGGAGTCATTATCTCGGACTGCCTGGCACTCTGCTATTAAGTCGGTATCAGGTGCCTCAACGGGAACAACGTTATTCAGACATACAAGTTTATTTGGTAGTTTATCAAAATGCTTAAAATACTTTAATACAGCCATATAGCAAAAATGTTTCTAATTGCAATATATCTAAGCTATATATAGCAAAATACCAATAAAGCGATTTGGAATTTTGGGAGGGATAAGAAAGAATTGCTTTTGGACAGTAAAAAGCACGAAATCGGTCATTCAGGGAGAACCTGTCATGTAATCTCAATCAATTTGAATGAGATGCCTTAGTGTTTAATGGTCATGCTATTGTGACAATAAGGGTATCCGTGACAATTAAAGGACAAAAAGGAGAATTTATAATATTGATGATTTGTCTTGGTAGCAGGAGCACCTGCCTGCAGGCAGTCAGGAAAGCAAAAACCATGACAAACAAATTACCTTTATTGACATTGTTATGGTGCGTTATTTAATTCAAAACCTGATTTCAAATGAAATGATAAAGGGATACTAATATCGCATCCAATGCAGTTTTCTTATTATCCAATATTTCTAGTGCAACATTTATTTTCACTTTGGTTAATCCTCTAAGGTCAATTAAAGAATTCAATTTTGCTCTGATTCTTACTTCACTGTTGACTAAGACCGGATGATTAAATCTAAGGTTTTCTATACCGTAATTTACTGACATTTTTATGTTATTTATTTCTACTATCTGACACCATAAATATGGGATAACAGATAAAGTTAAATATCCATGAGCAATTGTAGTTTTATATGGACTTTCTACTTTCGCTCTTTCAATATCAAGATGAATCCATTGAAAATCCAATGTAGCTTCTGCAAATTTGTTTATATGTTCTTGTGTAATCTTTAAATATTCGGAAACACCTAATTCTTTCCCAATGAATTGCTCGAAATCTTTGTAGCTATTTATTACTACTTTGCTCATCTTTAAAATCAATTTGGTTATAAGTCTATTCCAGGCAAGATTTATTGAAGAATCAAAATATCATTTGTCAGGCTGCATGAATAATAAATTAAAAACAAAATTATAATTTTTTGGATAGATATATCCGTTTAATTGTATATTACCTTTCTTTAAGGTTCTTATTGGAATAATTATCAATTAAAAGTTACATATGAGTAGTATATGAAAACTTCAATCTTAAGTAAAACAGTTTTTCTCCTCAGCATCGTTATATTTATTTTCTGGATATTGGGCCAGGTTATAGATGCATATCGTTATGATATAGTTGGTGCAATCTTTGAATTTCTTTGGCTTTTTATGCTTTTAGGACTATTTGGTTTACCAATATTGTCTCTGGTGTTCTTGATTAAAGAAAAGTTTAGCTTTAAGTCACTTTACCTATACACTATCATTATCTCAGTCACAAACATTATGCTAATGATTTTTATTTAAATTGAAACCTCAGGCTAATTAATTGGATTTAAGAAACCAATTCCCCAACTAGCATAACTTACTGTACAACACAGTAAATCAAGCATATATAACATCGTCACAATCTCAATTAATGTCATCTACAGCCTGTTTAAGACACTTTCGCCACCCCTATAGTATTCTGCTATATCAAAACGCAATATAGCTTTAAATAGCTTACTAACAGCTAATTAGGGCATTTATTGTAATCTCACCTTGCCTTAACTGATTATATATCAGCATATTAAATATTCAGCTCTGTAGCGTCTGATAGTGTAGAATCATACGAGTATAAGATGGAGAAGGCAAAAAACACATTTAGCTCAAAGCAGATTGGATGGAAATTAAAACATACTTTTAGAGCAAGAATCCCTGCGGGTGGTTATAAGTTGAAAACTGAAGTCTTAAGCAAAACCAGATCTGCAGAAGGCTGTGCCAAAATGCCCAAGGATATCGAAATAATCACTAAACACACAAATAATTTTTTCATGGGATTAGATTTTATCAAAGATACTAAATCCATAAGATTAGAATTAAAATAAACACTCCAGGGCCAGAACAAAATAATTCTGCAAATTTATTTTGACTCAAGAATGTTTTAGATTTATTTAAGATTAGCAATAAATAAAAAACCGCAACTCATTGACTGTTATATGAATTACGGTTTATTTGTATTTTAAAAAGCGGTGCGGACAGTACATGAACTCACGATCCGCGACAGATAAATGTTCCCAATATGGCAAAGAAAAACCTGTAAGTTATTAGATTACAGGTCTTTAAAGGTATGCTTTGTAGCCCCACCAGGAATCGAACCTGAATCTACGGTTTAGGAAACCGCTATTCTATCCATTGAACTATGGGGCCAGATTATAAATAATTCATAAGGAAACCGCTATTCCCTGCCTGCCGGCAGGCAGGTATCCATTGAACTATGGGGCCTTGTTATCTATTTTTCAAAAATTCTTTACCACATCCGCTTTTAAAATATTTTTCTCGTTTTCTTGCTTCAATTCTTGTTTCAGTTGTTTCATAATAGATTAAAGACCAGGGTCTAAAACCTTTTGTTGATTTGGTTTTACCTTGATTATGTTCTTTAATTCTTTTTTCAAGATTTTCCGTAAAACCAATGTATATCCTGTTATCTATAGTACTTTTTATGGCGTAAATATAATAAACCATACTTAATTCCTCAATTAACCGCTATTCCCTGCCTGCCGGCAGGCAGGTATCCATTGAACTATGGGGCCATTTTCCGACGCAAAAGTATGTTTTTTTTTCTAAAACCCCATTTATATTGCAAACAAAGCGATATGAAAAAAACCCTATCTTTGAATCATTCAAATAGTAGTAGAATGAACTGGATCGATACTGCAATAGTTGTTATACTCATTATATCATTTGTAATGGGATTCATAAACGGACTGGTTAAAGAGGTGGCTTCGCTGGCTGCACTGATACTTGGCATCTGGGGAGCTATTAAGTTTTCATCATTTACAGCTGGAAAACTATACGACTTCTTTGATATGACCGGACAGTATGTAGGGATAATTGCATTTATTATAACCTTTGCCATTATTGTGGTTCTTATTCATTTCATAGGAATACTGGCCGATAAACTTGTAAAGGCTGTTGCCCTTGGTTTTGTTAACAGGATCCTGGGAATAGTTTTCGGTGTACTGAAATCGGTAATGATAATGAGTGTTTTTTTTGTTGTACTTAATGCTATTGATTCCCACAGACCTTTTCTGCCAAAGGAGACTATAGAAAAATCAATATTCTATAATAAGATTGCCGACATTGCTCCCGTTATCTTTCCGATTATAGGGGAGGGTGCCTTTGGGATGAGTTTCGACCGCTTTAAAAAGGAGCCGGAGAAAATTACAATATAAAGTCGTTTGTTATATTTGCATCTCTGAAAAAACCGTAATATGAATTTTGTTGATGAACTGAAATGGAGGGGCATGATACACGATATTATGCCGGGTACCGATGAATTATTAAAAAGAGAGAAGTGCAGTGGCTATATAGGTTTCGATCCGACCGCTGACTCTTTACATATCGGCCATATGGTGCAGGTGATGTTGCTTGTTCATTTCCAGAGAGCAGGGCATACGCCAATTGCTCTTGTTGGCGGAGCTACAGGGATGATTGGCGACCCCTCCGGTAAATCGGAGGAGAGAAACCTGCTTGATGAGGAATCGCTTCGTAAAAACCAGGAGGCAATAAAAAAGCAACTCTCAAAATTCCTCGATTTCCGGTCTGCTAAGGATAACAGGGCTATCATGGTCAATAACTACGACTGGATGAAGGAATATTCGTTCCTTGGTTTTATTAGAGATATCGGAAAACATATTACTGTTAACTATATGATGTCGAAAGACTCAGTTAAAAAAAGAATAGGGTCGGAGGCTAATGAGGGGATGTCGTTTACCGAGTTTTCATACCAGCTTGTACAGGGTACTGATTTCCTTCACCTTTACAATAATTACAATTGTAAACTTCAGATGGGTGGGTCTGATCAATGGGGAAATATTGTAACAGGAACAGAGCTCATAAGGAGAAAGGCGGGGGGCGAGGCTTTTGCTCTTACCTGCCCGCTAATATCGAAATCGGACGGAACAAAATTTGGCAAAACCGAATCGGGTAATGTCTGGCTCGATCCTGAAAAGACGACACCCTATCTGTTTTACCAGTTCTGGCTGAATGTTTCTGATGAAGATGCCGCAAAATATATTAAAATATTTACTGTTCTTGGAAGATCAGAGATTGAAGATATTATTACCGGTCATAACAAAGCTCCTCATGAACGTCTGCTGCAGAAAAGACTGGCAGAAGAGGTTACTGTTATGGTTCATACACGCTCTGATTATGAGGGTGCTGTGGAAGCTTCACAGATCCTGTTTGGTAAAGGAACTACCGGGTCGCTCAGGAAGATGAATGAAAACACATTCCTCTCTGTGTTTGAAGGAGTACCGGTGTTTGATGTTAGAATGGATATCCTTAAGAGAGGAGTCTCCATCAGCGACCTTTGTGCTGAACATTCGCAGATTTTTGCTTCGAAGGGCGAGCTTAGGAGACTTGTCCAGGGGGGCGGGCTGAGCATAAACAAGGTAAAGATCGAAGATTCTGAGATGATAATTGGCAATGAACTGCTTCTGAACGGAAAATATCTTCTTGTTCAGAAAGGGAAGAAAAACTATTTCCTGATACGAGTGAGCTGAAGGCTATTTAACCAGATCGGCTACTATAATTGAAACATCATCGAAAGTGGATGGATTATCATCGGGCAATCCGAGTTCCTTGATCATCTTCCTCATATTTCCCTCAACCGGCCTGTCATTAGAGATATGACGGATAATAACTGCTGTCCCGATTTCTTCACCATCGTCTCCTTCGAGCTCAGAAAGGCCATCGGTGTAGCAAACCAGTTTGGCATATTCTTTTATTAATATTTTTGATTTTGCCATCGAGGGTATTTCATCAAGCATCCCGATGCCAACACATGAAGCCTGCAGGTGTAGTACCTCTTTTGTAACAGTATTATATAGTACCGGCGGATTGTGTGCCGCGTTGAGATATTCCAGGACACCGCTTTCATGATCATAGCGGGCAATAAAAAAGGTAAGGAACTTTTCACCTGCTGCATTTGAAACCACAATCTTGTTGAGCTTATAAATAAGTGTTTCAAGATCAATGTCTTCCGTAAGAAGAGCCCTTAAACTTGCCTGGAAATTTGACATCAGGATAGCTGCCGAGATACCTTTACCTGAGACATCGGCAATACAAATCCCGGTTTTGGTTTCTGAAAGTCTTATACAGTCATAATAATCTCCTCCAATCTCATAATGGGGGTAATAAAATCCATGGACCACCAGTTTAGGATTTTTTGGCATCTGGCTGTTGTCAGGGATAAGCATCTTTTGCATTTTGGCTGCCAGTTCAAGCTCTTTTTTCAATGCCTCCTGTCTGAGACTCTCTTTAAACAACCTGATGTTTTCAATGGCGACAATTATGATGCTTGAAATCGTCTGAATGAAATTAAGATGTTTCAGGACAGGGCTCATACCCTCCCCCTCTTCATCAATATCTCCAATGAAAACAAATGCCAGGTGAACATTGTTATTATAGACCGGAACTATAATATCGACACCTTCGTAACCCAGGTCAGTTGCACCAAAAAAGATCTCGGTAATTCCCAATATATTGCACTCGATATCTATTGTTTCAAAATGTTTCGGGAACCCGGCATTAAGAAGACATTCCCAATTGTCGGAGCGTTTAAATATCAATATTTTACCTATGCTCAGATCATTTCTTAAGATATTTTCATATTTGGCCAGCAGGGTTTCAACAGGAAGATTGGCATTGATCGATAAAGTAATATCGAGCAACGAATCAAGCTTAAACTTGGAAAGCTTTAATCTATCTGTTGAAGGTTTTCTGTCTACCATATTAAATTCTATGCTTTGACTCTTTCAACATAAGTCCTGTCGCGTGTATCAATTTTTATCTTATCGCCGGTATTCACAAACAGGGGAACCATGATTGTGCTCCCGTTTTCAACAGTAGCATGTTTCAGAGTATTGGTTGCTGTATCACCCCTTAAGCCCGGCTCCGAATAGGTAACTTCCATTACAACAAACTGAGGCAGATCAACATTAAGAATTGTTTCGGTATCGGCATGAACAACAACTTCAACATTTAATCCTTCAATCATAAACTCAGAATTTTCAATCATTGTTTCTGAAATATGGATCTGCTCAAATGTTTCAAGATGCATAAAGTTATAACCCATATCATCCTTATATAGATATTGATATGGTCTTCTTTCCACTCTGGCCAGGATAACTTTTGTGCCAGAGGCGAAGGTGTTATCAATTACCCTTCCTGTTTTAATATTCTTAAGTTTTGTCCTGACAAAGGCCGGTCCTTTTCCGGGTTTTACATGTTGAAACTGAACTATTGTATAGAGGTCATTATTGTACTCAATTACCACACCATTCCTGAAATCTGCTGTGCTTGCCATAAATTTATAAGTTATTCATAAAGTTAATATATATTATTTTTTTCTAATCTCAAGCGGATAGGCTAATCCTTCATAACTAACCAGTTCAACATTAAATGCTCCGACAAAGATATCAAATCGTACCTTAACAGGTATATAATTTTTATCGGCCGAGAACCAAAATGATACATCCTCTTCAGTTTTGAACAGTCTTCCCACTTCAGTTACAGGGTTGAATTTATAGCACAGTATTCTCCCAACCTTCGTCTTTACCTCATCCATGCCTATATATTTTAGCCTGATCGGGTAAAGTTCATCTGTGAACCATGTTATTATTGTTATTGTTTCACCTTCCTTTAAATTGCCGTCAACCGGAAGAATATGATTCCTGAAAAAGTAGAAACATGAGAGAATATCGTAGATTTCGAGGGGTGTAATATGAGTACCTGTTAGTTTACTTTGAAGAATGGCTGAATCAGCCCTTGTCTTATGGTCAAACATTACCTCATTATATTTCCGGTACCTTCCTTCCCTGATGTTTCTTATCGACATTACAGGCAATTCAGTGGCCGGATCAATAAAGCTTTCATAAATATCGAGTACCTTGAAAACAGCATCAGCCAGCCCTGTTGTTTTTACCAAAAACTTTGAATGCCAGACCTCATTCCCGAATAAGCTCTCGGGTGTCAGTTCCAGAGAGGCACTACCCCCAGTTATAAAACCATATTGGACTGTATAGTAAAGTTTTTCTCCAACTTTATATGAAACAGCCTGACCCCATCCGGACGATGAAATTATAATTGAAAGAGTGGAGAAAAATAAAATCCTTTTCATACTTCATCCTGTTAGCACGCAATTATTGCACCATTTTTTATCAAAGTATATTCTTTCTGGGTATGGAAGTTATAAAATCTTTTAGATAGAAGGGTTCAAAGTATGCAACATCCTCGAAAAGTCTATTTGTAAATGCTTTGTAAACAGGTTTATGCATGTGTGAGGCGGATATTTTATACTCATCTGCAAAATGGCTGTTCTCTCGTTTAATTATCCCTTTGCATTTTGCGGATCCATCACCGAAAAAGAGAATATTATGCTCCTCAGGTATAGTCTTGAACGATTCTTCATCAATTATTTCAGCAGATATTTCTTTGACTGTATCTCCATTAATGTCGTAAAGAGCATAATAAACCTCCATTCGTCGGGCATCAAGCATCGGACAGTAGAGTAATTTTTTATCATCCAATCTGTTGTTAATACTGTATCCTGAGATTCCATAATACATTGAGAGTGTAGTTCCGATACCAATGAGCGGTACAGAGACTGCATAGGCAATTCCCTTTGCAACGGAAACCCCTATCCGGAGTCCTGTATAGGAGCCGGGACCCTTGCTGACTGCTATGGCCTCAAGGTCATTCGCCTTGATTCCGTTCTCATTCAAAACCTCTTCAATAAGCAGAGTGAGCATGGAGGCATGTGATCTCGATTCGCTGGTTTCCCGCAAAGAGATAGCACCGGCACTATTACATAAAGCAACCGAGCAAAGATTCGTCGCTGTTTCAAGACATAATATCATGTTTTGAAAAAAATAGGGGCGATCTATTTAACTTTAAAAAGATCTTCTTTCTTAACAACTTCAATTAACGTACTGTCAGAGAGCTTTTTACTTATTGCACTAAATGGAGCTGTAATTACACGATCATTTAATTCAACACCTGAAAGGATCTCGATATAACTATTATCCTGGATTCCTGTTTTAACATCTTTTGCCAGTGCGTATTCCCCGTCAGTGATGAAGACAATTGTCCTGATATCAGAATCGGAAATTGTAACTGAAGTTTTTGTGGTATCAGTACGCGTGGTTACTGATTGGATAGGGATTGTTATTATATCAGATTTCATTTGTGTCTGGATATCCACAGAAGCCGACATTCCTGGCCTGAAAGGATTGTAATCGCCATCATCCACGAGTTTTTGATATGATTCTGGAATAACAAGTATCTTGACATCAAAATTGGTTACCTGATCGGCTGATACTCCTGTTGTTTTGGCAGAATTGGCAATTTCAGTTACAATACCTTTGAATTTCTGATCGAGGTATGCATCTACTTCAATTAGTGCAGTATCGCCGAGGTGAACCCTTACAATATCATTTTCATTGACTTCCACCTGTGCTTCCATTCTCGAAAGGTCAGCAACACGAAGTAACTCTGTACCAGCCATCAGATTTGTACCCGCAACTCTCTCCCCAAGCTCCACCAGAAGCATGGATACCGTACCCGACATCGGAGAGTAGATCGAAGTTTTAAGAAGATTTTCGTTGGCCTCATTAAGAGATGCTTCGCTACTGACGACAGAAAATTTGGCAGCGTCAACCTCTGCTTTTGCAACGCTGTAAGAAGCCTGGGCCTGTTCAAAATCAGACTTTGAAATAGTCTGCTCTTCAAACAGCTGTTTGCTCCTGTTAAACGAAAGTTCAGCCTGAAGGAATTGTGCTTCCGATTGGGCAAGCCGTGCCCTGGCTGAGCTTATGGCTGCCATAGATCTGTCTCTTTGCGATATATAGGTGTCAGGCTTAATTCTCAGAAGCAACTGACCCTGTTCAACATGGTCACCTTCCTTGATAGTAAGGGCCACAATTTCACCCGATACTTCAGGACTGATCTTCACCTCTTTTTCAGGCTGTATTTTACCATTTGCCGTTATAGTTTCAACAATAACCCGTTTTTCGGCATTTTCAACAGCAACTTTCACGGTTAACGCCTTACCAAACCAGCCCTGTTTTTTCCCAACTATTGCTACTATTATCAGGACCAATACTGTCGGTAGTAAATATTTAAGTATCTTATTGTTTTTCATGATCTTGTAACTTAAAGTGATTCGAATTTTTATTTGTTAAGATTTATTGGGATGCCTTTATAGAAGTCAAGAACTTTTGTCTTGAAAATGAATTCATACTTTGCCTGCGACATGTCAGATTGCGCTTTGAGCAGCTGTGTTTTACCAGCATTATAATCAACAGAGGTTACCAGTCCGACATTGAATTTCTGTTCAGTATATCTGAACGATTCTTCTGAAGATGTTACTGCCTTGATACTTGCAGTATATTTTTTCAAAGCGGCAACTGCGTCTGTATATGCCTGCTGGATATTTTTATAAAGCTGCTTTTTGGTGCTTTCAAGAGTGTACTGGCTGTTTTCAACATTCAGCCTTGAATTGGCGATGTTTTTATTCACCTGCCAGCCATTGAGAATAGGGATGTTAAGTGAAAATCCAATGCCATAGTTAATGTTATCGTCCACCTGATCAGCAAAGGAGTACTTTCCGTAAATAGGATCAAAGGTAACCGGATCGAGTCCCAGAAGTTTTTTACGTATATCAGAATAACCTGTACTGAATGAGTGACTCATCGATAACCGGGGACTTCTCCCTCCCTTTGCTATTTTAAGATCATATTCACTTGCAGTAAGTTTAAGTTCAGAACTTTTAACTTCCGGCCTGATCCCCTGTGCAGTTGCAAAAGTATCATCAATATTACCTGAAATAATTCCATTAGTATCAATTGAAATTTCCGGGGTAACTATTTCGAAGCCTTCAGGAGTATTAATTTCAAGCAATTGAGTTATATTCAGATAGGAAGTTTCCAGCTGATTTTGAATGTTGATAAGCTGCAACTCTTCCTGTGCAGCCTGGGCTTCGATCTGCAACAGATTTCCCCTTGCAACACTTCCAGCCTCAACGAGCCTGCGGGTTTTAGCGATCTGCTGAAGGGTAATCTGCAGCTGATTATCTGTGGCAGTAACCAGCTCTTTGTTAAGAAGTATCTGAAGATAATCCAGAGCAACGCTTAAGGCAATGTTATCCCTGAAATTCTGAAGATCCTGATCGCCTGCAAGTAATTCGTATTCACTTTTTTTAATGCCATTATAGTTTTGAAGGCCATTAAATAGGTTAAGATTGCCACCGATATAAAAATTATTAGATTGTACACTCTGCTGATCGGTATATTGGTAAGTTGTCTGATCAAGAGCACGTCCGAATGAATAGTTATGTGTTGCAGAACCATTTATTGAAGGCAGCAATTTAAATTTTGCAAGATCGAGAGAATTCTTCTGATATTCTGTCTGTATAATTTGTTGCTTTATCTGAATATTGTTTTCAATGGCATATAAGACACACTCCTCAAGCGACCACTCCTTTTTTTGTGAAAAGAGTAATGCCTGGGTCAAAATCAGAGTGGAAAATATTATCAGTATGATTTTTTTCATCATATTTCAGTTGATTAAAAAATTGATATGCGGTTTTTGTTATTTTATCAAAACAGAAATGGGTCTATAAATAAGTTTACGAAGATAAATAATATCTTAAACAGATTAAATATTTTCTTATAAAAGAGTGAATTAATGATCAATCTTCACATCAGAAATTGTTACCCGAGGGGTTATTTTTGATTATATTTGTACCGATAGCAGAATTAATTTATCTATTAAATATTTAACTATATGACGAGTAAGGGATTAAGCCTCGAGCCAGGCGTGATATTCGGAAAAGATGTGAAATCGCTGTTTGACTTTGCAAATAAAAATGACTTTGCAATTCCTGCTGTAAATGTTGTTGGGACCAACTCGGTAAATGCTGTTCTGGAAACGGCAAAAAGTGTTAATTCCCCGGTTATTATCCAGTTTTCGAATGGTGGTGCTCATTTTTTTGGAGGACAGGGCTTGCCAAAAGAGAACAATGTTGGAGCTATTGCCGGTGGAATATCAGGCGCTCTCCATGTGCATAATGTAGCCGAATATTATGGTATTCCGGTCATTGTGCATACTGACCATGCAGCACGTAAACTTTTACCCTGGATAGATGCATTGCTTGATGCAGGGGAGGATTTTTATGAAACAAACGGGAAACCACTTTTCAGTTCACATATGCTTGACCTGTCTGAAGAACCATTGATAGAAAATATTGCTACCTGCAAGAAGTATCTTGAAAGGATGAGCAAAATTGGAATGACGCTCGAAATTGAACTTGGTGTTACAGGTGGAGAAGAAGATGGTGTTGATAATACTGATATTGACAGTTCCAGGTTATATACACAACCTGAAGATGTTGCTTATGCTTATGTGGAACTATCGCAGGTAAGTAACAATTTTACAATTGCAGCATCATTCGGTAATGTTCATGGTGTTTATAAGCCTGGAAATGTTACACTCAGGCCGATTATTTTGAAAAATTCACAGGACTATATTGTTAAGAAACATAAAACAGGTCCTAATCCGGTCAACTTTGTATTTCATGGTGGTTCAGGATCGGAGAAGCATCTTATTAAGGAAGCAATCAAATACGGAGCAGTAAAAATGAATATTGATACTGATATGCAATGGGCATTCTGGGAGGGGATTAATAAATATTCGCATGACAAAAAAGATTATCTGCAGGGACAAATCGGCAATCCGGAAGGTGAGGACAAGCCAAATAAAAAGTATTATGATCCGAGAGTCTGGCTCAGAAAAGGTGAAGAGACATTTATTGCCAGGCTGAAGGAGGCATTTGATGACCTGAATGCAGTCGGAAGGTACTAAAGTTGTCAATATCTTAAACAACAGACAGCCAGCCATATACGGACCGGCTGTTTTTTTTATGTTAAAAACTATTTTTAACCTGCAATTAGTTGATAATCTGTTTTTTTAAATTAGCTGACTGATTCAATAGATTTAGAGTGAGGCGTACTATCTATAAAGAAGACAGATTAAAGCGAACGAACCGACTCTCTCTCATGCTCAACAAAAGAGAGATGAGGGCATTGGGGATCTATTGTAACCGGTACAGGATAAGAAACAAGTCGGAATTCCTCAGGGAGACGATCATGAAAGCAATCCTGAAAAGGTTCGAAGAAGAGCATCCTACACTTTGGGAAGAAAATGAACCTTCACTCTTTAATCAGAATGTTTCACAATAACATTTGGATAATTTATACCTTTTTCTAATTTTACAAATTGCGAATCGGGTCGACTTAAGGGAATTAATATTCTTTTTGTCCCGATTGATTTTGCTAAAATGAATAAATGAAAAGGATTATCAGTAAATTTACAAATGATTTATCCGCAAAAATTTATTGTCGAGCCATCTAAGAGGACTCCATGGATAATCATGGAACCCGGTAGAATTTTTATCATGGGAAGATCAATACCTGAAAACCCGGGTGATTTTTACCGGCCGGTTCAGCAGTGGGCTGCAGGATATGCAAACAAACATACCGGTAAATCAACTATTCAGGTAGGGTTTGAGTATCTGAATACCAGTTCCACAAAGTGGATTTACGCCATCCTCAAAGAGTTTTCTGAAATGAGGCATTTTGACATTAACACCTCGATTACATGGTATTATGAAGAGGGTGATGAAGATATGAACGAATTGGGTCATATAATGAAATCGCTGGTCAATTGTCACTTCAAAATTGTTGAGGTTGATGATATGGGTATGGCCAGATATGATAAGATCCTGTCGGTTTCTGTTTAGTTCTGCATACCTGTACGGTTAATCTAAAAAATATTTTATAAATCACTTTTCAAAAAATATTCTATTTTTGCACCGCGTTTTTATTACACTGACCCATGGTGTAATTGGCAACACGTCAGATTTTGGTTCTGAAGAGTCCAGGTTCGAAACCTGGTGGGTCAACAAAAAGTAGGGTCGTTGCATGCAACGACCCTACTAACGTTTTTTCGATGTATCTGTTGATATTGATAATCCCATGTATATGGTTTGGCATAATCACGAATTCATCCAGATTGATGTATGGAAAATGAAACGGTATATCATACCACATTTGAGATGCTATGTGTCCAATTCCAGACAGATGCATTTCCCCATTGATAATATTACCAAACCATTCCACCACCCGTCCTGTACAAATTGTGACAAAATATTTTCCTGGACGTGAATAATCCCGTCCGGCATAACGTAACGAATTATATCGGAATCTTTTCCTGAAAATCGAGCACATTTATCTTTAAGCAGCAATATTTTACAAGGTAATAAATATCCTGGAATTAAGGAAGAGCCGTTGATGGGCAACATAATTATTTATTTGCCTCGCATCCATTTCTTTCATAACTTTATCACAATGAACCGCTAACATGGCAAGCATAATCCCAGGCTACAACTACGACATCAGCCTCCGCAATAAATGCTTCGGCTGACAAGTCTTCATCAGCTACCGCCAGAAAGACAACCAGGAGAGAAGGGGAGAGATGGAGATCAAATTCTTCCGGGAATACGATAATCAGAATAAATTCAAAATTTTTGGGATGAAAATAATTCCACCTACAATAACCGCTGCTATTGCAGAGATCAGTACCGCTGCTGCCGCATAATCCTTTGCTTTCATTATCTTGTCATTCCGCTCAGGATCAATTGTGTCAGCCAGTTTTTCAATAGCACTGTTCAACAGTTCGGATAGAAAGACCAGCACAATAACAATTATAATCAGTGCCCATTCAGATGGGTCAATATTAAGGAGAAATCCTGATGCAATAGCTAATGTAGCTGCAACAAGATGAATCCTGGAATTATGCTCATTTTTGAGCAAAGCTCCGATCCCCCTGAAAGCAAATTTAAAACTTCCCAATCTCGATTTCACTGAAAACTTTTCTGACCTCATTTCAAGTATTAAAATTTCAAAAGCTCTTACTTATCATCTGGATATTCCTGATTTTGGCTATCCTTTATACACCTTACACTGAAGCCGTGTTTTTTCGACCGGTGGTCCATAGTAGCAGTGGCATCTGCATAGAAGAGGCTCAGATACCATTCATTATTTGATCCCGTTTCTGTTGCAGCCCAGAAGGATGTAAAGGATAATATTGACCTGAAGGAACCCTCAAAGTACCGTATCCCTGATCCGAAAGCTGTGAATCCGGTGCTGTTATCTGCTCCTTTATTAGGAGACTGCCAGTGTGTTGTTCCGGCCTCTTTCAGCTTGCCGCCTCCTGTAATTGAATCGGTTAAAAACTCAATCATCTCCTGCCACTCTTCTTTTTCCGGAACATGCCATCCGGCAGGACAAAGATCACCAGTACTCACTGTATAGCCATTATATAAAGCTCCATATGTATCCTTATGTTCTGGCTCATTATTCTCGTACCAGCAATAACCCGGAGTTATCAGTTTAGACCAGGCTGATGCCTCCGATACTAACGGAATCTCTGTTCCATCATTAAAAAGGGTGGCTTTCAGATTCTCCGCCATCCATATCTGCGTCCCTATTTTTACAGTTTTATAGGAATTGCCTTCAAAATCGGTTACCGGGTCAGGTGGTCCTTCCTCTTTATGACAACAGACAAAAAATATAGTCAGAGCAATAAGGATGAATATTTGAGAGGTGTACTTTTGACCCATTTTCGTCTTATCTTTAATTTTCTAAAGAATTCAGTAATGAATCGGTCTTTTGAGTCTTAAAGTTTAACAATATCAGACAAAAATTTGTCTGTTTCTCTTTCAACGCCCTGCCAGTCTTTCGACCTTATATAGGATGAAATTACATGAGCCCCGGTTTCCGGGAAAGCCATCTTCTCCTTCAGATCTTCCGGAGTGCCAAGTTCATCGTACATTTTAAGCATAGCTGGTACAGAAACAGTATTATCCTGTTCTGCATCATTTTTATAGTAGTATCCCAGAAAGACAGGACATTTGATTTTGGAAAATGTCTCAGGTTTCATTGTACTTGAGACCAGGTTTTGCAGAGCAACAAGAGCCTCTATGCGGTAATGAAGCTGCCAGTAGTTTGAATGGGCTTTGCTTTCAGAATCGAATGTTTTGACTGGTCCCCCGCTAACCATTCGCGCAATCTGCAAACCCCAGTGTTTATTGAGAATGACTGCAGTACCATCATATAGTTTTACACATGGAGAATACAAAACGATGGCTCTGATCTCAGGATGACGCGATGCTAAAAATAGTGTCAGGGCTCCACCTGTTGATGTTCCTATTACCACAACCTCATCACCTAATTTCTTAGCTATCTCAAGGGCCTTTTCAGCTGAGGCTTCATATTCATCAGCAGTCAGATTTATCATAGTGCTGTCACCCCTTTCAATGCCATGTTCTGTTAACCTTGAAAGATATAGATTAGCGTTATATTTTTTTGCAAGATCTGTATGCACAGGTGCTCCTTCTGCCTGGCTTGCGGAAAAGCCATGAAGGTACAGGAATGCAATTTTTGTCTTTTCTCTGTTGGCTGTATCAGCCCAGATTATCCTGGCTTCATTATCGGGTTTTAATCCTCTTACACTCTTTTCACTGGTGTTAATAAAATTCTCGAGTTCAGAAAGTGACGAAGGAAGATTTATCTCCACAGGTTTAAAATCCGGTATGGAAGGTTTTGGTCCAACGGAATACAGGATGAGCAATCCCAATATGATCCCTGAAAGCCATTTTAAAAATGTTTTCATTTTTCAGATTTATATGGTCATAAAATTATGAAAGTAAGTTAGATAAAACAAATGGATTTGACAACTTCAGTATATGAGGTGAGTAAAATAATTGAAGAATAGAAGTAAAGCCATACCCCGAACAGGAATTATATTTTTACTCCCGGTTGTTTCTCCTTGAGGTACTCAAGCCGTTTCCTAATTGATTCAATATAGTCCTGCTGGAAAAATCTTACGGGCTCTTTTATCTTATCAAGAAATAGTTGATAGTAGTGTATAGCATTGGGAATGTCATTTAATTTTTCATCATATAAATTTGCAACTATCATTGTGATATTTGGATCATCTCTTATTTCCTGGCCATTAAGATATGCAGTTATTGCCTCTTTATACAACCCGTCGGATTTCAATACTTCGGCAAGAAATATATAGGTTATGTTTAATTGTTGAACAGCAGGATTAAGATTCTTTATAATGCGCCTGTAATAATATGCACTCTTCTTCAGATTGTTAATTTTATTATAATCCTGAGCCAGGTATCTGGCTACTTCAAAATCTGATGAATCTTCCTGATATGCCAACAGGAGGTAATCTATCGCTTTTTTAGGCTGTAGATTATTACTGTACCCGATCCCGGTTCTCTTGAGATTAAGGAATGAAGAATCGCCGGACGCTAATATTTTCAGATAATCGTCCATAGCCCTTTTAGTATAATTTCTCGAAAAATTGAGAGCTGCCCTGCGCACATAGAGATCCATATCGGTGGGATCAATTTCTATTCCCCTGGTTAATAACTGAAGAGCAGTGTCAACTCTTTTTGTTGAGGCATATAGAAAGGACAGGTTCTTAAGAGCATTGGTATTGTTTTCTTTCAGAGCTAATGATCTGTTATACAATTCTATAGCGTCATAGAATTTTTTCATTCTTAAATTTGCAAAACCAATCCTGTCGAGAATAATATAATCGGTGGAATCCTTCATATAGAATCTTTTGTAGATGTTCAGAGATTCCTGATATTTGCCCCTCTGCATATATAAAGATGTGAGGTAATATGAGTATTCCCAGTTCATGGAATCTCCCTCGCATAGATTTTCAAGGAGCGGCCTGGCCTGATTATATTTGCCTTTATTATAATAACCTTTGGCTACCATGAATTTATACATGTTGTTATCGGGGGCTAATGAAGCAGCCTGCATGAAACAGTCAAATGATTTATCGTCGGGCAGGAAATTCTGATAGGCGAGCCCCATTTTGTAATAGATCTCTGGATTGAGACTATCGGTAGTCAGAATCAAACGGCAGGTATCTACCACCTTATTATAATCGCCCCTTATCAGCATGAGGTCGATTTTGGAATAATCAGAGGATTGCTGGCCCATTGCACGAGCGAAGAGAAGCGTGATCGCTAAAATAAAGATAAGTGCTATTTTTTTCATATTCTTAAGTTATTTAATACCAGGCCAAATTTTTACACAACTTCTAAAGTTCAAATAAGATATTAGACATAAATATATAACGAATAGATTAGTTATACAATTAATGTATGGATTAATTAAATTGAGTCTGTTAATTTACTTAAAATATAAAGAAACTTAACCTCATGAAGGTTAAAAGTTATGGGCTGAAGCCCGGCCCCATTCAATTTAAATAACCTCGGGCTTAAGCCCGGGGTTATTGATAATTAACTACTTATGGACTTTAGTCCGGAATATTTCATTTAAAATACATAAGGAAAAATTCAGTACTCAAGTATCTGTCCGTCTTTCTCGAGCTGACTCTTTATTTCATCGTATGGTAGATCATATATGGTCTTCTTTTTTTCAATAGCCATTGAAGCTATCGTTCCCGCACTTTGTCCAAGGATCATGAATACAGGTTCCATCCGAATTGATCCAAAAGCAATATGGGAACTTGATACTGCAACCGGAACAAGCAGATTCCTGCACTCGTCCCTTTTTGGCATTATGGTACCAAGGTCAATCTGGTAGGGTTTCTTTGCCGACACCCCTATGTCGCCTTCATTCTGTACAAAACCTTCCGGCGTGACATATCTCTGAACATTATGTGAATCCATTGTGTATGATCCCATTCCTATAGATGCCGGTACGTCTCTCTTCCCAAGAACATCATTTTCAGTCATTATATATTCTCCCAGCATACGTCGGGCTTCCCTTACATATATATTATATGGCCAGTTCCCGTTGTCTTTAAATTCATCTTTCGCAAATCCCCACTGGTTCATTGTCTCCCTTACTGTGGCAGGGATCCTCAGGTCAGTTGCCATAAAATAGAGAATCCCTTTCTGATAGAGTTGATGTTCTTTTATTATCTCACCCCTCCTTTCATACGAAGCTTCAGGATAATCCCAGTTCATTCCGATATTATCAAAGCTGAAAGGGCCATGATTATTCACATCGGTTTTAAAGTTTGGTATCGGATCATATTTACCGAAGAACTCATCCCATCTTGTTGCTGACAACCTGGCCAGAAGCTCATATTGTGTGCTGTCATAGCCGTCGGGCTTTGTTATCGGGACTTTATTTTCGGGATGCTTTGTGAGGCACAGTCTGTAGCAATAAGCCTGTATCTTATTATCGCCGGTTCCGTTTTCCCCTGGAGGTTCAGGAGAGATACGCGGCAGAAGGCCGCTTGACGGGTCTCCCGGGATCTTATAGGGATCTATATCATCTTTAAAATAGTGACCGTGGTGAAAGACACCTTTCTGCTCTCCGTTCCACTCCTCATTATATGCACTTCCTGGTTCACGACCAACGGTGTACTTTACTCCGGCTGAAGCCATCAGATCTCCTTCGTATGTGGCATCAACAAAGACCTTCCCTTTATAAACTTTTCCACTTAAAGTCTGAATAGAAATTATGTTTCCATTCTTTTTCATAACTCCGGTTTCACGGTCTAGCAACTCTTCCCTTAAAACAGTGATATTAGCTTTTTCTACCATCTCCTCAAAAGCCTCCTCAGCTGCATGAGGCTCAAAGATCCACATTGTACGGTTTTCCCCGTCGATTGCCGGATTCCCCTGGCCCCTGTTCCCATATTCAGATTGTTTCTGCCAGTTCCAGGCTTCAGGGTTTTGATAATGCTGATAGATGAGCTGGTAAAATTCCCGGGCAAGACCTCCGATTACCTCTTTGTTCCCGGTATCTGTAAAGCCTAATCCCGATGATGAAAGTCCCCCCAGGTGTTTATCGGGTGAAACGATAATTACAGACTTCCCCATCCGGACAACCTGAACCGCTGTTGTTACGGCCGCGGATGTACCCCCGTATACAATTACATCGGCTTTCAAAATACCGGTATTTGTATTTGACTGACACCCTGGTAAATTCAGCAGGAGCAACAGCATGCATGCTGTTGCTCCATATTTCATGATCAATTTCATTCTGATATGGATTTAATTAATATTTCATTAATTCCGGGTTTTAATTTTATTTTCCCCGATTGAGGATCAATTATTTTATCATTTAATACAATGGCAGAAATGCCAGGCATGGCGTTTCTGCCATTATTAATTACCGGTACAACAAAATCACATTTCATGTTACCGGGGATTGAAATTATGTACTCTTTTGAATTTCCTTTGTCAATGAATTCAGCTTCTATATTTCCACGAATTGTGGGAACTGATATCTTACTCTCTTTCAGACTGCTTAACTGTGGTTTGATAATTGCCTTGGAGTACCCGGGTTCAAGAGGAGATATACCCCACATAAATCTTGGAATTATATTGGCCGGTGCTGCTCCCCAGGCATGATTCCAGTCGGAATTTGGCTTGTATTTTATATCCCAGGCTTCCATTGTAATTGTAGCTCCGGATTTTATCATATTCCACCAGCTTCTGTCATTTGTTGCCGTTAATAATTCAAAGGCATAGTCTTCTTCCCCTGCCTTGTATAATCCTTCAAGCAGGTACTGGGAGCCGTAAACGCTGCAGGCCATCCCCCGCGATTTGATAAAATTTATAACTTTTTTCATGTTCTTTTCGGGGACAAGATCGAATGCCAAAGCCATCATATTTGCATGTAACGAAGAATGTTCAGAAGATTCTCCATCAATGTATATACCTGTTGCCGGGGATATTAGTTTTGAGTTGATAGTCTTTTTTACTTTTAAAGCCTCAGTCCGGTAAAATTCCGAGTCTTCATTTTTACCAAGACGGACTGCAAGCTCCGACATAAAAATTAGCCCATGGTAATAAAATGCATTTACTACTGTATTGATCTCAACCATCTCATAACCATCCCTTTCTCCCTCGTGAGTTGCCAGTTTCCATCCTGTATCCTTCTGTGAAGGGGGCCAGTCAACTATATCCCTGATGCGTTCCTTCGCATTTGAAAATCCAAGATTTGCCATTATTTCATCAGTACAATTCTTTGAACTTATCAAACCATCCTCACGCGCAAGAGCGACAAGAGTTTTATGCTTCAGCTCTTCATAATAGTATTTTACCGATTCGATATTCCCGGTATAGAGATAATCATAATAAAACATAGGGACTGTATGTAAAATCCATTCGGTCGGCCATGTCGGATGTTTAATGAAGTACTCATTTGTATGTCGTGCCATTGAGTACTCACGATCGGTATAATAATGCCCCATCTGATTAATATAGGCATCAGCTTCATAGGGTATTCTCTCCCTGTCGCCATCAACATAAATACCTGCGAAGGAGGTAGCTTTCATACTGTATTTACATATATCCCAAACCTGGTTCAGGATTGAATCTGAACTGCTGAATGAACTGGTCTCGTCATCGAAGAAATACCATAATGTTTTCTGACTGATATTATCAGGATTTAATGCAGAACTGCAATTCTCAATTTCGCAATAACGGAAAGGAGTTACTACTCCCAGACTATCAGGCAGATGGATTGCCGCTGGACCTGTATTCCTCTCATCTTTTGGGAGTTCAACTGTATATCTGGTCTTACCTGGCATAACAGGCAAAAGTACTTTCTGATAGCGGAGAGATCCTCCGGGCTTTATGTCAATTTTATTTTCTTCAATGATCTTTTCTCCTAAATGAATAGTGATTGTCTCTTCCAGTATCGGGGAAAATTCCAGAACTAATGTTCCAAAGGCATCTTTGCCGAAGTCAACGAAATAATGTTTATCGGCAACCTTTACTACATTCTCTGGTTTTATTAATTCAGTCTGAAATTTATTTCCTGTTGTTGAATAGCCAACAGGAATTCCTGTTGTAAAGGATTGAATATTTGAATATTTTGATGGATTGCCTTTGTCATCCCAGATTCTCACTTTCCAGAAATATGAAGAACTTACTGCCAGTTCAGGGCCTCCGTATTTAATATCAGTAGATTGGTTACTTTGAATTTGTTTGCTATCCCAGATATCAGCAATATCTTTTTTAAGTTTTTCTTTCGATGAGGCAAGCAGTATCTGATAACCTGTCTGATAGTTTGCATTTGCCGGGACGATCCAGCTGAATTCCGGCATAAGATCCAGAATTGGGACATAATCAGGTTCCCTTATCATCTCGGTCATCAGGCCGGAAGGAATATTTTGATTATCAGCTGTGTTACAGGAAAATATTGAGAACACAACAAAGAAAAATCCGATAATCTTCATGAGTGGAGATTTAATTATTTTGAGTTTATCCATAGAACTTTCAACTCATGTGGTTTTAATGAAACACTATAATCAGATGAAACATCATTTACCTCAGCAGTATATGGATTTATCCATTTATATTTCCCTGTTTGATTGAGTTTAAATTTTGTATTAACAGTACTTTCCTCTTCATTAAAAAAAAGATAGAAATGATCTTCTCCCTTTAAAATGTGCCTGTATCTGATATTTTTTGAAGAGGGAGTCAGGATAATATCAGGCTTTATAAGTTTATCAGAAGCAGCCAACATCTCTTCATCTGATAATGCTACTCTTACCCCTTTAAACATCGCTGAGTATTGTGAATTTCCCCATACTATCAATCTGCCGTTAGTAACAAGCGTTTCAAGCTTAGGTATTGCTTTTTCCGGAATGTATGTGAGACTGTCAAGAACAAGGGCGCTGTAGTGCATCCCGGCGATATTAATACCCCTTGCATCAATTTCCGCATCTTCCCAGAGGTGGCGTATTTCAAGATAGTTGAAATCACGCTGGTGTTGATAGAATACCTTCGCCGCCTTTGTGGGCAGGTATGTTGGTTCACCAAGAATTGCCAGTTCACATATTTGACGTGAATCAGTGTTAAGCCAGCTAAGTCTGCTGCAGGCATCAGCATAGGGTTTGTAATCGTCCCACCACGTTGCGTTAGGTCCCACATCGGGTGGTCTCTCATCGAGTCGGGGTTCACGAACAGAATAGTAAAAAGCATGTGGGATCAAAAAATTCTGTCCTCGAACAAAGCACCAGTTTGCGAGCCATTCCATTTCATCTTTGGTAAGGTTATGCCCATATGCTCCATATAATTCATTGGAGTTACGACGTAAGCCAAGGTGGATCATTGAGCTGGAAGCGCATTTAGCCATAGTTGAATGTTGTCCATCGAGTGCTTTCTCCCCTGGTTCAACATATCTCCACACAAGGTCTTGACCCGGGATCTGAAAATATCGTTCTGTACCAATATCCATCGATCCTGCCGGATGTCCCATCAGGGATATCCCATGATCGCTACACCATCTTCCTAAACGTTTGTAGTAATTTTCCTCAAGGCAGATATTGATTGCCCTGTTGTAGTCATTACGGTGTAAGCGGGAATTAGGCAGATCGGTATACCACAAATCTGCCAGGTAGGGTTTTATATCGTAGCCTAGAATCTCGTTTATCTGGGGTAGCAGATTTGCATTCCCTGGAACAAGGCCTCTTGTACCTCCTCTTCCCAGGGGCGAGGGTTCATCAGTAAAAATTCCGAGTATAGTTGTCCCGAAATATTTCCCGAACTCTTTCGCATAACGGTCATATACCAGTTCAATAAAGCTTGTTACAGCATCAGGATTCAGAATGTCACTTGCAGGGGGAGATTCTTCTCTCAACCTGTCTCCGGTTTCCTCACCTATATAATGCAATCCTCTAATATTACCTCCTGATGGCTGATCAACTATAGCCACTTCTTCACCTCCCGGACGATCAATAATTGTAATAAGGTTTTTACCATTCTCAAGCTGAACAGCCTCTCCCTTCTTAAGATCGATTTTTGCGAGCCCTCTGGCTGCATGATGTGGATTACGGGCAACCACCTGTCCGCTGGATGAGCCTGAAGGATACATTCCCTCGTCGTATAAAACCACGTACATTTTACGTCTGGCAGCTTCACTTATAGCTACATTCATTGCATGGATCATTTTAGGAGAGAGCCATTCCATATCAGCTGGCAGACCTATTCGGGGGTGGATAACAAATCCATAGACTCCATGCGCTTCAAAATCGGCTATCTGTCTGATGATTTCGTTATCCTTAAGGGTATCATTCCAGAACCATAAGGGCATTACTGAGAATTCTCTTGGTGGACTCACAAACTCCTTTGGAATACTCTGTGAGCATAATATCCCTTCCAGAAAAATGCTGAGAATACATATCAATAAAATGTTTCGGATAATCAATTTCATATTATTTTATTTTAACAATAATATAGCCTTAATAGTAATATTTATGTGAAAAGAAGTTAAAGATATTCATTCTTATGAAAATAAATATTCTATCATAAACCTCTTTCATGGAAAGTAGTTAAATTGTAAGGTTCTTCATTTAAGAAATCCTGATAATAAGAAATCATGAAAAGCATTTTATTACGAATAGTTGTTATTATATTAACAATAACAGTCTGTAATTCAGCTGTTTCCGGACAGAATCCTCCGGCTGCTGTAGTTGCCGGAATACCGGTAAGTTATGATGAATCGCTAACGGGAACTTATACTATGCCAGATCCTTTGGTATTGCTTGACGGAAAGGCTGTAAAAAATGCAGAAACCTGGTATAAGGAACGAAGACCCGAGATATTACGATTGATTGAAGAGAATCAGTATGGTCGTGTGCCGGAAGCACCGAAAGAGATGGCATTTAATGTTTTTGATAAGGGGACACCCGCGCTTGAAGGAAAGGCACTGCGGAAACAGGTGACAATATATTTTACAAAAGACACCTCAAATTACAAGATGGATCTTCTGATCTACCTGCCTGCTAATTCTGCCAAAGCCGTACCATTGTTTCTCAATGTAAGCTTTGCACCAAACGGAAGTGTTACTTCTGATCCGGGAATAAAACCAGGATCATCGTTGGGTAAAGACGGCAAAAGAGTACCGGCAACACCGGGCGGCCGTTTCGGCCGGATAAATGCTGAACAGTTTATTTCGCAGGGGATTGGATTTGCAACAGTATATTATGGAGATATTGAACCTGATTTTGCCACAGGCATCAAATATGGAATAAGGGGATATTATCTTAAACCAGGGATGACAACACCTGCTCCGGATGAATGGGGTGCCATTTCCGCCTGGTCGTGGGGTCTCAGCCGGGCAATGGATTATATTGAGACAGATAAGAGCATTGATGCAAAAAGGGTGGCTCTCTTCGGGGTCTCAAGGCTTGGAAAAACAGTTTTATGGACAGGTGCACGTGATACACGATTCGGGATGGTAATTGCAAGCTGTTCCGGGGAAGGAGGAGCTGCTGTTGCCCGAAGAAACTACGGGGAGACAATTAAGCACATGTCACATCCGGAAAGATACTTCTACCAGTTTTGCAGTAACTATGCAAAGTACGGGGATGATCCTAACACCTGGCCTGTCGATGCAAACCTGCTGGTTTCGCTAATGGCTCCACGACCATTATTACTGCAAACAGGCGATACAGATTACTGGTCCGATCCAAAAGGGGAATTTGTTGCTGCTGTTGGTGCTGAACCAGTATATAAATTACTGGGAAAAGAGAGCCTGGGAACCGATGTGATGCCAGCTGCAGGAGTACCAATCCTCCATACACTTGGATATTATATGCATGCAGGAGGACATGGAGCACTGCCAGCCGATTACGATATATTTCTGCAGTTTATAAAGATGCATTTTTTTAGTTCCCGCTGATCCCGCTGATTATCGCAGAACTTGTCACCCTGTATAAAACAATCAGCGTAAATCTGCGATATCAGCGGGAAAATTCCAGCTATTTGTTAGATAATTATCTCTTTGGGAACCAGGGGAGGAAGGCACTGGTTTTGTCTATGTATTCTTTGTATTCGGGTTTCTGTTCCTTCAGAGTTTTCTCGAGAAGAGCAACGCCCGATATTTTAATGATCAATGCTGTCATCAGGATCGATCCTAACACAGGAAGATAGCTTCCGGCTCTCAGGCAAAAAAATCCATATCCCCACCACACGGCTGAATCGCCGAAATAATTGGGGTGACGTGTATAACGCCAGAATCCTTTATCCAGTACTTTCCCTTTATTGGCAGGATCAGATTTAAATATAGCCAGCTGTAAATCTCCTCCTGCTTCAAAATTAAAACCAATAAGCCACAAAGCAATACCAATATAGTCGAATATTCCCAGGGTATCTGAAGTATTAAAATACATAGCACCGAGCAGGGTGGACGATATGAACCACATGAGGATTCCCTGCAGGAGAAAGGTCTGAAAAAAGCTTACCCACCAGTACCTGAGCTCTCCATACTTCCTCCGGAATTCTTTGTAGCGAAAATCCTCTCCCTTGCCAAGATTCCGCCAGGCCAGGTAGACAGAAAGGCGAAGTCCCCAGACAGACACAAGAGTCAGCAATATGATTTTTCCCGGATTATGTCCTTCCGTTTTAAGGTAATAAAAGAGAGCGGCCAGGACAAATCCAAAACCCCAGAACAGGTCAACAATACTTACATTTTTGATTATTACACTAACTATCCATAAAAGGGCCATTAGGATCAATATCACCAGGAGGGCCTGAAAATAGATATGAAAGAAACTCATACTGACAGAAATTAGTCAATAAGAAGGGCTACAGCGGCAGCCCCGATACCGGCGTTGGCTCCGATGACAGGTGATATGTTGACAACAGAAACAGGCTTCTTCGCCGTAAGGGTTACCATTTTTTCAGTGTACCATCTGGCTGCTTCGTCGTTGTTTGCATGGAGGACAATGTAGTTCCAGATAGAATTTTCCCGGTTTATTTTACTAATGTGTCCCATTACTTTTTCCATATTCGCCTTCTGGTTAAAAGATTTATCGAAGACGATCGCTTTTCCCGACTCATCTATTGATACAATTGGATTAACATTCATTATCCGGGCAATCAATCCCTTGGTTGCGGACAGACGACCACCACGGATCAAATATTTAATATCCCTTACACTCACAAATATCCTTACTTTTTTAGTCCATTCTTCAGCCATGGCGGCAACCTGTTGGTGAGAATATCCTTCTTCAATGGCCTGAGCGGTCTTCAATATTATCAGTCCCAGGGCTCCTGAAAGATTCCTGGAGTTTATAACTGAAATTGGTTTGTTGAATTCCTTGCTTATAGCCTGGGCGGCTTTCAGGCTGCTGTTAAAGGTACCGCTTAGCTTATCGCTTAGATGAACTGCGATAATAGAATCATAATGTGAAGCCAGATGAGAATAGAGGTTTGTGAAGGACTTCTCATTAGCCTGGGAAGACTTGGGATAATCTTTATTCTCTTTCAAAAGTGTGTAAAACTGTTCCGGCTGAATGGTAACTTTATCGAGGTAATGATTATCACCGAAATTTATATTAACCGGTACCATATTCACCTGGTAGTTATCTATTAAATCCTGTGCAAGGTCGCATGTAGAGTCGGTTACCAGGGCAATTTTCCATTTTCTGTTATATACGACATCACTTTGCCGGACCATATCATCGGCTTTCTGGAAGGCGAGAGTGCCGGTTTCTCTTAATTCATTGAAAAGAACAGCCGGCGTGTTGGTATGAACATGTAATCTCCTCATCCTGTCTGAACCGGCAATTACTATTGAATCTCCGAATTTTTCAAGAGTTGACAATAGTGTTTTATTATCAATGGAGCTGTTTTTAATTAGTGCTTCAGTACAGAATCTGAAGTTAACAATCTCAGGAATATTCTCCTCTATCTTTTCAAAGAGACTTGTTTCTGCTCTGACCTGAATCAACTCTTTCAGATTACGGTTTGTAATAAAATCGATAATCCCTTCAACGAAAAATACAAATCCCTTTGCCCCGGCATCGACAACATTTGCTTTTTTCAGAACCGCCAGCTTTGATTTTGTTTCTACCAGCGATCTGTTCAGTATATTGACTGAACTAATAAACAGCTCATTAAAATCAGAAATCCTGAAACGGTTGTCATAGATATAATTAGCCCAGTCCTTGATTACTGTAAGCATAGTACCCTCTACCGGATTAGCAACAGCTTCGTAAATATACCTTACAGAATTTTTTACGCTTTCAGCGAACTGGTTGACAGTAATAGTTTTAAAGTTTCCGGTTTCAGTGCTCATTCCATAAAGGAATTGTGCAAAGATTATTCCTGAATTTCCACGGGCATTAACAAGAGTGGTCTCAGCAATCCTGTCGGCTGTAATTTTATAAGAACGGTCTGGGTGCAGAGAATCAATTACAGCCCGGATGGTTGAGGCCAGATTTGTGCCTGTATCGCCATCATTTACCGGAAATACATTAATTTTATTAAGCTCAACCTGATGTTCAATAACTTTTCTTGCACCGGCAATAAATGTGTAATAGAGCCGGCGGCCATCCATTTCATTCAGGGGCACAGTGGTTGTTAATAACATATACTATTAACTTACAAATGTTTTGCAAAGATAATGATTACATTATTCTTAATAGACAATTCCTCTAATTGAAGTAAATATTTAACAATAATTATACTTTAATGCTATCATTTTAGCATTATAGGAACTATTTTATTGGAAGCAAAATACGAATAAAATGCCAAAACCCTGTTTTAAATTACTGTTAATATTATAACACTATTCCGAAAAAAATTCTTACCTTATATGGTCAAAAATAGAAAACATTATGAGCAGAAAAATGAAACCTCCGGCTGTACTCTTTATTATTCCGGCAGCGCTGTTTTCAATGGTGCTGGTTGCATTCACTATAAGACTTTTAACCCCACAGGAGGACTTGAAAGCCAGGTATTCCTTCAAAGATTTTGAATCGGCAAAAAAATGCAGGAGCTGCCATCCGGCCATTTATGAGCAATGGTCGCAGGCGATGATGTCGCAGGCTTATACTCATCATTGGGACGAAATTGAATATTTCGATCTTGCTGTGGCACATGCAAAAGCCAAACCTGAGCTGAAGGATGTCGTTGATGGTTGTAACGGATGTCATACACCGATGGCTTTCATGAGCGGACCATTTCCTCCCCCCAGACCCTCTGAAAAGAGTATGGCAAATGAGTCGGTATCGTGTGAGGTTTGTCACCTGATTCAATCGTCACAGACAGATCCTCCACATAACTTCAGTTATCTTATTAAACCGGGAATAACGAAATATGCAGGCAGGACTCCTACTGTTGAGTCGCCTGCACACAAAATTGTGACTAATGATTTTTTCCGTACCACTGAGTTTTGCGGGAACTGTCATAATGAGATGAATCCCTTCGGTATATGGGTAAAGAGTACCCAGCTGGAATGGAAAGAGGGTCCATATTCAAAAGAGGGGGTAAGATGTCAGGATTGTCATATGCCTAAAGGAGGGCCTTTCCTGAATACGTTAATGACAAAGCCTTATGATGATTCGAGGCTGCACCTTTTTCATGGGGCTCATGACCCTGGAAAGGTAAGAGGGACAATTGAATTAAGGATTCAACCCGATATTCGTGAAGCTGAACCCGGAGAATCTATTGTATTCTCTGTTGCATTGTTCAATCAGAAAACCGGACATAAGTTTCCAACCGGTTCGGTTGAGGACAGGATTGTATGGCTGCAGGTTGAGGCAACTGATTCTAAGGGAAAAGTATATCATCTGAATGTAGATAAAAAGGGATTCGAAGGTGAGGAATATACTATCTCCGGAGACTACCTTGCTTACCAGGATATGGGAGTTCCCCTGGGTATAGCTGATTTCAAAGGGGTTCAGCGAGATGGTATTCCTGCAGGAAACAGGATTTTCAGGATGCCCTATTTTGACCCGGAGGGCAGGATGACAATTATGCAATGGAACACTGCCAGACTGGGAGTAGATTATCGTATAGGGCCAAGAGAAACGAAGGTTGAAAAATTCACCTTCCGTCTGCCATTCGATGTTGCTCCCGGCGAGATGATGGTTCGGGCAGTTCTGAACTATCAGTTACTTGTTAAACCGGTAGCCGATTATCTTAAAGTACCAGAAGAGGAGTCAAGAATAGTTATGGTCAACGAACATACCACAGAAGTAAATATTTTGCCTTAACCAGTTTTTCATAATTGTAACCTGAACCCGATATGAAAAGATTTGCCTTATACCAGTTTGCCACAATGGCACTAATTATATTGATATTAGTTCCTGAAAAGAGAAGTAACGCAATTCCTGCTTTTGCCCGTAAATATCAGATTAGTTGTCAGGTCTGCCACGCTCCCGTTATACCTCGCCTTAAAGCCTTCGGTGATGAGTTTGCCGGCAACGGATTCAGGATGACGGATTATGAATCGCCGAGGTATTTCATTCCTGTAGGTGATGAAAAGCTATCACTATTCAGGGAGTTACCTGTTGCTATAAGGATGGATGGCTTTGCATCATACAATTTTGATAATGAAGGTTCTGCCGATTTTGGCTCTCCATTTGTTCTTAAAATACTGTCAGGGGGAGAATTGTCAGATAAATTATCCTATTATTTCTATTTTCTTTTTAATGAAACAGGTGTTGTTGAAGGGGTAGAAGATGCTTTCCTGATGTACCACGATCTATTAGGTACGGGGATAAACTTTTACATTGGTCAGTTCCAGGTTTCCGATCCTTTGTTCAAAGGAGAACTGAGGTATACTCTCGAACCTTATAAAATATACGGTACTAAACCGGGAAATTCTTCAGCAGATCTGAAATATGACAGAGGAATAGTACTTGAAAAAGATATTACACCTAGTACTACCCTGGTTGGTCAGATTGTAAACGGATACGGAATAGGAGAGGCAGGAGACGGCCCTCTTTTTGACAATGATAAATATAAGAACTTCATGGGGAGGATTAATCAATCGATTGGTAAATCCTTATCCATTGGTGTCTTTGGTTATTCAGGCAAGGAAGTCCTCTCTGACCCGTGGAATTTATTTTCTGACATTACAAACAACGTCCGGATGATCGGGCCTGATATTTCTATTGATTTAAGTGAGAAACTGATTATTAATATGCAGTATGTATGGAGGAAGGACTCACAGGTATTCGTTTCCAATTTTGGGCCACCAGCAAGAGGTATTATTACACGAGGAGGATTTGCAGAAGTGATTTATTCACCTAAAGGGGATAGGAGTAGCTGGTATCTTACAGGTTTGGTGAACCTGGTAGACTCCGATATAGATGAACTCAACTACAGATCTGCAACACTTCATGCAGGTTATATTCTCAGACGGAATGTGAGGCTTGTATCAGAATTTACCTATCAATTCTCAGGAGATGAGTATGGAAGGGTAAATGTCGGATTTGTTTCAGCATTCTGAAATAGTAACTATCAGAATTTTACATCATCTGCCTTTGCAATATTCCTATCAGGCAGACTTCCACAATTAATTGTCTTGAAATCTGAAACATTTTTCAGGACAAATGAAGGCACCCCTTCACTATGGGTTGCTTTTACATTAAAGAAGTATGCTCCCTTTACATCTTCAAGAATGAAAGGAGGTCTGAAATCCTCATTTTCCAGCTTAAGCTCAACATTTGTCATACTGATATTTTTTGCATGACGGATAAAGAAACCATAAGCAGGAATTTTAATGAACTCCTGCGGATCGGGATATGCATTCTCCTTTTCAGGTACAACAATTGCAGCCTGTTCTTTCGATGCTCCTCCTTTAACAAGAATGGTAATGTTATCCAATTTAACATCCTCAATATCATATCCGGGTATACCAAAGAGGAGTGAAGCATAATCGGGATTAGCTCCATATGCCACAACATTACTTATATTAACTCTTCTTAGCTTACCAACAGGTACTCCTTCCGGTCCTCTCATTCGCGATCCGATCCTCATAAAGAATGGGGATCCCATACAATCGCGCATTATGATATTCGATACCGTAATATCCTCAAGAATGCCTCCGTCCACTGTTTCAAGGGCAAGCCCCCGGCAAAACTCAAATGTACAATTGGAGATAGTAATATTCCTGAATCCTCCATTCGATTCAGTGCCGAATTTGATCCTTCCGGTTACAACACCCCTGTCGGGAACCCTGCCTGCATTATCACGTTTATATGTTCCGTTAAGGAAAGTGCCGATATCGAAACCACTTACAGAACAGTTTGTTATTGTAACATCTTCAGTAGATCGTGCGAATCCTAAAGCATAAGAACTTTTCAGAACAATTGCATCATCAAACGGTGAATTGACACTGCAGTTTGAAATATGGACATGCCGGCAGCAATCGATATCAAAGCCATCGCGGTTAGTATCCAGTTTCACATTATCAATTGTCATGTTATCGACTCCTGTTGCAAGAAGGCAAAAATGGCCACCTGTCAGAATTGAAATATCCTGTAAAATTACATTACGACATAACTTAAGTGCAATAGCCTTATTTGCAGTTCCCTCTCTTGAGTTGCCGGAACGGGTCAGCCCTTTCCCATCTATCCGGCCGTGACCGATAATACCAATATTCTCCAGGTACTCACCCCATATGAGACTGTTGTGCCAGTGACTATGACCGAAGTCCTGAAATTTATCCCACTGGTTGGGCTCCGGTGCATCATATCCTCCCTTTCCCTGGTTTGGATCAGCTGCAATAAGTACTGCACCATTGTCGAGAAAAAGGGTTATATTACTTCTCAGGTGAATTGAAAAACTGAGATATTTCCCGGCAGGGAAATATATAGTGCCTCCACCGGCTGTTGATGCCGCATCGATGGCTTTATTTATTGCATCTGTATCAAATGCCAGACTGTCACCTTTAGCACCATATTGAACTACATTATAAAACGCAGAAAATTCTCTGATTTCAGGCATGGGCTGAATTTGAATCCCGGTTGATGGAAGAACCTCAATCTGCTGTGACCTGGCAGCCCTTTGGCTGAATCCCATGTAAACGGCAGGAATGAAAATTATCAGGAGAAAAAATGATTTCAATAAAGTTTTCATAATGTTATAGATTATTTCACTGACAGAGTGAATGTTATATCAATTCCAGAATCTGAATGCCATCGACCCAAGATAGAAAATATAATTCAACAATGATTTATTTTGATGATCTGCTAAAATTATGGGAATTATATCAGAGATGAAAATATGAGATGATGTATGAAGGGTTCTGAGATATGTCTGTTCCGGTTAATTGGTTCATCTTAATAAGTTATGAAATATCAGATGGAGCTGTACTTCAAGAATGAATAAAATCTTACCTTGCATAAGGTGAAATCGACCTATATTATATGAATTTCAAAGATTCAATTTTTAATAATGCTTTTATTAAAGATGTTTGGACATTATTTTCCGGAACAGCCATAGCCCAGATTATTGGTCTGGCGTTCCTGCCTTTATTGACACGCCTGTTTTTACCAGAAGAGTTTGGCATATTCTACATTTTTTTAACCACAGCTTCAATTTTATCAGTAGTCACTACCGGTGGTTATGAAAAATCTTTTGTGCTTCCAAAACATGATAAGGAGGCAAGTCAATTATTACTGGTTTCTTTAATACTTTCATTAAGTGTCACTTTTCTTAGTTTTATTATTTTGTTTTTCTTGAATGAATGGGGGAATATATTTTTTCAGACAGGGCGCAGTCAAATCATATTATGGCTAATCCCTGTTTATGCTTTTCTTTTCGGGGCTTTTAGAATATTTCAAAATTGGTCCATTCGACATAATAAGTATAATTGGGTTGGGTCATCAAATATTTTCCGATCAGGTTCGCTTTCAGCATTACAAACCGGGTTTGGGTTATATCAAACAGGTAGCTTCGGTTTGGTAATAGCCAGCTGTATAAGCCAGCTACCACCAATATGGTTTTTAATTCGGAAGAATATAAAGGTGTTGAATAATATTACAAAAAAAGATGTTAAAGACGCATATCGGATAGGAGTAGAGTATTATAGTTTTCCTTTCTATAAAATGCCGTCAGATCTGTTAAACGAAATTAGTATTCAAATACCGTTATATGTATTAAAGGTTGTCTTTAGCGATTTAGCTGTTGGTATTTATTCTCTACCCCAGAAACTTATGAGTCAACCATCAAGACTTATTGGACAGGCAGTGGGTGAAGTTTTTTATCGCAAAACGTCAGAGTTATATTCTCAAAATATAGATATATCAGAAATTACCTTTGCTACCTTCAGGACCTTATTCCTTGTTGGCGTTATACCCTTTACAATTGTAATGTTTTGGGGACAGGAGATATTTTCATTCGCGTTTGGTCAGGAATGGGGTTCAAGCGGAAGAATTGCATCCTATTTGAGCCCCTGGCTTCTTTTCGTTTTTGCCGGTTCTCCTATATCTTATATCTTCCTTATTAAACAAAAGATTCGCCTGTCTTTTTATCTGAATTTGATACTATTGATTATCCGGTTTTCTGCTTTGCTAATTGGTGGTCTTATATTTAAAGATCTGGAGATTACAATTATTCTCTTTGCCTGTTCGAGTCTTATTTATTGGATTTATATTTCTCTCTTTTCTTTACATCTTGGTGGTGTCAAAATCAGGAAATCGGTTTTATTTTTAGTGATGGTGTTAGTGCTTGTTGTATTACCGATTGGACTAGTCAATTTCTTCATAATATGAATATATTTTTATCTAAGCTCTTTTGGCATAATAGAAACAATGTCTGGGTTACTGGTTTCATACGCATCGGAAGCAAATATTTAAGAGATGTTGAACTTCTGGATTACTTTTCCCGAATAGATACAATTACCAAATTTAAACAAAGCCTTTATGTTGCGAATGGTCAGTTTTCAGTAGTTATCAGAACAAGCGACGAAATTTGGGCTGCAACAGACAGACTTAGAAATTATCCTATTTTTTATTCCGTTTTTAATGATCAATATATACTCAGTGATGATTGTTACAAGCTTGTTGAAATGCAACAGGGAAAACGATTCAATAAAGAGGCTTTTGATTCTTTTTTATTATCAGGTTATGTTATGAATAATTTAACCCTGATAGATAATATATTCCAGATTGAAGCAGGAGAATATATCGTTTTTGGCAATTCTCTTTCACGTAGTTTCTATCATGACATTTCAAATATGATAGTTACTGAAATAGATTTTATGACGGCGGTAAATGATTTACACAGGATCCTTTATGACCTCTTTAAAAATCACTTTCTGGCATTGTCAGATAAGTTTATAGCTATCGCTTTGTCAGGAGGTTTTGATTCAAGGCTTGTTGCTGCAATGTGTTCAAAATTCCATCCCGGGAATGTGATTTTTTATACATATGGTATTGAAAACAATATTGAAGTACCGGCAGCAAAAGAAGTTGCAAAACGATTGGGCATTAGATGGATTAATATTATTTATGATTCTGAACTCATTGAAGGATTTTTAGATGACAAAGTTTTTATGGAGTATTTCCCATATGCATCAAATTTATCAAGTATGTTTTTTTTACAGGAGTATTTTGCCGTTAAGTTTTTAAAGGATAACAGAATTGTACCAGACAATTGTGTTTTCATGCAGGGATCATCAGGCGATATGCTGGCAGGAGCTCATTTAACACCCGCAATGAAATTTAAGGTTGATGAAAATCACATGACCAGACTGATATTTAAGGAATTCTTCAGACTAATAAAACCAGACAGTCAAAAAGAATCAAATATCAGAAAAATGATAAGAGATAAAGTGCCTGATGGAAAGACTGAAGCCTGGAAGGGTTTCGAAAATTGGGATCAAAAAGAACGTCAGGCAAAATTCATAATTAATTCTGCAAGAGTATTTTCTTATTTTGGATTCAATTATGTTCTTCCATTGTGGGATAACTTACTTATGGATTTCTTTTCAACGATTCCGTTTAAGTATAAACTTGACAAAAAGCTATACGATTATGTTCTTACGGAATATATCTTCAAAGATTCAGATCTTAATTTTTCAGATGAATTAAATCCATTACCGCTGCAGAAGTCATTTCAAAGAATTAAAGAAAAAATAAAACCTTTTATACCTGCCAAAATAAGAAATCTCTTTATAGAGCATCAGAACGCAAATTTTTATGATGAGATAACAAACTATATGGTTAAAGAACTTGATGTCAACCAGATAATCAGACCATATCAATTAAATTATTTTAATTCTTATATAGTTCAGTGGTACTTAAATAAAACTCGTTTAACGCTTGATATAAAAGATTAATTTAGAAACCAGATTTGCATTCAACTAAAATATAAAAGGGATAATTCTGTTATTTGGTTTTTAAGAGGGTAAGAGTTTTTTCAGTACACATAAAAACTGTCCCATGCCTGACCCCTTCAGGGAAATTTATTTTTTCTGAAATATCTTCCCATGACTCCAGATCTTTAGATATAACAGCTCCCATTTTCTTTTCTGTATACTTGTCGAAATATAGGTAACAGGCATCCTTATTCTTTACGGGTGTCGGTCCTTCGGCCCAGTATTTACCGGTTACCGGCTCAGAAGAATCTGAATATGGGCCATAAAGACTATTTGAAGTGGCTACCCTGATGTTCTTCTGAGGTGGATTCCTGGTTTCATCTTTGATAAACATGATATAGCTCCTCCCGTTTTGAATAATAGTTGCATCAATTGCATTAAAACCTTTGTCATAGAATAACTTTGTTTCGGAAAATGTGACAAAATCTTTTGTTGTAACTGAATAGATCCTGTGATTATAACCTGTATCTCCTGCTTTTTCAGTATCAGGAAATCTTCCGGGAATAGTAGTGGACCAGATGATAAGAAATTGTTTATTCTTTTTGTCATAGATAATTTCCGGAGCCCAACAGTTTCTGGCTGCGGGCTCTTTATCCATCACCATAATATATTTCTGATCAGACCAGTTAATAAGGTCCTTTGATGAGGCATATCCTATCCCTCTTTCTGTCCATCCTGCTGTCCATACCATATGGAAAATACCATCACCGGTTTGAATTATACAAGGATCGCGCATTAATTTGGAGATCCCAACCTGAGGAGTAAGGAAAGATTTACCATTATTCAGAGTGATGAAATTTAATCCGTCAATGCTGTAAGCCAGGTGAAGTCCATCCTCTCCATTGCCTGTGAAATATGAAAAGAGGTAGATATCTTTTTTCCCGGTTCCGGATGCTAAAATGGTAAGAAAGAGAAGGCAGATAAACAGAACTTTTTTCATAATAATATTTTAAAACCGAAAGATAATTAATATTGCGGTGCTCTGCACCTGAGGAAATATTATTAAAGGATAATGAAATTGGATATATTTACAATACACCTGAAATTCTAAATTAAAAATTATGCCACAAAAAATTTACGCTTCAGCTTCGCACCTGTGGTTTTTTGCGAAGGTAGTCCCTCCTTTTGCTTCAAAATTAAAGTAACCAGATGGATTTTCAT